>Ga0105240_10002015_pt1 | contig 33500 bp, 30 predicted proteins | sample KBSC54metaG_FD_80426 | JGI IMG/M metagenome (GOLD analysis project Ga0105240, IMG submission 80426) | Corn rhizosphere microbial communities from Kellogg Biological Station, Michigan, USA - KBS C5-4 metaG | ecosystem: Host-associated > Plants > Roots > Rhizosphere > Soil | place: Michigan, USA... | reverse complement strand
GCAGATCAGGTATTGATGGTTCTGGAACGAGCCGCCGAAGGATCCCATGAAGAAGTTGTCGGCCAGCGTGTACTCTTTCGCCAGCTGCCACATCGCCATCTTGCTGCCGTCGTAGTAGCCCATCGACAGGCCGCCGGCGTCGGAATAGGCGGCGAACTTGTCGTTCCTGCCGCCGTTGATCTGCATCTGGTTGTTGTAGTAGCGATGCACCAGGTCGCGCGTGACGACGTCGCTGCCGATGTTCATGCCGGCCTGGCCGTCAATCTGGAACGGTTTGTTCGGCATGCCGGCCGATTGCGCCTGCGTCATGACCTTGGTTTGTCCCGGTGCGGTCACGCCGCCCCAGGTCGGCGGCAAGACCGGCAACACGGCGCCGTCAACGTCAACCTGCGGCAAATACGTGCCTTTCGACGACGGGTTCACGCCCGGCACGCCATTGGCGCCGGGGAACAGGCCGTACAGGGTATCGAAGCCGCGATTCTCGGCGTAGATCACGACCACGGTGTCGATGCTGCGCACGGCGGCGTCGTCGCCGGCGATGTTGGCGTTGCCGCCGCAGGCGGAGAGTCCCGCTGCAATGGCGACGGCCGAGACCGACAAGCGGATTGGCTGGCTGAAAGACTGGCTAATTTTGGCTCGCATGGATATTCTCTTTTTATTGAACTGCACGGGAAAGATGAGGCAGGATACAACCGACAGGAACACGATGCTAGCCGAAAAATATAACTACAGAATGACATTGCAGTGCAGCGCCCGCGTCTTCATCGACAAGTCACAGAGTTTTGCTATCCTGCGCGCATGAAAGCCATCCCCATCATCGCCGCGCTGGCGGCCCTCGTCTTTATTGCGCTGCGATTCGACAGCACGTCCCCCGCCGTTGCGGCTTCTGGCGGTACTATTCCCGCCTACACCGGCGCCGCCTATGCGCCGCAGCCGGGTCGCCGCCCCAGCGTGGAAGAAATGACCGCGCTGGGGCGCACCCTGTTTTTCGATCCATCCCTGTCAGGTTCTGGTCGGCAATCGTGCGCAACCTGCCATAGTCCCGACCATGCATTCGGTCCGCCCAACAACCTGTCGGTGCAGCTCGGCGGCAAGGACATGAAAACCGCCGGCACGCGCGCGGTGCCTTCGCTGCGCTACCTGCAAAATGTGCCGCCGTTCAGCGAACACTTCCATGATGACGACGGCGACGACAGCATCGATGCCGGCCCGACCGGCGGGCGCACCTGGGACGGCCGCGCCGATTCGGCGCACGACCAGGCGCGCATCCCCTTGTTGTCGCCGCACGAAATGGCCAACAATTCGCCCGCCGAGGTGGTGGCCAAGCTCAGGCGCGCCCCTTACGCCGCGCAATTCCGGGCGACCTTCGGCGAAACGGTTTTCGATGACGGCGCGCGCGCGTTCGAGGCGGCGCTGATGGCGCTGGAAGTGTTCCAGGAAAGTCCTGCCGACTTTTATCCCTACACCAGCAAATACGACGCCTACCTGCGCAAGCAGACGTCGCTGAACGCGCAGGAGTTGCGCGGACTGGAACTGTTCAACGAGCCGACCAAAGGCAATTGCGCGTCCTGCCACATCAGCGAAATCCTGCCCAACGGCGCGTTCCCGCAGTTCACCGATTACGGCCTGATCGCCGTGGGCGCGCCGCGCAACAAGAAGATTCCGGCCAACAAGGATCCGCGCTATTACGACTTCGGCCTGTGCGGACCGGAACGCACCGACTTCAAGGACAACCCGGAGTATTGCGGCCTGTTCAAGACGCCGACCTTGCGCAACGTCGCGCTACGCGGCAGCTTCTTCCACAACGGCGTGTTCCACACGCTGCAAGAAGTCATGGAGTTTTACGTCCAGCGCGATACCAATCCTGAAAAATGGTATCCGCGCAATCGCGATGGCAGCATCCGCAAGTTCGACGACCTGCTGCCCGCGCATTTTCCGAACGTGAACGTGGAAGCGCCGTTCGACCGCCAGCCCGGCGACAAGCCGGCGCTCAGCGATGCGGAGATCAAGGATGTGATTGCGTTTCTGAAGACGCTGACGGACGGCTACAAGCCGTAAGGCGCAACCGACGGGATGTTAACGACAAAAACCCGCTGCCGCGGGTTTTTTACTACAGTCGAAAATAATCAGGCAGTCGTGCTGATGGTGGTGCCGATGACTTCGCCGTTGGAATTGCGCGAGGCCTGGCGCGCTTGTGCCTGACGGGTTTCTTCCGCACGCTGTTCGTCGATGCGGCGCTGGGCATTTTCAGCGTCCTGACGCGCCTGCGCGCGACGCGCTTCGTCCAGGTTGCTGACCGATGGACCTGTGTCGGGAGAGCTGGAAACGGCACCAGGCGAACTGGCAGTAATTGCGACGTCCATATTGATCACCTTTCTAACCAGATTTCAAAGCTGCCCGGCGTCTTGGAAAGCACGGACAGGACTTCATCTTACACCTTTGAAGCGAGACGCCAAGTCGCTCAAGAGAATTGGTTACAAACCCGGATTGCCCGATTGGCAACGGATTCCGGCCGATGCGGCAGTTCTGGCGACCGTTGATTTGATGCCTGCAGGCACGCAGCGACAGGCGTCTCGCCTCAAAGCCTGACGGCACGCGGTTATTCCTCCCGGGAAATTGATATTTCACCATGTCATGGTCGCGGGCGTCGTGCTCCACCCGCAACGCCTCCGCCTCTTTCCACAGCAGCAACATAAGGAAAAACCTGAGGACTGCGCAACAACATGCTTGCCTCAGCGCGTCATCCTGACATCCCATTCTTGCTTGTGTGCGCCGACGATTAGGGCCTCCTGAATCCCTTATGAAGTCACCTCTTTGCGCAGGTTTCAAGCACAGAAATTGCTTGTATGATGAGACCGCCATCCGCCCAAGCACCAAGGAGATCCCTCCATGCCCACGTCCCTGATTTCCGGCCTGCCGTACATGCCGTCGCTGCATCCGGTCAATGCCTATTCCATGCATCACCTGAAATATGCGCTGGATGATCTGGTCTCTCCCGGCGACATCCGCACTGATTGCACCGACTCAGCCTTGCCCGGCAGCTTGTCGGCCTGTCGCCTGGTGGGTGGCGGCGTGATGGTGATCGCCGCCTTGCCGGCCGGTTGCACCGTGCGCCATGAATGGGAACATGTCGCCGCGCTGGAATCGAACGACGTGCTCGCCAGCATCGTGCTTGAAGGCAGCGGCCGCGTGTCGCAGAACGGCGTCGATCTCGACTTCAACACCGGCGACGTGTTCTATCGCAAGGCACGGATGCCGTCGACGGTGCAGAACACCACGGATTGCCGTTTCGTGCTGCTGCGATTTTCCTTCAGCCGTTTCAACGGCGCCCACACCAGCCGCTTCGAACGCTTCATGCCGACGCTGGCGCGACGGGATTCACCGTTGCGCAGCACGCTCTGGCACTACGCGCGCGAAGTGTTGCCGGCGCTGGCCGGCGATCATTCGACCAGCACCATCTATCACGCCGAACAGGCCTTCGTGTCGCTGCTCTCGGCGGCCTATGCCGAGTCGCAGCACACTGCCCCTGCTGCCCTGCCAGCACCCGCCCGCCACGAGACGCGCTGGGAAACCCTGATCAGCACGCTCGACGCCATGCTGTGCGAGCCGGACCTGAGCGTCACGCAGCTGTCCCAGGCGCTCGGCATTTCTCCGCGGCTGGTGCATCGCCTGTTCGCCAGCCATGGCCATCGCTACAGCAACTACCTGCTGGAACGACGACTGGAACGCGCCCATGCCGACTTGTGCAGCCAGGCTTGCAGCAAGCTGTCGGTGTCGGATATCGGCTTCCGTGTCGGCTTCAACAACGCCAGCCATTTCAGCCGCAGCTTCCGCCATCGCTATGGCGTGCCGCCGTCGGCCTTGCGCAGCGCAGCACCGGTTCACGCCTGATCATCGCGGGAATGCCGGCGGCGCGTGCAGACATGTCGTTGTGCGCACAGGTGCCAGTCGTCCAGGAGCGACGCGTCTAATCTTGTCTCACTTTATTCAAGGGAGAAGACAATGATGACGCCAGCCAAGGAAGATGTCTCAAGCCAGGCGCTGCGCCGCATGTCGGGCGCGCTCGATTACGGCAACTGGACGCCGCGTGAAAAAATCGCGCTGTCCTGCAACATCCTCGCCGCCGAGGGCCACTCGGAAACTCTCGCCGGCCAGATCACGCTGCGCCAGCCCGACGGCACGTTTCTCACCACCCCGCTGGCGCAAGGCTTCGATGAACTCGACGCCGACGCGGTCATCCGTATCAACGACAAGCTCGAAGTGCTGGAAGGCAAAGGCGTGCCCAACCCGGCGATCCGCTTCCACCTGTGGGTGTATGCGCGCCGCAGCGACGTCAACTGCATCATCCACACGCATCCGCAATATGTCTCGACCCTCAGCATGACCGGCCAGCCGCTGGTGGTCGCGCACATGGACGCCACGCCGTTCCATGACGATTGCGCCTTCCTCGCTGAATGGCCGGGCCTGCCGATTGCCGACCAGGAAGGCGAAATCATTTCCGCCGCGCTGGGCGACAAGCGCACCATCCTGCTGGTCAATCACGGCTTCCTCGCGGCCACGTCCAGCGTGGAAGAAAGCCTCTACCTGTCGGTGCTGATCGAGCGTGCCGCGCGCAACCAGCTGCAGGCGATGGCCGCCTATGGCACGCTCAAGGAACTCGATCCGGCGCTGGCGAAGGAGTCGCATGACTTCCTGCTGTCGCCCAGCATCGTCAAGGCCAGCTTCGCGATGTTTGCGCGCCGCGTGCTGCGGCAACGCGGCTGATCACGTCAGCCGCATCCTCCAGAATTCCGTACAGATCAGTTAACCGGGAGCCGTCCATGTCCAGTTCCACTCCGAGAAAGCCGCGCCGCGCGATCGTGTTCCTGTCGAGTTTCATCGGCACCGCGCTTGAGCAATATGACTTCCTGCTATACGGCACCGCCGCCGCCCTGGTGTTCAACAAACTGTTCTTCCCCACGCTCGATCCGCTCACCGGCGCGCTGGCCGCCATCGCGACCTACGCCACCGGCTACGTCGGCCGACCGCTCGGCAGCATCCTGTGCGGCTACCTGGGCGACCGCTACGGCCGCAAATCCATCCTGCTGGCGACCCTGATTGTCATGGGCGTGGCCTCGACGCTGATCGGCCTGCTGCCGACTTATGCCAGCGCCGGCATCTGGGCGCCGACGCTGCTGTGCCTGTTGCGCCTGATCCAGGGCATCGCACTCGGCGGCGAACAAGGCGGCGCCATCCTGATCGCCGTCGAAAACGCGCCCAAGGCAAAGCGCGGCCTGTTCGGCAGCTGGAGTTCGAGCGGCGGCATGGCGGGGCTGGTGCTGTCGACGCTGGCCCTGTCGCTGACCGCCAAGCTGCCGGAAGCCGATTTTCTGAGTTGGGGCTGGCGCCTGCCCTTCCTGTTCAGCATGGTGCTGGTGGTAATCGGCGTGATTGCACGCACGCGCCTGCCGGAGTCGCATGAGTTCGAAGCGGCACGGCAGGCCGGCAAGGTCAGCAAGACGCCGTTGCGTACGTTGGTGCGCGACCACAAGAAACAAATCCTGCTGGCGTCGATCGCGCGTGCCGGCGAGATCGCCTGGCCGATCAACGTATTGGTGTTCACGACCGCCTATGCGGTCAGCCAGCTGAAGATCGGCAAGCCGATGATCCTCAATGCGATCCTGATCGGCGCCTGCATCTCGATGTTCGGCAATACCTTGTTCGCGGCGCTGTCGGATCGCATCGGCTATCGTCGCATGTACATCATCGGCACGCTGTGCGCCGCCGCCTGCGTGTGGCCCTACTTCGCACTGATCAATACGGCGCAGCCGCTGCTGGTCGGCCTGGCGGTGGCGATTGCGCTGGGCGTCATCCACCCGATGATGTACGGTCCGCAGGGTGCATTGTTCGCCGGGCTGTTCGGTACGCGCGTGCGCTACAGCGGCGTCGGCATCGCCCACCAGATCGGCGCGCTGGTCGGCGGCGGCATCACGCCGGTGTTATCGTCCCTGCTGCTGGCCAGAAGCGGTGGCAGTCCATGGATGGTGGCCTTGCTGATCACGGTGTTTTCGCTGATCGCGGCGTTCGCGGTGAGAGCCATGGGCAAGGAAATTGCGGAACATGCCGGCGATGAGAATCGCGACGCCTTGTCCGGTTTTTCCAGCGCGGCACCGCTGGGCCAAGGCAGCGCCGGACGTTGACCCAGAGAATGTCGGCCCATGAAAAAGCCCGCAGGTCGCGGGCTTTTTTTTTCGTTCAATGGCAATCCGGTACGTTCTGATCCAGGTACACCTCGAAGGCAACGGTGTTGGTCCACTTCTTTTTGAGCGCCGCCCAGAAGTCGCCGCGCGACCATTCCACGACGGCCTGCCTGAAGTAAGCGATCGCTGTGCTGTCGGCAGCAGGGATCCTGATCATCAGTGTCGAACGGCTTTGCGGCGGCAACTGCGCAGAGAATTTTTTCCACTCTGGCAGCTTCAGCAACTCCTTGAGCATGGTGTCGTCATGTACGGCGGCGTCGCACTGGCCGATGCGCACCGCCAGCAGCGAGTCGGCCGGCGCACGCATCACCTTCTCGACGGCGCCGTAACGCGCCGCGATCTGGCCGACATAGGAGCCGCCCTCGGACAGACAGACGGTGCGACCCTTGAGTTGCTCCCACTTCTTGATATCGGTGTCGGTGCGCATGATGGCCATCGCACCGGCGCTGTAGCCGGTTGGAATCAATACGCTGCCGTCGGCAGCAACGCCGCTGCGCGCAGCGCTCTCCTCCACGGTCACCAGCGCAATGTCGGGACGCGCGCCTTTCAGGGCTTGCATCGCCTTGCCGTCGCCACTGTTGCCGACATTGCGCACGCTATCGAGCGTGAGATTCAGACGCTTGGCGATGTCTTCCGCGAGAATGACGTCGACGCCCTCAGGCGTGCGGAACTTGGCGCCAGCGGTATAGGCCGGCGGCACGTAATCCTGTCCGATGCGCAAGGCGCCGCGTGACTTCGCATCGTCCAGCACACCGGCCTGCGCACCGGCAAATGCACCCAGCGCCAGCACGAGGGCGAACAAGCGGTGCAAGGAAACTGGCGACGTGTTCATCGGAATCAGACGTATTGATAACGCAACAGGCGATGCTTGAGATTCTCGAGGATCACCTGATCGATCAGCGCCGCGAGGATGGCGATGGTCAGGATATTGGTCATCACGCCGACCATGTCGGCAGTCTCGCCCGAGTACGCCAGCGTACGACCCAGGCCCTTGCCGAAGCCGATCAGCATCTCGGCCGAGATCAGCGCACGCCAGGCGTTGCCGAACGCCAGTTGCGCGCCGGTGATCAATTCAGGCATGACGGCCGGCAGGTACACGCGGCGCAGCATGCCGAGGCGCGAGGCGCCCATGACGCGTGCAGCGGACACATGGACTTGCTGCACGCTTTCGGTGGCGTTCATCACCGACAAGGCGGCCGGGAAGAATGCTGCGATCGCGACCACCACGATGATCGGCAGATTGCCGAAGCCCATCAGGATCAGGAACAGCGGCACCCACGCAATCGACGGAATCGACTGCAGGATGATGATGGCCGACTTGAGCACTTCGCGGAAGAAAAACAGCACCGCGCCGATCAGGCCGAAGCCGATGCCGAACAGCAGCGCCGCCCCGTAGCCGCCACCCAGGCGCGTCAGGCTGCCCCACAGCGCGACCCGGAAAGCGGGCGTCTGTACTTCATTCCACAGGCGCGCCAGCACGGTTGGCACACCCGGCATCAGGAAGTCCGGCAAGGACCATGCGGCGATCTGCCACATCAACAAAATGAAGGCGATCGCCAACACCATGGCGAGTTTTTTACGGTAACCGGTAACGCGACGCTGAGAGCTCATGAATTAGAACTGAGTAAAAATGCAATGGCCGACGAAGTCGTCGGCCGAAAAAAATAGTGTTCCACAGACGTATCGTAATGCGGTGGAAAGCGTAGCGAGCGTTTCGAGTTTGCGTCGAGAAGCGGAGCCGTACGACTGTACGGTGAGCATCGCAGACGCAAAATCGGAAGGCGCAGTAGCTTTACACTGTATTACAACTTCCTGTCTTTTTGCCAGGTCAGGTCTACGATGCTGCGCACTTCAAACGGCTTGCCGTCCTTGGTCTTCAGCGAACCCTGGGCTTGCAGGATATCGGCGATTTCCTGCATGCGGTTCTGTTCTTTTTCGTTCAGCTTGGCGTTGAAGGTCTGGCTCTTGATGGCGTCGCGGATCACGTCTTCACGCAGCACTTCACCGTGTTTCAGGGTCTTCAGCGTCGGCTCGGCGATGAAGTAACCGGCGATCAGCTTGGCCGCTTCGGCCGGTTTCTTCTTCAACAGTTCGATTGCATCGCGTTGCGCGTCCAGCGATTTCCACACGGCGGCGCGGCGGTTCTTCAGGGTTTCGCCGGACGTGATCACGACCATGCAAGGGAAAGGCCAGACTTCGCCGATTTCATAAACTTGCTTGACCGGTGCGATCAGTTGCGCGATGCGCGCTTGCGGCTCGAACAGGAAGGCCGCGTCGACGCGCTTGCCGACCAGCGACTGCACCGCCACTTGCGGGCTCACGCCGAGCACGTTGACGTCGTCGGCCTTGAGGCCGGCATCGCGGAAGACGACGCCTTTCAACACTACGTCGGCGGTGCTGCCTTCGGCTTGCGAAGCGAGTGTCTTGCCCTTGAGATCGGCGACCTTGTTGATGTGCGCATCTTCACGCGCGACGATGGCGTGGTAGCCAAGCTGCGCGCCGCTGACCACTTTGAGGTCGGCGCCCTTGGACGCCCAGGCCACTGCATTGGTGAAGCCGAACACGCCGCTGTCGAGCTGGCCGCCGACGATGGCCTTGATCAGGTCGGTGCCGGATTTGAATTCGATCAGTTCGACGTCGAGGCCGTACTTCTTGTAGAGGCCGGCCTCATACGCGGCCATCGCCTGCGCGTCGTCCATCACGCGCAGATAGCCGATCTTGAATTTTTCGAGCGCCATCGCCGGTGTGGAAAACACCAGTGCAGCGGATGCCAAGAGCAGCAAACTTTTCAGTTTCGATTTCATATCCCAACCCCTTCTATTGTTTTAGCAAACTCGTCCTGTTCGGCGTGGATGCCGAGCAGGCAGAGAATTTCGCGACGGATCGCCGAGAACTCCGACAGGTCATGCGTCTTTTCGTGATGCACCAGATTGAATTCCTTGAGCACGGTGGCCGGACGCGCGCTGAACACCAGGATGCGGTCGGCCAGGAACAGCGCTTCGTCGACGTCGTGCGTGACCAGCAGCACGGTCGGCGCCTTGCCCTGCACTTCCGAACGAATCAGGTTGCGCAATGCATCCTGCAAGGTCATGCGCGTCAATGCGTCGAGCGCACCGAACGGCTCGTCCAGCAGCAGCGCCTTCGGCTGCGAGATGAAGGCGCGCGCCAGCGCGGCGCGTTGGCGCATGCCGCCCGAGACCTGGTGCGGATAGTAGGCTTCGAAACCCGACAGGTTGACCTTGGCCAGCCATGCACGCGCCTCGGCGGCGGCAGACTTCTTGTCGACCTTCTGGAATTCGAGCGCCAGCGCGACGTTCTGCTCCAGTGTCAGCCACGGATATAGTGCGTTTTCCTGGAACATCAGCGTGCGTTCCGGATGCGGGCCGGTAACCGGCTGGCCGTCGGCCAGGATCGAACCCGAGCTCGGTGTTTCCAGGCCGGCGGCAATGTGCAGCAGCGTCGACTTGCCGCAGCCGGACGGACCGACCAGCGCGACCAGTTCGCCCTGCTCGATGTCGCGGCTGAAATCGTCGATGACGTGCAGGCCGGAAAAACTCTTCTGTATGTTTTTAAAAGATAGCTTCATGAATGCAATGCGGAGTAAGCGAGTCGCCGATGCGTTGCACTCAAGGCAACTTTGCACGGACTTTCAGACGGTAGGTTGCGACTGTACTGGCATCGTGCTTGCCGGACAACAATTTAAAAGACGTATGCTTATATGAAAAACAAATAAGCATAACGCTTTTATGGAAACATTTACTTCATGGCAATGTTTGCAGGAGCGCCTCCACGTCGGGATAACGCAAGCGCACGCCGAGCTCATTGCGCAACCGGTCGTTGCGCAGCCGGCGCGACTCCGACATGAAGGACAGCATCATCGGCGTGACCTGCTGCTGCAGCTCGGCGCGCGGTAGCCGCGGCGGCGGCGGCAAATCGAAAGTGCGCGCCACGGCATCGAAGTAGTCGCCCATTTTCATGTCCGAATCGTCGACCGCGTGATACACGCGCAGCGGCCGCGCCCGGTCGATGGCGCGCACGGTAATCGCCGCAAGGTCGTCGGCGTGGATGTGGTTGGTGTAGACGTCATCCTCATCGCGCAAGGCCGGCGTGCCCTTTTGCAGGCGCTCCAGCGGCAGCCGGTCGCGCGCGTAAATACCGGGCACGCGCAGGATCGCCAGGCGGCTGCCGGAACGGCGCGCCCAGGCGCGTAATACCTGCTCGGCGTCAACGCGTCGGCGCGCGCGCGGATTGGCTGGCCGGGTCGGACGCGTCTCGTCGAAACTGGCGCCGCCGCAATCGCCGTAGACGCCGGTGGTGCTGATGTAAACCAGATTGGCGCGGTCGGGTAAAATGGCGGCCAAATTGCGGGTGCGGCGATCCTTTTCACCGGAAGATTGCGGCGGAGCAAGATGCACGATCACTCGCGCCAGGCGCGCCAGCCGGGCCAGGGTCTCGGGCCGGTCGAGGTCGGCCACCAGCGGAATGGTGCCGGCGGCGCGCAGTTCGGCGCAACGCTCAGGCTTGCTGGTGACGACGATCACGCGGAAACGCGTGCGCACCAGCGGCAGCATGCGCATGCCGACGTCTCCGCAGCCGAGCATCAACAGACGCGGTTTGCCGATTTTTTTTACATTGTTCATTGTCAGGATTGTATGAGTTTTCAAGTTACCGTTCAGCCCAGCGGCCATCAGTTTACCTGTGACGAAGGCGAAACCATCCTCACCGCCGCGATTCGCGCCGGCGTCGGCCTGCCGTACGGCTGCAAGAACGGCGCATGCAGTTCCTGCAAGGGCAAGCTGGTCAACGGCAGCGTGACCCACGGTCCGCATCAGGAACGCGCGCTGTCGGCGCAGGACGAGAGCCTGGGCTTTTCGCTGTTCTGCTGCGCCCGTCCGAACTCGGACGTGGTCATCGAAGCGCGCGAAGTGGCCGGCATCGGCGACTTCCCGGTCAAGAAAATGCCGGTGCGCGTGGCCAAGCTGGACAAGGTCGCCGACGACGTCATCATCCTGTCGCTGCAATTGCCTGCCAACGACCGCCTGCAATACAAGGCCGGCCAGTACGTCGAGTTCATGCTGCGCGACGGCAAGCGCCGCAGCTACAGCATGGCCAACGCGCCGCACAAGGACGAGCACCTGACGCTGCACATCCGCCACATGCCGGGCGGCCTGTTCACCGACCAGGTGTTCTCGACGCTGAAAGAGCGCGACATCCTGCGCTTCGAAGGCCCGCTGGGAACCTTTTTTCTGCGTGAAGATTCCAACAAACCGATCGTGCTATTGGCCTCGGGCACCGGCTTCGCGCCCATCAAGGCGATCGTCGAGCAGCTCGAGCACGCCAAGTCGACCCGCCCGGTCACGCTGTACTGGGGCGGCCGCCGTCCGCAGGACTTGTACATGGACGAACTGTGCAAGACCTGGGCGCAGGGCCTGCCGAATTTCAAGTACGTGCCGGTGATCTCGAACGCCCAGCCGGAAGACAACTGGAGCGGCCGCACCGGCTTCGTCCATCAGGCCGTCATCGACGACCAACCGGATCTGTCGGGCTATCAGGTCTACGCCTGCGGCGCGCCGATCGTGGTGGAGTCCGCCCAGCGCGATTTCGTCGCGAAGTGCGGCTTGCCGGAAGAAGAGTTCTACGCCGACTCGTTTACCTCGGCGGCGGATCTGGCGACGGCGCAGTAAATCCATGCGCCGCCGCGTGCGGCTGCGTGTTGCAAAGTGGTGAGCGTTCTAAAAATCAGCGGCAATTTGCACCAAATTAGTTTTGACGCATCGCGCAAAACGTCCTAATATTGACCGCATGAACGCCACCACCATTTCCTTGCGACGCCGCAGCCAACCTCAACGAGGTTTGCCGTGCGCGTGAGTTAATCCTGGTCACGAAGCCACAGGCAATCCCTGTGGCTTTTTTTTATCGTTTTTTTCGTGTCCGCGTTTTCTGTCTTTTTCATTACAGTTCGGTTACCGCCGCCTTTCACATTTTTCACACATCCTTAGCAGGAGTCATTCAATGGAATTCAACGAGTTCGCCATCAACAAGCTGATGTATGTCACTAACCGCCCTGAAATCGTTTTCACCGAAGGCAGCGGCATGTGGATGACCGATCACACCGGCAAGCGATACCTCGACTATCTGCAAGGCTGGGCCGTCAATGCACTGGGCCACGCGCCGCAATGCATCTCCGATGCGCTGGTCGCCCAGGGCAAGAAGCTGATCAATCCGTCGCCGGCCTTCTACAATGCGCCGTCGATCGAGCTGGCCAACCTGCTGACCGAAAACTCCGTCTTCGATCGCGTGTTCTTCACCAACAGCGGCGCCGAAGCCAATGAAGGCGCATTCAAGCTGGCCCGCAAATGGGGCAAGCTCAACAAGAACAGCGCCGGCGAAGACCGCTTTGAAATCATCACCTTCAACCACAGCTTCCACGGCCGCACCATCGCGACCATGTCGGCCAGCGGCAAGCCAGGCTGGGACACCATGTTCGCCCCCCAAGTGCCGGGCTTCCCGAAGGCCGAACTAAACGACCTCGCCAGCGTCGAGCGTCTGATCAGCAAGAAGACCGTGGCCGTCATGCTGGAACCGGTGCAAGGCGAAGGCGGCGTGATCCCGGCCACGCGCGAATTCATGCAAGGCCTGCGCCGCCTGACCAAGAACGCCAACCTGCTGCTCATCGTCGATGAAGTGCAGACCGGCGTCGGCCGCACCGGCGAACTGTTCGGCTATCAACTGTCGGGCATCGAGCCGGACATCATGACGCTGGGCAAAGGCATCGGCGGCGGCGTGCCGCTGGCGGCCCTGCTGGCGCGTGAGGAAATCGCCTGTTTCGAAGCCGGTGAACAAGGCGGCACCTACAACGGCAATCCGTTGATGACTGCCGTCGGCGCCGCCGTGATCAAGGAATTGCTCAAGCCCGATTTCCTGCCGACGGTCAAGGCCACCGGCGCTTACCTTAGCGCAGAACTGATCAAGCTGTCGGACAAGCACGGCTTTGAAGGCGAACGCGGCGAAGGTTTGCTGCGCGCGCTGAAGCTGGGCAAGGACATCGGTCCGCAAATCGTCGAAGCCGCGCGCGACCTCAATCCGGTCGGCTTGCTGCTCAATTCGCCGCGTCCGAACCTGATCCGCTTCATGCCGTCGCTGAACGTGACCAAGGATGAAATCGACCAGATGCTGACCATGCTGGAAGGCGTGCTGGTGAAACTGGGTCACTGATCGGGGCCCGCCAGCAATGCGCAGCCTCGACCTGCTCTCACCAAAGCAGCTGCATGCGCTCGCCGCCTGCTGCATCGCCGTCCTCCTGACGGCCTGCAGCAGCGCGCCGATGCGTGCGCCGGAAGTCTCGAAGCCGACGCCGACCGACATCCGTTCCGAAGCCGCTACCGAACATGGCAGCGAGATAGCGATTTATGCACTGGACATGATCGGCACCGGTTATCGCTTCGGCGGCAAGAATCCGGATGCCGGCTTCGATTGCAGCGGCATGGTGTCGTACATCTTCAATCGCGCCGCCGGCGTCAAGCTGTCCGGCAGCGCCGCCGACATGGCGCGCCAGGGACGCCAGATCGACAAGTCCAATCTGCGTCCGGGCGACCTGGTGTTTTTCAACACCCTCAACCGGCCGTTCTCGCATGTCGGCATCTATATTGGCGACGGGCGTTTCGTGCACGCGCCTTCGGGCAACGGCAAGGTGCATATCTCGCGGATGGACAATCCGTATTTCGCACCGCGCTTTGAAATGGCCAGGGCCTACTTCAACTAGCGGAGACGAAGCGCATGGATCATCACAAAGGCAGTTGCCATTGCGGGCAGGTCCGCTTCGAAGCCGACGTGACAATAGAACGCATCACCGTCTGCAATTGTTCGATCTGTACCAAGAAGGGATTTCTGCACCATCGCGTGCAGCCTGAGAATTTCCGCCTGGTCGCGGGCGCCGACGTGCTGGCGACTTACCGGTTTGGCACGATGGCGGCTAAACATCATTTCTGTCCGCACTGCGGCGTGCACGTTTTCACACGCCCGCGCGCCGCGCCGGAACTCTACACCATCAATGTCCGCTGCCTGGATGACTTCGACCTGTCGGACGGCAAGCTGAGCTTCGTCGACTTCGACGGCCGCAACTGGGATCGCAACGTCGGCAAGCTGGGATAGCTGGCTGCCGCCTCAGGCGCGGGCGCCGCGGCGCTTGGCCGGTGCTGCGACGGGTGCGCGTTTGACGGCGACTTTCGGCGCGGGTGTCTTCTTCACTGCAGCTGGTTTGGCTACGCGCTTGACGACGGCGTCCTTGACCGCCGCTTTCTTCACAACGGGCTTGGCTGCTTTGACATCCTTCACCGGTGCGGCTTTCTTTTTCTTGATCTCCGCCGCATGCCCACCTTGCGCGGCCTGCCCCACCAGGCTGGCGCTGTAGCGCTTGAACGCAATATCCATGTGACGTCGCATCGCCTGCCGCGCCATTTCCGGATCGCGGGCGCGCAGCGCTTTCATCACGCGTGAATGCTCTTCGATCGCGTCGTTCCAGACTTCGATGGTGTCGAAATGGCTGTGCAGCCGATCGAACAGCGGCCCCAGGCGGGCGTCGAACAATTGCGTCACCAGTCCGACCAGCACGCTGTTGCCGGTCGCTTCCGCCACGCGGATGTGGAACAGGCGGTCGGCTTCGAGCGGATTGGCGCCGACGCTGGTGTTGTCGATCATTTGCTGGAACGCTTCTTCGATGGCGTCGATCTGCGCCTTCTTGCCGTTCTTGGCGGCGGCATAGGCGACTTCGCCTTCCAGCATGGCGCGGGCACGGATCAGTTCCAGCGGCCCCTCCTGCGTGGACAGGTCAATTTCGCCTTCCGGTGCCGGCGACGGCGGGCAGACGTAGATGCCGGACCCCATGTGGACTTCGATATAACCTTCGACTTCCAGCGCGATCAGGGCTTCACGCAACGACGGTCGGCTCACGCCCAGTTGCACCGACAGGTCACGCTCCGACGGCAAGCGCGAACCGACCGGAAATTCGCCGTCGACAATCAGCTTGCGCAGTTGGTCGCTGATCTGGCGGTACAGTCGTTGCGGTTCGATCGCTTCAATTGGCATAAAAGAGGTCCGATGAAAAAATTCTTAATCTTGGCGCCGGATTGTATCTCACCACAAGCGAATGCTACGCTCGCCGCCCGCTGCCGCCAACGCAGCAACGGGCGATGAAGAGCAATCAGCCCAGCGCTGCCGGGAACGTCAGACCATATTGCTGCGCAGCCTCGCGCAAGCCGGGCGCAATCGTCGGATGCAGCGCCACGCCCTGCTCCAGCTGTTGCGCGCGGCGCGCCATGCCGCGATCGCCGGGCATGCGCACCTTTTCCACGCCGGGACGTGGAGGATTGTTGCGGCAAGCTTCGGCAATGTGATCCATCTGGCGCTTGAACGCGGCCTCGCCGCCGAACGCCGCCGGATCGTACAGACTCATGAACACGGTGGCGCCCCAGCCGGCCGGCGGATCGGCGCGTCCGAAGCCGGACAAGCCCCCGGTCAGCGCTTCGATCAGGACCGCCAGGCCGAAACCCTTGTGGCCGGCCGACAGACCGCCCAACGGCAGGATGGTGCCCGGCGGATCGGCTGCGAACACGGCCGGATCACGGCTGGCGTTGCCTTGTGCATCGAGCAGCCATTCTTCTTCGAACTGCTGGCCTGCTTTGTGCAGCCGATTGCTCATGCCATTGGTGGTGATCGAGGCGGAAATGTCGACCAGGAACGGCGTGCCTGACGTAGGAATGCCGGCGGCGATCGGATTCGGCGTGAACACCGCACGCGTGCCGCCGAACGGCGCCACGCTGTGCACCGCCGGATCGGAACTCGACAACACCATCAGGAAACCTTCTTCGGTCGCGCGCAGCAGGTATGCCGCGAGGCAGGCGATGTGATGGCTGTGATGGATCGCCAGCGACGCCGTGCCAAGTTCGCGCGCACGCGGAATCAGCGCATCGATGCCCTTGTGCACCAGCCACGGTCCGGGCAGGCGACGGCCGTCCCACACCAGCGCAGCCGGGCGATCCGAAACCACCTCAGGCTCGCCTGAAGTGGTCATCGCGCCCTTCTCGATTTCTTTCACGTACGGCGCCAGCAGGGCCAGGCCATGGGTGTCGTGGCCCAGCAGATCGCCGTCGACCAGCGTGCTCGCAACCGAGGCGGCAGGCTCCAGCGGCAGGCCGGCCTTCTGCAACAGTTGCGTGGAGAACTGCTTGAGTTCGACGGCGGAAAAACGTTCGGGTGAAGCCATGTTGCAAACCATCCTTTCGTTATAAAAATCTCATGCGATTGCCGGTTTCTTGCGCAATCCGCGCATGACCAGCGGCAACAGCCACAGTAATATTGTCAACACGCCCAGTGTCCCGGCAATGGGCCGGCTGAAGAAGGCCAGGAATTCACCGTCAGCCTTGATCATCGACGTGACGAAATGTTCTTCCAGCATGCCGCCCAGCACGACGCCGAGAACTGCCGGTGCGACCGGAAAACCGTTTTCTTCCATCAGGTAGGCCAACAGTCCGAACACCAGCATGATGCCGACGTCGGATACGCTGTTATTGGTGGCGTACGAACCGACGATGCAGAACAACAGGATCAGCGGCATCAACAGATTACGCGGAACGCCGAGTATGCGCTTCGACACCTTGATGCACCAGTAGCCCAGCGGCAGCATCAACAGGTTGGCGAGGATGAAGACGATGAAGATCGCATACATGGAGACCGGATTCTCGACGAAGATCATCGGCCCTGGATTCAGATTCTTCATGTACAGCACGCCGATCACGATGGCGGTGATCGAGTCGCCAGGGATGCCGAACACCAGCGCCGGAATCCACGCGCCGGCCAGCGCCGAGTTGTTGGCGGCGCCGGATTCGACGATGCCTTCGGCATGGCCGGTGCCGAACTTCTCCGGCTCCTTCGACATCTTCTTGCTCATCGCGTACGACATCCAGGCCGCGATGTCGGCACCCGCACCAGGCAGGATGCCGACCAAGGTGCCGAGCACGCTGCCGCGCAGGATCGACTTCGGATACTTCACGGTCAAGGCCCACATGCCCTTGAAGACGTTGCCGACCTTGCCGTCGGGGATGGTCATCGCCTGGTCTTTTGAAACCGCATAGCGCAACACCTCGGACATGGCAAACATGCCTACCATCAGCGGCACCAGCGACACGCCGCTCAACAAATCAGGATTGTCGAAGGTGAAACGCGGCACGCCGGCCGGATTGCCCATCCCGATGGAGGCGATGAACATGCCGATGAACAGCGAGACGAAACCCTTGAGCGGATTGTCTGAAGCAATGAAGATCGCACAGGTCAAGCCCATGAGCACCAGCCAGAAGTATTCGAACGACGAAAACTTCAGCGCCAGTTCCGCCAGCACCGGCGCCGCCAGGATCAGCACGAAAGTACCGAACAGACCGCCCACCGCCGAAAACACCAGGCTGGCGCCGAGCGCGATTTCGCCCTGCCCTTTTTTTGTCATCGCATAGGCTTCATCGGTATAGGCCGCCGATGACGGCGTACCCGGGATACGCAACAGGCAACCCGGGATGTCGCCGGAAAAAATCGCCATGGCAGTGGCCGACACCATCGCCGCCACCGCAGGCACCGCAGGCATGAAGAACGTCACCGGGACCAGCAGCGCTACCGCCATGGTGGCGCTGAGGCCGGGAATCGCACCCATGAAGAGCCCGAACATGGACGAACCGAGAATGACCGCCAGGACATAGGGGTCGAACACCAGCCCGAAGGCGGCATAGATATTGGCAAGCATGGTCGATCCTTTACCAGGCCACAGACTCGAGAAGACCCCACGGCAGCGGGACCTTCAGCAGTTTGTAGAAGATGTAGTGAATGCCCAGCGCACTGGCGACCGCGACCGGCAGTGCAACCGCCAGGCGCGCGCCGAAGGTTGCGAACAGGGACAGCAGCAGGATGGTCGCCGTCGGCAGGAAGCCAAGGGGCTCGGACGCATAGATGTAAAACACCAGCGACAACAGCACCAGCGCATAGGCGAACACGGCGCGCCGCTCGCCGGCCCATTCGGGCAGGCTGATCCAGCTTTCACCGGAAGCGCGCCTTTCGCGCACGCCCTTGATCATGAGCAGGATCGCGCAGATCAGGAAGGCCACGGCCAGCGATTGAGGAAACAGGCCCGGCCCGATCTGCTGGGCCATCGTGGGCAGGTTTGCCGAGTAGACGTAAATCACGCCGGCGAATATCGCCAGCAGGATTCCGGAGACGGTATCGTTGATTTTCATGGCAGCAGGGTTCGAAGGTCGGACGGGTTCAACCATGGCTTCCCACCTTCGTCACGATGCAATGCGACGTGATGTGAAACCGCGTGGAAAAACAGATGCATGCGGACGGTCAGGCGCGACCGTCCGCTACCTGGCTACTTCGCCATGCCCAGGGTTTTCAGGATCTGCCCCATGTCGTTATCGCTCTTCTCCATGAACTTGCCGAACTCGGCCGAGTCGGCATACATCGTGCCGAAGCCGCGTCCGCCCATGAAATCCTTGTACTCCTTGCTGTTGTAGATTTTTTGCAGATGGCCGGCCAGCTTGGCCTGGATATCGGCGGGCAGGCTCTTGGGCGCGACGATGCCGCGCCAGGCGCCGATGGTCCAGTTGCTGCCGGTAAGGCTCTTGAGCGTCGGCACCTTGGGATACAGCGCGGCCGGCGCATCGGCCATGATCACCAGCGGGCGCGCCTTGCCGGCATCGATCAGGGAGCGCGCTTCCGGCAACGATGCCGCCACGATGTCGACACCACCCGCGGCCAGATCCACCATTGCCGGCGCGGCGCCGTTGGACGGGACGAAACGCACTGCCGTCGGCGCCAGCTTGAGGTCGCTCAGCATGCCGGCCAGGCCGAGGTGCCAGATGCCGCCCTGGCCGGTTCCGGATGCCTTCAGCTTGCCGGGATTGGCCTTGACCGCCTTGAGCAGGTCGTCGAAGGTTTTATGCGGCGATTCGGCGCTGACCGTGAGCGCGGCCGGATCGAAATTCATGAGTGCGATCGGCGTGTAGTTCTTGTAGCTCAACTGGGTCAGGCCCTGGTGATGCATCATGGCGATTTCCACTGTAGCCAGGCCGATGGTGTAGCCATCCGGGGCCGCGCCCGAGATGGCCTGGTGACCGACCACGCCGTTGCCGCCGGTGCGATTGACGACGTTGACCGGCTGACCCAGCTCTTTCTCAAGCAGCGCGCCGATGATGCGCGCGGTGGCATCGGTGCCGCCGCCCGCACCCCACGGCACGACCAGCGTCACAGGCCGATCCGGCCATGCTGCATGTGCAGCACCAAAAGATAAAACCGCTGCTGCGGCGACCACCGTCTTCAATAGATTTCTACGCATTCCGATCATTGTCTCTCCTCCGTTTGATGGTAAAAGCAGGCTATTTCGCCTGTAGCGTACGGATTCGTTGCAAATCCGTCGATGAACCATGCAGCACGATCTGCGTCGGCTTATCCCTCTCCGGTACTGGCGTTTTCTTGATTTTTCTTTGCTTTTGTTTCCTGACAAAATCTTGTCAAGCGGTCATGTGGTCTTACCAGAACGAGAAAAGAATTTCATATCACCCCGGCAGTGTCAAGAAAGAAAACGATGCACGAAAATAATTCACCTACGCCGCAGCGCACCATTGGGCATCATAGGGAACATGGGAAAACAGGGATGGACTACCAGCCAAAGATGTATGACAAATCTGGTATTACCACTTGACCAAAGTCCAAATGCTGAAATAGACTCGCTGGCATCCTGACGAAGCAAGTCATTCTTCACACCGACTTGCGAAACATAAAAAATACAAGAGCAAAAACAGCCCGCGGACCATACCGCAGCACTGGAGACAGGCATTGAAGAACTTAGCTAGCCGGGGGAGTACTTCCATCGTTCCGCAGCCGCGCATGCGCGGCCTGGCAGCGGCGTCCTTTTTCGTTTCTGCGCGTACGGAATCCGGCGCCTGTGCTGCATCGACCTCCCGCTATCTCTGTCATCTCGGCCATGCCGGCAACGGCGACGCCATGCTGGCGTACCACCTGATGGACTTCTCCCGCTACTTTTTCGACCAAAGCAATATTCGCCACTGATCCTTCCGACAGCCATCCTATACAGACAGCATTCATGGCCCTCCGGCGACTCCGGCTACGGGCCACAAGGAAAAAGGAAAGAACATGAGCGACACCAAGAAATTCACACGCCGCAGCCAGGCCTGGTTCGGCCGGCAGGACCGCGATGGCTTCATCTACCGTTCCTGGGTGAAAAATCGCGGCATTCCGCACGACCAGTTCGACGGCCGTCCGGTCATAGGCATCTGCAACACCTACTCTGAATTGACGCCCTGCAATTCGCACTTCCGCGCGCTGGCCGAACAGGTCAAGATCGGCATCTGGGAGGCCGGCGGTTTCCCGCTGGAGTTCCCCGTGATGTCGCTCGGCGAAACGCTGATGCGCCCGACTGCGATGCTGTTCCGCAATCTCGCCAGCATGGATGTGGAAGAGTCCATCCGCGCCAATCCGCTCGACGGCGTGGTGCTGCTGATGGGTTGCGACAAGACCACGCCCGCCCTGCTGATGGGCGCATCATCGGTCGACCTGCCGACCATCGGCATCTCCGGCGGCCCGATGTTGTCCGGAAAATATCGCGGTGGCGAACTCGGCTCCGGCACCGGCGTCTGGCAGATGTCGGAAGAAGTGCGTGGCGGCCACATGTCGCAGGAAGAATTCTTCGAAGCGGAAAGCTGCATGCACCGCTCGCACGGCCACTGCATGACCATGGGCACAGCCTCGACCATGGCCAGCATGGTCGAGGCGCTGGGCATGAGCCTGCCGGGCAACGCGGCGATTCCCGCCGTCGACGCGCGTCGCAACGTGCTGGCGCGCAACTCCGGTCGCCGCATCGTCGAGATGGTCAAGGAAGACCTGATCATGTCGAAGATCCTGACCAAGGCCGCATTTGAAAACGCCATCCGCGTCAACGCCGGCATCGGCGGTTCGACCAACGCCGTGATCCACTTGCTGGCGATCGCCGGGCGTATCGGCGTCGACCTGAAACTGGAAGAATGGGACAAGATCGGCCAGAAGCTGCCGTGCCTGGTCAACCTGCAACCGTCGGGCAAGTACCTGATGGAAGATTTCTACTACGCCGGCGGCCTGCCGTCGGTGATCCGTGAACTCGAAAGCGTCATCGACAAGAGCGCCCTGTCGGCCAACGGTCAGACCTTGTGGGACAACTGCAAGGATGCACCGAACTGGAACCGCGACGTCATCCACGCCTTCGACACGCCGTTCAAGGCGGCTGCCGGCATCGCCATCCTGCACGGGAACCTGTGCCCGGACGGCGCCGTGATCAAACCGTCGGCCGCTACGCCGGCATTGCTGAAGCACACCGGCCGCGCCGTGGTGTTCGAGAACAGCGACGATTTGCACAAGCGTATCGATGATGAAAATCTCGATGTCGATGAGAACTGCGTGCTGGTGCTCAAGAATTGCGGCCCCAAGGGCTACCCGGGCATGGGTGAAGCGGGCAACATGCCGCTGCCGCCGAAGGTGCTGCGCAAGGGTATTACCGACATGGTGCGGGTGTCCGATGCGCGCATGAGCGGCACCGCCTACGGCACCGTGGTGCTGCACGTGACACCGGAAGCCGCCGCCGGCGGTCCGCTGGCGCTGGTGCAGGATGGCGACATGATCGAACTCGACGTCGACGCGCGCAAGCTGCACCTGCACGTCAGCGACGAAGAACTGGCACGCCGCCGCGCGGCATGGCAAGCGCCGAAAGCGCCGGCCGACCGCGGCTGGGTCAAGCTGTACGTTGATCATGTGCAGCAAGCCAACCTCGGCGCCGACCTCGACTTCCTGGTCGGCAAGAGCGGCTCCGGCATTCCCAAGGATAACCACTGACGGCGCGGGCAAGAAACCGAATTAATTTTTCAACACACAAGCGGCGGAAGAATCAGGCGCACTCCTTCAAGGGAATGACGACCCAAAAAAATGAACTTCCGCCTGTTTTGACTGCGACATATGGAGACATGAAGCAATGAAAGTATTGATTACCGATTACGATTTTCCCGATGTCGATCTTGAGCTGGCGCTGTACCGCGACGCCGGCGTGGAAGTGGTGACGGCGCAATGCCGCACTGAAGACGACGTCATCAAGGCCGCCGAAGGCTGCGAAGGTTTGCTGGTGCAATATGCGCCGGTCAACGCCAAGGTGTTCGCCGCCCGTCCGGAAATCCGCATCGCCAGCCGCTACGGCGCCGGCTTCGACACCATCAACACCGACGACGCCGCCAAACACGGTGTCTGGGTCGGCAACTCGCCCGACTACGGCGTCGGTGAAGTTTCCACCCACGCCCTGGCGATGGCGCTCGACCTGATCCGCAACATCACCGGCTACGACCGCGACGTCAAGTCGGGCCAATGGCACTACACCACCGCCGGCAAGATCCAGCGCTGTTCCGAAATGACCATCGGCCTCTTCGGCCTCGGCCGCATCGGCAAGCGCATGGCGCACATCAGCCGCAACCTGTTCAAGCGCGTGATCGCTTACGATCCGCACATCATTGATGGCGACTTCCCGGCCTATGTGGAACGCGTCGGCAAGGAAGAATTGTTCAAGCAGGCGCACGTGGTGTCGCTGCATACACCGCTCAACGACGAGACGCGCGGCATGATCAATGCCTCGGTGTTGAAATTGATGCAACCGGACAGCTTCCTGGTCAATTCAGCGCGTGGCGGCCTGGTCAATATCGACGATCTGCTGAAGGCGCTCGACGTCAATCTGAAGGGCGCCGCACTGGACGTCCTGCCGGTCGAACCACCGGAGACAAGTTCCGCTATTGTCCAGCACAAACGTGTGCTATTGTCGCCGCACGCCGCCTTCTATTCCGAAGTCGCCGCCAAGGAACTGCGTCGCAAAGCGGCGCAAAACCTGATCGACTGGGACCACAATGGACGCCCATCGTATGTGGTGGTGGAAGGCCGGAAGAAGTAAAACAAAAAGCAGAGACAAGAATACCAACGAGCACCGGCTGCGTCCGCAACCGTAACGGCAACACCAGCAGACGCAGCACGGTATCTCACAGCAATCCGTAGCAGAGCAGCAGCCCCGAGCAAAACAGAGAGGTACGGAAACAGACGATGTAATTATGTCCACTGTCATGACGTTACCGACGCAGCGATAGTGGCTGTCATTTTGTATCTCTCAGTACCGCCGAAATCAATAAAAAGCAAACGGCGAAAGTATCAGAATTAAATGTGCGAAGCCCTCCAAGAAGGGGTTTATCGCAGACACAAAAACGAGGATATAGACGAGGAGCAAAGGCATGGCATCAGTACAGATTCGCGGCATCAAAAAGCAATTCGGTAGCACCCAGGTTATTCGCGGTGTCGACATCGACATCGCCGACGGCGAGTTCGCAGTGCTCGTGGGCCCGTCCGGCTGCGGCAAGTCGACGCTGTTGCGCATGCTTGCGGGCCTCGAAGAAATCACCGAAGGCGAAATCTCCATCGGCGGCACCGTCGTCAACAACGTCCAGCCCAAGGACCGCGACATTGCCATGGTGTTCCAGAACTACGCCTTGTATCCGCACATGACGGTCAACGACAACATGGCGTTCTCGCTGATGCTGGCAAAGAAGGACAAGTCATTCATCCAGCAGCAGGTCAAGAAGGCCGCCGAAATCCTCGGCCTGACCGCGCTGCTGGAACGTTACCCGCGCCAACTGTCCGGCGGCCAGCGCCAGCGCGTGGCGATGGGCCGCGCGATCGTGCGCGACCCGCAGGTGTTCCTGTTCGATGAACCGCTGTCCAACCTCGACGCCAAGCTGCGCGTGCAGATGCGCACCGAGATCAAGGAACTGCATCAGCGCCTGAAGACCACCTCGGTCTACGTCACCCACGATCAGATCGAGGCGATGACCATGGCCGACCAGATCGTCGTCATGCGCGACGGCCTGGTGGAACAGCGCGGCCGTCCGCTCGAATTGTATGACCGCCCTGCCAACATCTTCGTGGCCGGCTTCATCGGTTCGCCGGCGATGAACTTCATCCCCGCCACCTTGCGTCGCAACGCCGACAAGGCTGAAGTCGAATTCGCCGACGGCACGCGCCTGCCTGCACCGTATGCGCATCGTGGCCTGGACGGCGTCGACGGCCAGCGCGTGGTCTACGGCGTGCGACCGGAGCATCTGAGTATCGGTCCTGCCGGCAGTGGCATGAACACCAAGGTCGTCGTGGTCGAACCGACCGGCGCCGATACCGAAGTGTATGCACGCTTCAGCGACACCAGCCTGACCTCGATCTTCCGCGAACGTCACGATTTCTCGGCCGGCGACACCATCACGCTGGTGCCGGAACACGGCAGCACGCATTTGTTCGACGCCGACAGCGGCAAGACATTGGCGCGCGACTGAGAATTCAGGCCGTCTGTACTTGATAGAAAATTTAGCAAGCAGTCCCTGTAACACAGCAAGTAAAAGTAAAAAATAAAAAGCCTTAAAACCTGGGCCCATTCACTTTCATCAGAAGAGAAGGAGTAGGAGACATGACTAAGCTGACCAGACGTAATTTCCTGGCCGCCAGCGCATCCGTCGCTGCGGCATCGACAGTAGCTACCACCAACGCATTCGCCGCACCGGCGGCGCCCGCCGCCACCAGCGCCGGCCTGAAGTTCGACATCGAAAAAGGCGCAACGCTGCGCGTGCTGCGCTGGAAGCGTTTCGTCCAGGGCGATGAAGACCTGTGGAATGCAAACGTGAAGAAATTCACCGAGAAGACCGGCGTCGCCGTGCGCACCGACAGCGAAGGCTGGGAAGACCTGCGTCCGAAGGCTGCGGTTGCCGCCAACGTTGGTTCCGGCCCGGACATCGTCATGAGCTGGTTCGACGACCCGCAACAATACCCAACCAAGCTGATCGACCTGACCGACCTGGCGACATCGCTGGGCAGCCGCCTGGGCGGCTGGTACGACGTCTGCCGCAAATACGGCACCAAGGACGGCAAGTGGATCGCGTTGCCGGTCGGCGTGGTCGGCAATGCGCTGGTCTATCGCGAAAGCCAATTGAAGGCAGCCGGCTTCGACGCCGTGCCGAAGGACACTGCCGGTTTCCTGAAGATGTGCCAGGCCCTCAAAGCCAAGAACACGCCGGTCGGCTTCGCACTCGGCAAGGCCGTCGGCGACGCCAACAACTGGGCACACTGGCTGCTGTGGTCGCACGGTGGCAAGCTGGTCGACAAGAAAGGCGCGGTCGCCATCAACTCGCCCGAAACCCGCGCTGCGCTGGAATACGCCAAGCAACTGTATGCGACCTTCATTCCCGGCACACTGTCCTGGCAAGATCCCTCGAACAACAAGGCTTACCTGGACGGCCAGATCAGCATGACCGCCAACGGCATCTCGGTGTACTACGCAGCCAAGAATTCGACTGATCCGAAAATGCAGGAAATGGCGAAGGACACACAGCACGCCCACTTCCCGATCGGCCCTGCCGGCAAGCCGACCGAGCTGATGCAAATCACGCAGATGATGATCTTCAAGCACACCAAGTTCCCGAATGCGGCCAAGGCTTTCGTCCAGTTCATGTTTGAACCGGAGCAATACAACCCATGGATGGAAGCATCCATCGGCTACGTCAGCCAATCGCTCAAGGCCTATGAAAAGAACGCCATCTGGACTTCGGATCCGAAGGCCACCGTGTATCGCGATTCGGCTGCGCTGATGATCGACCACGGCCACGAAGGTCCGCTGGGCCAGGCGTCTGCCGCCTGCATGGCCGACTACGTGGTGGTCGACATGGTGGCGGAAGCGGCGAGCGGCTCCAAGACCGTGCAGCAAGCAATTGACCGTGCTGCCGATCGGGCCAAACGCTTCTACAAAGCGTAACAACCTGCTCTCGTCCGCTGCGGTTTCCTGACATTCAGGATGCCGCAGCGGACGAAGCAAGGAGCAAAACATGCGTTCGCACCGGCAGTTGCCGTGCGGACGCAGTCATCACGCTTACCGAGGTCTGCTTATGTTATCCCGACTGCTGAACAACCGTAATGTGCTGGGCATGCTGTTCATGGCGCCCGCCGTATTACTGCTTGTCGTGTTTCTTACTTACCCGCTCGGACTGGGAGTCTGGCTTGGCTTTACCGATACCAAGATCGGTGGCGAAGGCAGCTTCATCGGGCTGGACAACTATTCCTACCTGCTGGGCGATTCGCTGGCACAGCTGTCGCTGTTCAACACGCTGTTCTACACCATCACCGCGAGCATCCTGAAGTTCGTGCTCGGCTTGTGGCTGGCGATCCTGCTCAACAAGAACCTGCCGCTCAAATCATTCTTCCGCGCCATCGTGCTGCTGCCATGGATCGTCCCCACCGCCTTGTCGGCGCTGGCGTTCTGGTGGATGTATGACTCGCAGTTCTCGGTGATCAGCTGGGCACTCATGAAGATGGGCCTGATCGATCACTACATCGATTTCCTCGGCGAACCATGGCTGGCGCGGATTTCCACCGTAGTCGCCAACGTCTGGCGCGGCATCCCGTTTGTCGCCATCTCGCTGCTGGCCGGCCTGCAGACCATCTCGCCGTCGCTGTATGAAGCGGCCGCAATTGACGGCGCCAAGCCGTGGCAGCAGTTCCGCTACGTCACACTGCCGTTGCTGACGCCGATCATTGCTGTGGTGATGACGTTCTCGGTGCTATTCACCTTCACCGACTTCCAGCTGATCTACGTGCTCACACGCGGCGGTCCGTTGAACGCCACCCACCTGATGGCGACGCTGTCGTTCCAACGCGCAATCCCAGGCGGCTCCCTCGGCGAAGGCGCAGCACTGGCAACCTACATGATTCCTTTCCTGCTCGCAGCCATCATGTTTTCGTACTTCGGCCTGCAACGTCGCGGCTGGCAACAAGGAGGTGACAAATGAGCAAGAAGTCAAAAGACCTGCAGCAGGAAACGCAAGGCATGGATTTCCTGCAATCGGTGCCGCGCCGCTGGATCACGACGTATATACCACTGGGCATCTTCGTGTTCGTGCTGCTGTTCCCGTTCTACTGGATGGTGATCACGGCGTTCAAGCCGGACAACGAATTGCTGCGCCAGACCGGAAATCCGTTCTGGGTGGTGGCGCCGACGCTGGCCCACTTCAAGAAGCTGTTGTTTGAAACCCAGTATCCGGCGTGGCTGCTCAACACGGTGATCGTCTCGGTGGTGTCGACGTTCGCCTCGCTGGCGGCCAGCGTGTTCGCGGCTTACGCCATCGAACGACTGCGTTTCCAGGGTTCCAAGCAAGTCGGCCTGGGCATCTTCCTGGCGTACCTGATCCCGCCGTCGATCCTGTTCATTCCTCTGGCGGCGATCGTGTTCAAGCTGGGCCTGTTCGATACGCGCTGGGCGCTGATCCTGACGTATCCGACCTTCCTGATTCCATTCTGCACCTGGCTGCTGATGGGATACTTCCGCTCGATTCCGTATGAACTGGAAGAATGCGCGCTGATCGATGGCGCCACACGTTGGGAAATCCTGGTCAAGATCATCCTGCCGCTGGCAGTGCCTGGCCTGATTTCGGCCGGCATCTTCGCCTTCACGCTGTCTTGGAACGAGTTCATCTACGCGCTGACCTTCATCTCTTCGTCGGAAGTGAAGACGGTACCGGTGGGGATCGTGACCGAGCTGGTCGACGGCGACGTCTACCACTGGGGCGCCCTGATGGCGGGCGCGCTGCTGGGGTCGTTGCCGGTGGCGGTGGTGTATTCCTTCTTCGTGGAATATTACGTGTCGGGCATGACCGGAGCGGTCAAGGAGTAATTCCGCCCCGCCCAAAATGAAAGGCTGACATCGCAAGATGTCAGCCTTTTTTGCTTTTTACAATCAATAGATGCGACTAAATATAAGCATTTATTCGATTTGAAATTAATAAAATATATCTATTTAATCGAATTTTTACTATATGAACGTGCCGCCCAGCCGACTATTCTGAATCCAACCAACCCGGCACACGTCATTCGCGCTCCCTGAATGACCTGATACAGGAGGATCTGAATGTCAAATTCTTACGCCCCGGTTAACCTCGATTACCTCCGGTCCGCATTTGTCGATTTCCCTGCGGCCTTGCCATTTCCTCACACGGTGATTGATCAATTCGTCAAGCCTGAAGTCTTGCAACAGCTGGCGCAAGAATTTCTCGACTACGATTCTCCCAAGTGGTTTTGCTACAAGAACGCGATCGAGAACAAAAAAGCATTGAACGACTGGAATGTTTTTCCTCCTGAAACATATCGATTCTTTTGCTACCTCAATTCACCTGAATTTCTTGACGAACTATCCTCCTTGGTCGGCGAAACGCTATATTCGGACAGCGGCCTTCATGGTGGCGGTTGGCATTGCCACGGCACCGGCGGGATTTTGAATCCACATCTTGATTATTCCCTCCATCCAAAAATCAATCTGCAACGCAAGATCAACCTGATCATTTATGTTTCCCAGGAAATGCTAAGCGTCTACGGTGGCCATCTTGGGCTATGGGAGCATGACAGCACCACCAATAGACCGGGGAAGTTGATTAAAGAAGTAGCGCCCTTACTTAATCGGGCCGTCATCTTCGATACAACGAAGAACTCGTGGCACGGCTTGAGCACGCCGCTGACACAACCAACCCATATATTCCGCAAGTCCCTTGCCGTCTACTATCTGAGCGAACCACTCGAGGGGATAAGTCAGCGCGGACGGGCGTTGTTTGCCCCTCGCGAAGATCAGGCCGGCGATGCCGAAGTTGAGGAGTTGATCCGCATGCGCATGGATGTGAAAGCCTCCGTGTCGGTGTACAAGAAGGACTGAACAGCATCGCAGAGATTCGGGAAATGATGTCAGGAAAGACCGCAGTACAGACTGACTCCTGCCCGACTGTATTACCCATGCCGGGATGAACTGCGAATGCTCAACGCTCAACGCGTTGAAAATCGCCTATATGACGTCGCAGAGAGCGCTACCTTCGCGATTACTTTTACCGCGTGAGGACGTGCTGAGTCGCTGCAATCCTGATTTTAGAAACGAACAGCGCATCGACCTAATTTCAAGCGGCAGCTGATCCTCAATATCGAGTCTTCCGAACCAGCCGAAAAAATCACGACAATCGTATGGACTGGCGACCATGCCGGCTCTCAGGGCAGGCATGATCGTATGGCATTCCATTTTTGCAACATTTCGACGCAAAAAAAATCGATAGTTCTTTCTAGGATCTAGGCGAGCTTTTCAGCGAAAAAGTTCTTCAATGCCACCGATGCGCGCTCAGCCGTTTTCTGATGATAGAAGAAGCCCGGATTCTTGGCATCCGGATCGGTGAACGAATGGCCGGCCTGGCCATAGTTCACCAGTTGCCAGTCCAGGTTGGCGGCGCTGACTTCGTCGATGAAAGCGTTGACCTGGTCGCGCGGCACCGACGGATCCTGCACCCCGTGCAGGACCAGGATGGCGCCCTTGATGTTTTCCGCATCTTTCGGATTCGGCGTGTCGAGCGCGCCGTGCAGCGATGCAAAGGCATCCAGTGCTGCACCCGAGCGCGCCAGTTCCAGCGTCGCCGTACCGCCGAAGCAGAAACCGACGGCGCCAAGCTTGCCGCTCAGCTTGACCTTGTCCTGACCCTTGAGCGCGTCCAGCGCTGCATTCATGCGCTTGCGCAACTCGGCGCGCTCCTTCTTCAATGGCACGATCGCAGCCAAGGCTTCGTCGGGATTGGCGGGACGCAGGCTCTTGCCGTATACGTCGCCGACCAGGATCGCCTGGTTCAGTCCGACGGTGGTGACGGTGACTTCCAGCGCCTTCTGGCTGATGCCGAAGTAATTGGGTATCGACAACACGCCGGCCACCGGCGCCGTGTTCTTCTTGTTGAACAGCAGCACGCTTTCGTACTCGATGCCGTTGGCCGTGTGGGTGATCAGTTCGATACCGAGGTCGGCCGCGGCAATGCCGGATTTTGCGGCGATGGGGGCGGGGTCAAAATGGTGGCTCATTGCTTCTCCTGTAACGAATGGGAAAAGCCGCAGGCGGCTGCCCGATGAGGAAGGACATCCGGCTGATCGAGATCCAGTCGCCTACGGCTTTGCGAAAGCCGCTATCTTTGCACAGCCGCGAAAACTTTGCTGGAGCGAGGCCTCGAAAAGCTGGCGCCGGGTCACGAATCGGCATGATGACGAGATACCAATCGTGCTATTTTTCAAGCCATTTCAAATAACAACAAGTGCTATCCATGCATAAATTTGAGTTGTATGATTCATCACATCCGGTCGGCCGGGAACGCATGGAATATTCAATCTTTAAGGGGACAACGATGTCAGAAACGAAAAGATACCGTCTGGTGACGCGGAGTGATTTTGATGGTTTGGTATGCGCCGTCCTGCTAAAGCATCTGGACATGATCGACGAAATCCTGTTCGTGCATCCGAAAGACATGCAGGATGGAAAAATCGCCATCAGCGACAACGACATCACCACCAACCTGCCCTTCGTGCCCGGCGTGCATATTGCGTTCGATCACCATCTGTCCGAAACCATCCGCCATACGGGTGAGCGCAAGAACCACGTGATCCACCCCGAGGCGCCGTCTGCCGCCCGCGTGGTGTATGACTATTACGGTGGTGAAAAGGCCTTCCCTGCTTCGTGGGGCGACATGATGGCTGCGGTCGACAAGGGCGATGCCGCGCGCTTCAACGAGCAGGAAGTGCTCAATCCGGAAGGCTGGGACCTGCTCAACTTCCTGATGGACGCGCGCACCGGCCTGGGCCGTTTCCGCGATTTCCGCATCTCCAATTACAACCTGATGATGGACCTGATCGAGCTGTGCAAAACGCATACGATCGAAGAAATCATGGCGACGCCGGATGTCAAGGAACGCCGCGAACTGTATTTCGAACACGCTGACAAGTGCAAGGAGCAGATCCGCCGCTGCGCCACCGTGCATAAAAACCTGGTGGTGCTGGACTTGCGCAACGAAGAGGTAATTTTCGCAGGCAATCGCTTCATTATCTACGCACTGTTTCCACAGACAAACATCTCCATTCACGTGTTGTGGGGACTGAAGAACCAGAACACCGTGTTCGCCACCGGCAAATCCATCCTCAATCGCACTTCCAAGACAAATATCGGCGCGTTGATGCTGGAATACGGCGGTGGCGGACATGAAAACGCGGGTACTTGCCAGATTGAAAACGATCGCGCCGAAGAAGTCCTCAAGACGTTGATTTCCCGTATCAACGCCGACGGCTAAATCTTCCTGCAGGAAAGACGGGGCGCTTGCCGTATCGCGAGCGCCCCTCAGCAAATTCCCCCGATGGTCTTGAAATAAGTCAAAATCACCTCTTGACTTAGAGTGCGCTCCAACTTCTAGACTGCCTCACATGACCACTTCCCTGACCATACAACAAGCTGCCGCAAAGACCGGTCTGTCGGTGCATACCTTGCGTTATTACGAAAAGATCGGCCTGCTCGATCCGATCGCGCGCCAGGACAATACGCACCGCCTGTTCCGTGAAGAAGATCTGCTCTGGATCGGATTCCTGCTGAAGCTGCGTTCGACCGGTCTGCCGATCCGCGACATGCTGCGCTATGCAGAGCTGCGTCGCGCCGGCAATACGGCGGAAAGTGTGTCTGCACGGAAGGCATTGCTGCAACAGCATGCACGCACCGTGGAAGAGACGATCGCCGAACTGCAAAGCAATCTTGCCGTGCTTCATATGAAGGTAAACATGTATGAAGACCTGGAAAGAGGATTGCCGGCTGTCGTCGTCACTCACCAGCAATCTATCGAGGACGCTTCCAATGACCACAGCAACAAACCTGACAACGAACCTGCCAACATCGGTACACGCAAAGCCGGCGACCCAGGTCGGCACCCGCAAGCTCGGCGCTGACGGCCCGACCGTCTCGTCCATCGGCCTCGGCTGCATGGGCATGAGCGATTTTTATTCGAACCGCGACGACAATGAATCCATCGCCACCATCCATCGCGCGCTGGAACTTGGCATCTGCTTTCTCGATACGGCCGACATGTATGGTCCGCATATCAATGAAGAGTTGATCGCCAAAGCCATCAAGGGCAAGCGGGACCAGGTCTTCATCGCGACCAAATTCGGTATCGTCCGCGATCCGGCCAACCCGGCGGCGCGCGGCGTCAATGGCAAACCCGATTACGTCCGCAGTTCGGTCGAAGGCAGCCTGAAACGCCTGGGCATCGACACCATCGACCTCTATTACCAGCATCGCATCGATCAGAGCACGCCGATCGAGGAGACCGTGGGCGCGCTGGCTGATCTGGTCAAAGCCGGCAAGATCCGCCATATCGGCTTGTCGGAGGCCTCGTCGCAAACGCTGGAGCGCGCCAGCAAGGTCCACAAGATCACCGCGCTGCAAACCGAATACTCGCTGTGGACGCGTGATCCCGAGCGAGACGTACTGGCGACATGCCAGAGACTGGGCATCGGTTTCGTGCCGTACAGCCCGCTGGGACGTGGCTTTCTGACCGGGGCGATTACTCATCCGGACCAGTTCGATGCAGACGATTATCGCCGCCACAATCCGCGCTTCCAGGGCGAGAACTTTGCGAAGAACCTGCTGCTTGTGGAAAAGGTGAAAGAGCTGGCAACGCGTTATGAATGCTCACCATCGCAACTGGCGCTGGCCTGGGTGCTGGCACAAGGCGAGCATATCGTGCCAATTCCCGGCACCAAGCGTCGCAAATATCTGGAAGAAAACAGCGGCGCCCTGGCGGTGGCGCTGACGGCGTCGCACCTGGAAGAGCTGAACCGGTTGTTCCCTGTCGACGCAGCTGCCGGCCCGCGTTACACCGAAGAAGGCATGCGTATCGTCAACGGTTGATTCTGAAACCGTAGCAGCAATCGACAAGGCAATAAAAAACGGCTGGCATCTTGCGATGTCAGCCGTTTTTCCCTCCGCTTGCCGGCAGTGTCCGGCGCGCGGATTACTTTTTGCGCATCGGCGGCAAGTCGGTGCAAACGCCCTTGTAGACTTCCGCTGCCATGCCGATCGACTCGCCCAGCGTCGGGTGAGGATGGATGGTCTTGCCGATGTCGACGGCGTCCGCGCCCATCTCGATGGCCAGCGCGATTTCACCGATCATGTCGCCGGCGTGCGTGCCGACGATGCCGCCGCCGACGATGCGATGTGTCTCAGCATCGAACAGCAGCTTGGTGAAACCTTCCGAGCGGCCGTTGGCGACGGCGCGACCGGATGCGGCCCACGGGAAG
>Ga0105240_10002014_pt1 | contig 33505 bp, 23 predicted proteins | sample KBSC54metaG_FD_80426 | JGI IMG/M metagenome (GOLD analysis project Ga0105240, IMG submission 80426) | Corn rhizosphere microbial communities from Kellogg Biological Station, Michigan, USA - KBS C5-4 metaG | ecosystem: Host-associated > Plants > Roots > Rhizosphere > Soil | place: Michigan, USA... | reverse complement strand
TCGGAGCGCAGCGGAGACCGCCTCGCCGAAGCGCTGCGGCGGCCTGCCCGCCCCCGCCTTTGCCGTCCCGACCTCTGCGCTTCAAAGCGGACATCGTCTGACCGCAATGGGCCGCAAGCAGCCTTCCAGAACAGCGCTCAGCCGCGCACCAAACCCGGGACTCTGATCTTGGAAAGGGATGGCTCTCAGAGCAGCGAGATCTCGCGCGCCCGCGCCAGCGCGCTCGTGCGGTTCTTCACGCCGAGCTTGCCGAAGATGTTGTGCAGATGCCATTTGACGGTGGCTTCGGCGAGGAAGAGGCTTTGCGCCAGCTCGCGGTTGCCGAGACCGGCTTCGAGCAGGCGCAGGATCTTCAGCTCGCGCTCGGTCAGCTCTTCGCCGGCCACTGGCGCGGTGTTGCGCGGCACTGCGCTGGGCGAACGCCCTGCTGCATCGAGCAGACGGTCCAGGTAGGCCTGCGGCACCAGCCGCTTGGCGCCTTCGGTCATTCTCGCGCGGCGCGCGTCGATCTCGGCGATCAGCTCGAGCACCAGCGCATCACCATCGAGGAAGCTGCGCGTCAGCCCGCAGCGCGCGCCGAGTTCCAGCGCCTCGTCGATCGTGCGCAGCGCCTGCGCGTGATCCAGCGCGCGCCGCTGCTGCACCGCCTTCAGCAGCAGCAGCCGCGCGTACTGTGCGACGTGGCCGCGCAGCTGGGCGTGGCGCAGCGCATCGTTCAGTGCTGCACAGGCGCCGGCGGCATCGACCGCGTGGCGCAAGGCGAGCACCGCGAGCACGACGCCGTCGTCGTCATCGTCGTCCGCGTTGTCGCCGCCCTTGTCGATGAAGCCGTAGGACTGCGCCAGCTTCAGCGCATCGTCGAGCGCCCCGGCACGCAGCCGCAGCACGCAGCGCTCGGCGCCGAGCACCCGCGCCAGCTGCGGCAGCTTCAGCCGATGGCCGAGCGATTCGCCTTCGAGCAGGCAGGCATCGGCGCTCGCGGTGTGGCCGCGCAGGCCGAGCAGGCGCGCACGCGTCAGATAGCCCGCGGTCGTCATCTCGACCAGCCCGTGTTCGTCGACGAAGGGCAGGCCGCGGTCGAGCAGGGCTTGTGCATCGTCGAGCAGGTTGTGCTCGTAGCAGACCTCGGCCGCGAGCAGGGTCGACATCGAGCCCGCATACGAGGCGATGCCGAGGCTGCGCTCGACCGTCGCCATGCCTTCGCGTACTTCGGCCAGCGCCGCGTGGTAGTCGCCGCGGCGCACCGCGATCATCACCGCGAGCGCGCTCGACCAGGCGGTGCCGTACTGTGCGTCGCTTTCCTCGAAGGCGCGCCGCGCCAGCGCGAGCGCGCGCAGGCCTTGTTCGAAGCTGTCGCTCGCGCAGCAGCCGAAGGCGAGCACGTTGGCCACCACGCCGGTGAGGAAGCTGCCGGCCGCGGGCCAGGCCTCGAGCCAGGCTTCGCTGCGCGCCTTGGCCAGCGCCGGCTGGCCGGTATGAGCCCAGTAGACACAGCGGATCATCTCGACCATGCAGCGCAGCGCATCGTCGGCCACGTAGCCGGCGCTTTGCTCCAGCGCCAGCAGCTCGCGCTCGGCCTCGGGGTAGCGGCGCGTCATCACCAGCGACCAGGCGTGGCCGGTGCGGATCTTCGGCCGGCGCTGCACCAGGGGCTGCGGCAGGCGCGTCAGCCAGTGCAGCAAGGTGCTGTGCTCGCCGCGATGCTGCACCAGCTCGCCGGAGAACTGCGCCACCAGATCGGCCGCGCGCTCCAGGTCCTGCCCGTCGAAGGCGTAGCGCACCGCCTCGTGCGGCAGGTGCTGGCGGTCGAACCAGGCGCTGGCGCGCAAGGCGATCTCGTGCATGCGTGCACCCTGCTCATGGCGGCTGCGGGTGCGCAGGTAGTCGGCGAACAGATGGTGATAGCGGAACCAGGTGCGTGAACGGTCGAGGCCGGCGAGGAAGAGGTTGCGCGACTGCACCTCGGCGAGCAGCCCGGCACTGTCGTCGCGGCCCAGCACCTCGTCGCACAGTTCGACGCAGAAGCGGTCCAGCACCGCGGTGCCGAGCAGGAAGGAGCGCAGGTCGGGGCGCAGGCTGTCGAGCACCTGCTCGCCGAGGTAGTCGGTGATGTCGCGATCGGTGCCGGAGAAGGCGGCGATGAAGGCGCTCTTGTCGTCGCTCTCGCGCATCGCCAGGGCAGCGAGCTGCAGGCCGGCGATCCAGCCTTCGGTGCGGTCGTGCAAGGTCTCGATCTGCCGGCGGTCGAGCGGCGCGCCGCTGACGCCGCGCACGAAGTCGGCGGCTTCATCGAGGCGCAGGCCGAAGTGCGCGGTGTCGAGTTCGAGCAGCGCGTCGCGCACCCGCCATTGGCTCAGCGACAAGGGCAGCCGGGTGCGGCTCGCGATCGTCACGCACAAGGTCGGCGGTGCATGCGCGATCAGCCATTCGAGCTTGCGATGCACCACGTCGTTGTGCAGCAGGTGGAAGTCGTCGAGCACCAGCAGCAGCGGGCGGGCGAAGCTCGTCAAATCGTGCAGCAGCGAGGCGACGATGGCTTCGAGCGAGGCGATCGTGCCGACACCGAGCTGCGCCAGCGCGTTGCGGCCGAGCTGGCCGTCGATGTGGTTCAGCGCCGTCGCGACGTAGCGCGAAGCGCAGCGGGTCGTTGTCTTCCGCATCCAGGCTGACCCAGGCGGTGCCGATGCCATGCGCCTCGGCCCAGCCGATGAACTGCGTCAGCGCGGTGGTCTTGCCGTAGCCGGCCGGCGCGGTGATGCTGACCAGCTGCTTCGAGAGGCCGAGCTGCAGCAGGGCCGAGAGCTGGCTGCGCGCGAGCAGCCCGGCGCCGGCCCCGAGATGCGGCGGCGCGAACTTGGAGTCGACCAGCACGGCGGCGGAAGCACCGCGCGGCGGCTTGGGCTTCGACATGGACTTGGGCATGGGCAGCGCTCCCTGGAAACGGCCGAACGGGCAGCGCAGCCTCCGCGTTCGAGCCAGGCTCGAGCCTACTGCAATCCCTCAATCCGCCTGGTACAGCGTCACCACGCAAGCGCCGCCCAGACCCAGGTTGTGCTGCAGCGCGATGCGCGCCCCTTCGACCTGGCGCTTCCCGGCCGCGCCGCGCAGCTGCCAGACCAGCTCGGCGCACTGGGCCAGCCCGGTCGCGCCGAGCGGATGGCCCTTGGAGAGCAGGCCACCGGAAGGATTGACCACCCAGCGTCCGCCGTAGCTGTTGTCGCCGTCCATCACCATCTGCTCGCCGCCGCCTTCCGGCACCAGGCCGAGGGCCTCGTAACTCAGCAGTTCATTCACCGTGAAGCAGTCGTGCAGTTCGATCACGTCGACATCCTCCGGCCCGATGCCGGCAGCCTCGTAGACATGCTGCGAGGCCTGGCGCGTCATGTCGAAGCCGATCAGCCGGCGCATGTCGCCGCTCTCGAAGCTGCTGGCACGGTCGGTGGTCATCGCCTGCGCCGCGATCACGACCGAAGCGTCGAGCCCATGCTCGCGCGCGAAGCGCTCCGAGCAGACGACGGCCGCCGCCGCGCCGCAGGTCGGCGGGCAGCATTGCAGACGGGTCAAGGGCTCGAACACCGTCGGCGAGGCCATCACCTGCTCCAGGCTGATCTCGTCGCGGAAGACCGCGAACGGGTTGTGCGCCGCATGCCGGCGCGCCTTCACCGCGATGCGGCCGAAGGTCTCCGGGTTCGCGCCGTATTCGGCCAGGTAGCGCCGCCCGGCGCCGCCGAAATACTGTGCCGCGATCGGCACGCCTTCGTGCGCGCCCTGCACTTCCTGCATGCTGCGCTCGAAACGATCGAGCGGGTTCGGCCGGTCGACGAACTTGGCGCCGAGCGCGCCGCGCTCCATCTGCTCGAAGCCCAAGGCCAGCACGCACTCCGCCGCGCCGCTGGCGACGGCCTGGCGCGCCAGGAAGAGCGCGGTCGAGCCGGTGCTGCAGTTGTTGTTGACGTTGACGATCGGCAGGCCGCTCAGGCCGACCTCGTACAACGCCGCCTGGCCGCAGGTCGAATCGCCGTAGACATAACCGGCGTAGGCCTGCTCGACCAGGGCATAGGGCACGCGCGCATCCTCCAGCGCGAGCCGCGCCGCCTGCGCGCCCATCACGTTGTACGGCTGGCTTGCGCCGGGCTTGGCGAAGGGCACCATGCCCACGCCGACGACTGCGACCTTCATTCGGTTCTCCAGCTCATTTCACTGTGCACCGACAGCCGCGCGAGTTCGCTCTCGGTCTGGCGGATCATGCGTTCCCGATCGAGCACCGGCACGTCCGCCAGCACCGCGATGATGCGCGCAGACAGGCCATGCAGCGCATGCGGCGCGACCGCGACGTCGACCAGGATCGGCCCGCAGACGCTGCGCACGATCGCCGCCAACGCGTGTGCAATGGCCCGCTGCCGCAGCGCCGGCTTGAAGATCTTGTTGACCGCGGTCAGCGGCATCGCCTCGATGATGAAGACCTCGCTCGGCACCGCGGCGCGCTCGGCGATGTGCTGGCGCGCATGCGCGAGCAGTTCGGCCGCGCTGCACCGCGCCGCGTCCCGGCGCAAGGTGACGTAGGCCACCGGCAGCTCGCCCGCATGTGCGTCCGGCTTGCCCACCGCCGCCGCCAGCTCGACCGCCGGATGGCGCATCAGGCCCTCCTCGATCATCGCCGGATCGATGTTGTGGCCGCCGCGGATGATCAGGTCCTTGGCGCGGCCGGTGAGCCAGAAATAGCCGTCGGCATCGCGCCGGCCGAGGTCGCCGCTGTTCAGCCAGCCGTCGTCGAGGCAGACGCCGCGGTTGTCCTTCTGCTGCACATAGCCGGCAAAGACGAACGGCCCGCGCAGCAGCACGTGGCCGATCTGGTCGACGTCGGCCTCGCGCAGCACCTGGCCGTCGTCGTCGAGCAGCGCGATCTTCATGTCCTGGTACGGCAGGCGCAGGCCGATCGAGCCGATGCGGCGTTCGCCGTCGCGCGGGTTCAGCGAGCTGACGCAGGTCGCCTCGGTCATGCCATAGCCTTCGAGCAGCTTCAGCCCGGTGGCCTGCTCGAAGCGCTGGAAGAGCTCGGGCGACAGCGGCGCCGCGCCGCAGATCGCGAAGCGCAGGGACGACAGATCGGCGCCGTCGCGCGGCACGTTCAGCAGGGCCGACAGCACCGTCGGCACCGCACTGAAGAGGCTTGCGCGATAGCGTTCGACCGAGCGCCAGAAGGCCGCGATGCTGCGCGGATGACGATAGCCCGAAGGCGACAGCATCACCACGTGCGCGCCGACGCTGAACGGCGCGAGCCCGGTGATCATCATCGCGTTCGAATGGAACAGCGGCAGGCCGCACAGCACCACGTCGCCCGGCCCCATGTCGACCGCGGTCGTGAAGGCCCAGGCGTTGGCGGCCTCGTTCCAGTGCGAACGCCGCGCCAGCTTCGGCGTACCGGTGGTGCCGCCGGTGTGGAAGTAGGAGACGAAGTCGCGGCCCTGCGGCGGCTCGGGGGCGATCAGCCGGTCCGACGGCTGCGCCGCGAGCAGCGTCTCGAAATCCAGCGCCCACGGCGGGCATTCGCCGCGGCCGCCGACGCGCACGATGGTTTGCAGCGACGGCACGCGCCGGCGCAGCAGCTCGACCTTCTCCCACACGCCCGGCTCGGCCTGCGGGCCCCAGGCGACCAACACCTTGGACTGCGCCGCCTCGAGGATGCCGGCCATGTGGTCGACTTCGAGGAACGGATTCAGCGGGTTGACGATGCCGACGGCTTCGGCGCCCCACAGCGTGAAGTGCGTTTCCGGCAGGTTCGGCAGCAGGTAGGAGAGCACGTCGCCGCGGCCGATGCCGAGGCTGGTGAACGCATTCGCGGCCTGCGTGATGCATGCCAGCAGGCCGCGGTAGTCGAAGCGCTGTTCGCCACCGGCCGGGTCGCCATCGACCACGAAAGTCAGCGCCGGCGCGTCGGGAGTCTCGGCACACTGGCGGGCAATCGCCGCGTAGCTCGATACCGGCGTACGCAGCCGCTCTTCGATCGCGACCCTTTCGATCGCATCGATGTCGGCCTGGTCGCGGATCGCCGTCGACGCGCCGCGCCGGCCCGGCGCGGCGAACGATCCCCCAGAAGGCTCGGGCCTGGCCGGCGCAGGCCTGAAGCGGCGGCCCGGGCCGCCAAGATGCTCAAACACCGATGCGCCCTTGCGTGTTCGGGAACACCGGCACGCCGACCGATGGCACATGGCCGCTGATGATCGGATCGCCGACGAAACCGTAGGTCTGCAGGCCGGCCAGGATCTCGCGATGGCCGAAGGCCTGGCAGGCCGACGCGAAGCCCGCCTGCCGGGCGCGGCCGCGGATCAGGTTGTGGGCAGCGAAGGCCTGCAGGTAGCCGGTCTGGTGGTAGTTGCGCGCGCCGTGGATCACGCAGTGCACCGACCGGTTCGGTCCGGTCGCCCAGACCGAATCCAGGGTGCGGTTGACGCGGTGGTTCTCGCGCGGCGGCATGCCCGATTGCAAGGCCGCGGCCTGCTCCGACAAGGCCTTGCGCTGCTCGGCCGGCGGCAGCGGCTTGATCTTCTCCTCGACCATCTTCGCGATCTGCTCGACGCCCTTCATCACCATCTGGTTGAACACGCCGCCGAGCGACTTGACGTTGGCGACGCGCGGATTGCGCTTGTGCCAGACCGGATGCGGCGTGCCGCCCCAGGGCATCGCCATCGCGACCTGGTGCTGACCCGGCACCGTCACGTTGAAGACCGACGCGGCAGGCCACTGCACGTACTCGTTCTGCTCGAGGTAGAAGTGGTCGGCCATCAGGATCGTGAACACACTCTGCATCGAGGCATAGGTCGGCATGCCGCCCCACAGGGTCAGCGTGTCGAGCGTGTCCACCCCGGGCGTCTCGAGGCACAGATTCACCGCCACGTCGCTGGTGGTGTACATCTGCGCGATCGCCGGCGAGACGAGCAGGCCCTTGGCTGCGAAACGCTCGCCGAACTCCTCGTCCACCAGGCGCATCCAGTCCTGCTCGCCGGTGGTGTCGATGTAGTGGCAGCCGGCCGCGAGAGAGGCCTGCACCACTTCGCCGCCGTACTTGATGAACGGGCCGACCATGTTGCAGACGACCTTGGCGCCGCTGAACAGCTTGGTCAGCGCCTCGACCGTGTGCTCGACCTCGACCACCTCGACGCTCGCGGTCGCGATGCCCGGCACGCCGTCCATCACCTCCTTGATCGACTTGGCGTTGCGGCCGGCCGCGATGAACGGGATGTTGTACTCGCGCAGGTACTCGGCCACGAGGCGGCCGGTGTAGCCGCTGGCGCCATAGAGGACGACGGGTTTCTTGCTCATGCTGTGGGTCTCCAGGTGTTGCTTGCTTGCCGGTGGGTTCAGAGCAGCGAGGCGCGCGCGCCGCCGTCGACGACGTAGGCACCGCCGGTGCAGAAGGACGAACGCGGCGAGGCGAGGAAGACGGCCAGCTTCGCGACCTCCTCCGGCGTGCCGTAGCGGCCCTGCTTCTGCGCCACGACGGCATCGAAATCGGGCAGGCCGAGCAGGCGCTCGAAATCGCGCTTGCGCGCCTTGACCATGTCGGTGTCGACGAAGCCGGGCAGGATCGCGTTGACGCGGATGCCGTGGCCGCGCAACTCGGTCGACGCGGTCTGCGTCAACGACATCACGCCCGCCTTGGCCGCGGCGTAGTGGCCGATCAAGGGGCAGGCGGCCTGGGCCGTGATCGAGCACATCGTGATGATCGAGCCGCTGCCGGCCGCGACCATCACCGGCGCCGCATAGCGGATGCAGAGGAAGACACCATCGAGGTTGACCGAGGTCACCTCGCGCCATTGCGCGTAGCTCATCTGCGCCAACGGCACGACCCCGGCGACGCCGGCGTTCGGCACCATGATGTCGAGGCGGCCGTGCTGCGCCATCGCCGCAGCGACCAGCGCCTCGACCTGCGACGGATCGCGCACGTCGCAGCTGACCGCGCTCGCGCCGGGCAGCGATTCGGCGACGGCGCGCGCCAGCGCGGCATCGATGTCGGAAACGATCACCTTTGCGCCGGCCCCGGCATAGGCCCTCGCCACCGCAGCACCGAGGCCCTTGCCGGCGCCGGTGATCACCGCGACCTTGTCTTGCAGAAGAAGTGTGCTCATCGTTGTTCCTTCACAGCAGGCTCGCGGACATGCCGCCGTCGAGCACGTAATGCGCGCCGGTGGTCCACGCGGCGTCGTCGGAGGCGAGGAAGGCGACCATCTCGGCCACCTCCTGCACCGTGCCCAGGCGCTGCTGCTTCAGCGCGATCAGCTGGTCGAACGGCAGGCCGACCACCGCCTCGACCGTCGGAATCAGGCGATCGACCATCGCGGTGCCGACGAAGCCGGGACAGACCGCGTTGATGCGCACGCCGGTCGGCCGCAGCTCGGCCGCGGCGACCCGCGTCATCTGGATCACCGCCGCCTTGCTCGCGCAATACAGGCCGAACAACGGCGCGCCGCCGACGCCGGCGAGCGACGACATGTTGACGATCGCGCCGTTCTTCGACTCGATCAGCGCCGCCAGCGAATGGCGCATGCCGAGGAAGACGCCCTTCACGTTGATGTTCATCAGCGCGTCGAACTCCTGCTCGGTCTGCTCGAACAGCGGTTTGACGACCTCGATGCCGGCGTTGTTGACCAGCGTGTCGAAGCCGCCGAAGGCCGCGACCGTGGCATCGACCGCGCGCTGCCAGTCGGCCGCCGAAGTCACGTCGCAGCGCAGCGAGCGCGCCGCCGGGCCGAGGGCATCGGCCACCTTCGCGGCGCCGCGCTCGTCGATGTCGGAAAGCATGACCTGCGCGCCGCGTTCGACGAACAGTTCGGCGATCGCGCGGCCGAGGCCTTGCGCCGCGCCGGTGATGAGGGCACGACGGCCCTGAAGTTCAGGCATGGGGTTTGTCTCCTGGCTGTGGGACCACTGGGGGAATCCCGGACTGCGAATGGCTTGTGGCAAGCTCTGGCGCGATGCCATTGCAGCATCGAGGGGTTCGGACCGCCGCCCACCAAAAGGTTGGTTTTGTTGGGTGCGCCGCAGCATCGTCACGCCCGCCGTGGCGTGAAGATCAACACGCAAGTTCCCTCCCACCCCCTAAACAGGGGGTTCGCAGGGCGGCCGATTCCGACGCCCGACCCTTGCCCGATGCTAAGTTCCGCCGGCATCGGCCCTACTCGTGGCGAAACAATTTGTATTGCGGGAGTTTCTGGAATGAGGAAGTTTTCGATCATCGTTGCCGCGCTGGCGACTCTGACGGCATCGAGCGTGTACGCGGAGGCATCGTCCAGCGCGACCGGCATCAATTTCAGGTACACCCTGACCGATCTGGATCCCGATGACGGAATCACGCCGTCGCTCAGCTTCGCCAATGCAGCGATCTACAACGCCAGCGCGGGTGCCGGCGTCCAGCTGGCCGGTGTCGACAACACGAGCGTGCACTATGGCGCCAGCACCTTCGGCCCGGTCGCGTCGAACGAAACGAACGCCCAGTCCTCCGCGGCGGCGCAGGTCTCCGGCGACGGCAGCCTGGGCAGTGCCGCGCTGCACGCCGAAGGCCATTCGACCCCCGGGCCGGTCGCCACCTCGTACACCGCGACGACCACGGTGCTGCGCCCTTCCGCCGCCGTCGATCCCTATGCCTCGTTCACGCTGAGCGCGAACACCGAGGTGCATTTCATGATGGACGTCGACCTGAAAGCCAAGTCGACCAACTTCCACGAACTGGCGACCGCCCTCGCCTACTTCGACATCTTCGACGCCACCGGCCGGAACTATCACGCCCAGCTGAACGCCGATCTGTTCTCGATGGGCAATTCGCAAGTGAAGGATCTGCTGGAGATCTACGTCGGCAACTTCACCGGCGATGCACAGACTTACTACGCCAACGTCGGCGTGCAAGCCATCGGCAGCGTGCTGGCCCCGGTGCCCGAGCCGGCCACCTATGCGTTGATGCTGTCGGGCCTGGCCTTCGTCGGCTGGACTGCCGGGCGCCGCCTGCGCCAGGCGAAGAACGCGCCGCGCTGAGCCGCGCGTTTCGCCCTCATTGCGCAGCGGCGCGCTGCCCCTCCCGCTGCATCGCCGAAGCCTCGCGCAGCAAGGTCGCACCCATCAGTCCGGCGGCGCCGGCAAACACCGCGCCGATCAGGAAGGCGAGGCGATAGCCGCCATTCAACGCCACGGCCTCGGCCGCGCCTGACGCGGCAAGTGCCTCGGTCCGCCCGGCGGCCAGGCTCGCCAGCACCGCGAGGCCCAGCGCGCCGCCCATCATGAAGGCGGTATTCACCAGGCCCGAGGCGAGGCCGGATTCGCTCGGCGCCACGTCGCTCATCGCGGCCAGCAGCATCGGGTTGAAAGCCATGCCGGCGCCGAGCCCGAGCAGCAGCATGCCGGGCAGCACGTCGACCACGAAGCGGCCCTCCGCCGGCGCGCGCGCGAACAGCAGCAGGCCGAAGGCGGCCAGCAGCAGACCCGCGCCGAGCGGCGCGCGGATGCCGAAGCGCATCACCAGCCGCGCCGACAGACCGAGCGAGAACACCGCCATGATCAGGTTCGCCGGCAGGAAGGCCAGCCCGACCTGCATCGGGCTGTAGCCCAGCACCAGCTGCATGTAGAGCGCCGAGATGAAGAACCACGCGAACATCGCCGCGGCCCACAACACCCCGGCGATGTTCGAGACCGCGACGTTGCGCAGCCGAAAGAGGCCGAGCGGCATCAGCGGATGCTGCACGCGCGATTCGATCACGAGGAAGATCGCGAGCAGCAGCAGCGCCGCGGCGAGCAGGCCGAGCGTCTGCAGCGAGAGCCAGCCCGCCTCGTTGCCGTTGACGATCGCATAGACCGCGAGCATCAGCGCGACGGTCACGCTGAAAGCGCCGGCCACGTCGAGCCGCTCGCCCTCGGCATGGCCGCGGGCGTTCGGCAGCAGACGCAGGCACAGGGCGCAGACCGCGAAGCCGATCGGCAGGTTGACCAGGAAGATCCAATGCCAGCTGAAGGCGCTGGTCAGCAGCCCGCCGAGCAGCACGCCGATGCTGCCGCCGCCGGCGCAGACGAAGCCGTAGACGCCCATCGCCTTCGCGCGTTCGCCGGTCTCGGTGAAGAGCGTCATGATCAGCGACAGCGAGACGGCCGACACCACCGCGCCGGCCAGCCCCTGCACCGCCCGCGCGACCACCAGCAGCGCCTGCGACTGCGCCAGCCCGCAGGCCAGCGATGCGAGCGTGAATCCGGCGATGCCGAACAGGAAGAGCCGCCGATGGCCGTACAGGTCGCCGAGGCGGCCGCCGAGCAGCAGGAAGCCGCCGAAGGTCAGCATGTAGGCATTGACGACCCAGACCAACGAGGTTTCGCTGAAGGCCAGGTCCTCGCGGATCGACGGCAGCGCGACGTTCACGATCGTCGTGTCGAGCACGATCATCAGCACGCCGAGGCACAAGACCATCAGCGCCCACCAGCGCCGGCGCCCTTCGATGCGGGTCGTCATCGCCGGGACCTCACTGCTGCGGATGGACGATGACCATCCACGAGACGCCGAAGCGGTCGGCCACCATGCCGAAGCGCGGCGAGAAGAAGGTCTTCGTCATCGGCAACTGCACCTGGCCGCCCTCGCCCAGCGCGGCGAAGAACTTGTCGGCCTCGGCTTCGTTCGCGGCCTCGAGCGTCAGCGAAATGCCCTTGAATTCGGGCTTGCCGCTGCACATGCCGTCGGACGCCATCAGCATGGTGCCGCCGACCGTGAAGCTCGAGTGCATCACCTTGTTCTCCGAGCCGGGCGCCATGCAGCCCTCTTGCGGCGGCTCGGGGCTGTCCTTGTAACGCATCAGTGTGTCGACCTTGGCGCCGATCGCCTTGCCGTAGAACTCGAGCGCTTCTTCGCAGCGGCCTTCGAAAGATAGATAGGACTTGACGGTCATGTTGTCTCTCCTGAGTGGCGGGGGTTGAGCGGTGCGATGACAGAGGAATTGTGCACACCGTCCACAAAAGATAGCAGAGGAAGGGAACACTGTCCACATGCCGGCTGGCAACGAGGTGTGACCGCCTCGTTGCCAGCCCTTCGCAAGCCTGTTTTCAGCCCAGCCCGCGCAGCTCCCGCAAAGTCACCGACAGCATCGCCGCATCCGGCGCCGCCACCGCGCGCAACTCGCCGAGCAGCTGCGCGGCGCGCTCCAGCGTGCGGCTGTTGGTGGTCTGCCAGGCAGCGATCAAGGCTTCGGGAGATTCGCCCGTCTTGCCGCCCGCCAGCACCGAGCCGGTGATCGCGCGCTGCAGGCTCGACAGGTCGTCCTGCATCGCGCCCTTGGCCAGCATCTGCCAGTGCTGGTCGCCCGGCAGCGCCGCGATCTTCTCGCGCAGCCACGGCAGGCCGAGCCGGCCGGCGAGCTGGAAGTAGATCGACGCGACCAGATCGACCGGGCGGCTGGCGCTGCCCGCGACCTCGGCGATGTCGAGCGTCGCGAACAGGGTGTCGAAGATCGCGACCCGCTGCGCCAGCGCCTGCGGCACGCCCTTCTCGACCATCGGCGCGACCACCGCGTCGACCCGCGCCCGGTCCGCTTCGCCGGTGAGCTGCGGCAGCTGCGCGGCGAGCGCTTCGACCGCCGGCCTGAAGTGCTCGATCGTCGTGGCCATGTCCTCGGTCAGCCGGCGCGAGCGCAGGAACCAGGTCGTGCCGCGCTCCAGGTAGGCGCTGGTGTCGATCAGGATGCGCGACTGCAGCGCATCGGGGATCTGGTTGTCGAGCTCTTCGACCGCGGTCCACAGCGGCACCATGCCGAAGATCTCGCGGCTCAGCAGGTAGGCGCGCACGATCTCGTGCGGCCTTGCGCCGGTGGTCTCGCCGAGGCGGTGCACGAAGGTGCTGCCGACCCGGTTCAGCATGCTGTTGGTGACGTGGGTCGCGATGATCTCGCGCTTCAGCGGATGGCGCGGCATGTAGGCCGCGAAGCGGTCCTGCAGCGCCTGCGGGAAGTAGCGCTGCAATGCGGTCGCGATCCAGGGATCGTCCGGCAGCGGCGAAGCCAGCAACTCGTCGTAGAGCCAGATCTTGCTGTAGGCGAGCACCACCGCGTGCTCGGGCGAAGTCAGGCCGAGGCCCTTCGCGCGGCGCTCGGCGATGTCGTCGTCGTTCGGCAGGAACTCGATCGCGCGGTTCAGCCGCCCCGCCTTCTCGAGGTACTGCATGAAGCGCGTCTGCGCATCGAGCAGCTGCGGCGCTATGCGGCCGGTGACCGACAGCACCTGGGTCTGGAAGATGTTGTCGCGCAGCACCAGCGCGGCCACGTCGTCGGTCATCTCGGGCAGCAGCGCGTTGCGCTGCTTCTCGGTCATCTCCCCTTCGGTGATGGGCAGGCCGAGCAGGATCTTGATGTTGACTTCGTGGTCCGAGGTGTCGACGCCGGCCGAGTTGTCGATCGCATCGGTGTTGATGCGCCCGCCGGCGAGCGCGAACTCGATGCGCCCGAGCTGCGTGCAGCCGAGATTGCCGCCTTCGCCGAAGACCTTGCAGCGCAGCTCGCGGCCGTTCACGCGCAGGGCGTCGTTGGCACGGTCGCCGACCTGCGCGTGCGTCTCGCCGGTGGCCTTCACGTAGGTGCCGATGCCGCCGTTGTAGATCAGGTCGACCGGCGCCTTCAGGATCGCGTTGACGAGTTCGGTCGGGGTCATCGCGTCGGCGCTGATGCCGAGCGCCTGCTTGACCTGCGGCGTCAGGTGGATCGACTTCGCGCTGCGCGGCTGGATGCTGCCGCCTTCCGAGATCAGCTTGGCGTCGTAGTCCGCCCACGACGAGCGCGCGAGCTTGAACATGCGCTCGCGCTCCTTGAAGCTCGCCTCGGTATCCGGATTCGGGTCGAGGAAGATGTGCCGGTGATCGAAGGCCGCGACCAGCCTGATGTGCCGCGACAGCAGCATGCCGTTGCCGAACACGTCGCCCGACATGTCGCCGATGCCGGCTACCGTGAACGGCGTGCTCTGCGTGTCGATGCCCATCTCGCGGAAGTGCCGCTTGACCGACTCCCAGGCGCCGCGCGCGGTGATGCCCATCGCCTTGTGGTCGTAGCCGACCGAGCCGCCGGACGCGAAGGCATCGCCGAGCCAGAAGCCGTATTCCTTGCTGATGCCGTTGGCGTAGTCGCTGAAGGTGGCCGTGCCCTTGTCGGCCGCGACCACGAGGTAGGGATCGTCCGCATCCTGGCGCACCACGTCCGGCGGCGGCACGATCGCATCGCCGGCGCGGTTGTCGGTGATGTCGAGCAGGCCGCGCAGGTAGTCCTGGTAGCAGGCCACGCCCTCGCGCATCCAGGCGTCGCGCTCGCTCGGCGGCGGCGCCTTCTTCAGCACGAAGCCGCCCTTCGATCCGACCGGCACGATGACGGTGTTCTTCACCATCTGCGCCTTCACGAGGCCCAGCACCTCGGTGCGGAAATCCTCCGGCCGGTCCGACCAGCGCAGGCCGCCGCGCGCGACGCGCCCGCCGCGCAGGTGCACGCCTTCGAAGCGCGTCGAGTAGACGAATATCTCGAACATCGGCTTCGGCTCGGGCAGGCCCGGCACCTTCGATGAATCGAACTTGAAGGAGACGAAGCTGCGGCGTTTGCCGGCCGCGTCGCGGCGCCAGAAGTTGGTGCGCGTGGTCGCGAGGATCAGCGCGAGGTACTGGCGCAGCACCCGGTCTTCGGAGAGGTTGGTGACCTCGTCGAGCATCGCCTCGATCGTGCCCACCTGCTCCGCCGCGCGCGCATCGGCGCCTTGCCGCGCGGCCGGGTCGAAGCGGGTCTTGAAGAGCTCGACCAGCGCGCGTGCGATGTCGGCATGCGCCGTCAAAGTCGATTCGATGAAGGACTGCGACAGCGCGAAGCCGATCTGCCGCATGTACTTCGCGTAGGCGCGCAGCACGACGATCTCGATCGCCGGGATGCGCGCCGCGACCACCAGGCGGTTGAAGTCATCGCTCTCGACCTCGCCGCGCACCACCGCGCCGAAGGCCTCCTCGAACACGCGGTGCAGCGCATCGACCTCGATCTCGCCGTCGTCGCCGCCGACCGCCGCCATCAGCCCGAAGTCATGCAGCCAGACCGGCGGCGACTCGCGCGGCGTGACCCGCTGCGGGTGTTCGTCCAGCACCTTCATGCCCATGTGTTCGAGCATCGGCAGGCTGCCGGACAAGGTCAGCGGCTCGCCGCGGCGCAGCAGCTTGAAGCGCAGCATGCCCGGCGCCGCCTCGAGCGGCCGGTAGAGCGCCATACCGAGCGGCTCGGCATCGCTCAAGCGGGCGATCATCTCGATGTCCGGCACCGCGGCGCGCGCCGCGAATTCCTCGCGGTAGCCGGCCGGGAACGCCCCGGCGAACTGGCGCAGCAAGGCATTGCCGCGCGCCTCGCCGACAGCTTCGATCAGCGCCGACTTCAGCTCGTCGTCCCAGCTGCGCGAGGCGGCTTCGGCGCGCGCCTCCAGGTCGCGCACGTCGACCTCGGGGATGCTGCCGGGCTTGGTCTTGACCGTGATCTGGATGCGCGCCAGCACCGATTCCGAGAGATGCACGTTGAACTCGGAGCTGCTGCCGTTGAAGGCCTGCATCAGCAGCGCCTGCCATTTCTGGCGCAGCTCGGTGGTGTAGTTCTCGCGCGGCGCGTAGATCAGGCAGGAGACGAAGCGCTCGAACGGATCGCGGCGCACGAAGAGGCGGAAACGCTGGCGCTCGCCCAGGTGCAGGATCGCGGTCGCCGTCTTCAGCAGGTCGTCGGCCGAGGTCTGGAACAGCTCGTCGCGCGGATAGGTTTCGAGGATGTTGACCAGCGACTTGCCGGCATGGCTCGCATGCGCGACGTGCGCGCGGGCGAAGACCTCGGCGGTCTTGCGGCGCAGCAGCGGGATGTCGGCCGGGCTCGCGCTGTACGCGGTGTGCGTGAAGAGCCCGAGGAAGCGGTATTCGCCGCAGACCTTGCCGGCGTCGTCGAAGCGCTTCACCGCGATGTAGTCGAGGTAGCCGGGGCGATGCACGGTGGAGCGCGAGTTCGACTTGGTGACCACCAGCAGCTCGGGCCGGCGCGCATAGGCGCGCACTTCCGGCGGCAGCGCCGAGAAGGTCGCGGCCACGTCCTTCGCATGGCTTTCGCGCAGCACGCCCAGGCTGCTCTCGGGCACCACGCGCAGCGCGTCGTCGCCGTTGACTTCGACCAGGTCGTGGCAGCGGTAGCCGATGAAGGTGAAATGGTTGTCGGCCAGCCACTCCATGAAGGCGCGGCCTTCGGCCAGTTCCTCGGCGGGAATCGGCGGCGGGCGGTCGTCGAGCTGGGCCACCACGTCGAGCGCACGCTGGCGCATCGCCTTCCAGTCGGTCACCGCCAGGCGCACGTCGCCGAGCACCCGCGCCACGTCGGTCGCCAGCGCCTCGAGCTGGGCTGCATCGGGCACGCGGTCGACTTCGACATGGATGAAGGATTCCTGCGGCGCACCCGGCGAGTCGGCATCCGCCACGCCTTTCAGGCTGCCGTCGGCGCCGCGCAGCACCGGCACGATCGGATGCACGATCAGGTGCAGGGTCAGGCCGTGGCGGTTCACTTCCATCGTCACCGAATCGACCAGGAAAGGCATGTCGTCGTTGACGATCTCGATGATCGTGTGCGTCGACTGCCAGCCGTGTTCGCTCAGGCTCGGGTTGAAGGCACGCACCTTGGCGCTGCCGGGCTCGCGCTTGCGGCCGAAGTTCCAGTGCGACATCGCCGCGCCGTAGAGGTCGGCGACCTCGCGCTCCTCCACGTCTTCCGGGTCGACCTGGCCGAAATACTGCCGGATGAAATTGGTGATCGCCTCCTGCTGATCCGCCGCGACCTTCGCGTGGACCAGCTTGATCACTTCGTCCAGGCGTTCGGAAGCCTGATCCATCTCGATCGTTGCTGTGGTCATTGTTGTCTCCTGATATCTTGACCGGGCTCCGAATCTACATCCGGACCCCGGCTCCGCGAGCCGCCGCGGCATTAGGCAAGACCCGGCCTTGCAAGCGTGTGACAGCGCGCTACGGCGCGGCCGATACACTGCCAGCCCTCTCTCCACTCTCGACTTTTCGCCGGTGTCCGACCGCCTCGACGTGCTGCCCCAATACCTGCTGCCGAAGCAGGCGCTGACCTCGTTCGCCGGCTGGGTCGCCTCGGCGCCGCGCGGCGACATCACGACGCGACTGATCCGCTGGTTCGTCGGCAAGTACGGCGTCGACATGAACGAGGCGGCAAACCCCGACATCACCAGCTACGCCAGCTTCAACGACTTCTTCACTCGCGCGCTGAAGCCCGGCGTGCGGCCGATCGCGGCCGCCGACCTGGTCTGCCCGGTCGACGGCGCGATCAGCCAGTTCGGCGCGATCGAGAAGGATCAGATCTTCCAGGCCAAGGGCCACCGCTATTCGACGACCGCGCTGGTCGGCGGCGACCGCAGCCTCGCAGCGCAGTTCGAGGACGGCTGGTTCGCGACGCTCTACCTGAGCCCGAAGGACTATCACCGCATCCACATGCCCTGCGATGGCCGGCTGCTGCGCATGATCCACGTGCCCGGCGACCTGTTCTCGGTCAACCCGCAGACGGCGCGCGGCGTGTCCGGGCTCTTCGCGCGCAACGAGCGCGTGGTCTGCGTCTTCGAGTCGGCGCGCGGGCCCTTCGTGCTGGCGCTGGTCGGCGCGACGATCGTCGGCAGCATGGCCACCGTCTGGCATGGCGTGGTCAATCCGCCGCGCGTCGGGCAGGTGCGCGAGTGGCACTACGAGGATCAGGCGATCGAGCTGAAAAAAGGCGCCGAGATGGGCCGCTTCCTGCTCGGCTCGACCGTGGTGCTGCTGTTCCCGAAGGCGCTGCTGCGCTTCAACCCGGCCTGGGCGCCGGCGGCGGCTGTGCGGCTCGGCGAACCGATGGCGAACGGCTTGCAAGGCTGAAAGGATAGGGCACCCGGCGCCGGGTTACCGGCACCACCCTCCGCCGAAATCCGTTGCGCACATCGCCCCGTCATGGCACTGTCAACCGCCAGCGCGTGAGGCGCTGCAAATAACAGCCCGCCGCCACGGTGGCGGGGCGATGTCGTTGGCGATCGCAGTCGGGTGTCGGAATGGACGGCAGTCACAGGGCGCCACGGCCGTCAACGGCTGCCTGCGCCCCGGCAAATGCTCAGCGGGCCGTCGCATGGGCGCTCCGCAAGCCGCTGCGCGCGCCAGGCGCCCAGCGCGCAACCCGCCGCGCCTCGATCGCGACATCATTCGAGCCCCGAACCAGAAGCGCGCGCGCAGACGCCATGACAACAATATTTCGTTGGGGCGGCTGGCTTGCATGCACGGCCGCTTGGGTAGCCGTGTTGCCGGCGCTGGCCGGCGCGGCAGAGCCGGCGGCCGGGGAAGCCTGGCGTTATCGCATCAGTCGCGGCGACACCTTGATCGCGATCGCCGCGCAATACATGGAGCCCGGCCGCGGCTGGCAACGGCTGCAGGCGCTCAACCAGGTCGCCGACCCGCTGCATCTGGTCCCCGGCAGCAGCCTGAAGATCCCGATCGCCTGGCTGCGGCGCACCGCGACGCTGGCCGAACTGGTCTTCGTGCAGGGCGAGGTCAGCGTCCAGGCGAACGCCTCGGCGCCCTCGCTGGCGGTCGAGGCCGGCGCCTCGCTGCGCGCGGGCAGCGTGATTCGCACCGGCTCCGGCGCCTCCGCCACCTTGCGCTTCGCCGACGGGTCGCGGCTGCTGCTGACCGGCGACAGCCAGGTCGCACTGGAGCAGCTGCTGGTCTACGGCCGCAGCGGCATCCCCGGCATCCGCCTGCGCCTGGACCTGGGCGGCGGGGAGTCGAACGTGGTGCCCAACACCGGACGCCAGCGCGGCTACGAGATCCGCACGCCGGCGGTGAATCTCGGGGTGCGCGGCACGCAGTTCCGCACCCGGGTGGCCGAAGACGGCAAGGCGACCTCGGTCGAGGTGCTGCAGGGGCGCGTCGGCGCCGGCGCACCTCGCGTTGCGGCAGGCGCTGCAAGAGGCGGCCCGGCAAGCCGCGAGGCAACCGGCGAAACGCCGATCGACGCCGGCTTCGGCAGCGTCGCCCAGGCCGGCCAGCCGATCGCCGCGGCCCGGCTGATCGGCGCGCCCGATCTCGGCGCGACGGCGCAGCGCATCGAGCGCCTGCCGCTGCACTTCGAATGGCAGCCGGTGGCCGGCGCGACCGGCTACCGGGCGCAGGTCTTCGCCGAGGGCGATACCGCGGCACTGCTGCTCGACGGCCGCTTCGACGAGCCCGCCGCGCGCTGGCCCGATCTGCCGGACGGCCGCTACCGCCTGCGTGTGCGCGGCGTCGACGAACGCCGGCTCGAAGGCCTCGACGCCGAGGCCGGCTTCGTGTTGAAGGCGCGCCCGGAAGCGCCGTTCACCAGCCGGCCGAGCGCCGCGGCGAGCCTGCATGGCGCGGCGGTGCAATTCGAATGGACCCAGGCCGCGGCCTCGGCCAGCTACCGCTTGCAGGTCGCGCCGGCAGGCGACTTCGCTACGCCGGTGGTCGACCGTTCCGGCATCGGCGAGACCAGCATCACCCTGCCGCTCGCACCCGGACGCTACGAGTGGCGCCTCGCGAGCGTCACCGCCGATGGCGACCAGGGCCCGTTCGGCGATCCGCAAGGCTTCACGCTGAGCGCCGAGCCGCCCGATCCGGCGCTGCAGCCGCCCGAGCCCGCACCCGACGGGCTGCTGCTGCGCTGGCGCGCCCCGCAGCCCGGCCGGACGGTGCAGATCCAGATCGCCAGCGACCCGGCGTTCGAGCACATCGTCATCGATCAGCGCAGCACCGAAGGCCAGGCCCTGCTGCCGCGGCCCGAACCCGGCCGCTACTACCTGCGGGCGCGCAGCATCGAGGCTGATGGTTTTGCCGGCGACTTCGGCGGGGTGCAGCAGATCGACGTCGCCAAGCCGCCGATCTCCAAGTGGTGGCTGCTGGCCCCGGCCGGCCTGCTGTGGTTGCTGCTCTGAACGACCTCGGGCCGCTGCGCGCGCGCTTCGGCCTCTTGTGGCTGCCGCTCGCCGCACTCGCCCTCGCCTGGCTGTTCTCGCTGACGCCGCTGTGCGAACGCCTCGGCCAGTTCTTCATGGACAGCAGCCTGCGCTGGGTCGCCCGGCCGTCCACGTTCGCCGACGTGGCGGTGGTCGACATCGACGACTCCTCGCTGCGCGTGCTCGCCCCGCGTTTCGGCAGCTGGCCGTACCGGCGCGACGTCTATGCGCTGCTGATCGACTATCTGCGCGACGCCGGCGCCAAGGTGATCGTGATCGACATCGTGCTCGCCGATGCCCGCGATGGCGACGCGTTGCTGCGCCGTGCGCTCGATGCCCGGCGCGATGTCGTGCTCGCCGCGGCGGCGCTGCCGCAACGGGCCATGTTGGCCGAGCGCGACACCGTGCCGGCCGCGCCGACGGCGGGCGCCGAGCGCCGCTGGCCGGCGCTCGAGTGGCCGGCGCTGGTGCTGCCGGACGCCGCGCTGCGGCCGCCGGGCGCACGCAACGACACGATCGGCATCGTCACCGCGCCGCTCGACAGCGACGGCGTGCTGCGCCGGCTGCCGCTGTTCCACGAAAGCCGCGGCCAGCGTTTCCAGGCGCTGCCGCTCGCGGCGCAGCTCGTCGCGCGCGGACAGGCCGTGCTCGGTTATGACCCGATCGCGCGCAGCGCCGAACTTGCGCCGCTGCGCTGGCCGGTGGATCGCGCCGGCGCCGCGCTGCTGGTGCACGCGGCCAATCTCGATGCGCTGCCGACGCTGCCGCTGCGCGAGGTGATGGCAGCCGCGCTCGGCGAAAGCGGCGCCGACGCGGCGGCGCAGCGCGAGCTCTTCAACCGGCGCACGGTCTTCGTCGGCAGCAGCGCCTTCTTCGGCGACCAGGTCAACACGCCGCAGGGCCGCATGGTCGGCACCAGCCTGCTGGCCTCGGCCTACGACGCGCTCGGCCGCGAGGCGGTGCTCAGCCCGCCGAACCGCCCGGTGCAGACGGCGCTGCTGCTGCTGGGCCTGGCGCCGGCCGCGCTCACCTGGCGCCGCGGCCGGCCGCTGCTGGTGCACGACGCGGCGGCGGCCGGGCTGGCACTCGTCGCCGTGGTCGCCGTCGCGTGGGCAGCGACCGCGCACTGGCACGTCCAGGCCGATGCGATCTTCGCCTTCGCGCTGCTGACGGCCGGACTGATCCTCGCGGCGCTGACCGAGCTGCGCCGCACCGCCGTGGCGAACCGCCGCCTGGCGCTGGAGCGTGCGATCGCGGAGGCGGCGAACCAGTCGAAGACCAATTTCCTCGCCCACGTCAGCCACGAGATCCGCACGCCGATGAACGCGGTGCTGGGCATGGCCGACCTGCTGTCGAAGACCGAGCTGAACCGCGAACAGCGGCGCTACGTGGATCTCTTCCGCAACGCGGGCACGACGCTCTTCGAGCTGATCAACGACCTGCTCGACCTGTCGAAGATCGAAGCCGGCAAGCTGACCCTGAACCTGTCCGAATTCTCGTTGCCACGCCTGCTCGCCGATCAGCGCGAGCTGCTGCTCTGGCGCGCCGACCAGAAGGGCTTGTCGATCGAACTGCGCATCGCGGCCGGCGCCGCAGGCATGGTGCTCGGCGACCGCAAGCGCCTGGCGCAAGTGCTCCTGAACCTGCTCGGCAACGCGGTCAAGTTCACCGCCGCCGGCGGCGTCACGCTCGAGGTGGAGCGCGAGGGCGAAGAGCTGCACTTCAAGGTCGCCGACACCGGCATCGGCATCGCCGCCGACCAGTTGGAGCGCATCTTCCTGCCCTTCATCCAGGCCGAGGACGCGGCACGCGGCTACCACGGCACCGGGCTGGGCCTCTCGATCACGAAGAGCCTGGTCGAGCTGATGGGCGGCCGGCTGCGGGTCGAGAGCGAGCCCGGTCTCGGCTCGGTCTTCCACGTCATGCTGCGCATGCCAGCGTGCAGCGCCGCGGCCGACCGGCCCGTCGCGCTGCCTGCGGCGGCCGAGACCGCGATAAGCCCGCTGACGATCCTGCTGGCGGAGGACAACGAGGTCAACGTCATCGTCATCGAAGCGCTGCTCAGCGAGACCGGCCACCGCCTGGAGGTGGCCGAGAGCGGCGAGCGTGCGGTAGCGAAGTTCACCGCCGGCGCCTACGACCTGGTGCTGATGGACGTGGAGATGCCCGGCATGGGCGGCCTCGCGGCGACCCGCGCGATCCGTGATATCGAGCTGCGCGAGCGCCGGCCAGCGACGCCGGTGCTCGCGCTGACGGCCAATGCCTTCGAGAGCGACGAGCGCCTGAGCTTCGAAGCCGGCTGCAACGGCCATCTGACCAAGCCAATCAGCCGCGAACGGTTGATGCAGGCAATTCGGGAGTTCTGCCGGACGATCGCGTAACCTCACGTCTTCGTACGGCGAATTGCAGGTGGAAAATCTCGGCAATGGATGAACGACAGCAAGAGGTTCCCGAAGTGAGTGCAGAACTGGGACGCGACTCGAGCGCCAGGCGGCGTGCCCTTCACAGACGCCAGCCCTTGCCCGACGGCATCACGCAGGAGGCATCCGTGCACCTGACCGCCGAGCAACGCGACCGCTTCCGCGGCGACCTCGACGAGCTGGTGCGCGAGGCCGAAATGCTGATGCGCCGCGCCGGCGCCCGGCAGACGCAGCGGTCCTCCGATCTGCGCAACGGCTTGCGCGCGACCTTGCGCCAGGCGCGCTCGACCTCGGTCGCGATCGACCCGACGCTCGCCAGCCGCGCCGGCGCGGTCGGCATGAACCTGGACGACTACGTGCGCGAAGAGCCGTGGATCGCGATCGCGGTGGCCGGCAGCCTGGGCGTGCTGCTGGGGTGGCTGATCAGCCGGCGCTAGGACAACCGGGGGCTCGCATCGCACGGAGCGGGACTCAGTGGTAGTCGCCTCCGAGCTGGGTGCCGAACTGCCGGAATGTCATCGCGCGCAACGCCGTATGAACTCGGGAAGCGGGATGGACCACGCCACTGCGTCGCGTCTCATCGCGTGAAGTGTCGGCAGAGTGTCGCAGCTTGAAACCGTCGCCAACGCTGCGGACCCTGCGCGATTAGCATGCCGTCAGATCCTCCCCAGCGAGACCCAGCACCATGATCCTTGCCTCCCTCCGCCGACACGGCCTGCCCGTGCTCGCCGCCCTGTCGATCATCGGCGTCTCGCCGGCCCAGGCCCAGAGCGCCTTGCGCGTCGGCTCGAAGATCGACACCGAAGGCTCGCTGCTCGGCAACCTGATGATCCAGGTGCTCGAAGCCGGCGGCATCAAGACGGAGAACCGGCTGCAGCTCGGCGTCACGAAGATCCTGCGCAGCGCGCTGGTCTCCGGCGAGATCGACCTCTACCCCGAATACACCGGCAACGGCGCCTTCTTCTTTGCCGACGAAAGCAATCCGGCCTGGAAGAACCGAACTGCAGGCTACGAGCGCGTGAGGGCGCTGGACCTTGAAAAGAACAAGCTGGTCTGGCTCGAGCCCTCGCCTGCCAACAACACCTGGGCGATCGCGATCCGCAAGGACGTGGCGAGCGCGAACAAGCTGGTCTCGCTCGCCGACCTCGGCCGCTGGGTGACGGGCGGCGGCAAGCTCAAGCTCGCGGCCTCGGCCGAGTTCGTCGAACGGCCGGATGCGCTGCCGGCCTTCCAGAGCGCCTACGGCTTCAAGCTCAAGCAGGACCAGATCCTCACGCTCGCCGGCGGCGACACCACGGTCACGATCAAGGCCGCGGCCGAGCAGACCTCGGGCGTCAACGCGGCGATGGCCTACGGCACCGACGGGCCGGTCGCCGCGCTCGGCCTGGTGATCCTCGACGACCCGAAGGGCGTGCAGCCGGTGTACGCACCGGCCCCGGTAATCCGCGCCGATGCGCTGGCGAAGCAGCCCAAGGCGAAGGAGCTTCTGGCGCCGGTTTTCAAGGCGCTGGACGGGCCGACCCTGCAGAGCTTGAACGCGAAGATCGCGCTCGACGGGCAGGACGCGAAGAAGGTGGCCGCGACCTGGCTGAAGGCCAAGGGCTTCGTCAAGTGACGGGGTCTTCTGCCGACCGGCCCGCTGGCCGCTGACCCCGCCGGCGACGGAGCCGTCATCAGAAATCGCGTGCTCCTCGTGCTGCTGCTCGCGGGCCTCGTCGCCGCGCTGGGCCTGCCCTTCGTGACGCAGGCGCCGAACCGCCTGGTCACCGGCCACGGCGTGCCGCTGCAGGCGCTGCTGCAGGGCGCGCGCGCCGCGCTGATGCTGCCGGCCTTGTTCATTGCGCTCGCGGCCTTTCTGCGGCCGACGCCGCGCTCGCAGCTGATGGTGGCCATCGCGGCCTCGCTGCTGATGACCGGCCTGCTCTGGCTCGCGGGCGACCACGCGAGCCGCGTCTCCGGCGGGGAGGAGAGCAGCGCCCGCACCTCGTTCGGCGGCGGCTTCTGGGTGCTGCTGGTGCTGGCCTGGCTGGCCGCCGCCGATGCCTTGCAGCGCCTTCGCCTGCGGCTCGCCGCACGCACGCTGGCCGGCGCCGCGGTGCTCGCGCCGCTGGCCGTGCTCGCGGCCCTCGGCACGCTCGACAGCCTGTCCTTGTTCAAGGAATACCAGAACCGGCAGGAGGTGTTCGATGCGGCGCTGTGGCGCCATCTCGAGATCGTCGCCGCGACCCTGGCGGCGAGCCTCGTGATCGGCGTGCCGCTCGGCCTGGTCGCGTTTCGCCGCCCGACGCGGGCAGCAGCGATGTTCGCGCTGCTCAATCTGGTGCAGACGATTCCGTCGATCGCCCTTTTCGGCCTGCTGATCGCGCCGCTCGCCTTGCTCTCGGCGGCCCTGCCCTGGCTCGGCCTGCGCGGCATCGGCTTCGCGCCGGCCCTCATCGCGTTGACGCTTTATTCGCTGCTGCCGATCGTGCAGAGCACGGTCACCGGGCTGCGCCAGGTACCGGCCGCGGTGGTCGAGGCCGCCAACGGCATGGGCATGACGCCGCGCCAGGTGTTCTGGAGGATCGAGGTGCCGCTCGCCTTGCCGCTCCTGCTCTCGGGGCTGCGCATCTCCACCGTGCAGGCCGTCGGCCTCGCGGTGGTGGCGGCGCTGATCGGCGCCGGCGGCCTGGGGGCGATCATGTTCCAGGGCCTGCTCAGCAGCGCGATCGACCTGGTGCTGCTCGGCGTGCTGCCGGTGATCGCGATGGCCGTGGCCGCCGATGCGGCGCTGGCGGTGCTCGCGGACCTGATGCGCAAGGAGAGCGGATGATCGAGTTCAGGAACGTCAGCAAGGCCTTCGCCGGCACGACCGCGGTCGAGGGCTTGTCGCTGCGCATCGACGAAGGCGAGTTCGCGGTGCTGATCGGCGGCTCGGGCTCGGGCAAGTCGACCACCTTGAAGATGATCAACCGCCTGGTCGAACACGACAGCGGCCAGATCCTGTTCCGCGGCGAGGAAATCCGCAGCTTCCGGCCCGAGGCGATCCGCCGCCGCATGGGCTATGCGATCCAGAGCACCGGGCTGTTCCCGCACTGGACAGTGGCGCGCAACATCGCGACCGTGCCCGAGCTGCTGCAGTGGGAGCCGGCACGAATCCAGGCCCGGGTCGACGAACTGCTCGACCTGCTGGGGCTGGAGCCGGCGCTCTATCGCGAGCGTTATCCGCACCAGCTCTCGGGCGGGCAGCAGCAGCGCGTCGGCGTGGCGCGTGCGCTCGCCGGCGACCCGGAGCTGCTGCTGATGGACGAACCCTTCGGTGCGCTCGATCCGCTGACCCGCGCCGCGCTGCAGCGCGAGATGGCGCGCATCCACCGCCGCTCCGGCAAGACCATCGTGATGGTCACGCACGACATCGATGAAGCCCTCGGCCTGGCGACGCGCATCGTGCTGCTCGACCACGGCCGGCTGGTGCAGGCGGGCACGCCGGCCGAGCTGCTGTCGCGGCCGGCGAACGAGGCGGTGACCGATTTCCTCGGGCGCAGCGAGGCGGGCATCAAGCTGCTCGGGCTGCAGACCGTGGCCAGCCGCGCCCGGCCGGACGAGCATGCCGAAGGCGAGCCGCTGGACGGCGCCGCCAGCCTGCGCGAGGCGCTCTCGGCCTTCGTCGCGCGGCGGGTCGACCGGCTGCCGGTGGTCGATGCCGACGGGCGCAGCCTCGGCGCACTGCGCTTCGACGACCTGCTGCGCGCGCCGTCATGAGGTGCAATGCGCGATGACGGGAAGCCCCTCGACCGGCTCGACCTGGTGGCGCGATCCGCTGCCCTGGTCGCTCGCCGCGCTGCTGCTGCTCAGCCTCGGCATGGGCCATCTCGCGCCGCTCTTCAGCGCAATGTTTCCCGCGCTCGACCGGCCGATCTACCAGCAGGAGAGCTTCATCGCGCTGGTGCTCGCGCACCTGCAGATCGTCGCGGTGTCGAGCGGCGCCGCGGCGCTGATCGGCGTCGGCCTGGGCATCGCGGTGACGCGGCAGGCGGGGCGGGAATTCCGCCCGCTGGTGGAAACGCTGGTCGCGATGGGGCAGACCTTTCCGCCGGTCGCGGTGCTCGCGGTGGCCGCGCCGCTGATCGGCTTCGGCGAGCTGCCGGCCTTGATCGCGCTGAGCCTCTACGGCCTGCTGCCGATCGTGCGCAGCACCATCGCCGGCATCGAATACGTGCCCGCGGCGACGCAGGAAGCGGCGACCGGGCTCGGCATGAGCGCAGGCCAGCGGCTGTGGCAGGTCGAGCTGCCGCTGGCGCTGCCGGTGATCGTGACCGGCATCCGCACCTCGACCCTGATCAACGTCGGCACCGCCGCGATCGCATCCACGGTTGGCGCGAAGACCCTGGGCTCGCCGATCATCGTCGGGCTGAGCGGCTTCAACACCGCCTACGTGCTGCAGGGCGCGGTGCTGGTCGGACTGCTGGCGATCTCCATCGACCTGGCCTTCATCCGGCTCGGCCGTCGGCTGGAGCGCTGGCGCCTGCCCGCGGCGCGCTGAAACTTTGCGGATCGGATCGGCGCCGCTTCAGTGCTTCAGGCCCAGGGTCTCCTTGCGGATGAACAGCGCGTCGCCGTACTGGTGGCTGTTGAAGTAGACGTTGTTCAGCGTGAAGCCGGTCGCGTCCATCCACGCGCAGAAGCTCAGGAAAGGCGTCTGGCCTTCGTAGAGGTCGGCGCGCATCACCTCGGTGAAGACGTACTTGACGTTCTTCAGCACGCGGTTCGCGCCCATCAGGATCTTCAGCTCCGAGCCCTGCGTGTCCATGTACATCGTGTCGAGCCGGTTCACGACGTTGGCGTGGCCGTTCGCCGCGAGGTAGGCGGTCAGATCGTCGACGGTGTTCGAGACCAGCTCGACCGAGCCCTCGAACTTGACCGACTCGAACACCTTCAGATGGTTCGCCGGCTTCAGGATGCTGCTGCTCATGCCGCCGTTGCTGGCGAGGTGGAAGGTGTAGCGCTTGCCGGTCTCGTCGGTGCACAGCGTCTGTACCGCGACATAGCCGGGAATGCTCTTGCACAGCGACGAGAGCTGCGCGAAGGGCTCGGGCAGCGGCTCGACGAAGACGCCGCAGCCGACGCCGTTGGAGACGAAGCTCTGCAGCTCCTGGCCGAAGCTCGCGCCGAGCTGCAGCACGCCTTGCGGCGCGGGCACGCCGAGCGCGCGAAGGGTTTCGAACAAGGGAATCGACATGGAATGGAGCCGCGGAGGGCGTGCGGGTTTGGAGCTTTGGATTCTTCGCCGGCTCGCCGTCGCCCGGTGCGCCGGAAAGACGGGGAATCGGCGGGCTATTCCGCGGCGATGGCCGAGAATGGCCGCCCCGCCTCCCGCACCCGCCGCCGCACGATGCAGATCCTGAAGAATCCGCGACGCGATCCGCAGCTCGCTCCGCTGCCCTGGTCCGAGCGGATGTTCGCCGCCGCGCGCGATGCCGAGGCCTGGCTCGCGCTGTGCCCCTCGCACCGGCCGACGCCGCTCGTGCGCTGGCAACCCTGGCAAGACACCGGCCCCACGCTGTGGCTGAAGGACGAGACGCAGCGCATGCGTGCGGGCAGCTTCAAGGCCCTGGGCGGCGCGTACGCGGTGATGCAGCTCGCGCTCGCCGCGGCAAGGCGGGTCGAACCCGGCCTCGGCCTGCGCGAGCTGGTCGCCGGCGCCGGCCGCGCGGGCCCGCAGCTCGAGGTCTGCTGCGCCAGCGCCGGCAATCACGGGCTGTCGGTCGCGATCGGCGCGCGGCTGGTCGGCTGTCGCTGCACCGTCTTCGTCGCGCAGACGGTGCCCGAATCCTTCGTGCAGCGGCTGCAGTCGGCGGGTGCGAGCGTCGTGCGCGCCGGCGCGCACTACGAAGCCTCGATGGCCGCGGCGCAGGCCCATGCCGAACGGCCGGGCATCGAGCTGGTGTCGGATTCCTCGTGGCCGGGCTACACCGAGGTACCGCTGCTGATCATGGCCGGCTACCTGCGCATCCCGCGGGAGGCGATGGACGAGGCGGCGCAGCGCGGCGTCGCCTTCACGCACGTGCTGGTGCAGGCGGGCGTCGGCGGGCTGGCCGCGGCCGTCGGCGCGGCGCTGCGTGCGCAGCCGGGAGACACGCGCCGGCTGATCGTCATCGAGCCCGAGGTCGCCGACTGCCTGAGCGCGAGCGCCGCGGCCGGCCGCATCGTCGAGGTCAGCGGGCCGGCGAGCAACATGGGCCGGCTCGATTGCAAGCGGCCGTCGATGATCGCCTACGAGCTGCTGGCGCCGGCCTGCGACGACTGGATCACCCTCGGCGACGACGAGGCCGCGCGGGGCACGGCGTTGCTGCAGCCGCTGATCGGCAGCACGCCGTCAGGGGCAGCAGGCGTCGCCGCGGCGCTGCTCGCCTGGAGCGACGAGAATCGGCGTGAACAGCTTGGCCTCACCCCGCAGTCGCAGCTGCTGTGCTTCGTCACGGAACAATCGCAAGGCAGCCCCATTCCATGAGCTCAGAGATCGACCTCCAGGCCCTGACCGCCCGCCTGGACACCCTGGCCGCCATCGGCGCGATCGAGCACGGCGGCGTCTGCCGCCTCGCGCTGAGCGATGCCGACAAGCTCGGCCGCGACCAGCTGGTGCAATGGATGCACGAGCTCGGGCTCACGGTCGAGATCGACCGCATCGGCAACATCTTCGGCACGCGCCCCGGCAGCGATGCGGACGCCGCCCCGGTGATGACCGGCTCGCACATCGACACCGTCGCCACCGGCGGCCGCTACGACGGCAGCTACGGCGTGATGGCCGGCCTCGAAGTGCTGCGCCTCCTGAACCTGCACGGCGTGCAGACGAAGCGCGCCATCACCGTCGCCGCCTTCACCAACGAAGAAGGCGTGCGCTACATGCCCGACATGACGGGCTCGCTGGTGCATGCCGGCGGCCTGCCGCTGGAGGAGGCGCTGGCGACGGTCGGCACCGACGGCAGCGTGCTCGGCGACGAACTGCAGCGCATCGGCTATGCCGGCGCCCTGCCGGTCGGGCGCATCGTGCCGCATGCCTACATCGAGCTGCACATCGAGCAGGGCCCGGTGCTGGAGACCGAAGGCATCCAGATCGGCGCGGTGCAGGACCTGCAAGGCATCTCGTGGCAGCGCATCGAGATCACCGGCCAGTCGAATCACGCCGGCACCACGCCGATGCGCATGCGCCGCGATGCGGGCTATTGCGCGGCCGCCATCGCGGTGTTCGTGCGCGACCTGGCCAAGCGCTTCGGCGGCGGCCAGGTCGCGACCGTCGGCTCGATCGAGCTGCATCCGAACCTGATCAACGTGATCGCCTCGCGCGCCAGCCTGACGGTCGACCTGCGCAACGCGCGCGAGCCGATGCTGCGGCGCGCCGAGGGCGAACTGGCGCAGTACATCGCGCGCCTGGTGCACGAGGAATCGGTACGGATCGAAAGCACGCCGCTGGCGCGTTTCGAGCCGGTGCGCTTCGATCCCCGGCTGGTGCGCCTGATCGAGGTGATCGCCGCGGAGCAGCGCCTGACCTACATGCACATGAGCTCCGGCGCCGGCCATGACGCGCAGATGATGGCGCGCATCTGCCCGTCGGCGATGATCTTCGTGCCGAGCCACCAGGGCTTGAGCCACAACCCGCACGAACACACCGAGCCGGCGGATCTGGCGCGGGGCGCGGGCGTGCTGCTGGAGGTGCTGCGGCGATTGGCGGACGAGTGAACCAGACGATTCGACGACACGATGAATGACTTCGGATTCGAACAACGACTCACCCACTGGCGCCATGAGCTGCACCGCCATCCGGAAACCGGCTTCGAGGAGCACCGCACCGCCGACTACGTCGCCGGCGTGCTCTCCGGCCTCGGCCTCGAGGTGCAGCGCGGCATCGGCGGCACCGGCCTGGTCGCGAGCCTGACGATCGGCTCGGGCCGCGGCGTGATCGGCCTGCGCGCCGACATGGATGCGCTGAACATCCACGAACACGCGCCGCGGCGCGCCCATGCATCGGCCACCGCAGGCAAGTCGCACGCCTGCGGCCATGACGGGCACATGGCGATGATCCTCGGCGCGGCCGAGCTGCTCTGCACGCGCCGCGATTTCGACGGCACGGTGCGCTTCATCTTCCAGCCCGCCGAGGAACATGGCCGTGGCGCCAAGGCGATGATCGCCGACGGCCTGTTCGAGCGCTTCCCGGTGGACGAGATCTACGGCGCGCACAACATGCCGGGCATCCCGGCCGGCCATTTTGCGACCCGCGCCGGCGGCATCATGGCGAGCGAGGACAACTTCGTGATCCACGTGAAGGGCCGCGGCACGCACGCGGCACGGCCGCACATGGGCGTGGATGCCATCGTCATCGCCGCGGAGATCGTGCTGGCACTGCAGACCATCGTCTCGCGCAACATCGATCCGGGCGTGCCCGCGGTGATCTCCTGCACCGAGTTCATCACCGACGGCATCCGCAACGCGATCCCGAGCAACGTGATCATCAAGGGCGACACGCGCAGCTACGCGCCCGAGACCCAGGCCCTGCTCGAAAGCCGCATGCGCGAGATCGCCACCGGCATCTGCCGCCTGCACGGCGCCGACTGCAGCTTCGAGTACACGCACGAGTTCGCGCCGACGGTCAACTGGTCCGAGTGCGTGCCGGTCGCGGTCGCGGCGGCCACCGCGGTCGCCGGCGCGGAGCGGGTCGATGCCGAGGTGCAGCCGATGATGATCTCGGAAGACTTCGGCGCCTTCCTGCAGGCCGTGCCGGGCGCCTTCGTCTTCATCGGCAACGGCGCGAGCGGCGAGGCCGGCGGCACGCCGCTGCACAACGCGAGCTACGACTTCAACGACGAGGTGCTGACCATCGGCGCGCGCTACTTCGCCGAAATCGCACGCATCAGGCTTCCCGCCCAGGTCTCCGCGTGAGTGAGCCTCAGGCCGATTCGCGCCATGCCGTCAGGCGCCTGCTGGCTGCGCTGGCGCTGATGACCATCGGCAGCGGCGGCATGTACATCGTCGCGGTGGTGCTGCCTTCGGTGCAGGCCGAGTTCGGGATCGCGCGCGCCGACGCCTCGCTGCCCTATACGCTGATGATGATCGGCTTCGGCGTCGGCGGCATCCTGATGGGCCGGCTCGCCGACCGCCATGGCGTGATGCTGCCGCTGCTGATCGGCTCGGCCGGCGTCGCCGGCGGCTTCGTGGTGGCCGGCATGGCGCCGAACATCTGGATCTTCGCGGCGGCGCATTGCCTGTCGATCGGCATGCTCGGCAGTTCGGCCACCTTCGCGCCGCTGGTGGCCGATACCTCGCTCTGGTTCGTCAAGCGCCGCGGCATCGCGGTGGCGGTCTGCGCCAGGGGCAACTACGTCGCCGGCGCGGTCTGGCCGCCGATCGTGCAGCACTTCATCGAGAGCGTCGGCTGGCGCCACACCTACCTGGGCATCGCCGTGTTCAGCGCGCTGACGATGCCGGCGCTGGCAATGCTGATGCGCGCCCGGCCGCCCGCGGCGGTGGCGGCGGCGCCGCGCGGCATCTCCCCGGTCGTGCCGTCGAAGCGGCCCTTCGGCCTGTCGCCCGGCCAGGCGCAGGGGCTGCTCTGCATCGCCGGCGTGGCCTGCTGCGTCGCGATGGCGATGCCGCAGGTGCACATCGTCGCCTACTGCGGCGACCTCGGCTACGGCGCGGCGCGCGGCGCCGAGATGCTCTCGCTGATGCTCGGCTGCGGCGTCGTCAGCCGCATCGTCTCGGGCCTGATCTGCGACCGCATCGGCGGCCTGCGCACCCTGCTGCTCGGCTCGGTGCTGCAGGGGCTCGCTCTGCTGGTCTTCGTCCCCTTCGACGGCCTGCTCTCGCTCTACGTGATCTCGGCGCTGTTCGGCCTGTTCCAGGGCGGCATCGTGCCGTCCTACGCCATCATCGTGCGCGAGCACTTCCCGCCCGCGGAAGCGGGCGCGAGAGTCGGCACCGTGCTGATGTGCACCCTGCTCGGCATGGCGCTGGGCGGCTGGATGTCCGGCAAGGTCTTCGACCTGACCGGCTCCTATCACGCCGCCTTCCTCAACGGCATCGCCTGGAACCTGCTGAACCTCGGCGTCGTGCTGGTGCTGATGGGCCGGCTGCGGCGCAGCGCGCATCCCAAGCCGTCGCTCGGCGTCTAGTGAGCCTCGCTGCGCGCCGCGCCTAGGCTGCGGGCGTTTTCGACAGGATTCGGCTGTGCAGGAGCGCTTCCCCGACCTTGTTCAACGAACATCCAACTCAGGACACTAGGGCCGGGCGATCTCCGGCAGGTTGGGGAATTCCGCGACTGGCGGTGCCGCGGCGAAGCTGCCACGATTCCCCCAAACATAGGGGGTGCTATCGTGCAGATGCGACCCGTCATTCACTCGCCCGTGCCTCATGCCGAGGAAGGTGATGGATCGCACCTCGCAGACTGCGCCTACTGTGGTGTCGCCAACGGCATCACCGCGCACACCTGCTGGCGCTGCGGCGCCGAGGCGTGGCGCCACCGGCCGGAGGGCCGGGCAAGAAACGCCGCGGCGTCGGCGTTGAAGGAGGCCAGCCGCTTGGCCCACGCATCGCCGCTGCCGGCCCTTTCCGTCCCGCCTCCTCTGCGTCCGAGCCTGGTCACCCTGCCCACGCTCGAGATCGAAGCCGACGACGAGGAGTTGCGGGACTTCGCGCTTGCACATCGGGCATCCGAAGCGCCGCTGGTCGAGTTGCCGAACGAGCGCTCCACCCGCGCGCGGCAGCAGATGCAGCCGCTGCGCACGCGCGGCGTTGCTGCGGTCTTCGGCGGGCTGGCGGTGGTGATCCTGCTGGCGGGCCTGATGCTGAAGGATCGCTATCAGAGCAACCTGGTCGGCGCCGGCTGGACGCCGGTTGCGCGCCACGAGGAAGCGCTGGCGGCGGCGCCGGCTGTTGCCGGACCTCCCGCCCCATCAGTCGCGGCAGCGCCGACGGCGTTCCAGGCCAACGACGTGCTGGAGCAAGCCCCGCCCGCGGCCGGCCCTGCGCCGGTCAACCGCAGCGTCTCGGCTCCGCCTGCGGCGGCACCATCGCAGGCCGAGCCGAGACGCTGCGGTTGGCCGGCGCTG
>Ga0105240_10002013_pt1 | contig 33506 bp, 27 predicted proteins | sample KBSC54metaG_FD_80426 | JGI IMG/M metagenome (GOLD analysis project Ga0105240, IMG submission 80426) | Corn rhizosphere microbial communities from Kellogg Biological Station, Michigan, USA - KBS C5-4 metaG | ecosystem: Host-associated > Plants > Roots > Rhizosphere > Soil | place: Michigan, USA... | reverse complement strand
TCCCCAGGGGACCGCCCGCGCGCGCGCCAAGCGCGAGCAGCGCGAGCAGCGCGCCGAGCAGCCACCGCCATGAGGTCATATGCTTCATTGCCCCGCGGCCACTTGCTGTCGGACGAGCTGCTTGAATTCCTGCAAGCCCATGCGCCGCACGGGGCCCGGTGCCTGCCGCATCCTCGACTTCGTCGTGGGCGGGAGGCTTCCGGCGGGCAAGTGGGCGGTCATTTCCCTGAAATCACGCCCGTTCGCCACCTCCGGTTCCTGCGCGCCAGGAAGCACGGTGAACTTCCCCTGCTCCAGGCCGATGGGGCTCGAGAACCCCTTGTCCGAGACGCCGGCGAGAAATACCACGTAGCTCTCGCCCACCGTGAAGCTCGGCACGCCTGGGACCTTGAAGTGCAGTCTCTCCTGCGGCAGCTCGCCGCCGACCTGCTTGATCGTATAGGTGGCGGGCACATCGCCTTTGAGCACGTCGTCGACCTGGAACGTCGTCAAGGTCGCTGCCAATCCCGTTTGGGGATCGCGGACGGACTGGTTTGCGACGCACCGGCCCTGGAAGGCGATCGTCGCCTGTCCGATGATGTCGTCCAGGTAGAGCGGCAGCACCGTGGTCGCCCACACGGGCGCCGCCGCCACGAAGACGAGCCAGAACGCCAGGAACAGTCGCCTCGGCATTTCGCCCCTCGCACTTTTTCGCACCGCAATCAGACGGTTGACTGATTCCCCGGGTGCAACGTTCGCGCCAGGGTCGAATGTGACAGCCATTCGGACCATGCGCTGTGTCGCATGTCACAGGCCGCATGGCGAATATCCGGCCGGCCAGCGCCAGGCTACGCCCCGCCGCCCTCCGATTGCCGGAGCCAGGTGGCCTTGCACCGCCACAGCGCGAGGTACCCCAGGATCGTCCGCACGATCTTCATCTTGCTCTTGCCCTTGCGCAGCGAAGAATCAAGCTGCATCGCGACCTCGGAGATCGCGACGCGCAACATCGCCATCTTCATGATCATCTCGACCATGCTCTCGAAACCGCGGCGCTCCACGATGCCGGGGCCGAAGGCATGCTGCAGCCGCAGCAGCGTGGCCCCGCGATACAGGCGGAAGAACGAGCTCACCGTGAGGATGCCCTGGATGTCGAGGAGGTCCTTCACGACAAGGTTAGCGCCGCTGCTGAGGAGCTTGCGCAGGAACGAGGTCTGGCTGAAACCACCCCCGTACATGTACGGGCTCGCGAGCACGACGTCGAAGCCCTCGCCGGCGCGGACCAGCATCTGCTTGATCAGCTCGCGCCGCGAGGTGTTGTCGCCTTCCATCGTGATCACCCAGTCGCCGTCGCGGAGCCGCCCGGCGAGGTAGGAAAACCCCGTCGCGAACGCCGCTCCGGGCCCCCGGTTCGACTCATGGCGCAGCACCGTGAGCTCGAGGCCCGCCGCCTCGCTCTTCGCGAGATCGGCCGTGCCGTCGCCGCTTCCGTCGTCCACCAGGAGGTAGCGCAGCGAAAATCGGCCGGCGAGCTCCCCCTCGAGCTGCCGGAACGCCCCGAAGAGCGTCACGATGTTGGGCGCCTCGTTGAAGACGGGCACCATCACGTACAGCGTTTCCATGTCCGCCTACTTCATCCACCCCGGCACGAACGGCGTCGCGACGCCCTGCGCCTTTCGGCGGGCGACCTGCCATTCGATCGTCTTGCGCAGCCCGTCCTCCAGATCCACCCTGGGCTCGAAGCCGAGAAGTTTTCGGGCACGCGTAATATCCGGGATGCGTCGCATCACGTCCTCGTACTTTCCGAACGTCTCGTACGGAATGAGTTTGATCTTCGCCGCGTCGTCGCCGCGCACCAGTCCCCAGATGAGACGCGCGAGATCGAGGATGGTGATTTCCCGGGTGTTTCCGAGGTTGAACACCAGGTTGTTGGCCGCCTCCATCTCGACGGTCCTGATGATGCCGTCCACGTGATCGCTCACGTAGGTGAAGGAGCGCGTCTGCTGCCCGTCGCCGTGGACCTCGATCTCCTCGTTATCGAGCGCCTTGTTGATGAAGACGGACTGCGGGCCGCCCCACCAGGTGAGGTTCTGGTTCGGGCCGTAGCCGCCGAAGAACCGCAGCGCCACGAATGGGATGCCGTAACGCTGCTGGTAAGCGAAGAGCATCTGCTCCTCGAACATCTTCGAGATCGCGTAGGCCCAGCGGCGCACGTCCGGATTGCCCATCACCAGGTCGGACTCCTCGCTGAATGGCACCTTCGGGTTCTTGCCGTAGACGTCAGACGTCGATGCCGCGACCACTTTCGCGTTCTGCTCGATGGCGGCCTTGAGCACGTTCTCCGACCCCGCGGAATTGATGAGCAGCGTGTCAAGGGCGTCCGTATAACGCGGGATCTTGTACGCCGCCAGGTGGATGATGGCCTTGCACCCCTGCGCGGCCTGCTTGATCGCCGCTTCGTCGCGAATGTCGACGTAGTGAATCTCGAAGTTCGGGTTGTCGATAAAAGACACCATGTTCAGCTTGTCGCCCTGGGACATGTTGTCGACGCCGACGACGTGGTATCCCTTGGCGAGCAAGGCCTCGGCCACGTTCGATCCGATGAATCCGGCCACGCCGGTGATGAGTATTTTCTTCACTGCTGGGCAACCCGTTCCTGGAGGTTGAAGGAAAACGGCCTAGCCGGCCCCCGCGAGCTCGATCACCCGCTCGATGACGGCGTCCTGCTGAGCCTCGAGGCCGAGCCACATGGGGAGCCTCACGATGCCGTCGCTCAGCCGATCGGTGGCCTCCATGCTGCCCGCCGCCCGGCCGAGGCGAACGCCGCGCGGAGAGCTGTGCAGCGGTACGTAGTGGAAGACCGCGTTGACCCCCCCGCGGCTCAAGCCCGCGATGAATTCGGTGCGGCTCCTCAAGTCCGGAAGCAGGAGATAATACATGTGCGCGTTGTGGGAGCTCGACTCCGGCACGATGGGGCGCCGGAAGAGGCCCGCCTCCTCGCTCGCCTCGAAGGCCTCGTGGTACCGGTTCCAGAGCGCCATTCGCCGGCGCGTGATCTCCTGGGCTTCCTCCATCTGCGCCCAGAGGAAGGCGGCGACGAGCTCGCCGGGCAGGTATGACGAGCCGATGTCGACCCATGTGTACTTGTCGACCTGCCCACGGAAGAAGAGGCTGCGGTTCGTGCCCTTTTCGCGGATGATTTCCGCCCGTTCCGCGAAGCGCGGATCGTTCACCAGGAGCGCCCCACCCTCACCCGAGATGATGTTCTTCGTTTCATGGAAGCTAAGCGCCGCAAGATGCCCGATGCTGCCCAGAGGCCGGCCCTTGTACGTCGACATGATGCCCTGGGCCGCATCCTCGATCACGAGAAGACCGTGGCGCTCTGCGATCGCCATGATCGCGTCCATTTCGCAGGCGACTCCCGCGTAGTGCACGGGCACGACCGCGCGCGTGCGTGGTGTGATGGCCTCCTCGATCTTGGTCTCGTCCAGATTGAGCGTGTCCTGGCGGATGTCGACGAACACCGGGACGCCGCCGCGGAGCACGAACGCGTTTGCCGTCGATACGAACGTATACGACGGCATGATGATCTCGTCCCCCGGGCCGATGTCCGCGAGGATCGCCGCCATCTCCAGCGCAGCCGTGCACGAATGGGTGAGCAGCGCCTTCCGGCAGGAGATATGCTCCTCGAGCCAGGCGCTGCACCGGCCGGTGAATTCTCCGCCCCCGGCCAGGTGCGCCCGTGCGTGGGCCTGGCTGATGTACCAGAGCTCCCTGCCCGTCATGTAGGGCTTGTTGAACGGGATCATGGGCCGGGCCTGCATTGCATGATGAGATGGGTATAGGGGATGCGGCCCAGATCGTGCCGGATTTCCGTCGCGACCGACGGGAAGACCGCGGACATCAGTTTCCGGTAGCCCTCCCTCTGCCTCACATGCTGGCCACGGTCCCGCTTCGCGAGGAAGCGCGCGATCGCCGACTGGTCCTCCACGAGGCAGGGATCAAGCGATACGAGCCTTCCCGTGGCCTTCAGCGCCGTCCTTGCGAGCGCCGCCAGGCGGGGAACCTCGTCGTCGTCCAGGTGGTGGAGGACACCGATCATCAGCACGACATCAAACTTCGGCAGCGCGCCCACGAGCTCCTCGTCGAGGATCGCGCACGTGAAGCTGCAATGCGGCCTGTCGCGGAACTTCCTCCGGGCGGTGTCGATGTACCGGGGATCCGGATCGAAGCCGTGGTATTCGACGGGAGGCAGGTAATGAAGCAGTTCCGCGGTTCCGCACCCGATGTCGAGGACCGCGTCGCCCGGGTTCGCGCGGACGTATTCGGCCGAGAAGATCGTGCGCGCCTTTCGCGAGCCCATGATCTCCTGGAAGAGGTCGTAGATGCGCGACGAGGAGAGGAGCGCCCTCGCGCCGTGCGTGACCTGGCTCACCGGATCGGTCCTCCACGCCGCACCCTGAAATCCATCACCGGCGCAAGGCTCACCGGAAAGAGCTTGAAGAGCCGCATCAATCCGACCCGATCGATGGCGCGGAGGGCAGCCGAAATCCACGGAGAGCGGCGCGCGTTGAATCGCCGATCGCTCAGCGTGCGGGCGACGATTCCGTATGTCGCCGATCGATTGAATGCCGGGATCACCCCGAAACGTGCGCGAAACACCCGCTTCACGCGGCCGACGTTGATCCAGTTGAGCCCCTCCCACGTCTTCCTGGGATCCAGCACCTGCGCGGACCCCATGATCGAGGAATTGAAGAGCGCCTCCGTGAGCCGCTTGCTTCCCAGCGTGGGAATGTTGAAATGCGGCTCGTAGGGGAACCGATAGTTGGGGCAGTAGACCCTGAGCGTCCCACCGGGTTTCAGGGCGCGGTATGCGCTCGAAAGCCCCCGCTCGATGTCCTCGATGTGCTCGAACACGTTGATCGAGAACGCGTAGTCGAACCGATCTTCGTCGGGATAGTCCTCGATCGTCGACTCGATGACCGGAAGGGAAAGGCGGAGGCTTTCGTAGTGCCCCTTCATCGCGTCCTGCAGCTCGCGAAAGTGGGAGAACCCCGCCTCGATGGGCTCCAGCGCGTATACACGGAATCCGCGGCTCGACAGGTAGCCGCTAAGGAGCAGGATTCCGGCGCCTATCTCGAGGATTGTCGCGCCCTCGGGCAGGCCGACGAGGTCCTCCTCGATGATGGACAGCCCGAACTCGGCCTCGTTGGCGTACGTCTCGAAAACCTCGACAAGTGCCGGGTGCTGCGCGGCGACCGATGCCCTGGCGCCGGCGATGAAGCCCGCGATTTCACCTGAATGGCGATTCGTCATCGGTGCGCCATCCGCGCGAGCCCGAAACCCGTCTTTCCGTAGCCATTTCCGTTATATAGCATGAACCGCCGGCCGTTCAGGTCGAACACGTGGGCATACTCGATCATCTGCGAGTCCCACCCCGACGACGAGACGTCGATCTCGTTCTCGGCGTCCTTGCGGATCCAGGCGACGGCGTCGTTCGATTCGGCATAACCGATCCGGTACCTGTCCCCGCGATACGAGTACCACATCTTGTAGCAGCCGGCGTCCTTGAGGACGCAGGGCCTCGAGATCGCGTATTCGCCACCGTGCGCGAAGTCGATCGCGACGATGCCGCGTCGCTCCCAGGCGATTCCGTCCGGCGACTCCGCATACTTCACCACGTGCGCCATGTCCTCCTGCTTGCTTCCCCACGCGAGGTTCGAGCCGTACCACATCCTCCAGACCCCATCGTCTCGCAACACCCAGGGGTAGGACATGGAAAACGGGTCGATGTCGCTGCGATCCGCGATCGGCGCGCGGGAGAAGCGCGCGAAGTGATCGTCCTCGGCGTCCCTCGTGGCGAGCCCGATGCTGTTGCGCCAGGGCACAGTGACGCCGAGGTTCCAGCCCAGGTAATAGAGAAAGGTCCTCCCGTCCGCCTTGACGAGGCAGCCCATGGACGTGCCGCTGTCGTCGAACGCGCCTGTCTCTCCCGGACCGAGGACGGGGGTGTCCGAAAGCCTCAATATGCGCCGCGGATCGTCGAGATCGATCTCGACGAACGCGATGCTCGCGCGGTTTTCCCTGTCCCGGCAGCTGAAGTACACCCGGACCAGGCCGCCGCCGATGGGCTCGGCCACGGGATTGGACGCGTGCGTCTGCATCCAGTCGCTTTCGCCGGTCGGGCAGAATATCTGGCCCAGCTTCTCCCACCTCATTCCCGGCTGCTCACATCTTGCGCAGGCGGGTCGAGGGGATCTTCGCGCGCTCCGAGGCGCTGCCCGCGTAGACGCCCTCGGGCTCGGCGTCGCCCAGGATCAGCGCCCCTGCGCCAATGACGCACCGGGCGCCGATCGTCACATGGTCGCGAATCGTCGCATTGACCCCGATGAAGCAGCCGTCCTGGACCGTCACTCCGCCGGAGACCACCACGTGGGAGGTGATGAAGCAGTAGTCGCCGATCCGGCTGTGATGCCCGATATGGTTGCCGCTCCACAACGTGACGCCTTCCCCGATCCTCACGAACGGCTGGATCGTGTTGTCTTCGAGGATGAAGCAATTTTCTCCCACCTCGAGCCCGGGCCAGACCGAGGCCTTCGAGCTCACGTAACTCGCGAGCCGGTAGCCCTTCTGTCTCGCTTCGCGGCACTTCTGCGCACGCGTCGCATTGAGCTTCGAATAGCTCACTGCCACGAAGAAATCGAAACCGGAAGGGGGAAACGACGCTTCGACGTCCTCGAACGAAACCAGAGGCAGCCCGCAGAACGCGTCGTCCTTCCGGTACGCGGGGTCCACCGCGAACGCCGCCACACGGTAGTCGCTGTCGTGGGAGAAGTAGAAGCTCGCCACCTCGGCGATATCGCCCGCCCCGAATATGACAAGCTGCCGCTTCATGGCGCTGACGCCTCCTGCTTCCTCACCAGCATCGTGAATTCGTACAGCCCGTAGTCGTGCAGGATCGCGACATGGCGCGAAAGTCTACGCTTGCAATGGTCGAAGAGAAAACACGGATCCGCGTAGAACAGGTTCGCGCGCATCCGCTCCGGATCGGAATACCGGGTGAGGCAGTTGAACGCGAACCCCTTGCGGCTCGCGCGGTCGAGCGCCTGGATCGCGTCCAGGATGTACGCAAGCCAGTCCTCATCCGTCGCATCCAGCTTCACGTTGAAGATTCCGCTCGCCACCGAGTAATCGGCGACATGCGTGGATTCCCGCGACACCTCGAACGAACAGTTCGGCCGGGCGCCGTGGCGCAACTTCGCCATGCGGACCATCGGCTCCGAAATGTCGAGGCCGAGATATTCGTAGCGAAAGCCCTGCGCGTCCAGGTAGTCCACCAGCGCGCCGTAGCCGCAGCCGACGTCATTCAGGCTGAACGGCTCGTCGGTCACGATGCGCAGGAGCTGCGAGAACCGCAGTTCCTGCGAGTCCCGGCCGTTCCAGTCCACGCCCGCGGGCGTCGCGCCGAACGCCTCGATCCGCTCGCTGTAGTACCTGTCGACCGCCTCGAGCAGCCCGCTGTCCTTACGCGCGTTCATCGGTCCTCGCGTACAGGTGCCGGATGGTGGTGTACGGGCGCCGCTTGATCTCGACGAACATCTTCGACAGATAGATGCCTATGATGCCCAGGAAGAGGATGATCAATCCGCCGATGAACCATATCGACACGATCAGGGACGCCCAGCCATCCACGGGAATCGAGTAGAAGATCCAGATCCACACGAGATACGCGATGTAGCAGGCCGATACGGCCGAGATGGTCGTGCCGGTATAGAAGATCGCCCTGAGCGGCCGGTTGCTGAACGACGTGATCGAATTGACGAGGATCGAGAGCTTCCGCCGAAGGTCGTATGTCGTCCCCCCCTTGGACTTCTTCGCCACCGTCACCGGGACCTGCGCGTACCCGGTGATATGCCAGAGCCCGGCGAGGAACACCTCCCGCTCCTGGTATTCCGTGAGGCTGCGCACGTAGCGCCGGCTCATGAGCCGCGCGGTCACGATGTTGCGCGGCATGTCCAGGTCCGTCAGCCGGTCGAGGACCCAGTAGAAGAAATTCCCCGAGACCCGCTCCACCCACCCGCCCTTCCTCTGGGCCTGGACGCCGTACACGACGTCGCAGTCGCCTTTGCGATACCGGTCGTAGAATTCGTTCAGCAGCTCGGGCTCCTCCTCCAGATCGCTGTCGATGAGGAATACGAGGTCGCCGCCCGCGTGGGCGAGCCCGGTCATCATGGCCTTGTGGTGACCGAAATTGCGCGCGAGATCGATCACCTTGACCCTCGGATCCGAGCGATGGATCTCCACGGCGAGGTCGAGCGAGTTGTCCGGAGATCCGTCGTTCACGAGAACGATCTCGAAGTATGGAGTGATCTTCCCGGCGGCGGCGGCGATGCGCGCATGGAACTCCCGGACGCAGGCAGCCGACTGGTACAGTGTCGCGACGATCGAGAGTTTCATGGCCCGAAGCTTTTCATGAAACGTGGCGCGTCACGCCCTTCGTTGAATATCAGGTCGAGTATGGTGACACCGTGCTCGAAGCCCCCGTGAAGCTGCCGGTACTCCGGATATCCCGTGTAGTCCATGTACGAGACCCCTATTCCCGCCTGCGCGAAAAGCCGCTCGTCGATGTAGTCGCGCGCGGACGGTCCCGACAGGTAGTGCGTCGCACCGGCCGCCTTGCAGAGTCCCACGAGGCGCTCGGTCTTGCCCTCGACCAGCTCATAGTCCATGGACCAGGTGAGTCTCGAGCGGATGCCGATCAGGCCGCATACGGCCTCGATGAACCGGAAGTTTATCCGGCTGAGGGAATCGCCCTCGATCGACGCATACAGCTCCTCGAACACAGCCTGGTATTCCCGGAAACAGGGTGCCTTGCCGTAATTATGGACCAGTGTCGCCCAGTGCTTCCGGGGCCAGTCCGGGTCGCTCACCACCGTCTCCCTGATCTTCTGCAAATACCTTCCCTTCACGACGACCGGAATCGTGAGCCATTCCAGTCCACGGGGAGTCTTGATCAGGTTCCGGTTCCGCCAGTCGCGGCGCGTGTACTGCATGTCATCGTAGAGGACGAATTCGTCGACCGAGTTGATGAGGTCGAAATAGCCCTTCCAGGGGATGTAGTTGGACTGCACGATCGCGACGGTTTTCGGCATGCTATGGGACCTGGAGCGGCACGGGAGCGCTCACGGCGAGCGTATTCCAGCTGCCCTTCTCGAACAGCCGCAGCTCGTACTGCCCGCCGGCGCTCCCGGGCGGCACGTCGAGCGTGATCGTACCCTGCGCGCGGCCGCCGAGGAACTTGAACGCGATCCTCGACGGGTCCTTTCCCGCGACGGGGAAGACTCCGATCCAGTCGTCCTTGCGCGGCGTCACGATGCCCGACCATGACGCGGTGACGCGCGCGGATCCGTCGGCAGCCCTTACCAGGACCCCCGAGACCCGCTCCGCCCGGCCCATGGGACTGTTGTCGGACGTTATATCCTTCCCGTTCACGCGTACGTTGAGCCAGTACTCGCCGGTCAGCCGGGCAACGGTGACCAGCCTCGGGGCGCCGCTTTCCGGCAGCGACTCCCTCAACGTGACGAGCGACCCATCCTCGGTCATCCGCAGGCCACCAAGCTCGCCGTCCGCGATCCGTTTCGAGATCTCGTCCACCGTCCGCTGGAACTGCGCCTGGTCGGTAGGGGTGAGCTTCACCTCGATCAGCGCCGCGGGCCCGGCAGGAACGAACACCATCGCGGAACCGTTGCGAAGGTAGGAGAAGGTCCCCCAGTCGCCCGCGTCCTTGCCGCGGCTGTGGCGGGCGCGGTCCTGCTCGTAGTTGTCCGCGAAGAGGTAGACGCCCGGCTTGCCGCGCGTGGCCAGGCGCTCCGCCTTCCAGGCGTAAGGCGGTCCCTCCCCGCCCTTGCCGGTGCGATGCGCGGTGAGCGTCCACAGGTGCGGCAGGTCCGCATCCGAGACGAGCAGCGAACCGTCCACCCTCACGGCCTCGGGCGGTTTCAGGTCGAAATTCATCTTGCTCACCACGAGGTGCCGCGTCGTGATCATCCTCGCGCCGAAAAACGGCTGGATGCTCACGTAGAGGTCCGCGCTCTTCCTCGGCTCGACCAGGACGAAGGGCCTTTCGTCCTCGGCGCGGATCCTTTCCGCCTCCGCGAAGTACGAGGGCTCCAGGATCGCCGCCCGATCTTCGTCGCGCGCGAGCTTGAGCAGGTACAGGGCCCGCGGCGCCATCAGGGTCGCGGCGAATGCCAGGAGGGTGAGGCCGAGCGCCGCGTTCGTCCATCGCAGCAGCGCATGACCATTCCGATGCCGCATGCCGAGGGCGAAGGGCAGCGCAAGCACGGCGTACAGGAGCACCAGGGCGTTCTGGGCGCCCTTCGCCTGCGTATAGAGATAGGCCTGGGAAACGTAGATGTGCAGCGCCACGGTGAGCAGCATGACGACGTACAGGACGAGATGGCGCTTGACGCTCGGATCCGCGGCCGTGGGGCGCGTACGCCACACTCCCGCGACGACGGCGACGCCCATCACGAAGCTCGCCGTCCCCAGCGCGATCCCGAAATGCATCGTCCTCATCACCCACGGCACTTCCGTGGCAAACGGGAGGAAGTGCTGCTGCGACGCGAATCCGAACAGGTAGCAAAGCCACTGGAAGGACAGCGGGACGATCCTTTCGCCGAGAAAGCTGTTTTGCTCGGTGAAGAGCCGGCCCCAAACCAGGTCGACCAGGAAGTTCGCGGACTTCTGAAGGCCGGAAAGGAGGAGGACCGCGAAAAGGAACAGGAAGGCCGCCGCGCACAGAATGTGCACCAGCCTTCGCGGACCGGCTTCGGTGGCATTCGCCGCCCGTCCGGACGGGGCATTCGGCCTGCTCCGCGTCGCCACGAGGAAGAGCGGCCCGACGATCGAGAGAAAGTGGACGTAGGCCGCCCAAAGGTAGCCGCCCGCGACGAAATAGATGCGGGCGCCGGCTCTCGAGAACAAGCGAATCGAGGGTAGCGCGGCGAGCACCACCATGCAGACGGCGAGCGCCAGGGCCTGGCCGGAGTACATGTTGTAGAACACCGACAGCAGCCCGTGGGACGCGCCGATGAGGATCGTGAAGATCGCGGCCGGCAACCGCCCGAATGATGCGAAGACATGCCAGGCGAGCACGAGCAGCAGGGCGTACACGAACGCCTGGATCCCGTAGTAGACGTGGTAATTCGTCTTTCCCGCGAGGAACGAGAACTCCCCGTACGGCGGGCATGCGAACGGCGACATCGACTGCAGCACCAGGAGCCGGAATACCGCGTTCTCCGCCGTCGGTGGATTGACGAGCGTCCGGTCCGCGGCGATGTACCTCGTCTCCGCGAGTTCGTTGAGAATCCTCTTGTCGAGGATGATTCGCGTGGAATCCCGGAAATTGCGGATCAGGTCGGAAACGCTCGCGGACTCGGACTGGCGCGCCGTAAGCCCGTGATCGACGAGGAACTTGGTGGTGTCCGCATAGATGCTGACGTCGCCTCCGCCCTCCGTGAAGGGCCCGTAGGTGTTCGCCACGAGCAGCGGCGCGAAGAAGAGCACCCCCGCGGCGAGACAGGCGGAATAGCCCTTCAGGTGGTCGCCGAGAAAGGCCTTGAGTGACGCGGCGGGACGGGCGAGACGCGACCGCCCCGGGGCCGTCAGGAAATAGACGGCCAGCAATACGCCCCCCAACGCCCAGGCCTGGGGGATCGTCATCATCTGCCACGTCGCCGAAAAGTACGTGATCGACAGCACGAAGCCGATCGCGCTTCTCACCGCTGGCGGCAACTTCCGCTCCTCGTCCGACGTGCACGCGACCGCGGCCAGCAGCGCGCAGAACCAGTAGGCGACGCTCAGCACCGCGAGCGATTGGATCAGGAACATGGGGCCTCGGTCACGGCTTTCGCGAATCCGTGTGCAGGGTGATGGGGGCGCTCGTCGCGAGGCGGTTCCAGCTGCCCGCGCTGAACAAGCGCAGCTCGTATCGCGCGGAATCCGGGCCCATGCCGGGCGGCAATTGCAGGCTCATGACGCCGCTCGACCGCCCGCCGGTGAAACCGAACGCCATCCGCGAGGCGTCGCCGCCGTTCAGCGGGAACAGCCCGATCCAGTCGTCCTTTCCGGGAGAGGCGATTCCCGACCAGGTCGCGCTGATCGTTGCCGCGCCGGCGAGGTGGCCCGATACCTTCGCGCCGGACGATTGTGCCGCCCTTTCCCCCGGCGCGTGCGCGAGCTCCCGGCCATCCAGGCGTACGTTGAGCCAGAATTCGCCGCCGTACCTCGCGACCTGCAGCAAACGGGGCGCGTCGGCGGCGGAAATCCGATATCGCAGGATCACAAACGTACCGTCATGCTCCAGCTCGACCGGCCTCGCGAGCTCGCCGCGCGCCATCCGTTGCGACACCTCGGCGAGCATTTCCGCGAAGCGCGCGGGGTCCCGCGGGACGATTCGGGCCTCGACGGACGCGGCATCCCCGGCTCTGAGGAAGAGCATGGCGGCACCGTTGCGCAGGTACGAGAAAGCGCCCTGATCCGCGCCATCCGGTCCGCGCGGCCTCGTCGCGAGCGATTCCTCGTAATCGTCGCCGAAGAGATAGACGCGGGGCGACCGGCCGGAGAGGAGGCGCTCCGCCCGCCAAGCCGACGGACCGCCGCTCTTCGCCGGGGCAAGCGACGAGAGCAGCCAGAGGTGGGCGATGTCGCCATCGGTGATGAGGTCGGACGCGATCACCCTCTTCTTGGAGACCCAGGGCACCACCTTCTCGAGCGCCAGGTGGCGCGTCGGCACCATCCGCGCGCCCGAGAACGGCTGGATGCTCACGTAGAGATCCGCACTCTTCCTGGGCTCGAAAAGGACGAACGGATCGGAATCCTCGAGGCGGATGCGGCGCGCCTCGGAGAAATACGAGGCCTCTAGGATGCTTCCGCGGTCCTCACGATGGGCCAGCCGGTAGGCGTACACCAGCCTCGGAACGAACAAGGTCACCGTGAACGCGGCGAGGGCGACCCCGAGCGCGATCGTCAGCGACGCGAGGACACGATCCCTCCGCGGTGATCGCAGCGCGAGACCGACCGGAAGCACCAGCGCCGCATAGAGAATGACGAGCACGTTTTGCGCGCCCTTCGCCTGCGTGTAAAGCGAAGATTGCGCGAGATAGATATGCAGCGCCACGGTGAGCAGGATCGCGACGTACATGGCGACGTAGACCCCCGGCGGCCTTTCGCCCCCCGGGGGGGAGAGCTCGAGCCGCGCCATGGCGACGATGCCGAGCAGCAGGCAGGCGACCCCCAGGATCGCGCCCGCGTGAACGACGCCCATCACCCACGGCGTCTCCATCGCGAAGGGCTGCACGTGCTGCTGGGAGATCAGCCCGAATAGGAAACTCGTCCATCGCAGGGTCCAGGGCGCGATCTGGTCCCCCAGATAGAAGTTCTTGTTGCCGTGGACGAAGGTGCTCAGCAGCCCGCGCAGGAACTCGACCGCCTTGCCGGTGCCGCCGGCGACCAGAAGCACCACGAGCACGGCCAGGACGGAGCCCGGCAGCCACGCGAGCAAGCCGGAACGCCGCGGGCGGGCTTGTTCCGCGTCGATGGGGTCCGCGCGCCGCCATTGCCCGATCGCACCGGCCGCGACGATGAGGAGAAGCCCCCCCACCACCGAGACGTAGTGGGGGTAGCACAGCCATATGAACACCGCACCGGGGCCGAACGCCCTCAAGCCGGCGAGCGATACCGGCTTCCTCATGACGGGGACGAGGCAGGCGAAGAGCGCCGAGATCGCCATGCATATGCCCTGCATCGAATACGTATTGTAGAAGACCGAGACGACGGAATGCGAGCTCGCCACGACCGCCGTGGCGAGGAGCGCCGGAAGGAGCCCGAACCTCGCGAACAGGTACCAGACGCCGAGCAGGAGGCACGCGTAGAAGAAGGCCTCCATTCCATAGAAGACGGGATAGTTCGTCGCGCCCGAGAGGAAATAGAACTGCGCATATGGCGCATAGAACACGGAGCTGAAGAAGATGTCCGCGACGGTCCTGTAGGCGTCGACATCCGCGACCGGGGGATTCAGCTTTCCGGCGAAGCGCTCGAGGAACGATTCCTTGACATGCGCGTACTTCACGAACTTTTCGTTGTTCGTCACGTCGAGCAATGCCGCCACGTTCGGGGCGATGTTCCCGAGGTCGTTCGACGGCTGGCCGAACGCCGTCAGGTCCTTGTCCGTGAGGAGCTTGGCGGTATCGGAATAGATCGTGACGTCGCCGCCTCCCTCGGTGAAGGGGCCGTAGCTGTTCACCATGAACGAGGGAAGGAAGAAAAGGAGGCCGCCCGCCAGGCAGGCGAGATACCCCGCGAGATGCGCGCTCGCCAGGGCCTTCCATCCGGCGCGCAGCGCGCGAAGACGGTCCCGGTCGGCGAACGCGTGCATGGCAAGAAGGCCGATGCCCAGGAGCCACGCCTGCGAGATCGAGATGAGCTGCCAGGCCGCGGAGAAGTACACCGTCACGAACACGAGGCCGAGGCAAGCCCTGATGGGTGCCGGCAAACCGGCCTCCTCGCGGGACGTGAAGACGAGCTCGCCCACCAGGGCCGAGCACCAGTAGGCGAAGCTCAGGACGGCCAGCGACTGGATCAGGAACATTCTGGCACGGCGCCGCAGGCCAAATGATGGAATCGGTTGTACACGCGTGACAGGGTCTCAGTCCAGCCGCAACGACCGGATCAGAAAGCTCCCCGCTCCGACACCGGGGATCGTGGTCGACTGCGCGGCCTGCGTCTCGAGGACCAGGCCGCGGGTATCCGGATCGATCGTGAAATCGATCGCGTGATCGCCCGCCGAATCGAACTGTTTCTCGATCGCGCGCCCGTTCAGCGTAAATCTCGCCCGGAACGGAAACCGGAATCCGGCCCAGCCGGGGATGCTGATCGACAGCCGCGCCCGCCTCACCTCCGGGCTTATCGACATGTCGAGGAACGCCTTCGGACCCGCCCATCCGTCGAGGCCGATGCCGTCGAATCGGTTGCTGTCGTCGATCAACTGCTTCGTGGTCAGCGTCCGTGCGGTCACTTCACGGCCGATGTCCGGGCCGGAGCGGACCGTCGCCTGCGCGACCACCAAATTCAATTCGCGCGGATCGGTCGCGATCCGCCGGTTCCACAGGCCGAAGTTCCTCGGGGAAGCCGTCACCTGCTCGCGCACCTTCACGACCAGCTTGTCGGTCTTGCCCGTCGGCAGGAAAGGCTTGGACACCACCTTGGCCGCTCCATGCACGGTCACCTCGTCGAACAGCCGGCCGTTCAGCCAGAGCTCGAGGTGTCGCGGCTTCTCGCGTTCCTTGCCGGCGATGGCGACGAAGGACAGGCGACGAGGGACTTCCGGCCGGCTCGCGTTGAGCAGGACGAATTCGCCGCCCCCGGCCGTCCAGCGCATCTCTTCCGGCCACCACCAGTTCAATCGCTCGCGGTCGAAGAATTCCAGCCGATAGAACCCGCGCCCGGTGACGAGGATGTCCCTGGCGCGGTCGGCCGGCACGACCGCGAACGTGCCATCGGCCCACGCAGGCTCGAGCTTCGCGGATGGCTCCGTGATTTCCCGGTTCAGGTTGGCCGGCCCCTCCAGGACGTAATACGCGGGCGAGGCGTCGTGATAGCGGGGACGATAGAGGCTCACGTTACCGGCGGTGTCGCGCACCACGCCGGAGGCGACGTCCGGAAGCAGCGCGTCCTCGTCCGGGAAATCGTCGTGCGAAACGAACGATGCGCGCATCCCCGCCTTCACCACGTAGTACGCCGTCCACAGATTGGCGATGAAGTCCGGCATGGCGATCCCGATCACTTCGCCAGGACGCGCCAGGCGACGCAGCGCCGCCTCGAGCGCGGGATAATCCGGATTGCCGCCGATTCCGTACGAGTTGACGATCGCGCCCTTGCGCGTGTCCCTTCCCAGGCCTTTCGCGTCGAAGTCGAGCGATGAAACGACGTTGGCGGCGATGAGCCCGATCGCGATCGAGCCCGCCGCCATCGCCTTGAGCCTCGCGCCCCGCGCCGCATTGGCCGCGCGCAAGGACATCGCGGCCGAGTGCGCGCCGTACGCGACGAACGGCATGAAGATGAATTGGAGCCAGGATGCCATCTTGAACAACGCATACCCGTAGAGCGGCACGAACGCGAAATACGCCCACACCGTGCCGTAGATCGCGAGCGTGATCAGCGCGAAGTCCCGATTCCTGCGCGGCGCCTCCTTCGCCCATGCCCTCACCGAGCGGATATAGAAGGCGAGCACCAGGAACGCGAGCGCGACGAACCCGATGGACCAGGCCACGTAGTTGGGCGCCGCGAGGCGCGAGAGGAGGAAGCTCGACGTCATCGGATACGACGTGAGGCCGAACGAGTACGGCACCGACATCTCGGTGAGGAAATCGACATAGACGGTCCGGTTTGCGTGGCCGAGGAGAGCCGTGATGTCGTCGATCAGCTGCCTCGTTTCCCTGGCGATTCCCCATTGGAGCGCGGCGAATCCCGCCGCGAAGATCACCACCGCGGTGAAGATCCACCGCGCCGCCCCACGCGGATTCCGGACCGCGTCGTAGATCGCGTACAACCCTATCGGCGCCACGATGTAGGGCAGGATCATCACGTAGACCCAGAATGCCGCGTCAAGGATGAGGAATGACAGCAGCAGCAGTCTCCAGTCCCGGGTCGAGATCGCGAGGTAACAGATCGAGATGCCCAGCGGCAGCAAAGCGAGCGAGGAGTTCTGCCCGACGAGGACGTGTATGAAGCTCATCGTGACCGGCGCGCTCACGGCCATGAGAAAGGCCGAGGTCGACGCGACGCGGTCGGTCGCCTCGAGCACCGTCTTCGAGAAAAGGTAGGTCGCGATCGGCAGGGTGAGCAGGAAAACCACGAGCGAGGTCATGAGCGCCGCGCGCGCGGAGATCCCGAGCACCTTCTGCTGCAGCATCGAGAACATCACGCCACCGAACTTGGCCGGCAGCGGATCCGGGAAGGTGCCAAAAAACGGGTCGAGCGAGTAATCGATGGCGGGCCGCGGCGAGAGGGCGCCGATGTTGAATCGCGTAAGAACTTCCTGGTACGCGAGGCTCTGGTAGAAGTCCGGATTCGCGGTGCCGAGATAGAGGGTCGCATGCTGGTAGATCACCGGCCAGAAGATCACCACCATCATAACGACGAGCGACAATGCCGCCGGCCTTGCCACTCGCCATATCTCGCCCGCTTCGCGGGTGCCGATCGCGACCATCAGCGCCGCAGCGGACCCGGCCAGCAGAAAGCCCGCGGCGATCCACACGCTCGTGTTCGCCGCCAACCTCAGGTTGCCCGAGATCACGACCGCGGCGAGGCAGAAGACCGCGTAGCCCGCCGTCGGGGCGGCAAGCAGGGTGTATCGCCGATAGCTCCCGGGGAGGAGCGCGAAGCTCACGCCGAAACCGAGCGCCATGCTCAGGGCGAAGCCCGCGACGATCTGGATCAGGCTCCAGAGGGAATCCGGAATCATCGCGCGAGCGGCTACCTTTCGGCCGGCTTGCCGCGCCCGGCGACCTTGTGCAGGCGAAGGAAGAGCGCGGCCGCAACCAGTGCGCCGATGACGGCGGGCGAATAGAGAAAGAGTCGCGCGGTGAGGAAAGAGGAGGCGCCGTTGCGGCCGCCGACCACCCTGTACAGGAACTCGAAGCTCTGCTCGCCCACACCGAGGCCGCCGGGACTGATGGGGATCGCGTTGGCAAGCAAGCCGAAGGGCCCGACGGAAAACACGCCCAGCAAGCCCAGCCCCGACTCGTTGTGCACGGAGCAAACATAGATCAGGAGAATGCTGAGCGAATGAATGGCGACGCTCAGCGCCACCGCGTACGCGAGCGTCTTCCGCGAGTGGGCGCCGATGTTGAGGCGGACGAGCAGGTTGTGGATGAATCCGTAGATGCGGACGAGGAGGTTCCTCTTGCCGCCGCTGTCCGGCCTGTGCTCGGCGAGCAGGAGATAGCCCAGGAACGCGACTCCGATCACGAAAAGCACCGACAGGTAGATGAAGTAGGTCATCAGCCACGGATTCGAGACCACCAGGAAGGCGCTCGACGCCGTCCCGAGCCCGATCATGGCCAGCAGTCCCAGCATGCGATCCAGGACGAGGCTTCCCAGCAACGCCGCGCGATTGTGCCCGATCTCGCGCAGGAGGTAATAGGCTCGCGCGGCATCGCCCGAAAAGCCGCCCGGAAGGAACATCGAGTAGAAGATCGCCATGCAGTTGAAGAAAAAGCAGCGACGGACCGTGATGCGAATGTCCTGGTCGCGCAGCAGGTACTTGAGCCGGATGCTCGCGAGGTAGGTCATCGCGAGCGCTAGCGAGACACCGCCCACGACGAGGGGGAGGGAGATGGATCTCAACGGGGTGAGATCCAGGATGTTGCGGTGGAGCAGCCAGTAGATGATGCCGCCGCCGACGAGGTACTCCGCGACGAAGAGGAGGATCCTGCGGGCCCTCCTCGGCTCGCCCATGGCCTGGCTCATGCGAGCTCGAGGAGGCGGCGGGCGATTCGCGCGGCCGCATCGCCCCGGCCGTATGGCGCGGCGTCGAACCGGGCGCCCGACGCCCCGCCCTCCTCGAGCGCGGCGAAACCGGCGAGGATGCGCTCCCGGGACGCTCCGCAGATGCGGTTCGCCCCGGAGGCCACCGTCTCCACCCATTCCGTTTCCTCGCGCAGCGTAAGGCAGGGGGTGCCGACGAAGAAGGCCTCCTTCTGGACTCCGCCGCTGTCCGTGAGGATCATCCGGGCGTGCGCCTCGAGCTCGATCATCTCGAGGTAGGAAAGCGGCTCGAGGAGCCGCACGCCCGCGGCGACGGCGATGCCGTGCGCTTCGAGGAACTTGCGCGTGCGCGGGTGCAGCGCCACCACGACCGGATATCGGGCCTGCATCTCGGCGAAGGCGTCGAAGATCTCCCGCAGGTTTTCCGCGCGGTCGGTGTTCTCCGCGCGATGCACCGTCGCGAGCAGGAAGGACTTGGAGGCGAGGCCGAGCGCCGCGAGCGCGCGCGGCGCCTTTTCGACCCGCGCCCGGTAGTGCCGCATGCTGTCGAACATGATGTCGCCCACCTGGTGCACGCCGTGCTCGATTCCCTCGCGCCGCAGGTTCTCGACGGACTGGTCGGTGGGGCAGAAGAGGAGCTTCGAGAGGTGGTCGGCCAGGACGCGGTTGGTCTCCTCGGGCATTCGCCGGTTGAAGCTCCGGAGGCCCGCCTCGACGTGCGCCACCGGGATATGGAGCTTCGACGCAGCAAGAGCCCCCGCGAGCGTGGAGTTCGTGTCGCCATAGACCAGGAGGACGTCCGGCTTCTCCTTCACCAGGACTTTCTCGATCTCCTGGAGCATGCGTCCCGTCTGTTCCCCGTGGAGACCAGAGCCTACGCCGAGGTGGTATCCGGGCTCCGGAATGTCGAGCTCCTGGAAGAAGACGGCGCTCATGTTCTGGTCGTAGTGCTGGCCGGTGTGCACGATTACCTCGTCGATCGCCCGGCCCCCTTCGGAGCGCATCTGCGCGATCTCCCGCGAGAAGGCCGCCGCCTTGATGAACTGCGGACGGGCGCCGACCACCGTCACCAACCTCATGCGGCGCTTTTCAGGCGGACGGCCTCGCGCACGGCGGCGACGATGCGGTCCTGGGTCGCCTCGTCGAGGTACGGGTGCATCGGGAGGCTCATGACGCGCCGGGCGGCCGCCTCCGATTTCGGGAAGCTGCCCTCGCGCTGGCCCAGCCCCGCGAATGCGGGCTGTAGGTGCAGCGGCACCGGGTAGTGCACGGCGGTCGGGATGCCTCGCGACTTGAGCTGCTCCTGCACCTCGGCCCGGCCCGCCACCTCGATCGTGTACTGGGCGTAGACGCTCGTGTTGTGCGCCTCGATGGCGGGCGCGGACACCGCGCCGGCGAGCCGCTCGCCGTAGCGCTTGCCGATGCGCGCGCGGGCGGCGAGCTCGTCGTCGAGGACCTCCAGCTTCGCGAGGAGGACGGCGGCCTGCAGCGTGTCGAGGCGGCCGTTCAGGCCGATGATCGGGTGGAAGTAGCGCCGGCTCTGGCCGTGGACGCGGATCTGGCGCATGCGCTCGGCCAACGCGTCGTCGTTCGTGAAGCAGGCGCCGCCGTCGCCGTAGCAGCCGAGGGGCTTCGTGGGGAAGAAGCTCGTCGTGCCGATGGTGCTGAGGCCGCACGAGCGCCGGCCCCTGTAGGTCGCGCCGAAGCTCTGGGCCCCATCCTCGATCACAGCGAGCCCGTGGCGCGCCGCCACCGCGTTGATCGCGTCCATGTCCGCACACTGGCCGTAGAGGCTCACCGGCATGATCGCGCGGGTGCACGGGGTGATCGCCGCCTCTATCGCGGCCGGATCGAGGTTGTAGGTCCGCGCATCGATGTCCACGAAGACCGGCTTCGCGCGCAGGAGCGCGATCATCTCGCCGGTCGCGATGAACGTGAATGGCGTCGTGATCACCTCGTCGCCGGGCTGGATGTCGAGCGCCATCATCGCCACCAGGAGCGCCATGGTGCCGTCCGAGACGCCGATGCAGTGCTTCGCCCCCGCGTAGGTGGCGAGCCTCGCCTCGAGCTCGGCGATCTCGGGGCCCATGATGTACTGGCCGTGGTCGAGGACCGTCTGCATGCGCGCATCGATGCGCGCCTTGAGGTGGCGGTATTGGGCCTTCAGGTCGTGGAATTCGATGTTCATGTCGTATGCAGGGCCGAGCAGGCGTCGGCCGTGATCCTGTAGAGGTGGCTGCACTTGGCGCATGCGACGGTCCCGGTCCCGGCGGACAGCCGCTCTCCGCACTGGCACATCCAGCCCATGCGCCTGGCGGGGACGCCCACCATCAGGGCATAGTCCGGAACGTCCGAGGTCACCACGGCGCCCGCGCCGACGAAGGCGAACTCGCCCACGGTGTGGCCGCAGACGATCGTCGCGTTGGCGCCGATGGAAGCGCCGCGGCGCACGAGGGTGCGGCGGTAATCGCTCTTGCGCGACACGTGGCTCCTCGGGTTGTTCACGTTGGTGAACACCATGCTCGGGCCGCAGAACACGTCGTCCTCGAGCGTCACCGCGTCGTACACGGACACGTTGTTCTGGATCCGGACGTTGCTGCCGATGACGACATCGTTCGCGACGTAGACGTTCTGGCCGAGCACGCACCGCTCGCCGATGCGCGCCCCCGCGCACACGTGGGTCCAGTGCCAGATGCGCGAGCCCTCGCCCACCTGCGCGCCCGGGTCGACGATGGCGCTCGGATGGATCTCGACCGGCATCGCTAGAGGTCCAGGGGAAGCGAGACGCGCTTGCCGTCGCGCGCCGAGAGGTACGTGGCGATCAGGGTCTCCAGCGACTTCAGGCCCTCGCGCCCGTCGGTCTCCGGCTGCGCCTCGCCGCGCAGCACCCGGATCACGTTGTCGTAGTAGAGCGGATGGCCGAAGCCATACACGGAAGTGGTCTCGTAGCTCGCACCCTTGATCTTCTCGTCGTCGGCATGGGCCTCGGCGAATTCCCAGTGCTGGATCTCGTTCACGGCGACCCCGCCGATGCGCACCGTGCCCTTCTCCCCGAGGATGGTGATCGAGCCCTCGAGGTTCTTCGGATACGCGAGCATCGTGACGTTCATCGAGCCCAGCGCGCCCGAGCGCCAGCGGATGTTCATGACGCCCGTATCCTCCACCTCGATGTTGCGCGCGAGCGTCGCCGTGTACGCCTGCACGCTCTCGATGGGGCCCACCAGCCAGTCGAGGAGGTCCACGTAGTGGCTCGCCTGGTTCATGAAGGCTCCGCCGTCGAATTCCCACGTGCCCCGCCATGCCGCACTGTCGTAGTACTCCTGGGGACGCGACCAGAACACGTTGATGTTCACCATGTAGATGCGCCCGAAGCGGCGGTTCTCCACCGCGCGCTTGAGGAGCTGGAGCGTGGCGTTGCGCCGGTTCTGCTTCACCACGAAGAGCCGCACCCGGGCCTCGTCGCAGGCGCGGACCATGCGGATGCCGTCGTGCCAGCGGGTCGCCATCGGCTTCTCGGTCATGACATGGCGGCGCGCGGCGGCCACCTCGATCGTCTGCTCGGCGTGCAGCCCGCTCGGCGTGGCGAGGACGACCATGTCGGCGTTCGTCGACTCGAGGAGCGCCGTGATCGAGGGGTGCGCGCGCGCCCGCGTGAGCTCCACGGCCCGCGCGAGCGCCGCCGGGTCCGTGTCGCACACGTCCAGGAGCTCCGCTCGATCGCCGTGCTTCTCGATCGCCGCGAAGTGGTTCGCGGCGATGCGGCCGCACCCGACGAGCGCGAAGCGGATCTTCCGGTCGTGGATCGGCGGCGGATAGTGGCGCATTCCGGATTCCTCAGGCCTTGACGACATTCTTCGCGATTTCCAGGAATTTCCCGCGCGAATCGACGATGAGGCGCGCGTGGGCCTTGATCATCGCGTAGTCGAAGCGGTCGTGGTCGGTGGCGAGCACCACGCAGTCGTACCCGGCGAGCCCCGCGGGCGTCACCGCGACGCTCGAGAGGTCGAAGCGGTGCTCGCGCAGCTTCGGGAACACCGGGATGTGCGGATCGCTGTACGAGACGTCGGCTCCCTTCTCGCGCAGCTTCTCCATGAGGATCACCGAGGGCGATTCGCGCATGTCGTCCACGTTCTTCTTGTAGGCGATGCCGAGGACGAGGATCCGGCTGCCCATGATCGACTTCCTCTGCCCGTTCAGCGCCGCGCCGATCTTGCCGACGACGTAGTCCGGCATCGACGCGTTCACCTCGCCCGCGAGCTCGATGAAGCGGGTGTGCACCCCGAACTCGCGCGCCTTCCACGTGAGGTAGAACGGGTCGATCGGGATGCAGTGACCGCCCAGGCCGGGACCGGGATAATACGGCACGAACCCGAAGGGCTTGGTCGCCGCCGCCCGGATCACCTCGTGGATGTCGATCCCCATCCGGTCGGCCACGATCTTCATCTCGTTCACGAGGCCGATATTCACCGCGCGGTGGATGTTCTCGAGGAGCTTGGTCATCTCTGCCGCGCGCGTCGAGCTCACCGGCACGACCTTGTCGATCACGGCGCCGTAGAGGGCCACGCCGACGTCCCGGCAAGCGGGCGTGATGCCGCCGCACACCTTCGGGATCGTGCGCGTCGTGAAGCTGGGGTTGCCCGGGTCCTCGCGCTCGGGCGAGAACACGAGGAAGACGTCCTCGCCCACCTTGAAGCCCCGCGATTCGATCCTGGGCTGAAGCTCCTCGTCCGTGGTGCCCGGGTAGGTGGTGGATTCCAGCGAGACCACCTGGCCCCTGCGCAGGTGCGGCAGCAGCGATTCGGTCGTGTCGATGATGAAGGAGATGTCCGGCTCGCGGTACTTGTTGAGGGGGGTGGGCACGCACAGGATCAACGCGTCCGCCTCGCCCGCGCGGGAGAAATCGACGGTCGCCTCGAAGCCGGCCTTGCGCGCCGCGGCGATCTGCGTCGCGGGGATGTGCTCGATGTAGCTCCGGCCGGCGTTCAGCGCATCGACCTTGGCCTTGTCGATGTCGAATCCCAGCACCTTGTAGCCCACCTCGGAATAGCGAAGCATGAGGGGGAGGCCCACGTAGCCGAGGCCCACGATGCCGACCACGGCCTCGCGCGATCCGATTCGCTTCAGCAATGTGTCTTTCATGGCTTCCTGGCCGAATCGCTTCCCGCGCCGCCCGATGTGGCCGCCGGCGCCACGAGCCGGCCGCGGTCGAAACGGGCGGTCGAGAGCACCGTCCCGGATTCCGACCACGAGATGCTCGTGCCGTCGAGCACGCCGTCGCGGTATTCCGCCTGCGCCTTGGGCGCACCGCTTTCGTAATAGGCAACCGACCTGCCGTCCAGTACTCCCGCGCGGTAGGTCGCCTCGCTCATCTTCTTTCCGCTCTCGTAATACATGACCGCGGGGCCGTCGACCACGTTGTTCTTCACGGTGGCCTCGCTGCGCACCTTGCCGGAGGGATAGTACGAGCGGCCGACGTCCCTTTGCCAGCAGGCCGCGAGCATAGCGCAGAAGAGGACCATCACGGAAAGTCGAATCATGATTGGAATCCGAGCCTGTCCTGGACGCGCCAGGTGAAGTCCGCCAGCAGGTGTTTCACCATATACGACCTCACAGCCTTTCGTATTTCCGCCTTCGAGGGCACGCGGCCGAGCTCCCGCTCCCGGATGAGGTTCATCTCCCGGAAGCCGACGTCGGTGATGGACGCCGAGGTCTTCTGCTGCGCATGCACCCGGAAGCCCGCGAGAAACCTGGGCAGGCGCGCGAAGCGCGCGCCCGCGCGCCGGAAGCGCACCAGCAGGTCCCAATCCATCGCGAACTGGAAGGATTGGTCGATCCCGCCTCCGGCCTTCTCCCAGATGCGGCGGCGCCAGAACATCGTCTCCTGCGGCACGAAATCCGCCCATGACAGCACGTCGTCGTCGTGACCGGGCAGTATCCAGACCCCGATCTGGCGGTCGCTCTCGTCGAGGAGGACCCGATGTCCGTAGACCACGTCCACCTCGGGATGGCGCGCGAAATATTCCGCGACGTAGGCGAGCGTGCCAGGCAACAGGACATCGTCGGAATTGAGCCACGCCATGATCTCGCCCGTGGTCCTCGCGAATCCCCGGTTGATCGCTTCGGATTGGCCGGAGTCGGGACGGGAATCCCAGCCCGCGAGGCGGTCGGCATAACGCTCAAGGATGGCGCGCGTGCCGTCGGTGGACCCGCCATCCTGCACGTAGTACTCGAGGCTCGGATAGCCCTGTTCGAGCACGCTTCGAATGGTGCGCTCGATGAAATCGGCCTGCCCGAACGAAGGGGTGACCAGCGAGATGCGCGGCGGCCGGGCGGGCGCCGTGGAGCGTGCATGGCGCGGAGGAACTCGCAGTTCGCGAGGCGCGTGCTGGTGCAGCACGCCCAGCTTGGGCGTGACGATCGGTGCGACGTAGCTCGCGATCATCGAGGCGAAGAGCGGGGTTACGTGGCGCCTGTAGAGGTTGATGCCCAAGCCGATCGGCCGGATGGTGCGCCCCAGGATCGTGACCGGGGCGGCACGATAGGCCTTCACCGCCTGATCGAGCTCCTGGATGACCGCCTCCTTTTCCTTGAGGGAACGCGCTGTCTTTTCGATTTCCCGGCTGGCGACCTCCAGGGCGCGCTCGGTCTCCTGCGCCATTCGCGTCACCTCGATGTGCGCCCGCTGCGCGGCCTGCAGGTCCTCGTCCTGCGTGCGGATCGTCTGGAGCCTGCTCGCGAGCGCGGCGCCCTGCTCGCGGATGACGGCCTCGAGCTCGCTCGTGGCGACGCGCAGCCGGCCGATCTCCACCTCCTTCGATTGGATGTCGCGCATGAGCGCCGAGAGGTACCCCGCCAGCGGATCGGCCGTCGGCTCCGGCGGCGGCGCGGCGGCGCCGTGCATGTATCCGTGCGAATGAAGCCAGCCGGCGAATTGCTCCTCCACTCGCCTGTACATGGCCCGCTCTTCTTCGGGGAGCGCGTCGACCGGGGGCTGGAACGTGCGATGTCCCGCGAGCACGAGCGTCCGGGCATCGAAGCCCGGACCGGACGCCTTCTCGCGCCGCGAAAAGGCCGCGTCGACCCGCGACAGGATGGCATCGCCGGATTCCGGCGCGATCGCGACCCCCCGCCCGGTCAGCAAGTCCGAGATCTGCCGGAGCCCCTTGCGCGGGTCTGCTTCCACGTTCTCATAGCGGAGGACGAGATCGGAGTGGAGGAGCCACAGCCGCTCCACGGCTATCCACGTGTCCAGCTGCTCACGCGAACCGGTCGCGCCGAACTTGCGGTAGGCGCTCACGGCGGCGGTGCGCAAGTCGCGGTACGAATAGACGACGATGTCCGCGGCTTCGGCGAGGGTCGGGCTGAAATGGTGGCACTTTCCGATCACCATGCCATGCTCGCGCGTGAAGACCGCTTCGTCCGGGGAGGCCGGCTCGATCCACAACAGCCGCGCGTCGGGCGACGCGACGAGCTCGCGGATCACGTTGAACGCCCAGGTCGTCATCGACCGTGGCATGCCGCAGACGAGAATCTTCACAGGGGGATCGCGCTCAACCGTTGGCCGCCTTGTGGTCTTCCTGCAGCCGGACGCACTCGGCGTGCAGGCGCTCCACCAGCGCAAGGCGCTCCTTCGCCGCGAGGTCGAGATCGTCGATCACCTTCAGCCGCGCGTCGGCCACGCCCTGCAGCTCGGTCACCTGCCTTTCGAGCTCGGCGACGCGCGCAGTGAGCTCGTTGCCCACCGGATCGCGCGATTCGTCCGCAGAAAAATCGAGGAAGATGTCGAGCTTGTCCCAGCCGGTCGGCGGAGCCGTGCTGGGAGCGGCAGCGAGCATCTGCGGCTCGCAGTAATGCTGCGCGAACGTGCGAAGCACGTGCGCTGCGACGAAGCCCGTCACGTGGCGGTTATCCTCCTCGAACGGATCGCGGAAATAGTCGTTCACGATCTCGTAGCTCGGGAAGTAGAAAAGTGCCTCGCCGAGCAGGTCCCCATGCTCGCGCAGGAATTCGTCGAGCGCCGCCCGCAAGATCGCCTTCGATGCGGAGTTCGCCGTGAGAGCCGACACCGGTCGGAACGTGGAGATAAGGCGGATCGGCGACACCGTGTAGACGATCTTCATGTCCGGCAGATGGCGGCGGCGGATGTCCTCTATCTTCTCGAGGTGGCGTTTCGTGTCCGCCATGGACTCCACCCGGAACGCATGGCGCGAGGGGTCGTAGTACCGTCGCGTCAGCGCGCGCCACAGCGGCTCTCCCGTGACCGTGTCGTACCACACCTCCGAAAGCCCCAGCGTGAGGATCAGTACGTCGGTCTTCTCGAAGGTCTCGCGCACCAGGCGCTTGCGCTCCTCGTTGGGCTCGAAGACCTCGCGATCCTTGCCGATCCACAACGCGTTCCGGCTGTCGAACTCGTCGAAGGCCCACCGGAACTGCTGCGCGATCACGGCCGGGCTCTCGAAGGCCGCCGAATATCGCACCAAGGCGTTGTATGGCGAGCTGTCGACCGCGCGGTTGAATCCGCGCTCGGCAAGCCAGAGCACGAAATAGCGCGCGAAGCAGCTCCCCACCCCGATCACGCGGGTATCCGCGCCGATGAGCGGGCGCCCGGGCTTCCAGCCATCGAGGATGGGGGCGATGCCGGACTCGGCGAGCTGCTCCTTGGTGGGGATCTTGTGGATCGGGCCGTCGCCGAGGTACCACTTGTGGAGGTTCGCGAGCGACAGATCCGTCTCGGCGCTCCAGTTGGTCAATCGCTCCTTGTCCTGTTGCATGGCGTTCTCCGATTAGCCCGGCATTTCGCCGCTCAAGCTGCGGAATCTCACCGTCGCCTGCGGACCGAACATGCCGAGGAATGGGGCGGGCTCCTGCTCGTAGTCCCAATGGATCGAAATGGGGCCGACGGGCCGCGAGTAGTCCAGGTACTCGCCGCGGTTCGGCCCCAGGATCTTGCCGAGCGCCACCGAGATCGAGTAGTTCCCCGCCTCGAGGCGCATCGCGATGTCCACCTCGCAGATCGCCGCCTGCGCGGAGTCCGCAGGCGGCGGCACGACGGCAAGATGCGCGGAGCCCGTAGAGGTGACGATCTGCTCGTACTGGTTGCGGATGGTGACGCCAATGTGAGTAGGCACCGAACGCGACGGTCGGTAGGCGACCACGACCCGCATGGTCTCGCCCATCCGGAAGGACGTCGTGGCATGCCCATCCTCGCCGTACAGCGCGAGAGCGATCAGCTTGCCGTCGCGCGGCTCATCGGCGCTGCGCCAGATGCTGTCGCGCACCACCGCAGCGAGTTCGCCCGAGGCCGTGCCCTCGGCGTGGGCCTCGGCGGGCGCCACGGCCGGCGCTTCCTCGCCTTGCTCGTTCAGGTAGCGATGGATAGCGGTCACGGTGTCGCCGTTGAACGCGACCGCGCCTTGCTGGAGGTATATCACCCGCTTGCACAAGTCGCGCACCGTGCGCATGTCGTGCGACACGAACACGAGGGTGACGCCCATGTCGCAAAGCGCACGGATGCGCCCGAAGCATTTCTGCTGGAAGAAGAAGTCGCCTACGCTGAGCGCCTCGTCGACCACGAGGATGTCGGGGTCGGTGAGCACCTGCACGGCGAAGGCGAGACGCATCATCATGCCGCTCGAATATGTCTTTACCGGCCGGTCGATCGCCTCCCCGATGCCGGCGAAATCCTCTATCTCGCGGAAGCGGCGCACGATCTCGCCGCGCGCGAAGCCGAGCAGCAGCCCGTTGAGGATGACGTTGTCACGGCCGGTGTACTCCGGATTGAACCCGCTCCCCAGCTCGAGGAGCGCCGAGACGCGGCCGTTCACGCGCACCTCGCCCGAGCTGGGCGCAAGCACGCCCGTGAGGATCTGGAGGAGCGTGCTCTTGCCACCGCCGTTGCGTCCGATGACTCCGACCGATTCGCCGCGCCGCACGTCGAACGACACCTCGCGAAGCGCCCGCACCTCTTGGACTCCCCGGCGGTACGCCGGCCACAGCGCGTGCAGCAGCCGTCCTCGAGGGCTGGCGAACACCTCGTATCTCTTACTGAGGGCGCGGGCGGAGATGGCGACGTCGTCCATGGTCACACGAGGTCGGCGAACGCGCGGCCCAGCCGCCGGAAAAGGGCCAGCGCGGCCCACGCGAAGAGGCAGGAAAGCGCGAAATACACCGCGAGCGCCCGCCAGTCCGGAAGCTGCCCATAGAAGAGGACGAGCCGGAGCTGCTCCACGACGAAGGTGAGCGGGTTCAGCAGGAGCACCTTCTGGATCACCGGCGGCGCCGCTTCGATCCCGTAGAAGATCGGGGTGAGGAAGAGGAGCGCGTGCGACGCGAGCGAGGTGAGCTGCACCACATCGCGCACGAACACCCCGATCGCAGCGAGAAGCCATCCCACTCCCAGGAGGAGCGGGAAAAAGCACGCGATGATCGCGGGCGCCAGAACGGACGTCGCCCGCGGTACCCCGAACAGCACGGAGTAACCCGCGAGCCAGACGACGGTCGCCACGAGCGCATGGAGCCCGATGTTCGCCGCCATCACCCACGGAAGGAGCTCCAGTGGGAAGACGACCTTCTTCACGAAGTTCGCGTTGTGCGTGATGAGGGCGGGCGCATTCGCAAGACACTCGGAGAATGCGTTGAAGACGATGAGCCCCGCAAAGATCATGAGGGCATAGTCCGCCGTCCCGCCCGCGAATCCCCACCTTGCCTTGAGGATCACGCCGAAGGCGATCGTGTAGACCGCGAGGAGAAAGAGCGGCTGCACGAACGACCAGGCCACGCCGCCGAACGAGCCCTGGTAGCGGCCGGAGAATTCCCGGCGCGTGAGCTCGGCCACGAGGCCGCGATGGCGCCACAGGGTGCGCCACATGCCGCGGGATCGTACGGGCGCGCCGGCCACGCCGCCCAGGCTCGCCGCCTTCAAGACGCCACCGGAATGCGGCCGTACTGGTCGTCGAAGCGCACGATGTCGTCCTCGCCGAGGTAGGAACCGCTCTGGACCTCGATGATCACGAGCTGCGCCTGCGTCGGGTTCGACAGGCGATGGCGATGGCGCGGCGGGATGAACGTCGACTCGTTCGTGCCCACCCGGAACTCCGCCTCGCCGTTCACGACGCTCGCGGTCCCGCTCACGACGATCCAATGTTCGCTCCGGTGCTGGTGCATCTGGAGGCTCAGGCTCGCCCCCGGCTTCACCTCGATCCGCTTGATCTTGAAGCCCGGGCCTTCCTCGAGGACCGTGTACGTGCCCCAGGGCCGGTGCACGGTGCTGTGCAGGCGGTGGGCCTCGTGGCCCTTCGACTTGAGCTGCGCGTAGAGGCTGCGCACGTCCTGCGCGCGGTCGCGGTGCGCGACCAGCAGCGCATCGGCCGTATCCACGATGAGGAGGTCCGCGACGCCGACCGCGCCCACGAGCCGGTTGTCGCTGCGGATATAGCAGCCGGTCACCTCGTGCAGCACCGCCTCGCCTTCGATGCGGTTCCCGTCGGCGTCCGCGGGACCGAGCTCACCCACCGCGCTCCACGACCCGATGTCGCTCCAGCCGATGTCGCAGGGAACGACGGCGACACGGTCCGACCTCTCCATCACCGCGTAATCGATGGAAGTGTCCGGCACGCGCGAGAAGCCGTCGGCATCGAGCTCGAGCCGCGAGGCGCCTTCGCCCTGGACCTCGCGGGAGCGCTCGAGGCATGCTTCGACCGCGCGGACGAGCTCCGGGCAATGGCGGCGCATCTCCTCCAGGATCGCGCCGGCGGTGAAGCAGAACATGCCGGAGTTCCAGAGGAAGCGGCCGGATTGCACGTACGCGCGCGCGTCCTCCAGCGCGGGCTTCTCGACGAAGCGGAGCACGTCGCTCCCGTCCGCCTCGATGTAGCCGTACCCCGTCTGCGGGGCGTCCGGCCGGATGCCGAACGTGACGAGCCGCCCGGCGGCCGCGAGCCGGAGCGCCAGGGCGACGGCGGCCGCGAACGCGGCGTGGTCGACAATCAGGTGATCCGCGGGCAGGATGAGCATCGCGGCACCGGCCCCGTGCGCCTGCGAGACCCGCAGCGCGGCCGACGCCACGGCGGCCGCGGTGCCGCGTCCGAAGGGCTCGAGAATGAACGAAGTGGCGATGCGCGATGCGTTCACCTCCGCGAACTCGTCGCGGGTCTTGAAGTACAGCTCGCGATTGGTGACCGTGGCGACCTCATCCACGCCCGGAAGCAGGGCGCCGCGCAGGAACGCCTTCTGCAGGAGGCTCTGGCCGTCGGCAAGTCGGATGAAGGGCTTGGGATGCAGCTCCCGCGATACCGGCCAGAGCCGCGAGCCGGCTCCGCCGCACAGGATGGTTGGGATCAAACGCATCACGCCCTTTCACGCTTTCCGCGCCCCCTGCCGGTGGGGCGCGTCGAAAACAGCCCGCATCGGCCGCTATCGCCTGCCGATCGTGTTTCGGCGGAAGCTCGGGATTCGAAAGAGGGCCTGCTGTAGGCAAGAATAATACAATGTTTCATGACGTTATGCCCGAAAAAATGACCCTGTCCGGCCGCGCGCCCCGCTGGCTCGCCGCCCCCGGCCCGGTTGCGCTTGCCATCATCCTCGGTGCCCTGCTTCTCATCTACCTGCCGGGCCTGGGCAACACCCTCCTCTTCGACGACGCGTACCTCGCAGACGGGCTCTTCCGGGAATACGGCTCCCTCGCCACCCTGCACTCGCGCTTCCTCTCCTACGGCAGCTTCGTATGGCTCCACGCCCTGCTTGGCGAGGGCTGGTGGAAGCAGCGCCTCGTGAACCTCGCGATCCACGCGTGCGTCGTGCTGGCACTCTGGGCGCTCTACCGGGAGATCCTGCGCTGCATCGCCCCGGCAGCGGGCGCGGAGGCCGGGACCCAGGACTACGCGCGCTCACCCGCCCTTCCGTTCGCGATCGGCTTCTTCGCGCTCAACCCGGTCGCCGTCTACGCGGTGGCCTACCTCATCCAGCGCTCCATCCTGATGGCCACGTTCTTCGTGGTGCTGGGGCTCTGGTGCCTCGCGCGCGGTCTCGCGCGCGCGAACCCCTGGCTCGCGGTCGCATCGCTCGGCTGCTACGCCCTCGCGCTGGCCGCGAAGGAGAACGCGATCCTCGCCCCGCTCGCGGCGCTTCCCCTCTACATCGTCATCGCACGCCCGCGCCCCGGGCGCCTCCTCCTCGCCGCGCTCGCCGACGCCCTGCTCCTGGGACTCGTGAGCTTCGTGCTATGGCGCCGTTTCGGACACATCATCGGGAAGCCCTTCGACGAGTACTCGTTCGTCTACCTGGCCCAGCTGGGGCCGCAGGCGCAGCGGCACGCGTTCGGCCTGAGCATCCTCAACGAATCGTGGCTCTTCTTCCGCTACGGCCTGGACTGGATGTTGCCCTGGTCCGGCTGGATGTCGATCGACCTTCGCCCGCCGTTCCCGGTCTCCTTCGCGGCGTTCCCGCAGGTGCTCGGTGCGGCGGGATACGTCGCCGTCGTGGCCGGCGGCTTCTGGCTGGTGCTTCGCCACCGCGACTGGCGCGCGCTTGCGGGATTGTCGCTGCTCTTTCCCGCGCTCCTCTATCCCACCGAGTTCGCGACCGTTTGGGTGCAGGACCCGTTCGTGCTCTATCGCAGCTACCTCTGGGCGATCGGCATCCCGGGGCTCGTCTTCCTGCTGGTCCACGGGCCCTCGGCGCGGGCGCTCCTCGCCACCGGGCTCGCGGTGGGCGCGCTCTTCGCATGGCAGTCCCTCGATCGCGTGCTGTCGCTCGAGAATCCGGAGGCCGCGTGGACCGACGCCATCGCCAAGCTGCCGGACGACCCGAGGTCCGTCGGCCGCTGGTTCCCGTATCTCAATCGCGGATCGGCCTACGCGGACAGCGACAGCTTCGAGCTCGCGCTACGCGACTTCGAGGTCTCGGCCGCGCTGGGCGACCGGGGCATGGGCTCGTTCAACATGGGGGCAATCCTCGCGGCGAAGGGCTCGTCGCAGCGCGCGCTCGAAGCGTTCGACCGCGCGGAGAAGCAGGGTTACGACCTGTACAATCTGCCCTTCCAGCGCGGCCTCGCGCTCCTCGCGCTCAAGCGGCCGGAAGAGGCGCTGCGGCAGTTCGAGCTCGCGCGCGCGAAGAATCCGCCGTCGCCGACCCGCGAGATCACGCTCCTCCACGTGGGCCGCACCGCCATGCAGCTGGGGCGCCGCGAGGAGGCGCTCTCCGCGCTCGAGGAGCTCGTGAAGGCCGAGCCGGCCAACCGGGAAGGAAGGTACCTGCTGAGCATGGCGTGCATCATGACGGGACAGCCGGAGCGCGCGCGGGCGATCCTCGACCGGCTGCTCATGGAGGACGCGAGCGGTCGCGCCTTCTATGCCCGCGCGCTCGCCAACTACGGGCTCAACCGCAAGGCCCAGGCGCTCGCCGACATCGAGAATGCCATCCGCCTGGGCCCCGACAACGCGAACCTCCAGGCGTGGCGCGCGAAGATCCTGGCGCTGCCCTGACGCGTGATGCGCATCCTCCACCTGGGCAAGTATTTCCCGCCGGCCAGGGGCGGGATGGAGCGCTTCCTCGACGACCTCGTCGCGGCGCAGCGCCGCGCGGGCGACGAGCCCGCGGTGCTCGTCCACGCGCACGCGCCCCGGAGCGACGCGCCGGATCCGCCGTGGCTCCTGCGCTGCCCCGTGTGGCTGCGGCTCATCTTCGCGCCGCTGAGCCCGCTCTACCCCTTCTGGCTCGCGCGAGCGATCCGCGCCTACCGGCCGGACGTGCTCCACATCCACATGCCGAACGTGAGCCCGTTCTGGGCGCTGCTCCTGCCCTCCGCGCGCAGGCTCCCGTGGATCGTGCACTGGCATTCGGACGTCGAGCCTTCGAAGTTCAAGCGGTCGCTGCGCGTTGCATACCCGCACTACCGGATCTTCGAGCGCGCGATGCTCGAGCGCGCCGAGGCGGTCGTGGTGACGTCGCCGCAATACCTCGAGGCGAGCAAGCCCCTCGTCCCG
>Ga0105240_10002010_pt1 | contig 33532 bp, 29 predicted proteins | sample KBSC54metaG_FD_80426 | JGI IMG/M metagenome (GOLD analysis project Ga0105240, IMG submission 80426) | Corn rhizosphere microbial communities from Kellogg Biological Station, Michigan, USA - KBS C5-4 metaG | ecosystem: Host-associated > Plants > Roots > Rhizosphere > Soil | place: Michigan, USA... | reverse complement strand
GGCTATGGCCTGCCATCCGGAAAACATTTGCCAACCACAATTTCAGATATTATCTCATATCGGACTTCTCCTGGTATATGGCGTTGAGCATCATCTCCAGCGGTTTGCTGTATTTTGTCAAGGTACTGCTGGGGCTGCCCGAGTCGATGGCCGGATTGTTGACGGGGGTGATGGTGCTGGTATCACTGGTATTTTATCCGTTGATCAACTGGCTGGCCGGCCGCTGGGGCAGAAAGCCGATCGTCTTATTCTCTTTTGCCTTGCTGGGCGGGCTGTTTATCGCCATCTATTTCCTGGGGAGGTTCCCGGCGTCGCCTACCTTCCAGATCTATGCGCTGGTGATCCTTGCAGCCTTCCCGTTGGCGTCGCTGGGGATCTTGCCCAATGCTATTCTCGCGGGGATTGCGCAACGAGATGCCGCCCGGACGGGCGAGAACAGGGAGGGCATGTTCTTTGCCGTGAAATATTTCTTTGTGAAGCTGGGGCAGACATTGGGTATCTCTCTTTTTGCCTGGCTGACCATTTTTGGAAAGGACCCTGGTCATGACCATGGATTGCGGCTGAACGGGCTTTGCGGGTGCGCGCTTTGTATCGCTGCGTTTATATTCTTCAGCAGATTTCAGGAAAAGGACTGAGCTTATTTGTGTACGGGATGGAATAAATAATGACTGACGATCCACTCCTTACCATCTCTGTAATTCCACAGCTCCGCGCAGGCCATAAAAAACAGCCGCCACCATGCCCACCATTGCAGGGCCCCCTGCTCTCCATAGGTCTGCCGGAAGAGGGGCATGATGTCTGTGCGATGGTGATCCATGTTCTGCAGCCAGGCTTCGGCCGTCCGGCCATAGTGCCGTCCACTGACATGCCAGTGTTTTTCTATCACCATATCGTCGTTGAAATAGAACAGCAGATTGTCGCTGGGCATGATACCTCCTGTAAAAAAGTATTTGTTCATCCAGTCGGATTCGTCCTTTACCTCGAAGAGATAGGCGTATTTATGATGGGTGAACAGGTGTACGAAGAGCTTGCCGTCCGGCCGGAGGAAGGCGGCTATCTTTTTCAGGAGCAGTTGATAATTCCGCATGTGCTCGAACATTTCTACCGAGATGACCCTGTCGAAGGTGCCGGCGTCTACGCCGCCTGTTTTGGACGATGCTTCCGCGGGATTGCCGGTGTTCTCCCTGGCGCCGAAATGGTTTATATCGGCCGTGATCACCCGCAGATTGTTCAGGTCTCTGCTTTTGATCTGTCCGTCGATGTATTCTTTTTGTGTCCGTGAACCGGATACGGCGGTGAACTGGCTGGCTGGATATTTATCCGCCATATAAAAGGACAGCGATCCCCATCCGCAGCCCAGCTCCAGCACTTTTTGACCGTCCCTGAGGGCTGCCCGCTGACAGGTCAGCTCCAGCATATCCTTTTCGGCGATGTCCAGGTCGACGGTATCCGGCTTCCAGTATCCGCAGGAGTATTTGAGATATTTGCCCAGGCAATATTTATAAAAGGCGGCAGGCGGCTCGTATCCGTTGGGCTGTTCTCCATATACGGCAATGGGGGAAGATCTTAGCTGATCGATGAGCTGTGACAAATGGGCTTGCTGTGCTTCGGGGTCGCCTTTATCCTCTTCCATCAGGCGTTGTCGAAGGAGCCGCCGGATGCCCTGTCGGAGCAACGGATCTGGGATCTTATTTTGGCCAATCCACTTGTCATACCACATAGAAAGGAATTTAAAAACATCGGTTTTTTCTTCGATTTAGGGGATGACAGGAGAACGTACGAAATTAGGCAGTTTTTGGTTTAAATAATTTTTCTCCTTTTATATAAATCATTGACAAAATAAGAATTAAGGTCAAAAAACCGGCTATGCTTTGGACGATCCCGCCCAGGTAAAAGGAGCGGGGGCGGAAGACGAAGCGGATGGTGTGCCGGCCTTTGGGAATGGAGATCCCTCTAAGCACATAGTTGGTCCGGAAAATGGGGGTTTCCGTGTCGTCGATATAGGCCTTCCATCCGTGGCGGTAATAGATCTCGCTGAATACGGCGAAGCGCCGGAAGGCGGAGCTGGACTGGTAGACCATCTCGTCGTTGTTGTTGAGGGTGAGATGGATGGAGTCGGAGGACTGATCCCCTGGCGCGGCATAGGAGAGCTGTCCGGTCTGTGTGCTGTCGGATGCGATCTGCCGCTTGTAGGCTATGTTCAGGATGGCCGTGTCTTTTGCATCGAGGGTAGTCAGTCCTTCCATGATGGCCTGTGGGCTATTGGCGAATTTAATACCCCGGACAAACCAGGCGGGCCCAAGGGCTCCTTCATTGCGCACAACGGTATCGCCGTTGGATCCTCTTTGTATGAGGTAGCGGGTATTGAGCATGTCGATCGCGGGCTGGCAATGGGGATATTTTTCCAGCTGATGTTCGATGAGATCCTGGTAGATGCTGAGCTTGGCGGCGTTGTATCCTCCGATGGTGCGGTGGAACCAGGCCATGGCGGCTCCATAGGTGAGGGTATATTCGGGACCATAGCGAAGATCGAACACACGGTAGTATCCCGTATCCTTCAGGATGAGACTGTCTATTGCGGCAGCTGTCTGGCTGCCTGGGGAGCTGGCAGCCGGCTTGTAGTTGGTGCTGTTGAGATAGCGGAGGTCAATGCATATGACGTCGATATAGGTCAGGATCCCGATGGTGACAAGCAGCAGTCCGCTTTTTATCTTTCCTCTTATATAGAGCGTTGTTATGAGAGCGGCCGCCGTGATAAAGAGCAGGCTGCGCAACAGGGAGTGAAGGAAGAGGGTGCGTCTGTCGTCCTGCAGACCAGTGAAAAAGGGCTTTGCCTCACTGCCTGCACGTTGCAGGAAGTGCTGATCGAACCAGGTGGTATAGTCCAGGCGGAAGTAGAGGGTTACCAATGCGAGGAAGACCACTGTTGTGAGGAGGAGGCCATGGAGATATTTTTTCCGGAGGAGGGTATCGGGGGCTGTGTCATCGGCCGGCCTGGATCCTATCAGTATGCGTTGCAGGCTAAGGGTAGCCAGGACCGTTAAGAGGAACACTGGTATGACCAGGATGACGCTGGGCGCCCGGAACTTGTTGTACATGGGAAGGTACTTTAGCAGCAGCCCGTTGAATCCCGGGAGATAGCCGCCCCAGCTCATCAGGAGGGCCAGGGTACAGGTGGCGGCTATCCACCATTTGTGTTTGTTGTCGAGGATGAACATGCCTATCAATGCGAAGAAGCAGATGACGGCTCCTGCATAGGCGGGTCCTGCAGTACTGCCGATGCCACCCCAGTACCAGGTGAGAAGATCGTTCTCGTGTATCTGTGCGACTACTGGCTGAGGCATGTTATAGAGGGCGGCAACGGCTTTCGACCTGTTGTCGGGTACTTCCCGACTTGAGCTGCCGCCATATATTTTGGGCACCATCAGGACAAAGGATTCGTTGGGGTAGAGGCTATAGCCAAAGGCGTAGTCCGTGCTGAGCCCTTTTTTGGCGGAAGGGTCATCGGCGAGCTCGCTGCCGCCCCGGATGGTGGCTTTGCTAAATTCGTAGGTGGTAAAGATAACAACCGCATTGCATAGAATACCTGTCAGCCAGCAGCCTGCCGCGAGGGGGAGGGCGAGAAAGAGGTGTCTCCATTCCCTGTGTATGATCCAGCGGATGGTGTAGCCGATGGTCATGCCAGCTGCGATGATCAGCCCGTAATAGAAGATCTGCATATGGTTGGCTGAGACGATAAGGGCCGTACCCAGAGCCGTCATGGCGGCGCCCCAGCCATAGCTTTTGTCATAGATGAGGATGAGGCCGCCAATAAAGGCGGGGAGCATGGCGATGGCCTGCATTTTTGTTTCGTGGCCGACGGAGATGATCACCGGGTTGTAGGTGGCGTAGGCGTATGCCAGGCTGGTGATGATGCCGATGTATGGGTTCACCCGAAGCACCTGGGTGAGGAAGTAGAGACAGATACAGGCGAGGAAAAAGAAGTTGGCGGGAGAGGGGAGGTGGAGGGTGAGGATATTGTAGACATAGCCCTGGGGTGCGAAGGCGTGGGCTTCCATGGCGATGAGGTAGGCGGGCATGCCGCTGAACATGCTTTCGGTCCAGAGGGGAAAGTCGCCATGTTTGGCTTTATAGACGAAGGAGCTTTGGGCCATGGCTTTCCACTGGGTGATATCTTCTTGCACAAGCACCTGGTGGTTGAATGCCGGTAGGCAATATGCGATGGCTGCCAGCAGAAAAACGCACACGGCCAGGGCATGGGGCAGGAAGGGACTCCAGATTTTTTTCGTCATGGGATAAAAATAGGAATACCCACTTATACTTTGCGGAATTTTATCATATTCTATGCCGGACGGGAATATCCAGGTCGATGGGAGGAGTGACACCTTTATCCAGCAGATAGACCCGGTCGGCCATGCTGGTGAGGGGGTCTTTGCCAAATGGGCCATTATCTCCTAATTTCGCTGACATGGAACAAAATGTACATATCCCTGTTGACTACCAGGGCGTCGAACGTGAGTTCGAGGCACGCGTACAGGTATGGCAGCACGGACACCGATGGTTTGTGATGGTGGAAGGGGTAGAACTGACATTCGAAAGAGATGATGCCGGCCAATACCGGGCCCTGACGCCGGAGGGATATACGGGGAAACTGCCGGACAGGGGGCTGGTCCAGGCTATCGCGGAGGTGCTGGATGCGTTGTAACCCAACCTATCAGGGCTACCTTTTAACAAAACCTGATTTTGACAATTGAAAATTAGAATTACTTTTGTAGTGGAATTTCCATGAAAAAGACATTGGCGACCATATTAGCAATCATCTACCTCTCCACTTCGATGGGAGCTACCATGCATCTGCACTATTGCATGGGCAAGCTGGTCGAGTGGGGCCTAACTGATCATTCCGGCAAGGATTGCGCCTTCTGTGGGATGCCAACCATGCGGCCGGCGGAGGGATGCGCTGTTGGTTCAAATGATTGCTGCCACGATGAATACCGGCAGCTAAAAACAGATAAGGACCAGAAGCTGAGTCAAAACTCCATTGAATTTGTTAAGATCATCTCGTCTGAGACAGTTCTCCCTTACAATACATGGACAAATCCTTTTGTTACCTCTTCTATCCTGGTCCTCCCAGTAATTAATGGGCCACCGTTATATAGAGACATCCCTGTTTTCCTGCGTAACTGCAATTTCCGCATTTGATTTATCCCTGTCTGATGTAGCCTGGCGTCCTGTCGGGCTTTCGTGATTTAGCCTATTAAAGTATAAGATCTCAGAACGGGCCGGAGGCTCGTTGTTCTAAGGAAAGATATTTTCTCACAATCAAATTTTAATGTTATGAAAACGATTAAAGCGTTAGTGGCTTTGGTATTTGCTATTGGCATTGTTTCTTTTGCAAATGCTCAAGATAAGGCGGGGAAAAAAGATAGCACCCAGCACAAAATGTATGTCTGCCCTATGCATCCGGATGTCACCAGCGATATGCCAGGCAAATGTTCGAAATGCAATAGACAATTAGTTGTAGATAGAAGGGGATCCAAACAGGCTTCTTTTGTATACACCTGCTCCATGCACCCGGATGTTGTCTCAGACAAACCCGGCAAGTGCCCTAAATGCGGCATGGACCTGGTAAAAAAGAACTCTCCTGTTCATGGACGGCACAAGAAGGATTCCACCGGTATGAAAATGAACTAATATGGTCCAAAGATTGATTGAATGGTCCCTGCGCCACAGGCTCGTCGTGCTGCTGATGGCGGCGGGCTTGTTTGCCTGGGGCTTGCTCTCGGTGCAGCGAAACCCCATCGATGCCATCCCTGACCTGTCAGAGAACCAGGTGATCGTATTTACTGAATGGATGGGGAGGAGCCCTCAGATCATCGAAGACCAGGTGACCTACCCGCTGGTGAGCAATCTCCAGGGTATTCCCAAAGTAAAAAACGTACGCGGGACCTCTATGTTCGGGATGAGCTTTGTGTATATCATCTTCAATGATGACGTAGATATTTATTGGGCACGAACCCGGGTGCTGGAACGGCTTAGCTATGCCCAGCGACTATTGCCGGCGGATGTAACACCGTCGCTCGGACCGGATGGAACGGGTGTCGGGCATGTGTTCTGGTACACGCTCTCTGCCAAACAAATGGACCTGGGCGAGCAGCGGGCCCTCCAGGATTGGTATGTCAAGCTAGGGTTGCAGACCGTCCCCGGGGTGGCGGAAGTGGCTTCCTTCGGCGGGTTTGAGAAACAATATCAGCTGGCTGTGGATCCTGTCAAGCTCCAATACTACAATATATCCATGATGGATGTGATGAGCAAGGTCCGGGCAGGCAATAATGACGTTGGCGGACGAAAATTCGAAATAGGCGATGTGGCTTATATCATCCGAGGCCTGGGATACGTAAAAAATAAAGGGGACCTGGAAAATATTGCCGTTGGAAATTACAAAGGTGTTCCGGTCCGGGTGAAGGACATTGGTACGGTGCAGATGGGCGGTGATCTCCGCCTGGGCATTTTCGACGAGAATGGCGGGGGCGAAGTGGTGGGTGGCATCGTGGTTATGCGGTATGGGGAGAATGCGGATCAGGTGATAGAGAATGTAAAGAAGAAAATGGCGGACCTCCAGCGTGGGTTGCCGGAAGGAGTGACATTTAAGGTTGCGTACGACCGGAGTGAGCTGATCAAGGCAGCCGTTGGGAATGTAAAGGACAAGCTCACCGAGGAAATGATCGTAGTATCCATCATCGTCATCCTGTTCCTCCTGCACTGGCGGAGCGCACTTAGCATTATCATCCAGATACCCCTGACAGTGGCAACGAGCTTTATCCTGCTGAATGCTTTCGGCTTATCCTCCAACATCATGTCCCTTACGGGCATCGCCCTTGCCATCGGCGTCATCGTAGACAATGGGATCATTATGTCGGAGAACTCCTATCGTCATCTGGCAGAGGAACAGCAGCGGCTGCCTGCCGGGGCAAGATTAACATCAGCGACGCGCATGGAAGTGATCCGCAGGGCCTGTATCCAGGTGTCCAGAGGTGTATTCTTTTCCACGGTCATTATAATTGCTTCCTTCCTGCCGGTGTTCCTGCTGACAGGACAAGAGGGTAAGCTGTTCCATCCATTGGCCTATACAAAGACCTTTATCCTGCTGGTGGATGCTTTGCTGGTGATCACGCTGGCGCCAGTGCTGATCTCATTCTTTATGAAAGGCCGTTTCCGGCCGGAATCGGCCAACCCTATAAACCGTGTGCTGGAGAAGATCTATGAACCGGTGATCCTGGCCTGTATCAAATGGCGGAAGACGACCATCGGCCTCAATATCCTGACGCTGCTCGTCAGTATTCCCCTGCTCCTCAGCCTGGGACGGGAGTTCATGCCGCCGCTGGACGAGGGTTCGCTGCTATTCATGCCCGTGACCCTGCCGGACGTCTCCAATTCGGAGGTAAAACGCCTGTTACAGGTGCAGGACAAGATCATCAAGTCGGTGCCGGAAGTAGATAATGTGCTGGGCAAGGCGGGTAGAGCCGGTACGGCCACAGATAATTCTCCCATTTCCATGATCGAGACTATTGTCCTGCTCAAACCCAAGGCGCAATGGCGTGCCGGGGTGACGAAGGACAGCCTTATCCGGGAGCTGAACGAGAAATTGCAGATACCCGGTGTCACTAACGGATGGACCCAGCCGATCATCAACCGTATCAATATGCTCTCTACCGGTATCCGTACAGATGTAGGCGTCAAGGTATATGGGCAGAACCTGGACTCGATCAACGTGTTTGCTCAGCAGATACGGAATGCGCTCAACGGTGTTCCGGGTGTAAAAGACCTGTATGTAGAACCCATCACAGGCGGAAAGTATATCGACATAGCGATTAAAAGGGAAGAGATAGCCCGGTACGGGCTGAGCGTAGACGATGTCAATAGCATCATCGAGAGCGCCCTGGGTGGTATGAAGCTGACCACCACTGTGGAGGGCAGGCAGCGGTTCCCCGTGAATGTGCGATTTGGCCAGGATTTCCGGAATAATTTACAAGCATTGAGACGCCTGCAGGTGCCTACCATGAATTTCGGTCCTATTCCCCTGGAAGCCGTGGCGGATATAAATATCACCGAAGGGCCGCCGATGATCAATTCGGAAAATGCTGCCCTTCGGGGCGCCGTATTATTCAATGTCCGGGATCGCGATCTCGCGGGTACAGTAAGAGAGGCGCAGGACAAACTGGATAAGCTATTGACCAGGCTGCCAAAGGGCTATTATATCGAATGGAGCGGTCAGTATGAGAACCTGATCCGGAGCGAGCGGACCCTGAAGCTGATCCTGCCCGTAGTGCTGCTCATTATCTTTCTGGCCATGTACTTTGCGTTCCATTCAGCCAGGGAGGCATTCTTCAGCCTGATCTCCATTCCTTTTGCGCTCATCGGAGGCGCCTTTATGGTGTATTTCTGGGGAGTGAACCTGTCGGTGGCGGTAGCAGTAGGGTTCATCGCGCTTTTCGGGCTGGCGGTGGAGACGGGTATCGTAATGGTTATTTATCTCAATGATGCCATGCAGCAGCTGGTTGCCAAAAAGGGGAATTCGAAGGAGACCATTACCCGGGACGATTTGAAAAAATACGTGATCGCAGGAGCCGCCAAACGGTTGCGGCCAAAGCTGATGACAGTATCCGTGTCCTTGTTTGCGTTGATACCCATATTATGGAGCAGCGGGGTGGGTAGTGATGTTATGAAGCCGATTGTATTGCCCATGGTTGGAGGCGTGATCACATCAGCGACACATATCCTGCTGGTAACGCCCCTGATCTTTTTGATGACCAAGGAATATGAACTTCGAAAATTCGGCAAGATAGATGTGTTGGATGCAAAACATTAATGCCATGTACAAGATAACAGTATTAGCTATAGCGATCCTTGGCAGCCTGACTGTGAAGGCCCAGGCGGTGACGGGACTGGACAGCATTTTTTCGGCCATCCGTGAGGGCAATCCTTCACTAAAGTCCTCGGATGCGTTGGTTCGCTCCCTGGATGAGTCGGCGAAAGGGGCCCGGAACTGGGACGCACCGCAGCTGAGCACTGGATTGTGGATGACACCTTACAATCCAAACCTCTGGAAGAGACAGGCTGATGGCAGCCCGGGAATGGGACAATATATGATCTCGGCAGAACAAATGCTTCCTAACCGCCGCAGACTGGATGCGGAAGAGGCCTATATGCAGGGGCTATCCGCGGTAGAGAAGCAAAAGAAAGGCACCATGTTGAATGAACTATATGCGGCGGCAAGACAGAACTATTACCAGTGGATGATGATCGAAAAGAAGCTAAAGGTGCTGGATTTAAATGCAAAGCTGCTGGATTTTATGATCCGCGATGCGGAACTGAAGTATAAGAACAACCTGGGCAGGATCAATGCTTATTATAAAGCGAAGGCTGCCCTGGGGAATGTGGAAAGCATGCGGATAGACCTGGAGAATGAGATCATCCAAAAAAGAGTGATGCTGAATACGTTAATGCATCGGGACAAATCCATGGTCTTTGAGATCGACACGGTTTATTCCATAAAGGACTTCTCTGTGCCTGCCGTTGATAGTAATTATCTGTCCGAGGCGCGCAGCGATATCAAGGCGGTGCAGCAGGACATCCGGCTGACAGGCTTGCAGCAGCAGGCGGAGCGAATGAAGTTGAAACCGGAGTTTGGCGTACGGTTCGATCATATGTTTGGCTTTGGGGGAGTGCCGATGCAGTATTCCTTAATGGGTATGATACGTTTACCAGTGGCCTGGTCGTCCAGGGGCGCCCGGGCGAATATCGAAAGCCTTAAGTGGAAGACTGAAGCATTGAACCAGGAAAAGGAAAAGCTGATCAACGAGGCAGAGGGATCTTATTATGGCCTGCAACAGGAGATCATTTCCAAACAACGACAGCTCCGCGTGCTGGGTGAGAAAGTGATCCCCGCTCTGCAAAAGAACTATCAGACGATGCTGCTGGCCTACGAGCAGAATACCGAAGAGCTATTCAACCTTTACGATGCCTGGGAAACGCTGAACAGCACTCAATTAGAGTATTGGGATAGGGTGCAGCAATTGCTCCTTATGCAGGTAGAACTGCAACGGATATTGGAAATAAAATAAAAACAGATGAGAAAGATATACCAGATGGGTGTTCGATGGATGGCCGTCCTACTGTCGTTGTATCTACTGACGGCCTGTAACGATAAAGGAAAGCAGCAGGATCGCCAGGCCGATGCATCGGCGCCGGCAAAGGAAGTGTGGACCTGTTCCATGCACCCGGAGATCATCCGGGACAAGCCGGGCGTTTGTCCCATCTGTGGGATGGACCTGGTACGTAAAAAAGAGGACCTGACCAGGTTGACGGATATCCGGCTGGATGAGCTGTTGCAGCCCACCGACCAGTTTGTCGTCTCTTCCATTCCCGTGACCGCTCCGCAAAAGGAAAAGGTAGCGGCTGAAGTGAAGGCGCTTGGCGTCGTGAGCTATGATACGCGCCGGATCAATACCATTTCAGCCAGGGTGTCAGGGCGTATTGAAAAATTGTATGTGCATTACCGGTACCAGCACATACACAAAGGCGTCCGGATCATGGATATCTATAGCCCTGAGCTGGCGACAGGGCAGCAGGAGCTGCTGTTCATGCTAAAGAATGACCCTGGCAATACCGCCCTGATCGATGCGGCAAAACAGAAGCTGCTCCTGCTGGGAATGAGTGAAGGACAATTGCAGGAAGTGATCAGGACAGGACGGCCATCCCTCACCGTTGCAGTGTACAGCAATTACAGCGGGCATATCCATGAAGCAGGCAATACCATGCCGGACGCGGGAGAACCCCTACAGCGTATGGATGTATCGGCCACCATGGGAGAACTGCCTGTAAAAGAAGGAATGTATGTTGAAAAGGGGCAGACGATATTTCAATTGTTCAATACGGATCGTAGCTGGGTGTTGTTGCAGGTGCTTCCCGAGCAGGCTCCGGTAAAGACCGGCGATGCGGTTCACATAGTGCCGGAGACGGCCCCGGATCATAATTTCCAGGGAAGGATCGACTTTATCGAACCCGTGTTCCGGAAAGAAAGTAAAACACTTACGGCCAGGGTATATTTTGACAATAGCAGTTTACAGATCCCCATTGGCAGCCAGGTGACCGCTACTATCTTTCCCAGCCCTATCGCCGGCGATTGGCTTCCCAGGGAGGCGGTGTTGTCCCTGGGTACGGACCAGGTGGTTTTTGTACGGGAAGAGGGCGGATTCAAGGTACATAAGGTGGGGACGGGTATGGTCTACCGTGACCGGGTGCAGATCCTGTCTGGGCTAACAGCAGCCGACTCCGTAGCATCCAATGCACAGTATTTAATGGATAGTGAAAGTTTTATCAGGATAAAAAAATAAATATGCGGTATTTCCTTATCATAACAGCGACCTTATTGCTCTGGGCCTGCAAGAGCAAGCCAACGCCGAAGGACGCGCCAGTGACTAAGAACGATGTGCATTACACCTGCTCCATGCATCCGCAGGTGATGCAGGATGCGCCGGGTAAATGCCCTATTTGCGGCATGGAGCTTATCCCGGTGAGTAATACCAAAGGGGCAGCAGAGGAGAACATTGTATTGAGCGACCAGCAGGTACAGCTTGGAAATATACAGGTGGATACGGTAGCGGGCGGTAGTATGGGGAACAAGGTCACATTGACTGCAACGCTGAATGTGGATGAGACCAGGAGCGCTTCCGTCAATGCCCGGATCGCAGGGCGTATCGAAAAGCTATATTTTAAGAGCGTCGGTGACCATGTACATAAGGGAGACAAATTATATGATCTCTACAGCGAGGAATTGAACAATGCCAAACAGGAATTCCTTTTGGCGCTGGAAAGGCAAAGGACCCTGGACAATAGCGTCATCGATTTTAAGCAGCTGATAGAAGCTGCCCGGAATAAATTGCAGTTATGGGGTATGCGTGAAACGCAAATAGATGAATTGGCCAGGACCAAAAAGACTTCTGCTGTCACCACTTTCTATAGCCCTGCCGCCGGCGTTATCATGAGCCTGGAGGGGCATGAAGGAGACTTTCTCGCCCAGGGAGCGACCGTTCTGCGACTGAGCGATCTGTCGGCGCTTTGGGTGGAGGCCCAGGTCTATACTTCACAATTGCCGGCCCTGGATCGTGGTGCGGTGGCGATGATCCGTCTGCCGGACCTGCCGGGTAAGGAATGGACGGGCAAAGTCGAATTCGTCAACCCCGAGATCAACCCGGACACGCGGATCAACCTGATACGGATACAGCTGCCCAATGCCGGCGGGTTGTTAAAGCCGGGCATGGCTGCCTATGTGACGTTGGTAAGTCATGCATCCCATTCGCTGACCCTTCCCCAGGAGGCGGTGATCCGGGGCGGCAGCGGCGATGTGGTTTGGGTACAGGTGGAGCATAATACATACCGGTCTGTTATGGTGGAGACAGGTCTGGAGGATGGCGACCGGGTGGAGATCAAGTCAGGATTGAATGCCGGCGATGTGGTTGTGACCAGCGGAGCGTACCTGCTGAACAGTGAATATGTCTTCAGACATGGGGCCGACCCGATGGCGGGTATGGACATGAAAAAAAAGTAAATAAATATATGGAGCATCAACATCATGATCACCATTTCAGCTTTATACCCCCATTGACGACGCTTCCATCCAAAGGGGCATAGATATCCCGAAATATAGGCTTACTGACAGTACCGGTATAGATCGTGTCAAAACGTGTCTGACGGGTGTCGGTAAAGTTCTCGAAGTTCAAAAAGATGGAAAAATGTTCCCAGATCTTCTCGGCCATGAAGCCAAGGGTCCAATAGGACTTGCCAAAGCCGCCATCCGTGAGAAGCTGGCGACTATAGTAGTAGGCTTCAAACCCCAATTTCCATTGATCTTTTTCATATATCAGTACATTATTCAAACGATGTCTTGCCGTCAATGGGTTTTCGCGAGTGGTACCGTTGTTTTTGAGATGCGTGTCCGTGAAGGTGTACCCCAGGTAAAGCTTAAAATCCTTATAGCCGAGCTTAACATTTGTTTCCCAGCCCCTGCTGTCCATATGCCCGTTGTTATTGGCCAACTTATAGACCGGGCCGGGCAACGTATCGAGCAGCAGCGGGTGACCGATATGGGTAAAGAAAAAGAGCTGATTGATGGTAAGGCTGATCCCGCCAAGAGTGGTCCGGTAATTGAAGTCCAAATTGACACCATAAGATCTTTCCAGGTTATTGGTGTTAGAGCTTACGGGCAATACGGAGCGGAACTGGATACGCTCTGTCTCTTCCGTGAAGATGGTAGGGGTCTTATAACCCATGCCTCCGCCAAAGCGTGAAGTAAGCCGTGGGGCGATTTTAAATAAAGCGGATACCCGGGGCAGCAAAACAAAGCCATAGTCAGTGACATAATCTCCCCGCAATCCTGCTTCTGTCTGAAGCCAGGGAGTAATGGATGCAGTGTTTTGCACGAAGGCTCCGAAGGTGTGTTGCTGATAGTTCCTGGGCTGGGAGCTGTCCCTTGGAAATTCTTTAAAATCGTCGCTGTAAAAGTTCACACCGGCGATCCAATCTGTCGTGCCTTTATGATGATATGAAAGCTCCGAATAAGAGGACCATTGCCTGCCGTCGAACCTATACCCGGGGATATCGATGGTCCGGGTGAATTTGCTGAGGGAGCCCTTCAGGGTAACCTGGTCCTTGTCATTCCATCGATGATCTATGGTGAACTGGCCCGAAAGCCGGTGAGAACTGTTGTCTTCAAAATACTGATGGACGCTGTCTTTACGGCCGCGGAGATATTGAATATCGCCGCCCTGGCGGGTCTCCCAGGTAGCGCTGAATCCGGCTATAAGCTTTGTACGCGCATCCAGGTCCAGGAATAGCTTAGGCTCGATGAAATTACGCCGGGTCCTGGGAATGGCTGTAAATGGAGTGTTTCCGGGGGCATATGGTTGACTGCCGTCATGCGCCGCAAACAGGGTCAGCCCCGCCTTTTTAAATTGTTGTCCATAAAAACCGCTCAGGTCCCAGCCGCCGGCAGAAGTGCCGTTTGCAAGGAAGCGCAGGTCTTTTTCCGGTGGGGGTGTTCGGGAAATCAGGTTGACGAGTCCGGCGATAGCGCCTCCACCATAGAGCGTAGAGCTGGCGCCTTTTATCACTTCTACCTGTCTGAGGTCCAGCGGTGGGGTTTGTAGGAGACTAAGACCTCCGGCAAAGCCTCCATACAGCGGAAAGCCATCTTTGAGGAGCTGGGTATACCTGCCGTCCAGTCCCTGGATACGTATGCTGGAATTGGCGGAAGTAGCAGAAACCTGCTGTGTCTGGATACCCGTGCTCTCGTTGAGCATCATACGGATGTCTCCCGGCTTCATATTCCCTTTTTCTTCCAGTTCCTCGCTGTTAAGGACCTCAACCCGTGTGGGCAGGTCGCGGATGCTGCGGGAGCTGCGTGTGGAGGATACGATGACTTCCCCCATTTCTTTTTCCGCCGGAGATAATAAGACAAGGAGGGAGTCGCCCGGAACGGGAAGGTCGAGGGTTAGCTCTTGCTGCTCATAGCTTGTAAAGCCAACCCGAAAAGTATAACGGCCTGTGGTCAGACCGGATAGTATGGCATGGCCTGCGGAATCTGCGTCTGTACCCCTGGATGTGCCGGGAATAATGACGGAAGCGCCGGGTAAGGGTTCATGTGTACGAATATCTTTAATAATAATGGTAAGAGAATTTTGTCCCTGGCATAGTGAGCATATAGCTACCAGGAGGAATAGTACGAATAGCTGCTTCATAGTAAGCATGATTGTTACGTGAAGAAAAAGAGGAGATCGATGATGAGGGGAAATCAGCTTATTCGGGGAGGCTGCCAGATGAAAGAGGAAAAGCCGGGAAGAGTGTTGTCAGCGGGTAATGTTGGTTTGGGTACTAAGGATATTTCCTTATGTTGTAAGGAGATGCCTGCTTCCGGAATAATGAAGCCATGACAGGTTCCGCAAGCAAAAAAAGGAGAGCAGGGGAGGCTGGTTTTGTTGTCGGGAAGGCTGTTCTTATGGCGGGCGGCGGTGGTGAAAGCCTCGTCTATGCAGCAGCCGTCATCCGCCTGGCAGGGGATGGCCGACAGGAGCAGGATATACAAAGGCAATATATAGAGCAGCCGCTTCATCGGGGCAAAGATAGGTCATTTGATGAAATACTTCCAAACAGGTATGGCGGCTATGGCTCCGGCTGGTGTGGCGATCAGGTAAACCCAAAGGTTTTCAAGATGACCTGAAACGATGGCCGGTGCAAAGGAGCGGGCGGGATTCATGGAAGCGCCGCAAATGGGGCCAGCAAACATGGCTTCTAATAAAACCACCGACCCGATGGCAAGTCCTGCGAACATGCCCTGCTCTTTACTGCCGGTAGCGACATTGATGATCACCAACATTAGAAAAAACGTCAACAGGAACTCCAGGATAAAAGACTGCATTGCACTGCCTGCAGGTAGGGTGGTTCCCAGCAGTGTATTGGCAGGGAATAAAAATTTTAATAGCAGGCTCGCGGCTACTGCACCTGCCAGCTGGCTGATGATATAGGGCAGCAATTGCTGCGGGGGGAACTTCCCCGCGACGGTAAAGGCCATGCTGACGGCCGGGTTCAGATGCGCTCCGGATATATTTCCCAGGCCATAGATCATACACATTACGATCAATCCAAAGGTAATGGCAATTCCGGCATGTGTGACGGCTCCGTGTGTTTCCTGATCGATGACGATGGCGCCTGTGCCGCAAAATACCAGTGCAAATGTGCCTATGAATTCCGCTACGCATTTTTTCATCATCTGGCTAACTCCTTTTTCATAACAGCAGCGCTGGCTGGGCACACATGACTAAATTCCGAAGAACGCCGGATGGCATCGGGTGTATTGTCTCTTTCCTCTGTGATGTACCTTTTCTTTTCAAAATAAGACTTTGCCGTCTCTGTCAGGAGATAAAGACTTTCCAAGCCAAGCTTTATGGCCTGCTCTTCTACTGTCCGGACGAGAATATTGCCGATGCCAAGGCCGCGGTGGTCAGGCGATACTGCCAGACTCCGGAGTAGACCGTATGGCGGATACAATTCGAGTCCTATGACGCCAATGATCTTGCCATTATCGAGCACTACCCAGAACCTCTCCAGGCTGGCTGGCAGGTCTGTTACGGGCAGTTTTTCGGAAGTAAGCAGAACCTCGATAGATGGCCTGTCATCATGGGTTGCTGGTACAACGGCTGTATTGATTGGCATAAGATTAATTTGTCTGGCCTGTCGGCCGACGGCCCGAAGGGCCGTCGTAGTTAACAGCATTTACTCCCTGGTTCGCAACAATTCCTTTCATCCTTTGCGGGCTTCTCTCCATACACCGTAATACTTTCAATACGGTTGTCGTCTGCCTTGTACGCGGCTACCTCTTCCGGGCTGAGATACTGACTGAGGATGTCATCCGGCAGCACGATCTCCTTTTCTTTTTGTATCTGGACATTGACAAAGCCGGCTTCTTCGATGATGGATAGATATTCTTGTTTTTGTATGGCTCCCGAAACGCAGCCGGCATATAGCTCTGCCACTTCCTTCCATTTGTCCGGGAGCTGTCCTTTCAATACGATGTCGGAGATGGAGAAGTGCCCGCCGGGTTTGAGTATCCGGGATATTTCACTAAACACTTTGTGTTTGTTAGGTACCAGGTTCAGGACACAATTGCTTACCACCACGTCTGCCTTGTTGCTGGTGAGCGGCATGTCCTCGATGTCGCCTTGTCGGAATTCTACATTGTGATACCCCAGCTGCTCGGCGTTGGTCCGGGCTTTTGTGATCATGGCCGGAGTGAAGTCGATGCCAATGACCTTGCCTGTCTCACCCGTCTCCGCCCGTGCGATAAAGCAGTCGTTGCCCGCACCCGAGCCCAGGTCGATGACCACATCGCCTTTTTTGATCTTTGCGAACTGAGTAGGCAGCCCGCAGCCAAGACCCAGGTCCGCATTGGGTTCATAGCCTTCCATGTTGCTGTAGTCGTCAGTCATGATATTGTAGACCTCCGTGGAGCAGCAGCCGGAGCCGCAGCAGGATGATTGATTGGCGGCTTTGTCCTGCAGCGCGATCTCGCTGTATTTTTGACGGACGAGGTCCTTGATGTTTTCGTTCGGTGTCATACTAATTAGTTTTTATGATACTGTCCAGAATGATGGGTTTCCGGCCTGTTGGACAAAATCCCTGATCGTAGTCTCTATCTCGTCTCTTACCTTACGGGTATGTTCCAGCACTTCTTCCTGCGTGCCCTTGAAGCCGGATGGATCTTTGAACGACCAGGCTATGCGCTTGACCTTGCCTGGGAATATGGGGCAGCGTTCGGCGGCTTCCTTGTCGCAGACGGTGATCACTGCATCGTATTGTCTTCCTTGTTGGAAAAGATCGTTGACGGCCTGTGTCGCCTTGCCGGTGAGGTCGATACCAATCTCCTTCATCACCGCTACGACATTGGGGTTCAGCTTTCCGGGTTCCAGACCGGCGCTTTCGGCTTCGAAGAGGTCACCGCCATGCAGTCGAAGGAAGGCTTCCGCCATCTGGCTGCGGGCGGAATTGTGGATACAGACGAAGAGCGCTTTGTATTTGTTGTCGGGCATTTTGGTTTATTTTTATATTGCGATATTACGATTGATGATGTCAAAAAAATTAGCTGCAGCAGCCGTCGCCGCCTTTATACGCCGCAAACAGGGCCCCGATCTCTTTCTGGAAGCTGGCCCAGGTCTTTGGCTCGATGCAGTAGCAGATGCTGGTGCCTTCGATGGTGCCCTGGATAAGACCGGCGTTCTTTAGTTCCTTCAGGTGTTGGGATATGGTCGGCTGCGCCAGCCCCAGCTCATCCACCAGATCGCCGCAGATACAGGCATTGGCCTTTATCAGGTGCTGGATGATGGCGATGCGGGCAGGGTGGGCCAGGGCCTTCATCATGCCGGCCAGCTTGTTCTGCTTGTCGGTGAATATTTCTGATTTGGTTAATCCCATTCTCTCTATTGTTTCATTGCAATATTACGATAAATAGACTAATCCCCAAATATATTTTTTACAGCGCCTTGGATTATTCAATCGTCAAAATTATTAACTAAGAATTGACAGCTTTCTTCCTGTAATCCGTGTGTATATGTAAAATGGCGTATAAGGGGCACCACGCAATGAGTCCTGTCAACTCGAAGTCTGTGATAACGATCCAGGAAAGACTTCTCCATATTCCGGAAACGTCGCCATCGAGAGCAAGATCCATCAATACAATAGCCGCGATCATGCGGATGACCCTATCTGCTGTGCCGATATTCTTTTTCATACCTTATTGTATTGTTCCATAAAGATAGCCGCTCCTGTAAGGGCGGCCCATGACTTGTGTTAGTTGTCCCATTGACGCAAGTCACCCATACCTACTCCCTTAAGATCATCTTTCTCGTTGATGCACGTCATGAGCCCGGCATTTGCGCCGGACTACTTTTACGTCACCAGACACAAACGATCTTATCAACCTAAAAGCTTTCAATTATGAACAAAATTACACCTGCCAACGCCAAGCTGCTCTTTGCAACGGCACTGATATCGGCCTTGCTGCTGTTGCGAGCCATGGTGTCATCGGCACAGACCAACTATACAGGTTCAAACGTGAGCCTGGTCGTCAGCGGTACTTCCACCCTGCATAATTGGGATATGAAGTCCGGTAATGGTGAATGCAAAGCCACCTTCACGATCAATGGAACAAATATCACCAACCTGTCGGCTATGTCTTTCTCAACGGCCGTCGTCGCATTGAAAAGCGACCATACCTCCATGGACAACAATGCGTATAAGGCGCTGAAAACACAAAAAAATCCGGCTATTTCCTATGTCATGACATCTGCGGCCATAGCACCGGGGCAGGGAGGAAGCTACACCGTAACCTGCCAGGGCAAACTGACCATCGCCGGGACCACCCGTGACCAGGAACTGATCGCTACCGTAAAGGCCAATGCAGACAACACGCTGGCTGTATCCGGGACCCGGATCATCAGCATGAAGGATTTCAATATGCAGCCGCCCACCTTTATGATGGGGGCCATCAAGACAGGCAACGAAATCACGCTTGCATTCAACCTTACGCTCAAGAAATCATAATCACCTTAAACAACCATTATAAAAATTTTTAAAACAAATTGTATGAAACAGTATTTTCCAAAACAAATTGCATTTTATTTTCTGATAGCGACCCTGCTTCTGTCAGGGAGCATATCCGCCCAGACGCTGCAGGGAAAGGTCCCGTATATGCGGGCTTATGACAAGACAGGTATCAATGTATTCGAGACACCCAAGACCGATACGACTACCTTCACTGCGCCGACGCTAAGATTAGGCGCAGGATTCACCCAGGAATTCCAAAGCCTCAAGGATCAGAACAGCCTGGGATCCGGAAAGGGCAATGGGCTCTACGGTATCTCTCCCGGATTCAATACCGCCATGGCCAACCTGTACACTGATGTGCTTCTTGCCGACGGTATCCACCTGAATGTTACCTTATATCTTTCCACCCGTCACCACAATGAGGCATGGGTCAAAGGAGGATATCTGCAATTCGATAAGCTGCCTTTCAAAGGCCAGTTCTGGGCCGACCTGATGAAATATTCCACCATCAAGATCGGGCACTATGAGATCAACTATGGAGATGCGCACTATCGCCGTACGGATGCCGGTCAGGCAATGTACAACCCCTTTATGGAAAGCTATATCGTAGATGCTTTTGGCACCGAGATAGGTGGAGAAGTATATTATCAACGCAGCGGGTTCATCGGCATGGTCGGTCTGACCAACGGGATGATAAAAGGTAATATCGACAGTACCACCACTACCGCACAGAACGGAACTATCCGTAAGAACCCTGCCATCTATGGCAAGATCGGATTCGACAAACAGGTAAGTGAAGCTGTACGTCTGCGTCTCACCGGCAGCTACTATCATATTGCCAGCTCGCCTTCCAATGATCTGTATGGCGGCGACCGCGCCGGGTCCAATTACTTTATGGTGATGGAAAAACCCTATGTTGTTCCGGCCAGCGGTACGGGCGCATATGCAGGAGATGGATTCTCCGGCAGGCTGAACCCAGGCTTTGGCTACAAGGTGGATGCCTTTATGGTCAACGGTTTTGCCAAATTGTCCGGCTTTGAATTCTTCGGGACACTGGAACATGCGCAAGGCCGCACCAGCACAGAAGTATCCAACCGTCAGTTCACACAATATGCCGTAGATGGTATCTATAGGTTTGGCAGATCCGAGAATCTTTTTGTCGGGGTACGATACAATAATGCGCTGGCTGAGCTGAAAGGTATCAGCGCTCCTGTAACGATCGATCGGGTAGCCTGGGCCGCCGGATGGTTCCTGACAAAGAATATCCTGCTGAAAGGTGAATATGTTACCCAGAACTATCGTGATTTCCCGACCGCCGACTATCGCAACGGAGGAAAATTCAACGGATATGTGATCGCTGCTGCTGTTGGTTTCTAATAACTAACCCTATAAAGTCCCCGTTATGCTACCCGTCAAATCGATATCTCTTGTTGGTCTGTGTGTTCTGCTTGGAGCATACAGGCCAACCCCCTCCGGGGGACCTGCTCATCCGGCAAGGATTCGATGGATAGTGGAAAAGACGAGTACATTAAGCATTGCAGGAAGCACCAATATCAACAAATTCTGCTGCCAGGTGACTGAATATGCGGGACCGGATACCCTGATGACCGTGCGGGATGGCGTGAAGGAGGCGGGGGTTTCGTTACAGGGGTTGCTGCGGATCGATATCAAGGATTTCGACTGCCGTAACAGGATCATGACATCAGAGTTCAAGCATACATTGAAATACCAGCAATATCCTCAATTGATCATTCATTTTCTCAGCCTGGAGAAGCTACCGGCTGGGGAAGGAGCGGTGAAGGGATGGGTAGAAGTGGAGCTGGCCGGAGCTTGCAGGAAGTTCGAGATATATTATACCTCGTATAGGCTTGGAGGGGATGACCTGGAACTGCTCGGTGTTCGGTCCTTTGGTTTCTCCGACTTCGGTCTGCGGGCGCCCCGGAAGATGGGCGGGCTCGTAAGGGTCAATGATCAGCTGGATGTACAATTCAGGTTGCGCCTTCACCAGATAAATTAACTACCAACAAGAACATTATGTCAAAAGACAAATATATTTCTGCCGAAGAGGCCGTCCGTCAGGTACGGACAGGAGACAGGGTTTTTATACATGGCAGCGCGGCAACGCCTGTCTGTCTTGTAAAGGCGCTGCAGGCCAGGCACAACGAGATCCACCATGTGGAGCTTGTAAGCATTACCACCCTGGGGGACCTTGATTTTGACAATCCCCTGTACAGAGACAGCTTTTTTTATAATTCCCTTTTCGTCTCGGCCTGTACACGCAATGTCGTCAACAGCCTGGAAGGGGATTATGTACCTATCTTCCTTAGCCAGATACCACAGTTGTTCCAGCGGAATATCCTGCCCATCGATGTGGCGCTGATACAGGTGTCACCACCGGACGAGCATGGTTATTGTTCGCTGGGCACTTCCGTGGACATAGCCCGTGCGGCGGTGGACGTGGCCAGGCATGTGATCGCACAGGTGAATCCCCGTATGCCGCGTACGCATGGAGACGGATTCCTGCACATCCGGGACATCGACGCGCTGGTATGGCATGAGGCCGAGCTGCCCGAGACCGACTATTCGGGCAAGTCGAATATCATCGTGGAAAGGATAGGGGAGCATATCGCCTCCATGATCGAGAACGGGGCTACGCTGCAGCTGGGCATTGGGAATATCCCCGACCAGGTACTGAAGAATCTCACGGGGCATAGGGATCTCGGTCTTCATACGGAAATGATGTCCGATGGAGTAATTCCCCTGATCGAGAGCGGTGTGATCAACAACAGGCGGAAAAGACTGAATCAGGGCCACACCGTCACGAGCTTTATCAATGGTACACGCCGGCTTTTTGACTTTGTGGATGACAATCCCGAGATAAGGGTGATGGACATCGGCTATGTGAATGACACGAGCGTCATTCGCCAGAACCCCAAGGCAACGGCTATCAACAGCGCCATCGAGATCGACCTCACCGGCCAGGTATGTGCAGACTCCATGGGGACCTATCAATACTCCGGGATAGGCGGACAGATGGATTTTATCCGGGGCGCTTCCCTTTCCGACAATGGCCTGCCCATCATTGCGCTGCCGTCCGTGACCTCCACGGGTGTATCCCGGATCGTACCTTTTTTGAAAGAAGGGGCTGGGGTAGTGACTACCCGCGGGCACGTGCATTGGGTAGTGACGGAATACGGGAAGGTCGACCTGTTCGGCAAGAATATGAAGCAGCGGGCACATGCGCTGATACAAATTGCGCATCCCGCGCATCGGGAGTGGCTGGAAAAGGCTTTTTATCAAAGATATGACAGCAAGCAAGCTGCATTAAATCATTAACTATGTTACCAAAGACAATGAAGGCGGCCGTGGTCCGTGCATTCGGTGAGCCGCTGCAAATAGAAGAGCTTCCTGTCAGGGAGCCGCAGATACACCAGATACTCGTAAAGGTCATTGCAAGCGGGGTCTGTCATACAGACCTGCATGCCGCCAGCGGTGACTGGCCCGTGAAGCCAAAGCTGCCGTTGGTGCCGGGTCATGAGGCTATCGGGTATGTAGCGGCTGTGGGGCGGGAAGTAACCAACGTAAAAGAGGGAGATATTGTCGGCGTGCCCTGGCTGTATAGTGCCTGTGGGTGTTGTGAGTATTGTATGACGGGTTGGGAAACGCTTTGCGAGCAGCAGCAGAATGGGGGGTACAGCGTGGACGGAGGTTATGCCGAGTATGTGATCGCGGATGCCCGCTATGTCGGCAGGTTCCCCTTCGGGATCAACTTTATCGAGATGGCGCCCATTATCTGTGCCGGGGTCACTGTCTATAAGGGATTAAAGGAGACCGAGGCCAAACCCGGTCAATGGGTGGCTATCTCCGGCATCGGCGGACTGGGACACCTGGCCGTACAGTATGCAAAAGCCATGGGCTTGCGGGTGGCTGCCATCGACATCGATGATGAGAAGCTGCGGCTGGCTAGCGAGCTGGGAGCGAGCCTTACTGTAAATGCATTGCAGCAGGATCCAGGGGCCTATCTGAAAAGGGAGGCCGGCGGAATGCATGGGGTGCTTGTCACCGCCGTATCGCCTACTGCTTTCCGGCAAGGGTTGTCTGCGTTGCGGAGAAAGGGGACGTTATCATTAAATGGGCTGCCGCCCGGAAGCTTTGACCTGCCCATCTTCGAGACTGTGCTGAATCGATGGACTGTAAGAGGATCTATTGTGGGGACCCGGCAGGACCTCCAGGAGGCTATCGATTTTGCCGTTCAGGGAAAGGTAAAAGCTACCGTGCATACGGCGTCCCTGGAAGCGATCAATGGAGTCTTCGATGAGATGAAAAGAGGGGATATCCAGGGAAGGATGGTAATGAAGATTGCGGAACCTTGAGAATGGGCATGACTAAGATCATGCGTCCTGCCGATAAAGATCAGTTTTCCGGCCACAATATGAAATAATTTTGTTATGGGAGCACATATAATGAATTCAAATATAGCCAGGCAACGTCTTATTAAAGAGGTGCAAGAGGAGTTTACAAGAACCTACCCTTTTTTAAAGATTGATTTTTCAAAAGGAAAGGACCAGGGGCGGGTGAGTCGATCCGGAACCCTTCCCGATGCGCCATCGTCTGTATCCGGTGAGGATGAGGTGGTGCGTGATGTCGCGCAAAAGCTGCTCTGGCAGGAGCTGGGCTTATGTGACGATATGAAGATCAATGAAGTGGAAGTACTGCTGCAGTATCAGTTCGGGCTGCCTGCGCAGGTGCTGCGCAAAAGCGGTAGATTATGGCTGGAGACGAGAATGACGCAGCACTGGACGCTCCGGCAGCAGAATGAGCATGGGTATGAGATCGGAAATATTTAACCCTTAATATAGCAGGTTGTTCAGACGGCTAAGGTCGGTAATGCGGATCTTGCCGTCTTTTATTTCTATAAGTTTCTCGGATTTGAAGTCGCTAAGAGTGCGTATGAGCGACTCCGTGGCAGTACCCACGTATTGGGCGATGTCTTCCCGGGAGATATCCAGCATCGAAGTGGTCTTTACGTTACCATCATCTCCCTTACTGAATTTGTTATGGATATCTACCAGCGCCCTGGCTACCCGTTTGCGGAGCGAACCATAGGCCAGGCTAAGCAGCCTTTCTTCCTTGTCCTGTACATTCTGGGCGATCAGGCGAATGAATTTGGTCGCGATGGACAAGTCATTGTATACCCCGTCGAGGAATTCGTCCCTTGGTATCATCACGACCTCTGCTTCTTCCAGGACGACGGCTGTATCTTCATAGTTCTTGCTCTCCAGCAAAGGCAGATACCCGATGAAGTCGCCGCCGGCATAAAAATTCGTGATATATTCCTTGCCGTCCTCGTTGACCCGGTAGGCCTTTATCTTCCCTTTTTTCAGGTAATACAGGGCCTTGGGCCGCCGGCCTTCCTGGTACAAGGTTGCTTTTTTGGGAAGATCCTCCGTCTCATACATGTCCAGTTGCATGTGCAGAAGTCCGGAGCTGTTGAGGTCCTTTATCAGATCGCTGACCCCTTTTTCATCCGGGGCATACTTGGTTTGCAGGACATCGTATTTACGAAGCCGTACTTCGATGGCGTTCAGCAGTTCGATATCGTCAAAGGGTTTGGTGATATAGTCGTCGGCGCCCATTTCCATTCCTTTCCGGAAATCGCCTCTTTCCGTCCTGGCGGTGAGGAAGATAAAGGGGATGTTCTCTGTCGCGGAGTTCTTGCGGAGCAGGTGGAGCACGCCGTATCCATCGAGCTCGGGCATCATAATGTCGCAGATGACCAGATCAGGGATATGCCTGATAGCGGCTTCAACCCCCTTTTTGCCGTTCGCGGCTGTAAAAGTCTCATAGCCGGCCAGGGACAGTATTTCGGCGATATTCTCCCGTATGTCGTCATGGTCGTCGATAACAAGCAATTTGCGCATGGATGCCCGATTTTGGATGGTAAGATACTAAAAAGATAAAAAGACCCTCAATATTAGGTGTTTACCGTCACATGGGTTTCTGACCAGGATCAGGCAACCGGTTGATAACCGTCATATTTGGCCACTGGAAGGGAAGGTACCTTGCCCTGCAATATGGCAACGACCACTGATAAAAGGATCACCTGTGATCATTGCGGCGAACCCTGTACCGTCCACCCTGTGAAATGGGGTGAAAAGATGTTTTGTTGCGAGGGGTGCAGGACGGTGTACCAGCTCCTGGATCGCAGCGGACTTTGTGATTATTACCAGCTCAACGAGAAGCCTGGTCTTTCGCATGCAAATCCATCCCACCGTGAAAAGTTTGCATTCCTGGACGATGTAAAAATGGCTGCCCCGTTCATCCTTTTCCAGGACGGGCAGGAGACGCATGCCCGTTGGTATCTGCCGCAGATGCACTGCAGCTCCTGTCTTTATTTGCTGGAGAATCTCCACCGGCTGAACCCGGGTGTGATCGCCTCGCGGGTGGATTTTGCCGCCAAGGAGTTGACAGTCCTGTTTGATCATCATCGCATAAGCATCCGGCAGGTGGCGGAATTGTTGACAGCTGCTGGTTATGAGCCTTATGTCAGCCTACGTGACCTGGGTGGAGCGAAACCAGCGAGCTCCCGGAACAATATTTATCGCCTGGGGATAGCGGGTTTTTGTTTTGCCAATATCATGCTGCTGAGCTTTCCCGAATATTTTGGACTTGGGGCATCGGAGGAGGGGTTGAGAGGGGTTTTTCGGGAGCTGAACCTGGCGCTCAGCCTGCCTGTATTCTTTTACAGCGCCCAGCCTTTTTACCGTAATGCCTGGAGCGGTATCCGGAATGGCTTTTTGAATATCGATGCCCCCATTGTGCTGGCCATTGTCGTGACATTTGCCCGTAGTGTGTATGAGGTCGTATCGGGCACGGGGTCTGGCTACTTTGACAGCATGACGGGCATAGTCTTTTTTATGCTGGCCGGCCGGATGCTGCAGGACAGGACCCACCAGCGGCTGTCCTTCGAAAGGGATTACCGGTCTTATTTTCCCATTGCCGTGTCCGTCCTAAAAGAAGGAAAGGATATCTCCATGGCCTTGCCGGAGATACAGTGCGGAGATACGCTGTTGATCCATCATGGGGAGCTGATCCCGGCCGATGGCATCCTTACGCGAGGGCAGGCGTTGATCGACTACAGCTTTGTCACAGGCGAGTCGCTGCCTGTCCCCAAGGAAATGGGAGAGCTGGTATATGCCGGTGGAAGACAGACGGGAGCCGCCATCGAGGTGCTGGTGGTAAAGGAAGTGGCGCAGAGCTACCTGACACAATTATGGAACAGGCAAGAGGATAAGAAAGTAGAACATTCCTTTATACACGTGCTGAGCAGGCAATTTACCTTTATCGTACTGGCTGTAGCCGCCTGTGCCGCCGTTTATTGGTGGGCCTATGACCCAGCCCGCATAGCCAATGCAGTGACAGCCGTATTGATCGTGGCCTGTCCGTGTGCGTTGTTGCTGTCGAGCACCTTCACCAACGGGAATATACTCAGGATACTGGGAAATAATGGCCTCTACCTGCGCAATGCGCGGGTCATCGAGAATATTTCTACTACTACACATATTGTATTCGACAAGACAGGCACATTGACGCTGCCCGGCGACCATGTATTGACCTATAAGGGCCGTCCGCTGGAGCCTACTGAACAGCGGGCCATTGCCATCCTGGCTGCGCAGTCCACGCACCCTTTGAGCAAATCGCTGGCCCATCACCTGGACAAGGCGGAGCCCTGTCGTGTGCTGGGATTTAAGGAAACACCCGGCAAAGGGACGGAAGGTTGGGTAGACGGGACCTATGTCATGATAGGTTCGCGAAGATTTGTGACAGAGTCCAGAGCAGGTACGGCAGATACCCGTGTGTATGTCCGGCTGAATGAGGATTATCCAGGGTATTTTCGTTATTCGAGCCATTATCGTGAGGGAATTGCCCGGTGGATGCATGTCCTGCGGGGGCAATATTCTCTTTCTCTGCTCAGCGGAGACAATGACCGGGAGCGCTCCCGCCTGGAAGGCTGGATGGGGGAGGGCTCGCGTATCTTTTTTTCTCAATCGCCGGAAGATAAGGAAGCGTATATCCGTCACCTGCAACGCCGGGGAGAGAAAGTGATGATGGTGGGAGATGGCCTCAATGACGCAGGGGCTTTGCGGCAGAGTGACACGGGTATTGCAGTTGCGGAAAAGGGTAACAGTTTTACGCCTGCCAGTCATGCCATCCTGGATGCCGCGCAGATCGGCCGGTTGCCGGTATTCCTCCGATATTGCCGGATGGCAGGGAGGATCATCATCGCCAGTTTTATACTTTCCATTGTATATAATATCATCGGACTATCGTTTGCTGTACGTGGCGATCTTTCCCCGCTGATCGCCGCCATACTCATGCCATCGAGCTCGCTCAGCATATTACTGCTTACATATGGATCGGCTACCTGGGCGGCCAGACGAATGGGTCTTGCTATATCGACGGATGAGAAAAATCATGCCAGGGGTTAACGTCGATCATGCATAAAACTCCTATACGGAAATATTTTTACAACATTAAATGAGCATTTTATATGAGCGCAATTATTTTATTGCTTGGCGCCAGCCTCTCCGTTGCCGTCCTTTTTTTAGGGGCGTTCGTCTGGAGCGTGAAGCATCACCAGTTCGACGATGGGTTCTCACCCCCGCGCCGCATATTGTTCGACGAACATCATCCTGATTCAGATACCCCCAATCATCAAAACTGAGCAAATGCAAATTGAAAAATTCTATTACGACAACAAGACCGTCAAATGGTTTGGCTATGCCGTAATGTTCTGGAGCATCATTGGTATGCTCGCAGGACTATGGGCGGCTATATCCATGTATTATCCCGCCATGAACCTGGGTATCCCCGCCACCACATTCGGGCGTATGCGCCCTGTGCATACCAATGCCGTCATCTTTGCCTTTGTAGGCAATGGTATCTTTATGGGGGTATATTATTCCCTGCAACGTTTATGTAAGGCCAGGATGTTCAGCGATACGCTGAGCAAGATCCATTTTTGGGGCTGGCAGCTTATCATCGTGGCCGGCGCCATCACCCTCTGGGCCGGTAAGACCACCGGGAAAGAGTACGCCGAGCTGGAATGGCCCCTCGATATCGCCATTGCCGTGATATGGATCGTCTTTGGCATTAATCTTTTCGGGACTATCATCAAAAGAAGAGAAAGCCATCTATATGTGGCCATCTGGTTCTATATCGCTACCTGGGTGACCGTGGCCATGCTGCATATCGTCAATTCCGTCGAGCTGCCTGTATCCATGTGGAAGAGCTACTCGTGGTATGCGGGTGTACAGGATGCGCTGGTGCAGTGGTGGTATGGGCATAATGCCGTCGCCTTTTTTCTCACGACGCCTTATCTGGGGTTGATGTATTATTTTCTGCCTAAAGCGGCCGATCGCCCCATCTATTCATACCGCCTGTCCATCATCCATTTTTGGGCGTTGATCTTTATCTATATCTGGGCGGGGCCGCACCACCTGCTGTACACAGCGTTGCCCGACTGGGCGCAATCTCTTGGGGTCGTATTTTCCGTGATGCTGATCGCACCCAGCTGGGGCGGGATGCTCAACGGTCTTTTTACCCTTCGCGGCGCGTGGGACAAGGTAAAGGAAGAGCCTGTGCTCAAGTTCCTGGTGGTGGCTATTACCTGTTATGGGATGGCGACCTTCGAGGGCCCCATGCTGAGCCTGAAGAATGTAAATGCTATTTCACATTTCACCGACTGGACCATCGCGCACGTACATATCGGCGCATTGGGATGGAACGGGTTCCTCACTTTCGGCGTGCTGTACTGGCTGGTGCCCAGGATGTGGAACACTTCACTGTACTCTAAGAAATTAGCGGGTGCGCACTTTTGGATAGGTACCATTGGTATTGTACTTTATGCTATACCGCTGTATTGGGCGGGCTTTACGCAAAGTATGATGTGGAAGTCCTTTACACCCGAGGGACAGCTCAGGTTCCAGTTCCTGGAGACTGTGACCCATATCGTACCTATGTATGTCACCCGCAGTATTGGCGGCGCCCTGTATATCAGCGGTGCGTTGATAATGGTATATAATCTTTTCAAGACGATAAGAAAAGGGAGCTTTGTCGCCAATGAAGCGGCACAAGCGGCTCCGCTGCCGGAGAAGATCGCTACGCATGGCCGTACGTACTGGCATCGCTGGATCGAGCGGCGCCCCATGCAAATGCTTGTGCTGAGCCTGATCGCCGTGGCCATCGGAGGAATGATCGAGCTGATCCCCACCTTCCTTGTGAAATCAAATATACCGACCATTACGAGCGTAAAACCTTATACGCCGCTGGAGCTGCACGGAAGGGATATCTATGTCCGGGAAGGCTGCTATTTATGTCATTCGCAGATGGTGCGGCCCATCAGGGATGAGGTAGCCCGGTACGGTGAATATTCCAAGGCCGGTGAGTTCGTGTATGACCACCCATTTCAGTGGGGATCAAAGAGGACTGGCCCTGACCTGGCCAGGGTAGGAGGGAAATATCCCGACAGCTGGCACTACAATCATATGTTCGACCCATCGTCCATGTCGCCCGGCAGCATCATGCCTTCTTATGGCTGGCTTTTCGATCATGAGCTTGATACGGCCCGGACGGAGAGCATGATACGCGCCATGCGGAAGCTGGGAGTTCCTTACCCGGAAGGGTATGCGATAGAGCAGGCCAATAAAGATCTGACGACCCAGGAGAAAAGCATTCACGCATCCCTTCAGGCGGATAAGATACATACAGGCAGCAATAAAGAGATCGTGGCGCTGATCGCGTATTTGCAAAGACTAGGAAAAGATATAAGATCTGCTCCCAAGGAGCAAACTGCCATGAAGGGCGCCGACGGAAGGGATGTCATGGGTAATTGATCATAACAATTATTAGAAAACTCTTATAGTATATGAAATTCATTCACTACGTGGAAAAGATCAGCGGTGTCAGCGTGTATGGGCTGTCATCCCTGCTGATATTCGGATCTTTCTTTTTGATCATGCTTATCTGGGCCATCCGGGCGGACAAAGGTATGATCGAAGAGCTCCGACACCTGCCATTGGATAAGATCAAGGGCGCAGGTAAGGCGCCTGTTATACTGCTCGTACTGACGCTCATGAGCAGCGGTGCGTATGCCGCAGGACCTCCGGAGCCTTCTTCGATGGACAGTCCGTTTGTAATAATATCCATCGTTGTCATCGTCATCCTGGCGATGGCCATCGGATTGCTGGCAAATGTCCTGCTGGGTGCGGCACAGATACCTGTTTCAAAGCGGACGGGGCCCGCCGGGCCTGCAGATAATATGCCGGCCGAAAGCAAGGAGCAGGGACCATCCGAAAATGGCGTGTCTGAAAAGACCTACGCCGGAGGTTTGTCTGCGACGGCATCGCCGCGAAGTCCCTGGTCAAAGTCCTATCTTTTTCTGACCGCAACTGCCGTCAATGGGGTCTCTGATACGGCGTTTTATTTTATTTCCGGTGTGATTATTTTGGAAGTAATCATTCTGCTGGCCCTGCTGTACAATGTCCGGCTAGTGCTGTCGATCCATAAAAAAGCAAAGGCGGCAACTGCCGGGGAGATTGCTGCGGCGCCTGTTGCGCGTCGTGTGTCCTGGTGGGCGAAGGCCAACAGCTTCAAACCCATCGAGGAGGAAGCCGATCTCGACCTGGGACATGATTATGATGGTATACGTGAGCTGGACAACAAGCTGCCACCCTGGTGGCTGTATGGGTTTTATTGCACGATCCTTTTTGCCTGTGCCTACTTGTGGAGATATCATGTAAGTCACACCGCGCCTCTCAGCGGGGAAGAATATGTCCTCTCCGTACAGAAGGCGGAGATAGCCAAAACGGAATACCTGAAGAAGGCGGCGAACCTGGTGGATGAGACCACGGTGAAGCAGCTCTCAGGCGCAGATGAACTGGCGGCCGGGCAGAAAATATTTGAGGTCACCTGTTTTGCCTGTCATGGCAAGGCGGGGGAGGGAGGGGTTGGCCCCAACCTTACGGATGAGTATTGGCTCCATGGAGGCAGCATACAGGATGTGTTCAAGACCATCAAATACGGCTGGCCCGATAAGGGGATGAAGAGCTGGAAAGACGATTTCTCTCCCTCCCAGATCGCGCAGCTGGCAAGCTACGTAAGGTCGTTACAAGGAACGCATCCGGCGAATGCAAAGGCGCCGCAAGGAACTATATATAAATAACAGATCATGCAAACCATCACCGACCAATCCTTTCGGGATCACCTGGCCACTGTCGATGAGAGAGGGCGCCGAAAATGGATATTCGCGCAGAAGCCCCGCGGGAACTGGTACAACGCGAGGACATATATCAGCTGGGGGTTCTTTATACTATTCTTTAGCCTGCCCTTTATTTATGTCAACGGCCAGCCGCTATTTCTTTTCAATGTCCCTGCTGCCAGGTTTATCCTGTTTGGCAAGGTCTTCTGGCCCCAGGACTTTTTCATCTTTGGGTTGACGATGGTGACTTTTATCATATTCATTATTCTTTTTACGGCAGCGTTTGGCCGGCTGTTCTGTGGATGGGTGTGTCCCCAGACCATCTTTATGGAGATGCTGTTCAGGAAGGTGGAATATCTTATCGAGGGGGACGCGCCTCAGCAGAAGCTGTTGAACAGCGCTCCCTGGACTGCTCACAAGGTGCTGAAGAAGACCCAAAAGCATGTGGCGTTCTATCTTCTGGCTTTTGTCATCGCCAATACATTTTTATCTTATATCATCGGGGTGAGGGAATTGTGGAAGATCATAACGGAGCCGGTGACGGAGCATATCGCCGGTTTGTTGTCGCTGCTGGTATTCACATCGATATTTTATGGGGTATATGCTTTTTTCCGGGAGCAGGTCTGCACCGTGGTATGCCCTTATGGGAGGCTGCAAAGCGTCCTGCTGGATAAGAACTCGATGATCGTGGCCTATGATTACAAGCGGGGAGAACCCAGGGCGAAGTTCCGGAAGGATGCCGGCGGCGGCAAAGGCGATTGTATCGACTGTATGCAATGCGTAAAGGTATGTCCAACCGGGATCGATATCCGCAATGGGCTGCAGATGGAGTGTGTCGGCTGTACCGCCTGTATCGACGCGTGTAATCATATGATGGAAAAAGTTGGGCGGCCGCTGGATCTGATACGGTATGCTTCGGAGAGTGGTATTATGGAAAAGGAACCCTTACGGTATACCATGCGGATGAAGCTGTATACCGGACTTCTGAGCATACTGGTGGTCATCCTTTCCGCCCTGCTGTTGAGTCGTAAGGATGTGGACGCGACCATTATGCGTGCACCGGGCATGCTTTTCCAGGAGAGGGGAAAGGACAGCGTTTCCAACCTGTATAATATCAAGATCGCCAATAAGACCATGCGGCAGGTGCCATTGCAGCTGCGTCTGGAAAACCTGTCGGGGAAGGTAGACATTGTCGGCGGGAAAGCTATTCCTGTAAAGAAGGACGATGAGGGCGCCGGGACTTTTTTCGTGATTCTTCCCCGAAACCAGATAATGGCGCGAAAGACAGTCCTGCATATTGGGCTGTATGAGGGAGGTAAGAAAATAGACGAGATACACACCAATTTCCTGGGGCCCATACCGGACCAGGGTGATAATTAAAAACGTAAGAACTATGCGACTCAATTGGGGAAATAAATTGATCCTTGTGTTCCTGGCCTTCGGGGGGATGATCTCCTTTATGGTATATCGTTGTATGCAGACACCTGTGGACCTGGTGGCCAGGGAATACTACAAGGACGAGCTCAGCTATCAGCAGGTCATCGATGCCCGGCAACGGGCCGATCGGCTTTCGGGGAAGGTGGACCTCCGGCAGGAGGGCGCTCATCTTGCTTTATGTATGCCAAAAGAAATGGAGCATGTGGGGCTGACGGGCAGCATCCAGCTGTATTGTCCTTCGGATGCCGGCAAGGACAGGCGTTTTATTCTGCATGTAGATGATGAAGGCAGACAATACATTGGGATGGACCAGGTCCGGCCGGGGCGCTACACTGTCCGTGTACAGTGGCAGGGCGGGGGAGACCAATACTATGCGGAGGAAACCCTAATCATTCAGTGACCATTATATGTGGCCTTTATTTACCACCGCAATCTTTCTGGGTCTCGTGAGCAGCTTTCACTGCGTAGGCATGTGTGGACCGCTGGCCTTGTCGCTGCCTTTGTCGTCCCAGTCGGCGATGGCTCGGTTCGGAGCCCTGATGGTATATCATGCGGGCAGACTGTCTGTATATGGCACGCTTGGAGCCATTTTTGGCATGTTGGGAAGGCATATTTATCTGGCAGGGTTCCAGCAGGTGTTTTCTATCGTGCTGGGGGTGGTGATCCTGGTGTCTGCCGTGT
>Ga0105240_10002005_pt1 | contig 33578 bp, 33 predicted proteins | sample KBSC54metaG_FD_80426 | JGI IMG/M metagenome (GOLD analysis project Ga0105240, IMG submission 80426) | Corn rhizosphere microbial communities from Kellogg Biological Station, Michigan, USA - KBS C5-4 metaG | ecosystem: Host-associated > Plants > Roots > Rhizosphere > Soil | place: Michigan, USA... | reverse complement strand
TACCTACCCTTGCAATCGAATCCAGGAAAGGCGTTTGTATGACAGGGTTACCATAGCAGCCCAGATCAGAATAGCCCATGTCATCCGTCAGGATAAAAATGATATTGGGACGGCGCTGAGAGTTGCTGGTTTGCGCTTCCGCGGGTGCCGCCCCATAAAGGAGAATGGACGCTGACAATATCCTGAGGAACTGTGCTACTTTCATGAAGCTAATATACGTCAATAGGTGAGGACCATCTTCATATGCTCAAATTGCTGTAAATTCATCTCTTCAACAAGCTATATGAACAGATTACTTTCTACTTTATTGGTATGGGCATCGGCCGTGATGGCAGTCCATGCCGCAGACAGTCATGACGTATTGGGCAGATGGGATATCACCGTGCATCAGGGCGGACATGAGACGCCTTCCTGGCTGGAGATCCAGCTGTCGGGATCGAGAACGCTGGTGGGCAGGTTTGTCGGCGGTGGTGGCAGCGCCCGTCCTATCTCAAGGGTGAATTACGACAATGGGAAGATCAGCTTTTCCATACCTCCGCAATGGGAGGGGGAAGACCATGACCTGACGGTGGAAGGTAGTCTCCAGGGCGATTCGCTGGTAGGGTCGATGGTGGAGCCCAACGGAAAAGAGTACAAATGGGTAGGCCGGAAAGCTCCTTCACTGGCGAGGAGTGGAGCGCCTGTATGGGGGAAGACAGTCAAGCTTTTTAGCGGTGCAGATCTGAAGGGATGGCATGCCATGGGTACTAATCAGTGGGTTGCCGAAGGGGGTGTATTGCGGAGCCCTCATTCCGGCGCGAATTTCGTCACGGATGAGAACTTTTCAGATTTCAAATTACACATCGAGTTCAAATACCCCAAAGGCAGCAACAGCGGCGTATATCTGCGGGGAAGATATGAGGTACAGATCGAGGATGATGAAGGCGATATACGCCCGGGTTATGATCATCTCAGCGGTGTCTATGGATTTTTAGCACCCAGCGAGCGGGCCGGTCTTGGTGTCGATCAATGGCAGAGCTATGACATCACGCTGGTGGGGAGGATGGTGACCGTGGTGTTGAACGGGAAGACGGTGATATGCAATCAGGAGATACCCGGTATCACCGGTGGGGCGTTGGACAGTAATGAAGGCGAGGCCGGACCCATCTATCTTCAGGGGGATCATGGACCGATTGAGTACAGGAATATTCAGATCACACCTGCGAAATAGGATGTTATCATGGGGACATTAAAGGAGGATATAAAGACATCGTCCGACTGGCTCATAAAAGCGTTCGGGGCGGACAGGTTGAAACTGGACTATTCAGTTGAAAGCTTTAAGGAGATAGATAGATTTTTTGATCTGCATTCGGAGAATGGCCAGCCCAAGGCTGAAGGAAGGCTTTCCCAAAACCTTGGATCTATATTATTTGCCATCGGGTCATATGTCGGAGAGGCCATTATCAAAAATGTACCGGCGGCCGAGTGGAAGACCAATGATGAAGATCCGGAGGGCGAGGTAAATATTGAGGTTGTGCTTCCTGATGGCACCGTCGTGTGGCCCGTGCAAAGGGTAATGAAAAGATTTAAGAACGGAGGGGAGGATGGTATTTATGATTATGGCGTGGTGATAGTAAGAGATATTGCCCGGGGAGATTATTGGGAGCGGGCGAAAAGCGGCAGGCTTGGATATGCGCCAAAGAAACCCTGGTGGAAATTCTGGTAAACCCCGAAGCGGATGATATTCAACGGGAGATAACGAGGCTGTATATGAATGAGCCGTATCGTACCCTCCTGGGGCATTTCCGACATGAGATTGGGCATTATTATTGGGATGTACTTATCCGCGATGGGGGGCGTCTGGATATGTGCCGGCGGTGATGGAAAATTTGAGATTTATTCATAATATATGTCGGGGATTTAGAGTTATAGACTAGGACTTGCAGGTATAGAATTCTGTCTTTATATTGGCATATCCAATTACTGTATGAAAAAACTATTTTTAAGCTTACTACTTCTTCCTTTTGCCAGGATAGGCCCGAATAATTCTGTTGAAATACGCTCGGGCAAATGGCCGATCAGCCTTGAACGAAACGGTGGTTCCTACTCGCTCATTTTCCGCAATCAGCAGGAGATGCAGCAGGAGGCGTATGATACCGTGGAATTTGCGAATAAGGGGCAGCTGGTCTACCTGGATTCGGCATTGATGGCCCTTAAAAAAGGGCATGATGGCGATGAGGCCGCCTTCTCTACTTATACAGTCAAGCGGACGGACAAGAAATTTGATGGTATGTGGTATATGCTACAGACAAAATATGCTACTACCAATTTCCGTCAGCGTGAGGCCGACCTGATCAGCCAGGCTATCAGGGGCTTTTGAGGGGATATCTCACTTAACCGCACCGGCCTTTCGGGCTGGTTTTGGGACAATAAATAGGGTATTTATTACGTTGTTAATTTTCTAAATTGTTAATTCCAGCACCTTCGAAACTATGAACAGTATGAAAAAGCTTATTTTTTTGCTGCTATTCTTGCCAATGCTTCTGACAAAGGCTGAAGCTCAATTTACTATTACGAATACTTCCACGATCACGCTGGCCGACCTGCGTTCGGGTGACTGGCCTTTGCAATTGCAACGTATCGTGAAAAAGAATGATACGATGTATTTGCTGACCTTCCGGGATAAGCAATACCCGAACAACCACAATATTTCCCAGGTAAAATTCCCCAGCCTGAAGCAGCTGCGTTTTTTGCAGCAGGGGCTGACCTATCTGATGACGGCGGATGATGGCACAGAAGCTACGTACAAGGAATTTTCCATCAAGCGGACGGATGACAAGACCAAGAGAAAACCGGTGCCTAAATTTACGCTGATCTGTTCAGAGGACGGGGATGTGACGGATATCCAGCAGAACGAGGCCAACGCGCTGGTAACCGCGATCAACAAACTCTAAATAAAACTTTTGATAAAAAAACCCCGCTTTTAGCGGGGTTTTTTCTTTAGGTATTATACCAGTTCCTTTTCAACTACTTTGGCTGTTTTCACCGTCTTGATGATACGGGCGGCTACTTTGTAAGGATCGGCAGCGCTATTGGGTCTGCGATCTTCCAGCCAGCCTTTCCAGCCTCTTTCTACGGTACCGATGGGGATGCGGATAGATGCACCACGGTCGGATACGCCGTATTTGAATTCGTCGATAGCAGCTGTTTCGTGCTTGCCGGTGAGGCGGAGATGGTTATCCGGACCGTAGGCCTCGATGTGCTCCTGAATGACGGGGCGGAAGGCCTCGCAAATTGTTTCATAGATCTCACGGCTGCCGGCGGTGCGGAGCGTGGTATTGGAGAAGTTGGCGTGCATGCCGCTACCATTCCAATCCAGGTTGCCCAGGGGTTTGCAATGCCAGTTGATGGACAGACCGTATTTTTCACCGATGCGCTCGAGCAGGTAGCGAGCGATCCAGATCTGGTCGCCGGCTTCTTTAGCGCCTTTGGAGAAGATCTGAAATTCCCACTGACCGGTAGCAACTTCGGCGTTGATGCCTTCTACATTCAGGCCGGCATCCAGACATGCGTCCAGGTGCTCTTCTACCATAGCGCGGCCATAGGCGTTCTTGGCGCCAACGGAGCAGTAGTAGGGGCCTTGGGGGCGGGGGAAGCCGCCTTCGGGGAAGCCCAGGGGTTTGTCAGTCTCGGGGTTCCACAGAAAATATTCCTGTTCGAAACCAAACCAGAAATCATTATCGTCGTCTTCGATCAGTGCACGCCCATTGCTTGGATGGGGTTTGCCATTGGGGCTGAGTACTTCGCACATTACGAGGTAGCCGTTCTTACGCTGAGGGTCTTTCACCATGAATACGGGTTTCAGCAGACAGTCGGAGGAGCCGCCTGGAGCCTGTTCGGTGGAGGAGCCGTCGAAACACCACATGGGGACGTCTTCGAGCTTGCCGGAGAAGTCTTTTTCAATCTTTGTTTTGCTACGCAAACTTTGGATGGGTTGATACCCATCGAGCCAGATATACTCAAGTTTTGCAATGGACATAGTACACTGTTTTTTTTATGTTATAGAATGATACTTACTAACCTAAGTGTTCGTGCAAAAGGTACCGCCCGGGTAGTCCATCTGGGATGGGCGACAGCAAGCAATACCTTTTTTTAAAATGCACTTTACAGCATGACGAAAATATTAAATTTTTAATATTGAAAAATATTATAAAATCTTAATATGAGTGTTTTAACATCCTGAAATACCCATTTTCAGTCAAAATTTATTAAATAAATAATAAAAAGCCCATATTTTGAAATACGTTTTGGGAGGGGCTTAATATTTATGATATTTATATTTATTTAATATGAATAGGCGGGAAGACCTCGAAATTACACAACCTATTTATATTCGGGTGGTTATGCTAATTTATGCCTGACTGACGGGTCGGCCAGCCCCTGAGGTTATGGTAATTTCCTTTCGGAGACGCCCTCCTTCGTAATGGTCACGGGCTTGATCAGACCATTGGCGTCGAACTCCATATGGTCGATACAGGTGACGCGGTGATTGGCATCCGTCTCCCCAAGAGGCCGTCGATGATAGACGATGTAATAATCATCCGTGCCGGGGATATGCAGCACCGAATGGTGGCCGGCGCCGGTAGCCACGGACATATCCTGCTGTAGGATCTTGCCAATGCGTTTGAAGGGCCCGGTTGGGCTGTCCGCCATGGCGTAGGCTACTGAGTAGTCAGGGCCCGTCCAGCCGCCTTCGGACCACATAAAATAATACTTCCCTTTACGATAGATCATGTAGGGTCCTTCGACATAGCCTTCGGGTGTGATCTCTTTAAAGGTGACGCCGTCGGGGAAGGGAATAAAGCCTGTGAAGTCGGATTTTAGCCGGACGATATTGCAGTGATGCCATCCTCCATAGATCATATACCATGCGCCGTCCTTGTCATGAAAGACGGCCTGATCGATGGGCTGCGCTCCGTTGTGGAATTTGTCGATGAGGGGATGGCCTAAATAATCCTTATACGGACCCTGAGGCTTGTCGGCCACGGCAACTCCGATGCCTCCGACGGACGAGTCGTTCTGAATATCGTTGGCGCCAAAGAAGAAATAGTATTTACCGTCCTTTTCGGTGATGGCCGGAGCCCACATAGCGCGCCAGGCCCAGCGGATAGCGCTGGTGTCGAGGATGTGTTCATGCTTTTGCCAGTGTATGAGGTCGGTAGAGGAAAAGGCGTCGAAGAACACCTGCTCATTGTATTTGGCGGAATAGGTCGGGTATACCCAGTAAGAGTGACCGAACACGGCTGTTTCGGGGTCAGCATACCAGCCGTGGAAGATGGGGTTGCCGGAGGTCTGGGCCAGGCCGGATATTGACAAGCCAAGAGACAGCAGTAAAGGGAGGCAGGATCGCATATGTCACATCATTGAAGGATGAAGATAAGAAGTAAAAAGGTAGATTTGAGTATGCTAAAACGACTGGCTTATATACTGGTGGCCGGGGGGCTGATGGCAGGCGGGATAGAAACGTATTTATCGTTGCACCACCTGTTCGTCACGGGGCTGAATCCTTTCTTAGGCACCGTGTTTTTGATTCTTGCGTTGCTGCTGGCCATCCCGCTGATCATATGGGCAATGAAAAAATTACGAATGTCCACCTGGGAACTGTTTGCGGCGGGGACAATGTGCTGGTTATATTTTACCATCGCGTGGGGCAGTATATTAAATCGGTCGACGTTAGATTTGCATTTGCATGATACGTTTTTTGTCATTGCACGCCTCCCGCTTACGGAGTTCCTGCTGGGGATCATGGTCGTGTTTACATGGACCTACTATTTATTGGAAAAGTTTGGTTATGTGAACTGGTGGTTGGGTCGGCTTCATTTTTGGGTGACCTTCCTGGGGCTTGTTTATTTCGTATGGCCGGATCACCACGAAGGGCTTGCCGGTATGCCGAGGAGATATATCGACTATAGTGGTTGGATGGATCTTGATCATTTTGGGCGCATAAATGAGACCAACACTATAGTATTACTGGCGACTCTTATTATGCAGATCGTATTCGTGGGAATGGTAGTGTATTATACGACAAGAAAATTTTTTGTGGGGACGAATAATTAGTATTTTTATTTACTCCTTCTAATGATACTTTCCCTCCGGGTAATGAGTACCTGAAAAATTGGATTAGGTACGTAACAGACCAGTTATTTCAATTATTAAACTTTATGTTATGGAAGAGAGAGAAAGTATAGTTTTTTATCAGGCGGGGCCGAATGACCCTGGTATTGAAGTCAGAGTTCAAGAAGAGACTGTATGGCTAAACCAGGCACAGATGCAGGATCTTTTTCAGCAGACAAAGCAAAATATCAGCTTGCATATTAATAACATATTCAATGAGAACGAGTTACTGAGGGAGGCAACTGTCAAGGATTCCTTGACAGTTCGAATAGAGGGCGGACGAGAAGTGCATTGAAGAAAAGGCGGCCAGTCTTTTGTATTTTGTTATCAAAAATCACTCCTTCTCAGACGGTAATAAAAGGATCGCGGCTTTCGTATTCGTATGGTTCATGGAAAAGAGTGGTATCTTATACCGCCCGGATGGATCCAAAAAGATAGCAGATAATGCCCTGGTAGCGCTGACCCTGATGATAGCTGAAAGCAAGGCGGAGGAGAAAGAAATGATGACAAAAGTGGTGGTGAATCTGATCAATCTTAAAAACTAATATGCGCGCATTAACCCCCCTGCTCCTGGCCGCCTTCACGGCCATGACAGCATCCGCTCAAAAGAACTACACACCGGCCATCGACAGCTTTATGCAGTCCCAGGTCCAGGTCCGCGGCTTCAATGGCAATGTGCTCGTGGCAAAGTCGGGCAAGGTGCTTTATCAGCGATCCTTTGGATATAGCAACTTCGACACCAAAACGCCCCTGGATGAGAACTCTCTTTTCGAGCTGGCATCCGTCTCCAAACAATTCACTGCTGTCGGCATCCTCCTGCTAAAGGACGAGGGCCGGCTGTCCCTGTCGGACACGTTGCGAAAATTCTTTCCCGAGCTCCCATATTCCCATGTCACCATCCAGCATCTGCTGACCCACACCTCGGGTCTCCCCGATTATATGGATGCTATGATCAAAAAATGGGATCATAAAAAAATAGCGTTCAATTCGGATGTGATACAATTCCTTGCCACCGAGCACATACCCGCCGACTTCCGGCCGGGCGAAAAATGCGTGTACTCCAACACAGGCTACCAAATGCTGGCCTCCATCATTGAAAAGGTTTCGGGCGAACCATACGAAGTGTATATGATGGAGCACGTATTCAAGCCGGCGGGACTGCAGCGTACGAGGATCTATAATACCCGCCGGTCAGGCGAGACGATCCCCAACTATGCCTATGGATATACTTATATCGACAGCCTGAGACCGGCCGCGCTCCCCGACAGCGTGAAGACCCTGGACTTTGTCTTCTACCTGGATGGCATCGTAGGCGATGGAACGGTAAATTCCACCACGGGTGATCTGCTCCTATGGGACAGGGCGCTGAAAGAGCACAAGTTATTGAGTGCGGCTACCCAAAAACAAATGTTCACGCCACAACACCTGTTTGATTCGACGATAAAGAATTATTACGGCTATGGCGAATTCTTAGGCACCAACGAAATAGGTCCTTATATCACCCACAGCGGCGGATGGCCGGGCTATCACACCATAGTAACCCGGTATCCCAATCAGGATCTGACATTGATCATACTGTCCAATTATCAATCGGATGTAGGAGGAGTGTCAGGGGCGCTGGCTTATATCGTCACCGGCAGAACGGTGGTGCCGTCTTATGAACACCATGCCATCCACCTGGACAGTACAGCGCTGGATAGGTTTGTAGGAAAGTACAACGTTCCATACGCCGGAGAAATAAGTATCGTCAGAAAAGGCGATCAGCTCTATCGTTACAAGACAGGCGCACGAGAGGTAGAGTTGCTACCCGAAAGTTCCAACAAAATATTTTACTCGGGCTGGAGTGATACACAGATGGACTTTGAATGGGATAACAAGGGCAGAGCTAAAAAGGTTTTCTTTATTCAATCGGGGATGAAAAAGGAGATAGCTCCCGTTAAATAAAAAATGACCCCGGAAGAAGCCTCCCGGGGTCTGCGTGTGTGGTGGTTGGTGTATCGAGTATCAATTGTGAATGTCAACGTTAAAATCAACACCTGCCGGCGGAGGCGTATTATGCCTGCCATACCATTCCCGCGTGTGATGGTGGTAGTGATGATAGTAGTGCGTCTCATAACAGCCGGATAATGCGAGTAGCATTATACCAAGCAGAGAGACAGAACCTATTATTTTCTTCATAAAATAGATTTTGTCTTATCTATATCTAAAAACCTGCCAATTGGCAAATCGTTCCAAAATCAAGCACTTAATGCATTTTGGATTGTGGAAATTGGGGATTGTTTTACCCAAATAAAGCTATGCGTGACAATTTTTATATTATTACGGGTGGACCCGGCGCCGGGAAGACCACCTTATTGGAAGAGCTGAGTAAGTACCAGGTGCTATGTGTCCCGGAAGTGGCCAGACAGATCATACAAGAGCAGGTGGCTCAGGGTGGCCGGGCAGTGCCCTGGGATGATACGGTGCAGTATAAGGAATTGATGCTTCAGCGTTCCATCGAAGACTACCAGCGGACAGAAACGGATATCCCTGTATTTTTTGATCGCGGTATACCGGATGCGCTGGCCTATGCGCGACTCATCGGAGATGTTTCTCCGGCGGCCCTGGCCGAAGAATATCGATATAACAGTCTGGTGTTCATCCTGCCTCCCTGGGAGGATATCTATGCGACGGACAACGAGCGAAAACAGACTTTTGAGGAAGCCATCGATGTGTTTCACCGGCTAAAAGCAGAATATACGGCCTGTGATTACCAGGTTGTTGAAGTCCCATGCAAATCCGTTGAAGAAAGGGCCCTTTTTATCTTAGAGAGGATCGGCATGCATCGAAAGCTGTGATTAAATTGTCATACAAATGAGCTCAGGGCCGTCTTTTCACTGTCAACCGACCTGCCAGGGTGGGTCATCAGGTCTGCAGAGGATCACCGCGTCAACCTGTACATAAATAACGCCGCCCGCTGTATCAAAAAGGGATATTCTTTCAAATTGATCGTTTCCCCCGCCCGGTGTGCCCCATTGCCGGAAGCTCCCAATCCATCGAGACAGTCCAGGTATTGCGCAATGTCCGAGATATCCCCTGCACCTCTGGCGCCGGGATCGCCGGCTACGGTCTCTCCGATACCCATATCCCGGGTGACCTTGCCCAACTGGCCTACCAGCCGGAGATTGCCTGGGGTGGGTTCCATAGCGGGGAGCCCGTCTGTGAAGCTGATAGTGGCCCGGGCGCCGGGCAGGCTGGCGGCGACAATAGCCTTCATCTTTTCACGGGCATTGTTCTTTTGTGTTTCGGAGAGAAATCGCAGATCCCCCGTAACATGCGCCGCAGGAGAAATAATATTGGTCTTACCGAGCGCCTCGCCTCTCGCACCCTGGTCAGTCACCTTTACATCGGAACCACCTACGATAAGTCCCGGATTAAAAGTGAGATACTGCTCCTTACCCAGCTGTTCCCTGAAAGTATTGAGGATACGGGCGACCTCATAAATGGCCCCATATCCGGCGCTGTCGGTAAATACCTGGGATGAATGCCCCGTCCTGGCTGTCACATCCAGCGACCACCCACTGGCGCCCCGGCGGGCGGCGGCTACGGTATGCAATCCCATGGCAGATTCAAAACCCAATGCAATATCACAGGTCCTGGCGCGCTCGATAAAATCCTTACGCGCCACATGGTGCGGGGAGCCCGACCGTTCCTCATCCCCTGTAAAATAAGCGATGATATACATGTCCTTTAATTGCCCCGCTGCCTGGAGGGCCTGCAGGGCAGCGATCATGGCTACATCCCCGCCTTTCATGTCGTTGACTCCCTGACCCGTAGCCGTGGAGTCGTTGAGGACGGTGTAGGGGCCGGCAGGCATGTCCGGTTCGAAGACAGTGTCCAAATGACCGATTAGAAACAACTTCTTACCCTTCTTTCCTTTATGTGTCGCAACCAGATGACCCGCACGGTGGAGCGAGTCGGGTTCGGCTACCCACTCGATGGTGAAACCCAGCTTCTGCAATTCCATCGCATACAGGTCGCCTACCTTCCGGACGCCGGCAATATTGAGCGTGCCGCTGTTGATATTCACCGAACGGATAAGCAGTTGCATGGTGGCGTCCATATGATCGGTGACATAGGTCATTGCCTTTTTTTCTGCAGCGTCGAGCTGCGCATGGACGGGGGGTGTAATAAAGATCAGGAATACCGGGAGAATGAGCTTATAATATCGCATAGAGGATAAGTTAGGGAAAAGAGGTATATTTTCCCAAAAAAATCATGGGGGCTGCGACACCGTTAAACTTTTACTATTTCAATACGTCCATAGTGCTATGACATTAAAAAACATCTGCATCCTGTTGCTATTGGCAATTCAGGTAATTCCCGGTCGGGCGCAATCTTCCAAAGCCAACCTCGACCAATGGCTGGACGACAACACAAAAGATATGGGAGGAAGGTCCATGCTGGTGGTATGGAAGGATGGGAAACTGCTCTATAGCAGGAGTGTCAATGATATGACCAGGAAGCAAAAGATGGTAGATAAGTTCATCGCCCGGCGACAGAAGAAAGAGATTGATTTCTCCGATTATACGATGTCCTACCGGCAGCCGATTGCGAGCTGCAGTAAATGGTATAGCGCAGCCCTCGTGATGACCTTTGTGGATGAAGGAAAAATAAACTTGTCCGACACCGTGGGAAAATATCTGCCCGTGTTGTCGCAGCATGGAAAGGGAAATATTACCCTTCGTCAGTGTCTTTCTCATCTCACGGGCATAAAAGAACCACCGCTGCAGGAGAGTATCAAGGACATGCAACGCATCGGCAGCATGGATGAGGCCATGCAATACATTGCAGACATGCCGATGGAAGGTGCGCCGGGAACCGTCTTTCATTATAGCAATGCAGGTCTGCAAATAGCGGGAGCCGTTATCGAGAAGGTCAGCGGCAAAAGCTTTGAAACGTTGTTTGCGGAGCGGATAGCACGGCCGCTGGGTATGCAAAATACAGATTTCGGAAAGGGCCGCGTCGCACTACCTGCGGGAGGAGCCTATAGCACACCGGAAGATTACCTGAACTTTCTTATAATGGTCCTTCATAAGGGCGTATTCAACGGTGCACGGATCCTGAGCGAGAACAGCGTTGCCGAAATGCAGGTAGACAGGATCACGTCGGATGTAAAGATCGGCTATTCCCCTGTGTCTATGGATAGCATCGGGTATGGCTATGGAGAGTGGGTGGTGAAGCCCGACGGCAAGACGGTGACGAGTCCGGGTCTTTTTGGCAGCATCCCGTGGGTGGATAATGATCGCGGGTATTGCGCGTTCCTGATGACTTTTTATATCAAAAAGAGAGATGCCGCACAACGTTTCAGGGAGTTAAAACAAATGGTCGATGGGGTCGTGGATGGCCACTGATCCGCCGACCCGGCCGGGGGGCGGGTCGCTATCCCCTGAATGCAGACGGCGTCATGCGCGTCCCCTTCTTGAAGAAATGATTGAAATGCGCCGGCTCCTCAAAACCCAGACAATAGCTGATCTCGGAGATGTTCCAGTCCGTGTGTTTTAGAAGGGCCTTGGCTTCGCTGAGTAGCCGCTCGAGAATATGTGCTGTCGTCGTTCGGCCGGTGCTGAGCTTGATGGCCCTGTTCAGGTGATTGACATGTACGTTCAGCTTGTCCGCATAATCACTGGCGCTGCGTAACACAAACTGTTGTGAAGGGTTTTCAATGGGGAACTGACGTTCCAGCAACTCCCTGAATACGGCGGTGATCCGCGCATTGGCATCTACATGTTGATAGAGGGATTCCGTGGGGCCTATCTTTAGGGCGGCGTGGACCATCTCCATGATATAGTTGCGGATGAGGTCGTACTTGAATCGGTAGTCGGATCGCATCTCCGTCAGCATCTTTTCAAACACATTGCTCAAATTCCTATGCTGCTCGTCGTCGAGCATAAATGCCGGCTTGCCGCCGGGGGTGTACATGGGTAGTTCATTCAGGCTGGCCCGCATATGATCGCTAAAGAACTCTTCTTTAAAAATGCAGAAATACCCTTCCCCGATCTTGCCGGGTATAACATGCTCCACTGTATAAGGCACCCGGGGATTGAAAAAGAGCAATGCCGGTCCTGAAACTTCCAGACTCTTGTCGGCGTAATGATAGATGTTGTGGCCGCGTAAAAGTGATACCTTATAATAATCCCTGCGGGTGTAGCGCATGGGCTGGTGCGGGACAACAGCCAGGTCCTCGATCTTGAACACATTGAAATGACCGGGCTCTCTGCCCAGATCTTCCGGTTGACCGAGACATTTATTACGATAGAAGTCTGCGATGGTTTCGATGTTCGACATTGCTCTTGAATTTTATTTCCTGTCACCCCCCATCCGCTCAATCATCCAGCCGGGGTATTCGGGCGTCAGTTTGCTGACAGCATCCAGCTTTTGCAGTTCAGCCGCATCCAATGACAGATCGATGGCTTTTAGATTGTCGTCCAACTGCTGTGGGTTCTTGGCCCCTATGATAACCGTGCTGACGGCGGGTTGATGCAAGACCCAGGAAAGAGCCACCTGCGCTACCGACACACCCTTCGCCCTGGCCATCTCCTGCATCACGTCGATGATATCATAGGCTTTCTCCCTGTTGACAGGAGGGAAGTCGAAGTTGATCCGACGGCCTTCTTCCGGGCTGGTGTTACGGCTGTACTTGCCGCTGAGCAGACCACCCGCCAGGGGACTCCATACCATCAGACCCAGTTTCTGGTCCAGCAATAAAGGTACGATTTCCCTTTCTATGTCCCGGCCGGCGATGGTATAGTAGGCCTGCAGCGAAACGAATTTCGAATAACCTTTTATATCCGAAATGGACAGCGCCTTCATGATATGCCAGGCGGCGAGATTACTACATCCGATGTAGCGGACTTTCCCGGAGGATACCAGCTGGTCCAGCGCATAGAGGGTCTCTTCCAATGGAGTGAGGGCGTCATATCCATGTATCTGATACAGATCGATATAGTCTGTCTGCAGACGCCCCAGACTTTCTTCCACCTGGTGGAGGATATGCTTGCGGGTGAGACCTATCTGGTTGGGACCTTCGCCCACCTTGCCGCGCACCTTGGTGGCGATGATGAGATCGTCACGCCGGAGGCCAAGATTGCGTATGGCCGTACCCGTCATCTGTTCACTGACGCCTTCGCTATATACATTTGCCGTGTCTATAAAATTGATCCCTGCTTCCACGGAGCGTTTGACAAGCGCATCCACTTCGTCCTGGGGGAGAGTGCCGATGGCGGTCCAGAAACCCCTGCCGCCAAAGGTCATTGTGCCGAGACAAAGCTCCGATACTTTAAGACCTGTATTACCTAATAAATTGTATTGCATTGTCTGCTACTTTTTGATGAGTGGTGAAATGGTTATCGCCTACCAGTAAGACAGGCGGTGGCGCCGGCTGTTCCGCCAGCAGGATAAGGTTGGTGGCTGTATGATCGCTGTCACGGATATGTTCCCACATATCGTAATCCCTTGCATGCAGCCGGGGTTGAAAGGATGCCGGAGCCACTACGGTGATGAATATGTCGAACTTCTGCGCGCTCGCCTTTTCTATCTCCGACAATCCCAGGGTGGCATATTTGGTGGCCGCGTACAGACTGCTGTCGTTGGCGGCTGCGCAGGCTGCCATAGAGGATATGTTGAGGATATATCCCGAGCGTTGTTGCCGCAGATAGGGCATCACCCTATGCGTCACCGTCATGGATGCCGTCGTATTGATCGCAAAACATTGGTGGATGTCGGAAGGTGACAGTTCTTCCATCCTTCCTTTTGGGGCAAAGCCTGCGTTGTTGACGACGACATCGATGCGGCCAAAGGTGCTGTGCGCGGTGGCGATGGCTTGTTCGATAGCGTATTCATCCCTGAGATCAACCTGCAAGGGCAGGAAGTTCTTCATCAGCGCGGTAGGGATGGAATTGTGGATCTGATCCGTGAGCCGTTGCAAATGCCGGGTGGTAGCAGCCACCTGATCGCCTCGTACCAGCAGCTGTTTTACTAAGGACAGCCCCAGTCCTGTGGAGGCGCCTGTGATAAACCAGACCCTTGGAGTCCGGCTGTATGACCCTTTCCGACCGTCGGCGGATGGATAATGGTTCTGATTGTTGTGCATATGATCGGTGGTTTTGGATCACAAATTTAGGCCGGGGAGGGCGGGGGATCATTGCACGCTTCAAACCAATAATTGTAAAAATCAAACAATCGGGAAGGGGACGACCAGACCCTCCGGAAGGGTAGGCCGCCGTGTTAACATTAAGATAATATAGGGACTACTCTGTCCTCAAACTTTTTACGGGATTAGCGAGTGCAGCCCGGATACTCTGGTATCCAACAGTACAGACCGCAACGCCTGCGATGATGAGCAGACCCAGTACGAAGAGCCAGGGACCCAGCGGAACATGGTATTTGAAATTCCGCAACCAATTTTCCATCAGGACCCAGGTCACCGGCGCCGCTATCAGAAAGGCGATCACGATGAGGCGCGAGAACTCTTTTCCAAAGATCCAAAGTATCTCCCCGACGCTGCCACCCAGCACCTTCCGGATACCTATCTCTTTTGTTTTGTGAGCGACCATAAAGGAGACAAGGCCATAGAGACCCAGACAGCCGATGAATATGGCGATAAAGGAGAAGACACGGACGAGCTTTAGCATGGTCGTCTCCATCTCATAAAATCCGGCGATGGATTCATCCAGGAATTGATATTCGTAAAGTTTATCGGGAAATGCGCTGTTCCAGGTCTTTTCCAGGGCGGGCATCACGGTGCGGATATTCTTCATGTTCAATTTTACCGCATAGGCCTGATATTGACTCCTGTAATTGGTGATGCAGATAGGGGTGACATCCTCATGAAGACTGCGATCATGGAAGTCTTTTACTACACCGGTAATGGTAACGGTGACTTCCTGATTGAAATTGATCTTTTTTCCGAGGGCTTCTTCAGGGGATCTTAGCTGTAGTTTTTTGATCATGGTCTCATTGACGACGCATTCCCTGGTGCTGTCCCCGGGGAAGAAATTCCTGCCTGCCACGAGGTGGAGGCCGAAGGTGGGAATATACTGGTCATCGCCCGCCTTGATGCTGGTGCGGAATAGTTCCGGCTCGGAGCGGGTGTCAAAGGTGATGATGGTACCCCATGTCTCGCTTGAGGAAGGTGCGGCATAGCATCGGGTGACATTCTCTACTCCCGGAACGGCAGCCAGACGCCGGGCAGTTGTAGTCACGGCCAGTCCGACGGAGTCGGCGCCCCGGGGTAACATTACGATGGCGTCCTTGTCGAATCCAAGATCGGCTTGGCGGGTGTATGTCATTTGCCGGGTGATGACGAGCATACCCATGATGAGTACAAAGGATATGGTGAATTGTGTGATGATGAGGGCGCGCCGGATATTAAAACTTCCGATATGCTGTATCGATAGCCGGCCTTTTAATGCAATGGCGGGACGGAACCCTGAAAGGATCAGGCCCGGGTAGGCGCCGGCCAGGAAGGTGACCAGGATGATGAGGAGAGGGATGAACAACAGCAACAGGCTGTCCTTTGCCAGATCGATGGTCATGCTGGCGTGAAACAAATCGTTAAAAACAGGCAGGATCAATATGGACAGGACAATGGCCAGGGCGGCTGCCAGCACGGTAATAAGCCCTGTCTCCGCAATGAACTGCCAGAACAGCTGTCCTTTCAGGCTCCCCAACACCCGCCGTATGCCTACTTCTTTGCTTCTGCGCAACGCCTGTGCCGTTGCCAGGTTAATGAAATTCACACAGGCCGTGATGATGAGGAAGGCGCCGATGATGGAAATGATCCAGAGATTGCGTTTCTCCATGGGCCCTCCATAGCGCGCATCGAAATGGACTTCGGATAAGGGCTGCAATTTGTATACATGTACGTTCTTGCTTTTGGGACGATATTTTTTCACATAATTCACCAGCAATTTTTCTACTGTTGCCGGATTGACGCCGGGACGCAGGCGGGTGTAGCATTTGAGTTCAGACTCTATGCCATTCCATGAGTCGTCTGCAACCAGCCAGCTATCGAATCCACGCAGGGTAGGCCAGGATATAAAAATATCCGACTGCTGTTCCGTATTGGCGGGAAGGTCTTTTAGGACGCCCGTGATGCGGCATTCCAGCCTGTTGTCAAACCAGATGGTTTTGCCGATGGGGTCCTCGTTGCCAAAGTATTTATGTGCCAGCCTGCCGGTAACGATAGCTGTATTGGGTTCCGCCAGCATGGTTTTCTTGTCCCCGCGTAATAATGGAAAGTTGAAAATATCGAAATAGGCGGGTTCGGCGAAGACAGCGCCTTCTTTCTCCTTGAATTTTTTTACCTCCGTGGGCGTACGAAGGGCGATCATCATATCACCAAAGCCGGCGATACGGGCAGTCTGTTCGGCAAAAGTATAGTCGTCGCGAAAGGCTTTGCCAAAGGCTGGAGGAACGCTGCCCGCATAATGGATCTCGTCGCGATGCTGCTCGGTGACCGCGCGATAGATACGGTCCCTGTCCTTATGGAAGTTGTCAAAACTAAGATGGTACTTCACCAGGGTGAAGATGAGGATACCACAGGTCATGCTAAGCGCAAGACCCAATATATTAATGGTGCTGTAGGCCTTGTTCCGGAACAGCACACGGACGGCGATCTTCCAGTAATTTTTTAGCATGAAAATTTAGGAACAAGAAGGGTGCCATTAGCACAGGCGGTTGAAAATGATTTGATTGTGGGCGACCTGCCCGGCCGGAGTGTTCGATTTTAATACAGCCGGTGTCTCCATATCAGTACAGACACGCCGACACAAATTCATTCCGGAACTTCCCTTCCGGGTCCATCTCCGCGGCCAGCGTTTTAAAGTCATCCAGCTTCTCATACTGACGCTGGAGTGTGGCCGGGTGCATGGTGAACAGCTTGCCCCAGTGTGGCCTGGCCCCGAACGGCGCCAGCTCTTTTTCGATGAGGGGAAGCAGCCTGCTGACTGCGGGCCAGTCCTGATGCCAGGTGAAATGCAGAGCGACGGAGTCCTGTTGTCTGTTGGGGCTCAGCCAGAGCTCATCGGCCGCAACGGTACGGATCTCGGAGATAAAAAGATGGGGGCTGATCTGCGGGCCCAGCCGGTTGATGGCCAGCAAGGCCTCGACGCCATGATGAAATGGTACAAAATATTCCGATTGCAGCTCGGCGCCTGAGCTGGGTGTAAAGCCCATCCTGAAATGTGGAAGCCGCTCGTGCCAGGCACCGGGTATGCCCATCTGCTCGGTGCAATTCTCTGCGGGGGTACCAGCGATGGGGTGGAGGGGTTGCGCGGCGGCCCTGGCGCCAAAGAGCTCGCGGGGGACGTCAGACATGTCCGGACCGCCAAAGGGCATCCTACTTTTCACCCAAACCTCGTTGATCGCGTCCTGCCGCCAGTCCGTAAAAAGACTTACGCTGTATCCGGCAGAGAGTATCTTTTCAAAATGTGTTGTCAGCTCAGAAATGGGCAGATGTTCGTACACCGTCTGACGGATCTGGTAACGAGGCTGGATGGCCAATGTAACCTTTGTCACCACACCCAACACACCCAGGTTGACGGCTGCAGCCTGGACAAGATCTTTTTTATCGATAGACATTATCTCTCCGTTGCCTGTAACCAGCTCCAGCGCCGTGACGGCGGTGGTAAGATTGCCGTTGCCGATGCCTGATCCATGGGTAGCCGTGGCGATAGAGCCCGCTACCGATATATGCGGGAGAGAGGCCAGGTTGTGCAGGGCATAACCCTTTTCATCCAGGGCGGGCGCCAGCTCACCATATTTGATGCCGCCGCCGACAGTGACGGTTTGCGCTGCAGGATCGAGGGATATCACATTGTTCAGCCAGCCGGTGGAGATGAGATGATGCTCGCTGTCGGCGATCCTGTTAAAGCAGTGGCGCGTGCCCAGGACCCTGCATTTTTTTAGCTGTCGTACCAGTGTCTGTACTTCTTCGACTGAGTGAGGGTGATGTATATGAGGAGTGCTGTATTCGATGTTGCCTGCCCAGTTCCGTGTGTTCATGCCCCTAAGGTAGGAGAATATCGTCGACAAAGGGATGTCCGTCTATTTTGCTGCCGGAGCGCCCAGCCTCGTGCTAGTTTCGGGATATGAAAAAGATAACAACAACACTGATCGCAGGGTTTATCTTCTGGCTGTCCGCCCTGCCAGCCATGGCACAGGAAGACGTGCCGCCGGCGCCCAGCTGGGTCTCGGACAGAGGATACTGGGTCGTCGAAAGTCGTAATGACTCCTCTATCGTTTATTTTTATAATAACGACAATCTGCTGGTGCACAGGGAAGAGCTGCGTGGAACGCTGAATGCCGGCAGACGCAGGACCAAACTACGCCTTACAAAGACCCTGGAACAGATGGTGACGGCTTTTAGTCGACAAAACAGGCCCATCTATCGACAAATGATGAACGGGGATACAACTTCGGCGGGTCAGCCGTAATTTTAAGTCATGGGTCCCCATCCATTCATATTCTCCAATGAACGTCGTTACCGGCTGCGGCGGCATCTGGCCTTTTGGCTTCTATGGACGGTGTCGCAGGCCATCTTATATTCGTTTGTCACGGGTGTGCTGGGGCAAAGCTGGTTTGTGCGACTGGGAATGGCCACGGTGAATGCGGTGGGTTTTATGCCGGCCCATCTGTTCCTTTCGTATTCGCTTATGTATTTTGTCATACCAAGGTACCTGTTGAAAGAAAAATATATTGCTTCAACAGTGATGACTCTGCTGTTGTTCCTGCTTACAGGGGTGATCTCGGCGGTATTGGGTGTTTATCTTCTCCCTTATTCAAGATTGTGTCTGGGGTTTCCCGAGGCGCATATCGCAGAAGTGAATTTCGGGCTCAGTCTGTTGGGTGGCTTGCGCGGGGCCTGTACCATCGGGGGTGTAGCCGCTGCCATCAAGCTGATGAAATACTGGTATGTCAAGCAGGCACGTAACCTGGAATTGCAGAAAGAGAATATCGCCGGTCAGTTACAATTGCTAAAGGCCCAGATACACCCTCACTTCCTTTTCAATACCTTGAATAACATGTATGCTCACGCGCAGGTAGGATCGGCTTCCGCTCCGGTGCTTATTGCCGGGTTGTCGGACCTGCTGCGTTATATGCTGTATGAAGGCAATCAGCCGCTGGTGCCCTTCGAAAAGGAACTGAAGATGATAAAGGATTATTTTGTGCTGGAACAGGTGCGCTATGGCAATAAGCTGGACATCAACCTGGAGCTCCCTGCCGACACGAAGGGACTCTATATCGCGCCCCTGTTGCTGCTACCCTTTATCGAAAATTGCTTCAAGCACGGGGCCAGCCATGTATTGGATCAGCCCTGGATCAGCCTGCGGATCACGGTGGAAGGGAACAGGATGAAAATGAAACTGCTGAATGGCAAGGCGGATGAGATCTCCCCTGCGGCCTCCGCCGGGGGTATTGGAATAGCCAACGTCATGCGCCGGCTGGAACTGCTCTACCCACAGAAGCATGAGCTGGACATCAGAGATGAGGAAGATGTATTTATTGTCAATCTGCAGCTGCAATTGGTGCGGCGTAATAAAATAATTCATGAACACCCCTCAGCCAAATACCATCCGGTGTCTGATCGTGGATGACGAGCCTCCCGCCCGTGATATCCTCCGGCGATACATCAGCGAGATGCCGATGCTGGAGCTGGCGGGAGAATGCGGCAATGCGATGGAGGCATTGAATATGTTGCAGCGTCGTCCTGTCGACCTGTTGTTCCTGGATATACGCATGCCGCAGCTAAAGGGCACGGAGCTGGTGAAGATATTGAAGAACCCGCCGAAGGTGATCTTTACAACGGCGCATGCGGACTACGCGATGGAAGGATATGAATTGGATGTGGTGGACTATCTGTTAAAGCCTATCCAGTTCGACAGGTGGGTAAAGGCCGTAAGCAAGGCTTTTCAGGCCACGTGGTCCCCGGCCGGCGCTACCGGCTCCTTTGCCGCGCCAGGTGGCGGGATGATGGTCGCGTCCGAAGTCGCCCCAAAGGACTCCTTTGTATATTTCCGGATGGACCGTAAGATGGTGAAGGTGACGCTGCAAGACATTACGTATGTCGAGAGCATGAAGGATTATGTAAAGGTCCATACCCGCGAGGGGGTTATTATAACCAAGCAATCTATTTCTTCCGTGGAGGCAATGCTGCCCGAGCAATCGTTCATACGCACGCACCGGAGCTATATCGTGAACATCAATAAGATCAGATCCTATACGCATGAGCTGATAGAGATCGGGATGACGGAGATCCCTATTGGTAAATTATTCCGCAATGGAGTGCGGAAGGCCCTTACCACACCATCAGCGTCGTGATCAGATACTTTTTCCCGTCGGTCCATTTCACCGTATATATACCCTTCGCCAGATCGCCCACCGGCATCTCCCATTGCTCCGTGCCGGGAGTCACCAGTACTGTTCTCATCCGATGGCCTGCCCGGTCATAAACGGACAGATATGACTTCTGATAGCTCAGCGGATATTTTATCACCACGGTGGTATGCGCAGGATTGGGAGCCAGGGTCAGCTCATCGTCGCTCAAACCTGTTACAGGGTTTATTGCTGTGACGACGATGAAAATAAAGCCGGTCATATTGTCCGTTCCATAGGAGGTCTTGACCGTGACAGATCCCGAGGCGCCGGTATTCAGGATGGCCGTGATGACGCTGTCTGAAACAACCACGAAGCTGGCGGCGGAAATCCCACCGAACTGGACATACTGTGTGCCTGTAAAGCCAGATCCACGGATCGTCACTGTCTGGCCCTTAGCCGCCGAGTCCGGACTGAAAGAGCTGATATGTGGAGCGGGATAATAGACGAAGCCATGCAGGCTGGCGCTGCCCGCGACGGTGGTCACGCTCACGTCTCCCGAACCCCCTTCGCCCAGGACTGCCTGAACAGAGGTCGGGGACAGGACTATAAAGGATGCGGCGGGTATGCCACCAAAGCTTACGCCGGTGGTGGTAGTCAATTCCGTGCCGGTGAGCAGGATCGACCCATTGCGGGTACCGCTGCCGGGTGAAAAGGATGTCAGCGACGGCGGTCGCGCAAATATGAACCCGTCCTTGCCAGAGTTTCCTTTTATATTTTCAACATACACCTGCCCTGAGGCGCCCGTATCCACGATGGCAGTGATCTCGGTATCCGACACGATGGTAAAGCTGCGCGCCGGTGCGCCTCCAAACGTCACTTTATTGATAGATGAAAGATTGATGCCTTTGATCGTGATCACCGAACCTGCAGTTCCGGCCTGTGGTGTAAAAGAGAATATCGTAGGAGGGGCCGCAAACATAAACCCATCCATGGATGCAGTGCCTCCGGGTGTGTTCAGCGAGACGGCTCCCGAAGCTCCATTTCCTACATGCACGATGATACTGTCGGGATTGACGACAGTCCACCATAACGCAGGTTGACCACCGAAATAGATATTGAAGACGCTGAGGAAATTATGACCGGTGATGACTACAATATCATTAAAACCCGCGCTGTTCGGCGTAAACCCGGTGATCACCGGCGGCTCATAGAAGGTGAACCCGGCCAAACTATCCGTCGCGGTGTCGCACGCCACTTTTACATATCCCGAAGCGCCGTCACCCACTATAGCCGTGATCGTATTTCCATCCGATGTGAAGGAACTCGCGGGCACGCCGCCAAAAGTGACACTGGTGATATTCGTCAGGCTGGTGCCAGAGATGAGAACTGTCGAGCCCTTATGTCCGGTGGACGGCGTAAAGTAATAAACTTTAAAAGGCGGGATATAACGGAAATTGCCAAAGTCATATGACCCTTTCGGATTGACCACTGTCACAGCGCCGCTACTGCCGGCGCCCACCACTGCCGTGATCAGCGTATCGTTGACTACCGTAAAGGAGTTTGCCGAATTGCCTCCGAAAAGTACCTGTGTCGCGCCTGTGAAATGCTGACCGATGATCGTTACGTTGGTATACTGACGGCCGCTGTCGGGCGAGAAGGAAGTGATATAGGGCACGCCGGCCTGGTTATGCAGCACGTCCACAAAACGCCAGTCGGGAAGCGCTTCTGCCAGATCCGGTCTGCCGTCACCATCCAGGTCCACCGCCTTGATGCCCCAGCCGACACCGCCGCCGTTGAAATTTATTGGCGGGCCTAGTATGATCGAGTCCGCAGTGGAGAGGTTTTTAAATCCCGACAAGGCCTGGCCGCTTGTTACGACATCCGTCGCGCCATCGCCATCTATATCCGCTAATGTAAGGTCCTGCAAACTATAAGCAGTGGCGGACCTCAGTGTCTCAGCCGCAAAAGAAATGATCCCTGTCGTGCTTGTATTTTTCAGGGTACCTACCGAACGCCCATGCATGACAACGATGTCCAGCTTACCATCCCTGTTGAGGTCGGCAAGACCCACTACGCTGCAGGCGTCACTGGAAGGGATATCTTTTTTCGGAGCGAACGAAATAACACCGGCGGTGCAGGTATTCCTCAGGATGGACAGGGAATTAGCGCTATTGGAATTGGAAAGGACGATGTCCATTTTGCCGTCTCCGTCCAGATCGCCTAAGGCCAGGTGCATCGGAAGGTTGGAACTGGGATAAGTGACCTTTGAGGCAAAGGAAACAACGCCGGGTACGGATGTGTTTCGCAATATGGCAACGGTGACACCCGGACTCCCGCCGTCGGCTACGACTATTTCCGGCCTTCCGTCTCCATCCAGGTCGCCCAACTTTATTTCCCATGGATCACCCGCGACACCGGTAATAGTGACAGGGGATGTAAAAGAGATATTCCCAGGCGTGCTTGTATTAAGCAGAACGCAAATACCTCCCGTGTAAATGGGGTAAACAATATCGGGTTTCCCATCCCCATCCACATCGCCGATGTTGAATTGCCCGGAAGTATTCAGCGTCACGGTGGACGTCAACATCTGTGGAGGGGCGAAGGTGATGGTGTCTTTTATGCTGGTGTTGCGCAGAACGATCAGTGCGGAATATAAGTTTAAAAAAGTCAGATCGGGCTTGCCATCTCCGTCAATGTCCGAAGCAACGACATCTGTGGGAGCCTGATTCGGATCGGAGTATACGTCCTGTCTGGTGGAATAGATCGCGGGTGTCACTACGCCACCGTTGGGAAATGTCAGCCGGAACGGCTGTGCTGAATAACCTCTGAGATGGGTTGTAGTGTTGAGTACGGTGATAGGTTGGTGAGTAGTACCGGCAGGCACCGTGACCGTGAGCTGGGTGGCCGATGCAGCCGTGACGACGCCCTGCGTAGCCCCGAAAAATACAATATTGCCTGTTGTCGTGGAGTTAAAATTGGAGCCGCTGATCGTGATGGAGCTGCCGGCCGGCGCGAATAAGGGGCTGACAGCAGTGATAACGGGCGGTGGAGGTGAATTGAAGACAAAGCCGGAAAGCCGGCCTGTGCCGAGGCTCGTAGTGACAGACACGTCGCCCGTGGACCCGCCGCCAACGACGGCCGAAATGCTGGTTGAAGAATTCACCGTAAAGGACAGGACAGGTGTCCCTCCCAGCGTCACTGCTGTGGCGCCGTCGAAATGGTCTCCCGTGATCGTAACCGTGGCGCCGGCTCCGGCCGAAGAAGGGTTTATAGAAGTGATGACGGGCGCCAGGTGTGTGAAACCTGAAATACTGCCTGTGCCGTATGCATTAACGATAGTTATATCACCGGTGGCGCCATCGCCTACCGTTGCCAGCACTGTGCTGTCATCGACAACGGTAAATGAAAGGGCGGGTACGCCGCCAAAGCTGACGGTTGTCGCCGAGGTAAACGAATACCCTTTGATGGTATCCACCGTGCCCCTGCTGCCGGAGGTGGGGCTGAAAGATTGTATCACTGCCGGTCCGAGGAAGCGGAAGCCGCTCTTAGAACCCACGCCTGCATGGTTGGTGACACTGACAGTGCCGGACGTCCCAGCCGCCAATGTCGCGGTGATGGACCCTGAATTGTTGACGGTGAAAGAAGCTGCGGGCGTTCCACCAAAGCTGACGGCAGTGGCGCCCGTAAACCCTGCCCCCGTGATGGTCACGGCGCTGCCTTGTGCCGCGGCGGCAGGTGAGAAAGAAGCGATATAGGGCTTGTCGGCCTGGTTCTTCCATATCACGGCCCTGAAAATTCCGCCTTCTCCTGCGACGTCGGTTTTCCCATCTCCATCCCAATCGGCTGACAGAAGGGTAGTGGACAGATAGGGCGTTGCTACATCCACTCTTGCCGCCAGCGATAAGGCTCCGGGAGTGCTCGTATTTCTGTAGATCGATATGGATTGGTAAGAGTTCAATACCAGCAGGTCCGCGTGTCCGTCACCATCCGCATCGCAAAAAACAGTAGCTATGGGCGAGTTGCCTGCCTGCAGGTCCAGCCGTGACATCGATAGGATGCCACCGGTGCTTGTATTCGTATATATGGTCACGCTACCTGAATAAAAGTTGGCAGTGGCTACGTCCGGGCGTCCGTCTCCGTCCAGGTCGCCAACAGAAAGACTGCTGGGATAGGTGCCTGTATTGAAGGCGGAAGCAGTTCCAAAAGACATCGCACCGGAAGTGCTTGTATTTTTTAGGGCGAACAGCATGTTGGATGTTGACCCTGCCGAAATTATGTCCGGCTTGCCATCGCCATCCATATCCTTCAGTGCCACGGGGCCTGTCGCTCCGGGCATATTGATAATGGCGCCTGTTGCAAACGACAGCGTTCCGCCGGAAGTCGTGTTCCGGAAGGCGGAGAACGAGCCTGGGAAATAGAAATTACTTACCAGCAGATCCGTTAATCCATCTCCATCGATGTCGCCTATGGCCATATTTGCCGGTTGAGTGCCGGTGGCAAGCAGGAAGGGCGCCGCAAATGACGTGGAGCCTCCGCTGCTGGTATTTACGTAGACGGAGACAGTAGTGTCGGATTTGTTCGCCACCAGCAGTTCGGGTTTGCCATCTCCGTTGAGGTCGCCGGCGCTGACATGCCAGGGATAATTACCTGTGGCCAGGTCGATCCTTGGAGCAAAAGAGATATTGCCGCTGCTGCTGGTGTTGATATAGATGGACAGCGTATTGTTCAACCTGTCGACGATGGCGATATCGGGTTTGTTGTCGCCATTGAAGTCGGCCGTGGTCAGGTCGGTATTTTCCACGTTCCAGAGTGAATCTGCATAAGTGGCATAGATGAATGTAGCAGGTGTAATATTCCCTCCAGGGAAGGTTCCCTGGGATTTTGCGGATAGGCACAGGATCGAGATCAATGTTGCAAGCACCAGTCTGGTCATAGGTCAGGGGGTCTTGGCTTAAAGATAAGCTCCGGCGGCTAGATTCGCAAGTTCCGGGTTTTACTCCACCCTCCGTGAGTGTATTTTTACTTTATAAAAATTATTCATATGCATAAAGTAGCTGAACCTTCCATCTTATATTTCGGTACGCCCGTTGTACTGATCAGCACCGTAAATGAGAACGGTACGTACAATCTGGCTCCCATCTCCTCTATTTTCTGGCTGGGATGGCGATGTGTCATTGGCATCTCCGCCTTGTCCAAGACGACACAGAACCTTCTCCGTAACAAGGAAGGTGTCCTGAACCTCCCTTCCGTAGAACAGGCACGGCAGGTGAATGCGCTGGCGTTGACGACGGGTTCCAATCCCATACCGGAAGGCAAGCTGAAGAAAGGGTATAGATATGAGCCCAACAAATTCGAGCTGGCCGGCCTCACGCCTGTAGGTTCTCACCTGGTAAAAGCTCCAAGAGTAATGGAATGCCCCGTGCAGATGGAGGTAGTAGTGGAGGATGTCCATTCACTGGCGGATAAATATGAAGATCAGCGGGGACGTATCCTTACGCTGGAACTGCGGGTACAGCGTATACATCTGGACGAATCCATCATCATGGAAGGGCACCCCAATAGGGTGGACCCGGATAAATGGAGACCACTGATCATGAGCTTTCAGGAGTTTTATGGATTGGGAGAAAAGATACATAGCTCGAGGCTGGCAACTATACCCGAGACGGAGTATCGGACACCGGACCACGACAGGGCCCGTGCTCAGCTGGCGTCGTGAAACGGCCGGGGCTGGAATGCCAGACCTCTAACTGGCGTCGTGAAAAATAATTCCCAGCGTATGGCGTGAGCCCCCAAGTACAGGGCTTACGCCATGTTTCATGTTGACCCTGTAATAACCCCTTGTGCCCCTGACAGGTCTGAAGTTCGTGGTAAAGATCAGCATGTCCCCCTGCTGAGGAGTGAGGACCATTGCTTTTGACTGCGCACGCGGGGTTTGCTGCACAAGAACAAATTCTCCTCCCGTATAGTCTTTACCGGGCTGATCCAGGAAAAGCACCAGCTGCATGGGAAAGAACACTTCTCCATACAGGTCCTGGTGAAGGGTATTGTGACCACCGGCGCCGTATTGAAGGATCAGCACCGTGGGCTTATCCTGACCATGGGCGCGGCATTGCCGGTGTAGACTCTCGAGGTCGGGCGGAAAAACCAGGGGATCGTTCAATGCTTTCATCCAGCTGTTGGCAATAGGAGCCAGCCTGGGATAGACGCTCTCGCGTATGGATTGTATCAGAGGCGGCAGGGGATAGGTGAAATACTTGTACTCACCCTTGCCAAACCGATATCTTTCCATCGTGATTGTCTTGCGATACAGTGTCTCGTCCTTGTAACTATCGATGAGCCGGCTGCATTCGGCAGCGTCGAGGACTCCCGGGAGAAGTGCATAGCCATATTCGTTCAGGCTGACGGTGGCGCCCTCCCAATCCAGTGTTTGTATGTTTTTCATTCCGGCAAGGTAGGGAGCGCGGCGACAATGGAAAACCCGATAGTTGCGGATAGTTTTTGCTATTTTTAGGCCTGGATCTCCCGCTATGCGAAAATCTTTCTTTCTATTGGTGACCCTGTTCTATGGGACCGTACTTATGGCGCAGCCCGACAATTCTCCTTATGCAGGGACATTGAGATCATTCAGTGCCTGGTATGCCGCCGATGCATCCGACAGCATCTATACCTTGTTCAATAATTACGTAAAGTCCAAAGTGTCCATGGACTCCTGGCGGAAGACATTCCCCAATATAAAGAGCGCCGTGGGAACGCTAGGTAGCTTTACCCTGGATGCTACCGGTGCGGGCTATGTGAACTATGTTGCATTTGGAGCTAATGGCGCTTTGGGAGTGATGTTGTCCCTGGACTCCACTTATCATATCCAGGGGATATTTCCCAAACAAAACCCTGCCAGATCTTCCTATCATACCAATTACAGGGTTCATACACCCGAGGGGGAACTGAGGGGAGAATTGATGGCGCCCGAGCGTAGAAATGGATACAAGCCGCCTGTGGTCCTGATCATTGCCGGGTCGGGGCCTACAGACAGGAATGGCAACAGCATCCTTGGGCTGCACACGGACTGTTATCAGCAATTGGCGCAGGCGCTCAATAGGCAGGGTATTGCCAGTCTGCGTTATGACAAACGATGGATTGGGGAAAGCGTGAATTTCAAAGGGGCGCTGGACAGTCTCCGGTTTGAGGATTATGTCAACGATGCAGGAGCCTGTATCCGGCAGCTCAGGACAGATACGAATTTTTCATCCGTCTATATCATCGGGCACAGCGAGGGGGCATTGATAGGCGCCATTGTTTCGCATGAAGAGAAGGTCGATGGCTTTGTGTCTCTGGCAGGCGTTGGGTCTCCCGCGGAAGGCGTATTGAGAAGGCAGTTCGCGCAGTCAGGTCTGGACCAGGCCGGCGTGGAAAAGGCCCTGGATAGTCTGAAAAAAGGCAAAGAGATATATATGTCGTCGTGGAATAAATATGACCCTGCCCGGGAGATATCCAAATTGAAAATTCCGGTGATGATAATACAGGGGCTGCGCGATCTCCAGGTGGACCGGGCGGATGCAGAAAAATTAGCGGCTGCTGCACCAAAGGCCTGGGTCGTATACATGGATAGCATGAACCATGTCCTGAAAGGAGTGCCGGATGACAAGCGGGCGAACCTGTCTACTTACAACCACCCACAACTGCAGCTTTACCAGGATCTGGTGCCTGCGATAGTATCTTTTATCCGGACCCGCAAAAAGGAATAGCTACAGAACGGGCCGGAGGCTCGTTTTCTGGACATTTACTTCTGATTTACGGGGGTTTCGATGATAAGGAACTGTGATTCTTCCGGGCAATGTATGGTTATATTATCTGTGCCCCAGATCCCCAGCCCGTCACGACGTCCCACTTTGTTGTCGCCGATGTAGACGCTGCCCTCTATGACAAAGATGAAAAGACATTTATTGGTGGGGTTGAAGCTATACTGCACATCCTTCTCTTTGTCAAAATATCCCAATGACAGTTTCGCATTCTGATTGATCCAGCAATGTTCCTGCCCTTCCTCGCCCGAAATGATGGTCTTGAGCTGGTTCTTTCTACGCGCCCTGGTAAAGCTCCGCTGCTGGTATCGGGGAGTAATATTCTGCAGCTTGGGTTGTATCCATATCTGTAAGAAATTCACTTCCTCCTCGCCTATATTATACTCTTCATGCCTCAGGCCCGAGCCAGCGCTCATGATCTGCACGCCGCCTTCTTCCACTGTTGTGCTATAACCCATCGTGTCCTTATGATTCATCTTGCCCTGCAGCATGATGGAGATGATCTCCATATTGACGTGGGGATGGATGCCAAACCCTTTGCCTTGTTGAAGGATGTCGTCGTTGAAGGCGACGAGCGTGCCAAAAGCGCTTTTGCTGGGGTCGGAATAATCGCTGAAGCTGAAGAAGAAATTGCTTTGCAGCCAGCCGATGTCTTTGGTGCCTCTGGCAGAGGCGGGGAAGCTTAGGGTTTTCATATTTGAGGAATTACTTTATTAAAGATAAGATCATTAGCCTTATCTATCTCCTGCTGGCTGATAGTATGACCCGTCAGCGGATAGACTTCTTCCGTGACCACGGCGTTCATATCCTGCAGGACCTTTGTCGTTGCGTGTACTCTTGGTACCGGCACATGTGGATCCGGATCGCTGGTGCCGATGAATATGGGTGTACCGTCGAAGTCGCCGGTGTAGTTTTCAGGATATAGCTTGTCCCCGATGAGTCCGCCGGTAAAGGCCACTACCCCCCCGTAACGGGTTGCATTGCGGGTGACAAACTCCAGTGTCAGACAGGCGCCCTGCGAGAAACCTAAGAAGTAGATATTCTCCGGAGAGATACCCGCGGCTTTGACCTCTGCTACCAACTGTTTCAGCACGTCGAGTGCAGAGCTAAGCCAGGGCTCATTTTTTGCGGGAGGCATCAAAAAGGAATAAGGGTACCAGGAATTGCCCGTTGCCTGGGGCGCCAGCAGGGCATAGTCTCCGACATTCAGTTCGTCCGCGAGAAAGAGAATGTCTCCCGCGCGGCCACCACGTCCGTGGACCAGTATGAGGACCTTGTCGGCCTCGTTCAGGGGTCTGCCGGCGGTGATGATATGTTTTGTGTGCATAGTATTCGTATTTGGGTTTCCCCGGGTTAATCCAATTTCGGCAGCACGGCTTCTATTCTGGCGCGGCTGGATTCATATTGTTTCGGCAGCTTAAGATGCGTGCCCAGCTCATTCAAAGGTTCGTCTCTCATGAATCCGGGGTTGTCGGTAGCCAGCTCGAAGAGCACGCCGCCGGGTTCCCTGAAGTAAAGAGAGAAGAAATAGTCCCTGTCGATCTTGGGAGTGATCTGTAATCCCTTCTTCACGATCTTTTCCCTGAACTCCATCAGGATCGCATCGTCCTTGACACGGAATGCCACGTGGTGGTTGGTTCCGGCCGCATTGTACCCGGCAGATCCGGAAGGAGATTCTACCAGATCGACGATCGAAGCGTTCTCTACCGCGTCGGTGACATACCGGCTGCGATCCCCATCCTGTTGTGACAGCTGGTAGCCAAATATTTCCGTCAGTATGGTAGCCGTGGGCTTTATGCTGCGTAAGGTCAGGGTGATGCTGTGAAAACCCCTGATCGCATATTGCGCTGATATCTCATTGGTAGTCCAGGGGCTGCGGTCGTCCTCCGTCCCGCTGACGATGAGGTTGATGTTCAATCCATCGGGGTCCTGGAAGGAGAGGTATTGTTCGCCAAGACGCTGGCTGATCTCGCCATGCTTTACACCAGCCCGGGTAAATCGTTCTTTCCAGAATTCCAGGCTGCCTGCAGGAACGGAATAGCCTATTTCAGTAGCCATGCCCGTGCCTGTCCGGCCTGCTCCGATGCCTTCCCACGGGAAGAAGGTAAGGATAGTGCCCGGGGTGCCCGTCTCGTTACCAAAATAAAAGTGATAGGTTCCCGGATCGTCGAAGTTGACTGTTTTTTTCACCAATCTGAGCCCAAGGACCTTTGTATAGAAGTCCTGGTTGCGCCGGGCATCGCCGGCGATGGCGGTGATGTGGTGAAGACCTAATATTCTTTCCATATGAATGGCCCGGCCTTCCGGCCGGGACTTGGGTTATTGTGCCGGAATTGGACTCGGAGCTGAATGTAGCCCAATTCCGGCAGATGGCTAATGTCTGTCCTTCGGACGAGCTCCTTTCGTCGCTTATTGTTTTATCAATTGTACTTCTGCGTTGACCTTTATCTCATCCCCAACTACCACGCCGCCTGATTCGGTGACGGCACTCCAGGTAAGGCCAAATTCTTTACGGCTGATCTTGCCGCTGACGGTGAAGCCCGCCTTGGTCTGTCCATAGGGGTCTTTTACAATCCCGCCGAACTCTACATTCAGGGTGATGGGCTTGGTGACACCCTTGATGGTGAGGTTCCCATGGAGTTTGGCATCATCCCCTTTGGCTTCGTATTTGGTGCCTACAAATTCTAATTGGGCGTGTTTGGCTGCATGAAAGAAGTCTTCCGACTTCAGGTGTGCGTCGCGCTGATCGCTATTGGTGCTGATGGAGTCGATGTCGGCGGTGAAGAGTATCTCACTGGCAGTGTTAAAATCTTCGCCTTGTGTGACGACGTCCAGGTTGAATTTAGAAAAGTGACCGGAGACCGTACTGATCATCAGGTGTTTAACTTTAAAAGTGACTTCAGAGTGGCTGGGGTCTATTGACCATTTAATTTGTGACATAGTGATTGTTTTTTGATTATTTCGATAAAGCAAAAATACAATGCCAGGGAGGGGATGTCCATTGATGTAGGATAAATAAGAGCATTGATCTATGTCACGCTCGGGAGGGCGGGTAGTCAGGCCCAGGGGGCAGGCCGTCAGGCTCCGGAGCCGCCGGTCGCAATATCCCTCCGCAGACGGCTGAGGGTCTCCCGGGTGATACCCAGATAGGACGCGATCATATGTTGTGGTACCCGCTGAATGCTCTCGGGGTACATTTTCATGAACTTGAGGTATTTCTTTTCGGCCGTCTCGCTCAGCGATTCCATGAGCCTGCGCTGGGTGGCGATAAGGCTGTTCTGTATCAGGATGCGAAAATATCGTTCCAGGACCGGGAGCTTTTCCAGGAGCGTCTCCCAGGAGGGGCGGTTGATCAGCAGCACCTCGCTGTCCTCCAGCGCCTCGATATTGAAAAGGGAAGGCTCTTCTGTAAAGAAGCTGTAAAGATCGGCCGTCCACCAGCCTTCCAGGGCGAATTGAAGGATATGCTCCGCCCCTTTTTCATCGATGGTATAGCTTCGCAGGAGACCCTTATTCACGAATATCTGGTACTTGCTCACGTCCCCCTCCTGCAGCATGAACTGTTTCTTCCGGACCTTTCTCGATGTGAAAAGGGTCTTGCATACCTCGAACTCCTCTTCTGACAAGGATATCTTCTCGGTGATTTTCTTATACAACAGCTCAAACATGGGTCAAATATAGGCTCAACTCACGTAATTTTGATATAGATGCCTGGCAGTTATAACAATCGGATACGGCAATTGCTATTGTTGGTCGTGGTAGCGGGGCTGGCGGCCCTGCTGCTCCTGGAGCTGTACGGATTCTTTCCGGGATTCCTGGGGGCGGTGACCCTGTATATCCTCAGCAGGGATGGCTATCTGTATCTCACTGAAAGACGGCGATGGAAAAGAGGACCCACGGCAGTGTTGGTGCTCCTGGCTTTTCTTATATGCATCGGATTGCCCATATGGCTTTCGGTGAGGGTGCTATCGCCGAAGATCAGTACGCTGTTCACGCATACCGATGAGGTGCTGGAGGTGTTGCAATCTTTTTCAAAACAGATACAGGAATGGACGGGTCAGGAGTTGCTGACGCAAGAGAACATCCAGGCCCTGCAGAAGTATGTCACCAATTTTATCCCTATCCTGCTCAATAGTACAGCCACTATGCTGGCCAATCTGGTATTATTGCTCTTCCTTTCTTATTTTATGCTCACGAGCAGCAGGAATATGGAGAAAGCCCTGCAAACCTATATTCCATTACAGGATCCCAACATCAACCTCCTCGCCCGGGAGACGAAGAACATGGTGCGGGCCAACGCCATCGGCATTCCGCTGATATCTATTATACAGGGATGTTTTGCCGCCCTGGGATATAAGATCTTCGGTATGAGCGACCCGGTGCTGTGGGGCTTCCTGACAGGGGTATTCGCATTTTTCCCCGTAGTCGGGACAATGATCGTCTGGGTGCCACTGGTAGTAGCGCAGTTTTCAGGGGGTCATACCGGTCAGGCCATAGGGTTGGCCATCTACAGTCTCATCGTCACCGGCAACGTGGACTATCTGGCCAGGATCACCCTACTGAAAAGAATAGGGGATATACATCCCGTGGTCACCGTGCTGGGCGTCATCGTGGGACTAAAGTTGTTTGGCTTCTGGGGCTTTATCTTCGGGCCCTTATTGATCAGTTATTTCCTGCTGCTCTGCAAGATCTATTACGCCGAATTCAGCAGTACCGCTCCTACAAAAAACAATAGTTGATTTGCAAATTTTGCAGTAAATGACCTATATTCATGCAAATTAATTGCAAAAACACTTTTAACGAGTCAAACTATCAAACTATGGAAAAGCAAAGAAGATCTGCTTTGAAAAAACTGCTGGCAGCCGTCGGCGGTGTATTAGGATCAACAGCCATCGTTCGCGCGGCGGGAGATATGACCACTGGCCGGCCTGCAAGCACCGAGGCAACGGGCGTGAGGCATGTGGCTGGGACTGCGGGGATGTCGGAAGAAGCCTTTCAGCAGGATGTGCCGCTGTTCGCCGGCCACACCATATTCAATGGGCTGGTATTTATCGCGGGCAAGGGCGCGCATGTTGAACCTTTCGAGATCAAGGCACATACGGAAATTGTGCTGAAGGAGCTGGAGAAGGAGCTGATCGCTGCAGGATCTTCTATGCAAAAGGTATTAAAAGTGAGTGTCTTTCTCAATGACATCGCGGATTGGCCGGCGATGAACGAAGTATACAAGGGGCGATTTGGAAATAAGCCTCCCGTCCGGACGACCGTAGCGGC
>Ga0105240_10002004_pt1 | contig 33588 bp, 32 predicted proteins | sample KBSC54metaG_FD_80426 | JGI IMG/M metagenome (GOLD analysis project Ga0105240, IMG submission 80426) | Corn rhizosphere microbial communities from Kellogg Biological Station, Michigan, USA - KBS C5-4 metaG | ecosystem: Host-associated > Plants > Roots > Rhizosphere > Soil | place: Michigan, USA... | reverse complement strand
GGGCGAGCGGGTTCACCGGCATCATTATCTTGGAAGTCCTTCATCTCTTTCCCATTTTCTTCCTCAGCATCAGCGCCTCGCTGGCGAACATTGATCCCTCCCTGCTCAATGCCGCCGCCAATCTCGGTGCTTCGGCCTGGCGACGTTTCCGCACCATCACCCTGCCGCTCGCCCGGCCCGGCATTTTTTCCGGCGCGTGCCTCGTTTTCATCAGCGCCTTCACCGACCTTGGCACGCCGCTCGTCCTCAATTTCAACGCCACGGTCCCCACCCAGATTTTCAACGCCTCCTCCGACGCCAACACCGAGCAGGTCGGGTACGCCCTTGTCGTCGCCACGCTCTTTTTGGTCCTCGTCTTTTTCCTCCTGGTCCGCCGGTTCGGCGAAAGCGCCTCCAGCCTCATGCCAGCCCGCGCCACGCAGGTGGCGGAGGAAGCCACGCTTCCGCCCCTGGCCGGTTGGTGCGCCACCGGTGCGGTCTGCCTTCTTCTTTTCATTGCCGTCCTGCCCCATCTCGGCGTCGTCATCAGTTCCTTCGCCGAACGCTGGTTCTTCACCATCCTGCCCACTGAGGTCACCACGCAATTTTACGCCCAGGTCTTCACCGACAAGCTCACCTCCACCAGCGTCACCAACTCACTCCTTTATTCCGGACTCAGCACCTTCCTCGATCTCATCCTCGGCCTGGTCATCGCCCATCTGCTCGCGCGGGAAATTTTTCTCGGCAAAGGATTGCTCGACGCCCTCGCCATGCTTCCGCTTGCGCTGCCCGGCCTCGTTCTCGCGTTCGGTTTGCTGGTCAGTTTCCGCTTCACGGGCTGGTTCGACTGGATGAACCCCCGCGTCAACCCGACCTTCCTCCTCGTCATCAGCTACGCGCTGCGCCGTCTCCCCTACATCGTCCGCGCTGCGTATGCCGGTTACCAGCAGACCAGCGTTGCGCTCGAAGAAGCCTCCTACAATCTCGGCGCGGGACGCTGGCAGACCTTCCGCCGGGTCACCCTTCCGCTCATCGCCCCCAATCTCATTGCCGGGTCGATCCTGACCTTTTGCTTTGCCATGCTCGAGGTCAGCGATAGCCTGATCCTCGCCATGGAGTCCCGCTTCGCCCCGATCACGAGGGGCATATATGAGATCATGGGACGCCCCAGTCCCGATTCGTCCAGCCTTGCCTGTGCGATGGGCGTGCTCGCCATGGCCCTGCTCGGCGGCGGCCTTTTCTTCGGCTCCCGCCTGATGGGCACCAAACTTGGAGGATTTTTCCGCGCATGAAACTGACCACAACGCTGTTATTCACCCTGGCCTTTGTGCCACTAGCCTCCGCCCAGACCAACAAGGCGCCCGCTTTGGAGCCCGTCGTTACCACTACAGCCCTGGTGAAAAAGCCGGTGGCCGCGCAAACCGACCCCTTCAGCGATCCTCTCATCAAGCAGGTCCAGGCCCGGCACCAAAAAGCGGTCGACGGGGACACGAAGGAAACCAAGGCGCTCACCGCCGACCTTGAAAAGTGGACCAAGGAACAACCCGACAACCACCTGCTCCAGGCCTATCTCGGCAGCGTTTACACCCTCGACAGCCGCGATGCCTGGCCGGGTCCCGGCAAATTGACCTACCTTCGCAATGGCGGCAAGGAACTCGACGCCGCCGTCGGCGCCGCGCCGGACAATCCCGCCGTCCGCTTCGTCCGCGCCATCGACTACTATTCGCTCCCGACCTTTTTCGGCAAGCGCCAGACGGCCCGCGACGACTTCCAGATCCTCGTCAAACAGGTCGAAGGCGTCATCCAGACCCCCTACGTCCTCAACTCCGAGACCCAGCAGGCGATCTACTACTACGCCGGCCTCTGCTACAAGCAGCTCTCCCAGCCCGCCGACGCCAAGGACGCCTGGACGCGCGGCCTCAAGCTCAACCCCGGCTCCGCCCTCGGCTTGAAGATCGCCGCTGAGTTGAAGAAAATGAAGTGAAACCCGAAGCGAATTCCATCTTTCGCGATTTTGCACCGACGCTATTTTGCGCGGTCGTTGTGACGGTGGGAATGACGTGGTGGATCTGGAACCTCAGGCCATATCCGGACGTCTTTGTCGGCCTAATGCTCGTCCAGTTGATCCCGTGGATGGGAACTTTGGGGTGCTGCGTATCGATCAGGCTGATTCGCCCCGGATGGTCCTCATTCCTCCGGGCATTTCTGACTTCCGTTTGCGGAATGTCGATCTTCTTTTTGCTTTTCGGCGGCCTGACCAGTCTGGCGGAGCATATAGCGAGGTGGCATCGAGTGGCGAAAGGCATAGACATCACTTGGAGCAGGGGGGGAGAACTTTATTATTCGTACCAAGGACAGAGGGACGCGGTGGGAGGCTTGTTGGGTGGAGACCTACTCGGATTTTGGCCGTGTACTGAGGCTGGTTTGGTCATCGGTCTATGGAGTTCGCTCATCTGGATTCCCGTACTGGCTCTTTTAAACGTGGTGTGGGCCACAGGCTTCGGCGGTGCCGCCAGAATTCTTTGGCACACTATCAAGTCCGGTCACGCAACGGTGGAGCAGGAGAGCAGCAAGATCGCCATCTTGCTGGATTTGATTCCTACCATAGTCCTTATTGCGCTGTTCTCGGTGGCAGGCGCCTTTCTCGATGTGCTTGTCATCGGTCCATTTTTGGATTTTGGGTTGGTTCATTTTGTCTTCTCCACCCTTCCATGGGGAATGGGATTGATCATCTGCATTGCCCTGAGAAAGCGGTTGGCTCACGGACGGAGGTGGGTGAGATCCTTTTTGATCGCCGTTTATACTTACATTTTCTGGGATGTGTCCCAGGGCCCGCTGATGGCTTTGTCTCAGGAAGCCACCCATTGGGTGCGGTCAATTTTCGGCACGCATCAGGGCCCCAATATGTTCGATAGCCCCTGGTGCTTTTATGATAGCAACTCGGGAATGAATTGGGGAAGCGGGTTTGCGGAAATGAGGCAGGACACTGTATTCGATCTTCAATACGGGTTGTACGCATTACCCTACGTGTTAGGCTTTCTGCTTCTTGTCTGCGCTGTAAATGACTATCTGATCCGTCTTTTCAAATTTACTTTTAAAACGGTTTCCCCATGAACTACCAAGGCAAACGCTGGCGCACGATCTGGCGTAATAACGAAGACGAGAAGGGCTCCATCGGCGTCATCGACCAGCGCCTTCTCCCGCACCAATTTGAAACGCTGACCCTCCGCACCATGGAAGAGTGCGCTGAGGCGATCAGCAACATGACCGTCCGTGGCGCGCCGCTCATTGGCGCCACCGCTGCTTACGGCATCTGCCTGGCCCTTCGCGACGATCCCAGCGATGCCAATCTGGCTGCCGCCTATAAGACGCTCCACAAGACGCGGCCCACCGCCATCAACCTGAAGTGGGCGCTCGACCAGATGACCGCTGTTGTCGCGCAACTTCCCCCGGCCAAGCGTCTCGAGGCCGCCTACACCCGCGCCGCAGAACTCTGCGACGAAGACGTGGCCGTGTGCGAAGCGATCGGTCGCCACGGTCTCGACATTTTCCGCGAAATCCTCGCGAAGAAGCCCGCCGGTTCGAAACTGAACGTCCTCACGCATTGCAACGCCGGCTGGCTGGCCTGCGTCGATTGGGGCACGGCGCTCGCGCCCATCTTCATGGCCCACGATGCCGGACTGCCCGTCCATGTCTGGGTCGACGAGACCCGTCCGCGCAACCAGGGTGCCTCGCTGACGGCGTGGGAACTCAACCAGCACGGCGTTCCCCATACCGTCATCGTCGACAACGCGGGCGGCCACCTCATGCAGCACGGCATGGTCGATCTCTGCATCGTCGGCACGGACCGCACCACGGCCCACGGTGACGTCTGCAACAAGATCGGCACCTATCTCAAGGCGCTCGCAGCCCGTGACAACAACGTTCCCTTTTACGTGGCGCTCCCCAGTTCCACCATCGACTGGACGATCAACGACGGTCTCAAGGAAATCCCCATCGAGGAACGGAGTGGCACCGAAGTTACCCATCTCCGGGGCAAGACCGCGCAAGGTGCCTGCATCGAAATCCAAGTCACGCCTGATGGATCGCCTGCCGGGAATTATGGCTTCGACGTCACACCGGCCCGTCTTGTTACTGCGCTCATTACTGAAAAGGGAACCTGCCTTGCCAGCGAAGACGGGCTTAAGAAACTCTTTGGCCGATAAATTCATTGGCTGCGAAAGAACGCAGAGAGCACAAAGAATTCGGAAAAATTCTCCTTCTTTTTTTTGCACTCTTTGTGTTCTTTCGTGGCTGGTTTTTTTCGTTAAGCTGAAAGCACCGTGGCCTCCCGACTTTTTTACCTGGGTATCCTAGTCGTCTGGATCGCCGCCTTGTGGTTCGGTCTCGATTACATGGGTGAGACCAAACAAACGCCTGTTGCCGTTCCGACCACGCAGGTCGACTGGTCTCCATTCTTTGTCGCCAATATTTTGCCGAGCCTGCCCATCGCGGACGAATTCGACACGCCGCTTCGTCCTCCGGATGGCGCAGGGGTCGTTGATTCGCTCCCTTATCTCGACGGCGGCCAGCATCTCGGCGAGGACTGGACCACGGCGCAGGGCGATGCGGGTCTTGGCGAACCGGTCTACAGCATTGCCGACGGCTGGGTCTCCGTCGCGTACGATTTCGCCAACGCCTGGGGCAAGGTCATCTTCATTGACTACCGTCTGCCCGAGGGCCGGTATCCTCCCTTCATCGAGGTGATGTACGCGCAGTTGCAGACGATGGACGTGACCAGCGGTCAGTTCGTCAAACGCGGCCAGAAAATTGGTACCGTCGGGAATGCGAACGGCATCTATACCGCCCACCTGCATTGGGAAGTCCGGACCGCCGCCGGTCTGGGTCTTGGCCTTGGCTTCGACATGCGGCATGACAATCGGCTCAGCCCGAGTGAATTCCTCGCCGCCCATCGCGGTGACCGGTTCAAGCAGCCGCTTCTCATGCGTAACCTCACTTCCGAGGAAGCCGCCAAGCCCAAGCGCGACGGCTGGGGCAACGACAATTGATTTCGCCTGAAAGAAGCTTTGAATGAGATCTCTGCGACAGTCGTTTAATCGGTGCCGGGAAGGAAAAGACAGGTCCCTGGCAAAAGTCACATGGACGGAGTTGCCATTAATAGCGGGAGTGGCATTGCTGATTGTGGAGGTCGTTCTCCGAGCCAGAGTAGGTCCTTCGACTGCGGCTCGGGTGAGTCGTTGGAGGAAAGTAAATGGAATGGCTCGCCTTCGCTCAGGATGACAGCATTTTTAAATCGCGAATGTTGCAGAGGTCTCCCTGACCGCGTCCGCATCGACTGTTAACAGGCTCTAGGGCGCGGGCGGCACGGCGAGAGGATTCGCTTCCGCGTAGTCCCGGTACCAGCGGTTGTCGGACAGGTTCTTGCGATACACGTCCCGCTGGGTGAGGATGACCTCGACATACTTGCGCGTGCCGGGATAGGTGATGCGCTGCATGAAGGCCCGGTGGTCCTGTGGGTTGGCCGGGTCCTGCCACTTGAGCGCATTGCTCCGGCCGGCGTTGTATTCGGCGAGCGCAAAGTAGACGGGATCGTCCACGTTGACCTGGGCCCACTTCTTGATCGAGCGATTGAGATACCACGTGCCCGCGCGGATGTTGGTCTCGGGATCGTAGAGATCGTCCGGCTTGAAATTCGGGAGCTTGTTCGCCTTGGCCCAGATTTGTCCGGCGTCCGGAGTCATCTGCATCAGTCCGCGCTCATCCGCGAGGCCATGCGTCGTCGGGTCGAACCGGCTTTCGCGCCAGATCAATGCCCGGATCAGAAAGGGGTCGACTCCATTGTCCCTGGCGATGCGGGCGATCATCGGGTCCAGCGGATTTTCCCGGGGTTGATGCTGTTGCCAATAAAAGTAGCCCACTTCGGCCACCAGACCGAAGAGCAGAACGAGAAAGACAAAGATTTTGAACCAGCGCCAAAGCACGACGTAAGTTCTTATTTGGCGGGCGAAAGAGCAAGGTATTTGCCCAAAAATTTCCCGTTCTCCTGGAAGGGCAGGCTAGTGGCCCGGATTCACCAACTGCTCAGGCACCATGGGGCTGTTCCACAAATTCCAGACATGGCCGACGTGTTCCCAATAATCGAACATGAACTCCCGGCCGCCGAAGAGCCAGAGAATCGCCGCCAAGCCGAGGAACGGACCGTAGGGAATGCGTGTGCCCCAAGCGCCCCGCTGCCAGAAAATCAGCGCCAGCCCGAGGATCGAGCCGATCAAGGAGGAGAGGGGAAGGATCCAGGTGATCGAGGTGCCGCCGAGGAAGGCGCACATGGCGGCGAGGAACTTCACGTCGCCCATGCCCATGGCCTCTTTCTTGAAGAGGAGGGTGCCGACCCACGCCACGGCGAGAAGCGTCAGGGCACCGAGCATCGCGCCGGCCAGGCTCCAGGAAAATCCCTGCAACGCCGTTTGTCGGTCCATTAGCGCGGGGTCAATCGCGCAGGCGATGAATCCCGCGACGCAACCGCCGAGAGTGAAGCGATCGGGAATGATGTAGTGGTCCAGATCGATCAGGCAGGCAACGGTCAGGCCGCTGACCATGATCGCGTAGATGAAAGCCTCCAGCGGGGCGTATTTCATCCAGAGCGCCATGAAGAGGAAGCCCATGCCGATTTCCACCATGCAGTAACGGGCGTCGATGCGCGTGCCGCAACAGGCGGCGCGGCCCTTGAGGGCGATCCAGCTGATGATGGGGAGATTGTTGTACCAGGGGATCGGCGCGCCGCAGGCCGCGCAATGCGAGGGGGGGCTGACAATCGACCGGTTCAGGGGAATCCGGTAGACGCAGACGTTCAAAAATGAACCGATGCACGCCCCGACAATAAAGGCGAAGACATCAAGGAGAACGGGATGCGCGGAGAAATCCATGGGCTGAAACAGAAACAATGCCTGTAACTTTCACGCACGCGAAGCGGAAAATGCGCCCAAGAGCGCTTCCCGCATCGTTTCCAGAGGTGCGTCCTTTCCGGTCCAGAGCGAAAAAGCGGCCGCGCCCTGGTGCAGAAGCATGCCGAGGCCGTCGCTCCAGCGGGCCCCGGCGGTCTCCGTTTCCTGGCGCAGTTTGGCGCAGCCATCGCCATAAATTGTGTCGAAGACTAATAGATTGGACGGAATCATGGGGGCGGAAAGGATCGGCGGCGCCTTGGCATCGAGGCCGGCGGAGGTCGCGTTGACGACGAGGTCGACCGATTGCAACGTCGCGGTCAGCTCCTCGTCGGTCCAGCGGATGGTGCGCAGGTCCTCCGCTGTGCGGGCGAGAGGCCCGACGCAAAATTGGGCCTGCAGGTAGTGGAGCAACTCCAGGGCCCGCACGGGATTCCGATTGGCGATGATGAGTTCCGGACATTTTTCCAGCAACGCCTGGGTCGCGATCGCCCGGCCGGCGCCGCCCGTGCCGAGAAGCAGGATGCGCAACTCGCCCGGTGGACGGCCGAAGGCCTCCTGCAACGCACGGCTCCAGCCGATGCCGTCGGTATTGTGTCCGGTGAGGACGCCGTTTTCATGGACCACGGTGTTGACGGCGCGGAAGAGCTTGGCCGAGTCGGCGTGCTGATCGCATAAGTCATACATCTTCACCTTGTTGGGGATGGTGCAGTTCCAACCCCCGAAAGGCACCTGACGCATGCGTTCGATCGCGCGGGGGAGCCCTTCCTCGTCCACCTCGATCCGGTAGTAACGGCCTTCAATTCCGAGCTTGTCGAAGGCGACCTGCTGCATGACTGGCGACAACGAGTGATTGATCGGCCGGCCCAAGACAGCGTAGGGCACCGGATGGGGAAGCAGGGTGGGGATGACGTCGGGTTTCATCGGGTAAACGCGAAATGTTAATGCGGACAAATTACTCTGTAGCAGCGCTCGCCATTCATCGCGATAGAAATTAGGACATGACCGGAAGATGACAAAAAAATGACAGATTGGTGCGAAACCCTTTTCCTTCGCCGCGGATGGTGTATAAGTAACATGGCAATGAATGAACCATCCGCGGCGGGCGCCGTCTTTCAACACCGTCCCAAGGATGAGTGTGGGGTCTTTGCAGTCTATGGCCATCCCCAGGCGGCGGAGATCACTTTTTTTGGCCTCTACGCCTTGCAACATCGCGGGCAGGAAAGCGCGGGCATCGTCGTGGCGGGGGACAAGGACCGGAAGTTCAAGAGCTGCCACGGCATGGGGCTTGTGCCGCAGATTTTCAACGAGCAAAAGCTGACGGCGTTGTCGGGGACGCGCGCGATCGGCCATGTCCGCTACTCGACCACAGGTTCCAGCACGATTGAGAACGCGCAGCCTATTGTGGCGGATTGTTCGCGGGGCCAGATCGCCGTGGGTCACAACGGGAACCTGATCAATGCCAATATCCTGCGCGATGAACTCGAGGCGGATGGGGCGATTTTCAAGACCACGGTCGACAGCGAGGTGATCCTCCACCTCATGGCGCAGCCGTCGAACAACCTCGGCGACAGCATTCTTGTCCAGACGCTCTGCAAGGTGAAGGGCGCCTTTTCCTTGGTGCTCCTCAACGAGCGCGAGATCATCGGGGTGCGCGATTCGCTCGGCTTCCGCCCGCTTTGCATTGGCAAGGTTGACGGCGCGTGGCTGCTTTCCAGCGAGAGCTGCGCTTTCGACATCATTCCCGGCGCCAAGTTTGTTCGCGACGTCGAGCCTGGCGAAATTGTCGTCATTGACGAGAATGGCCTGCGCTCGATCAAGCCCTTCGTCAGCAAGCCCCGGCTCGGTTTCTGCATCTTCGAATATGTCTACTTTGCCCGGCCCGACAGCACCCTTGAGGGCGTCAATGTCAGCGCCGTCCGGACCAACATGGGGCGCGAACTTGCGCGTCTTCATCCCGTCGAGGCCGATCTGGTCATTCCCGTGCCTGACTCGGGCAACTACGCGGCGCTTGGTTTCAGCGAGGAATCGGGCATTCCCTACGATCACGCCTTTGTCCGCAACCACTACGTGGGACGCACCTTTCTGAATCCATCGCAACTTGCGCGCGATTTCGGCGTGAAGGTGAAGTTGAATATCATCAAGGAGCGGGTCGCGGGCAAGCGCGTCGTCGTGGTCGATGATTCCATCGTCCGCGGTACCACCGCCCGGTCCCGCGTCATGAACCTCCGCAACGCCGGGGCGAAGGAAGTCCATATCCGCATCAGTTGTCCGCCGCACCGTTTCCCCTGTCACTACGGCATCGATTTCCCCGATCCCAAGGATCTCATCGCGAACCAGCTTTCGCACCAGGAAATCACCAAGTACCTCCAGGCCGATTCGCTCGGCTACCTCGACGAGGCCGGCATGGTCCGCGCCACCGGCCGGGGCGAGGACCGTTTCTGCATGGCGTGCTTCAACCAGAAGTACCCCATCGCGGTGAACCCGGACATCGACAAGCTGATCTTCGAGCGCCGCAAGTCGCGCGCCGAGTCGCTTGTCTTTGCCGAGGAGACTGCGCCGCGTTTATTTAACGGGAAGATTTAAGCCGTAACGGTCTCAACCACGGTCTTCGCCGTCGGGCACGTCCGGCACAAAGGCGATTGCGTTTCGATTCCATCGAGAAACTGGATCGTCAGTTCCCGGCCACGGGCGGAAAAATCCTCCCACGTGTGGCCCAAGGCACGGAGACAGCGGCCATGGTCCAGCCACGCGGCACGCAACGCGGTCAAGACCAGCACCTGAAATTGCAGCGACCACAAGGACCGCTCCAAGGGCAGAAAGGTGCGCCACCGGAGCCGCAACCGGTCCACATGAAACGCCACGTGACCCGACTCGTCATCGAGCATCAACTGGAGCGCGGCATTCAGCGGCGCATCGTCCGTCGCGGTGTTGACCAGCTCGTAGTAAGCGGTCCCAACGATTTCCGCCGTCAGCAGCATCTGGATCTCAAAGCGGAATCCCCCGGCGCGCCGGGCCAGCTTGAATAACCGATGGGTCCAGTGCCGTTTCACCAATTTTCCGCCCAGCCGTTGCACCAGGCAGGCCAGCAGACGCGCATGCTCCTGCTCTTCCTTCACATAAAGACTTAGCGCCGCCAGATCGGCGGCATCCGCTTCCTTCGAGGCCTCACGGAGCAGGAAGCTTCCGCCTCCCGTCTCGCCCAGTTGGAAATGCGACAACGAAACCGCCAGTGCGCGCCGCAAGGGCTCGGGCAGGGAACACGGCGCATTCCATTCAGGTTCGACGCGGTCCAACCGGTTGAGTTCGTAATGTTTGAGCCAGGACAAGGTATTCATGCTTTGTGTGGGAAAGTTAAGATTCAGGTGGAGGGTTTAAGAGGTGGCATCATCTAATCGCAGTAGTAGCTTCCGATATTACTTTGTCAAACAAAGTTAATTTCTCGCAAAGCATCGGCAGCAATCGATCATCCTTGGGCGGTCGACCTCGACGACGATGAACTTGACTGCCTAGTAAACTATTCTTCGCGCGCTTAGCTTAACTTTTTTGCCCGCCGCCAGAGCAGGTCCGACAAATGATACCGACTATGTAATTTGAGCATCCTGGTTGCCCTTTCAGACGCACTTTGCCTTCTCAGTGTTCAATCCTTTTTGATTTCACAAATACTGGATACCATGCCTAGCTAGCAGAATGTCTTTTCTTTGCTCGACCACGGTTCCCACAATTTATAGGCATCGTCGAATCCAGCAACATTAGGAAAATAGTGCGCTGTATTCTCAGCACATATGGAAGCTACCATCTCAGCCACATAACCGTGGTCGATCAGAGGCCCGATTCGATCCGCTCCGGTTCCTCGATTAACGTGTCCATTCTTGACATCAAAGCTGCCTAGAGGGATTTCTAGAAAATCGGCGAGTTGTTGGTGCGATCGACCTAGTTCATGCGTTTTTAGAATTAGCCGTCGGCTGGGCGGGATCAACTGAGTGCAGATGGAGATGTGCCGGTTCCACGCGTTCAAGAAGGCCGCGACCGAACAAAGTCCAATTTCTTTCATCGCCTGGTCCTGTCGCGTATGAGGATAGATGTTAGGCCTAAACCACCAGTCCAAAAAAGCACGCACATCGGGTGGCATATGGCGACTGGCCTGGTGCCCAACTATCGATTGAAGCCATGTATAAGGATCTCTCACCAGGACAATGAATCTGGCGTTGGGAAATAGCTTCAATAAGTAGTCAATGAGAAACTGGTTGGCCCACGCGATGTCGTACTCAAGATTCAGACGCTGGTCTCGCGCGATAAGATAGTCATTAAAAAAATCTTTTGAGACATTACCGCAAGATTCTCTAAGAATCATCGCCAAGATTTGTTCACGCTCTGGTTCGTGGGCGGCACGATGCTTGGCCGCCAATAGTGCAGCAAGAGATGCCGTCCCGGACTTTGCCTGCCCGACACAGAATGCTTTGATTGCTGGAACCGATGAACTTCCGGCAGTCATTGACTACTCCTCGATCCAATAACAACTCGAAGGTGATTTATATTCTGGAGCATTTGGGGTTATGTTGTCAGTCAGCGACCCTTTGATACTCTTATGGAAGAGTCAGTGAGGCCAGAAAAATAGAGGCTCGTGCCACGACCCAAGCCCCCATGTACGCGGGGGCTATTCGTCTTTTTGAATTTGAAAACACGCCTAACCTACCTCATTGGCGACATACAAGGATGACGGCAATTTGAAATCGTGAATTTTGATGAGGTCTTTCTCAGGGCGTTGTATGCCCTAGCGAGCTTCCCATAGTGTTACTCCCCAAGCTGACGTGGTTCGTCCCTTAGGGGTTATCGATTTTATCGAGATAAGGAATTGAAATCTTGAGCATCATCTCCCGCATATCCTCGGGCAACGGCGCCGTGAAGGTCCGCTCCTGCCCGTTCCATGCAAAGCGCAGTTCATGCGCGTGCAACGCATGACGTTGCAATCCCAAGACCCGCTGATGCTCCTCGGTCCATCCGTCGTCGATGAACTTGAGATAGAGGAGGGGATCCGGGCCATAAATCTTGTCCCCGATCACCGGATGGCCGATGTGTGCCAGATGCACCCGCAATTGATGCAGCCGTCCCGTATGCGCCTGCAGCCGTAGCAGCGACATTTTATCCCCCACCGCCAGCCGCCAATATTCGGTCTTCGCCGCGTCGGTCTTACGTCCTTGCGGATCGTCCAGCGGAATCACCCCGCGTCTCAGCCAGATCGGATTCTCCGGTGAAACTCCCAACCGCCCAATGGGAGTCTCAATCACACCGTGCTCCTCAGTCACCCGACCGGAGACCAACGCCAGGTAATATTTGTGAATCTCCCGCTGCATGGTCAGAGTTCCCAGCTTCGATGCTGCCTCCGGCGAGCGCGCCACCAGCACCGTTCCGCTTGTCTCGCGGTCCAGCCGGTTCACCAGCGCGACAAATTCCCCGGTAAATTTCTCCTGCAGCCAGCCGAGCAGCGAGCGCTCCCCATCGGGCCGCGTCGGATGCGAGAGCAAATGGGGCGGCTTTGCCACGACAAGAAAGTCGGGCTCCTGGACAAGAAGGACCGGTTCAGCCGGCTGCAGGCGGGGGGAGGGCATTAGGATTTGCGTTGCTTGGATAACATATTAGCTTAACGACGTGAACCGACACCTTGGCTCCATCGCCATCGCGATGTTTTGTGCGTTCCTTGGCGTCACGACGGCCATGGCGGACGACCCCTACGTCCACACCTTTACGGGCTTCACCTTTCCTCCCAAGGTCGGGCCTTTCACCCAGGTCAAGGTCACACCATTCAACGAGGCCCACAGTGACATCGAAGTCGACTACAACAACGACCCCTACACCGTCCATCTCTCGGTCTACGTCTATCCCGCGCACGATCCGCTCCAGAAGCATTACGAGCAATGCAAGGCCGACGTCATGCAGGTCCATCCCGACGCCAAGCTGCTCGAGGAAAAACCGATCACCCTGGAAAAGGGCGGGACGAAATTCGACGGCTTCAGCGCCCTCTATTCGTTTCGCGGTAAATTCGTCGCCAGCAAGGAGCAGGACCTCCTTTCCAAGCTTTTGGTCTTTCGACGCGGTGACTACTATGTGCTCTACCGCATCAGCTACGCAGCCGACGACAAGGTCACGGCTGAAAAGCAAATCGACGATTTCATCCAGCAACTCGACTGGCCCACGGGCGATGGCAGTGCCCCGCCCGCCAAGTAACCTTCCCGGCCATGACCGATCTCCCACCCCTCAACGAACCCATCGCGGCTGTCATCGTTGGTTTGCTGCTCAGCCTTTCGGCGGGAGTGCGGACGATGCTCCCGCTGCTTGCCGTCAACCTGCTCGCGTTCTATCACGTCATCGCCCTGCCCAAGGACATGGACTGGCTCGGCAGTGAACCGACCCTGATCATCCTCATCGCCGCCACCATCACCGAGACCGTCGTCCATTTCATCCCCGCTGCCGGCACCGCGTTGAAAGCCTGCGCCACACCGCTCGCCTTCGTGGCGGGGACCCTACTCATGGCGGTCCCATTGAGCGGCCACAACCCGCTTTACCAGTGGATCCTGGCCGCTGTCGTGGGTGGCGGCGCGGCCACGCTCATGCATCTCGGTGTCACCGGCGCGCGGGCCATGACCGAGCCCGCCAACGTCGCCTCGCTCGGAATTTTCGGCATCGTCTGGAACATCGGCGAATTCCTCTTCTCCATCGTGCTCGCCTTGCTCAGTGCGCTTTGCGTGGTCGCGGGCTGGGCCGTCGGTGTGATCTGTCTTCTCGGCGTATTGACACTGGTATCGATCGTGGCGGTGAAAGGCATTTCCCGTCTCGTGAGACCGCGCGCCGCGATCTCGCAAACCTGATTCACCGCGTCTTACTGCGGTGCTGGTCCGCCAATATTCTGCGAATAGACGGGCTTATACATGCCGCCGATGATGGCCAGCATCGTATTGCGGACTTTCTTGTATTCCGGCAGCGAAAACATCTGGAAATAGGCATCGACCCGGCTGATCTGTCCGTCCGTGATCACATCCTCAACCAAAATATACTGCGCGGCATTGGTCAGCTTTGGGTCCTTCTCCTCGATCGCCTTGCCTGCCTTCGGATCGAAAAAGAGATTCAACTGACGTTTCACGGACCCGGTCGGGCTGAGTTCCTGTGCCTGCCAGATGTAATTCGGCTCCTTCGCATAATCGAAGTACTGGGTGATGACAATCATGTCGCCGTTATCGAGATGGATCTGTTCGCGCACAAATTTGGGTGACTGCGCAAAGCCGGGCACCTGTGTGGTGGAGTGCAAGGTCTGGAATTGCTTGATCAGCATCGCAACCTTGACGTCCCGCTTCAGCGCCTGGTTGGTTTGGATGAGCAGTTCGATGGCCTCGGGAAAATCGGGCACCAGCGCGTGGAGCTTGGTCAGGTAGTCATCGGCCTTGGCCAGTTCGCCGCTCGTTGGCGAGAGGGTTCCCAGCTTGAGGCTGATCCGGCCCGCTTCCAGGAGCGAACGCTTCGCATCGGGTTGTTCCGCGAGGATGCCATCATAAACGGCGCGCGCCTCGGTCAGCTTGCCCGCCTGTTGCAGCGTGTAACCTTCCTCAAACCGTTTTTGATAAGCCGCAATCTGCGCCGCGTTGGGCGGCGGGCCCGACGGAGCAACCGGCGCGGGAATGACCCCCGCCGGAGTGGGCTGCGGCACGTCGACAATGTGCGGCTTGGGGGCCGCGTTGGTCGTCGCCGGTGTTTGCGCCGGCGCGGAAGTCATCCCGCACGCCAGCGACAGGAGGGACACGAAAAACCAGGTTCTCATGTCCTCCCTCATTCCGTTGCTGATTGAACTAGTACGACGCCTGCGCGCCGCCAATGTTCTTCTTACCGATCCAGGGCATCAACCCGCGCAAACGCGCGCCGGTCTTTTCGATCGGGTGCTTCGCGCCGTCGTTGAGGAGCTTGTGATATTTCTTCTTCTTGCCGACGGTGGCTTCCTTGATCCAGCCCCTGGCGAATTTGCCGTTCTGGATTTCGGTGAGGACCTTCTTCATCTCGGCGCGGACCGCCTTGTTGATGACGCGCGGCCCGGTGACCACATCGCCATACTTGGCCGTGTCGGAGATCGAGAAACGCATGCCGGAAATGCCGGCCTCGTACATCAGGTCGACGATGAGCTTCAGCTCATGCAGACATTCGAAGTAGGCCATCTCGGGCTGGTAGCCCGCGGCCACCAGCGTGTCGTAGCCCGCCGTGACCAGCGCGCTCGCGCCGCCGCAAAGCACGGCCTGCTCGCCGAAAAGATCGGTCTCGGTCTCTTCCTTGAAACTGGTCTCGATGACGCCCGCGCGCGTGCCGCCGATGCCCTTGGCCCAGGCCAGCGCATGCTTCTTCGCCTTGCCGCTCGCGTTTTGATAGACCGCAATCAGCGCCGGAACGCCGCGGCCTTCCTGGTACTGGCGGCGCACCAAGTGGCCCGGTCCCTTGGGGGCGACCATGATCACGTCGATGTCCTTCGGCGGCTTCACCGTCTTGAAATGAATCGCGAACCCGTGGGAGAAGAGGAGAGTCTTGCCCTTGCTCAGGCTGGGCTTGATGTCTTTTTCATAGACCGACGCGATGGAAATATCGGGCACGGCGACGAAAATGATGTCGGCCTTCTTGACCGCCTCGGCGGTGTTCATTACCGCGAAGCCGTGCTTCTTGGCCGCGGCGATCGACTTGCTGCCGGGATAAAGTCCAATGATGACCTTGACGCCACTCTCCTTGAGATTGAGGGCATGGGCATGGCCCTGGGAACCAAAGCCGATCACGGCCACGGTTTTGCCTTTGAGTACGTTCAAGTCAGCGTCTTTGTCGGAATAGATTTTTGCGGGCATAGAGGGTCGAGTATGCAGCAAGCGGCCGGGCTTTGAACAGTCAAAACTCCTGCGGAGGGTGGTAAGGATGTTGAAGTCGTTTCTCTGATACTCTTAGTGTTCTCTAGCGGCCAATATTTCTGTGCCCCCTCGACAAATCCTGAAGGAGAGGCTTTATTGGAAAGCCCATGAACTCCATCGTCCGACATATCGGGGGCCATCGCTGGGATGGCGTCCCTGTCCTGAACTACAAGGAGGAGGGCACGCATTTCAAGGCCATCTCGCGCCAGATCCTCTTTGAGGGCGGGCCCAAGCTCGGGGCTGAATTGCGTTATTTCGAGATCGAGCCTGGTGGCCATTCCACGCTGGAGCGCCACGACCATATCCATTCCGTCATGGTCATTCGCGGGAAGGGGAAGTGCCTTGTCGGGGACGCGATTTACGACATTACGGGTAACGACTTGGTTTATGTGCCGACGATGACCTGGCACCAGTTTCGCGCCGATTCCAGTGAGCCGCTCGGTTTCCTCTGCCTGGTTAATGTTGAGCGTGACCGGCCCGAGCGTCCCGATGAAGCCAGCGCCGCCATGCTCAAGGCCCTCCCCAAGGTGGGCGATTTTATCCGGCTTTAAGCTACTGGCATCGCAACATGAGGGTGACCGAGAGCCTGATCAGATAAACACCGGTGATCGGCAGGATAATCAGGCAGGCCACATTCGTATAGAGCAACCAGCCCACTTCCGCCGGGCCGGGCGTTGAACTGATCGCCATCAACTGCCAGAAAAGAAAAACCGCGCTGAAGGCTCCCAGCATGCAAAGCACATAGCCGAGTTTTTTGGCGATGGTGGACCATTTCATGGAAGTATCAGGGAATGTTAATGCGATTGGCCCGGAATTTTTCCACCAGCGCCTTGGCTGTGGGGAACAGGGCCGGACAGCATCCGATGGTCGTACAGAAGGCCTTGCTGAAATGGCTCAACGAGGAGTAACCAACCTCCATCGCGGCCTCTGTCACATTATGGCGGCCTTCCAGCAGAAGCTCCGCGGCCCGCTCCATGCGGATTTGCCGGACGTATTGCGGAATCGTCATCCCGGTCTCCTTTGAGAAAAGGCGGCTCAAATAAAACGGACTGCAGCCCACCTGCATGCCCAGCGCTTCGATGTCCGGCGGCTCGGCGAGGTGACTCCGCAAAATGGCCGTGGTCCGTTCCACCCGCTCGCGTGCGACCCGCTTCTGCCGCTGGCAGAAAAACTCCGCCTGAGGCGTGGCCTGGAAAAGGATTTGTGAGAGCAATTCCAGCGTCTTCGCCTGGTACCAAAGTTTTTGGGCGGCCATCGGGACGGGCGGCTGGCGCAGCGATTGGAAAGTGATCTCCTGTCCCGGCGACATCGCGCCCACGGCCGCGGCGGACCCGCCCTTGTTGATCAACCAGCGCCGCAACGCCGGATGCAAGTCGTCCTCCATCGAGTGGACCTGGGTTTCCACGTACTCGCGGGAAAGCTCCACGGTAATGAACGAATGCGTTTCCCCGGCGGCGCGCTTGGCCTCGAGGTCGGATTTCGCGTTGCAATAAAAGCCCACCGTGTGGGGCGAGTACCGGGCCTCGGTTTTCTTGTCGCGCACAATGCCGTTGCCGCGGAGGTTCAAGCAGAGCTCCACGCTGTTGTGGTGGAAACTGCGCCCCCAGTTCACCGATTCCACGGCCTTGAACTCATGGTTCTCCACGCTCACGCCCTCGCGGGAAAAGGAACCATAAAGCTGTCGCCAGCCCTCCTTCACCTGCGCCCAAGCGTTGTTTTCGTAAGCAATGGCCATAAACCGTTCACCGCCAAGCTATGGCAAAAGCCCGGAAAGTCAACGAAGCACGATTGTCACATTTCGTTCGATTGGGCCTCTCGACCAGCCATTTTCCTAGAGGGCAGGCTTCGTCCGGGGTATCTTTCTTCGCTACTGTTTCCACCAGATATAACTGACGTATCCCAGTGTCAGGATCGCCACCACAATCAAGGGTGCCAGCAAACCTCCAAAGAAATTATGCCAATAAGCGCCAACGGCAATGCCTAAAGCCAGCATTCCCCACTTAAACAGGGTGCCTTCCCACCACTTTAACGTGAACGTTTTGAATAGAGTCATGCGTACCTCTCGGTTTTCCTAGTTCAATGTACCCTATTTTGGGGATTCCGTTTGGAATGTCTCAATTAGCCGGGCAACTTATTGCTGGGTAATGGGATATAAAACGACATTCCATCCCGATGCCTGTTGTGAAGGGTGCTTTGTCTGCCGCTATGTCGAAGCCGCGAGCTGCTTCAAATCGGCCCGCTTGCTTTCGTAGCTTGTCCCGAAGGCGAGGACCTGCGGATCGGGCTCGATGCCCTTGATCTGGCAATAGGCACGGTAAAGATCGGGCCACCAGTTGCGATGCTGGGTCAGGCCGTTTTCCTTCCACGATTTCCAGTCGGCCATCACCTTGCTCCAGCATTCGTCGCCGTAGTGGACCGCTTCACTGGCGCTCGGCATGTCGGCCACGTACCAGTCCCGGCCCACGCGGGCGTGCAGCACCTCGTCGGCCCAGTCGAAATCCTGGAACGTTGTCGCGAGAGGCTGTTCGGCCTTCTTGCTCACTTCCCACTCGTGCCGCTTGCCGGTCTTCGGCATCAACCCCTGCTCGATGAAATAGAGGACCGCGTGCCGTTCCTTCGGCGTCAGTTGCAGGTTCAGCGAGCGCGACCAGGTCGAGTTCACCATCACCAGGCTTGGCCAGTCGAGACCCAGGCTGACAAAGCCCACTTCGCCCATCATCGCGTGACGGGCCTCGTCCCAGAGCTGCCGGGTCATATCGCGGTAATAGCCCCACGGTTTGCCCTTCGTCTCGGAGATGATGCTCGACATCATCTCCGGCACATCGATTTCGCGGAGGCGCTTGTAAAACATCATCAGCACCTTCAATTCCGCCGGCTGCGTCTCGTCGTAAAGGAAGACCTCCGCGTTCACGCCCATGTTGTAGGGATCGGGGAATCGCTCGTCGCGCCGCGGCTCGCCGCTGAAGACAAAGGGCTTCGAGGAGTAATAGCGCGTCGGCTCCTGCGTCGATCCGGAAAAGTCGGCCTTGCCGCTCGCATCGATCCCACCCGCCGTGGCGAGGCAGACCTCCAAGAGCGAGAGCCAGTGCGCCGAGGCCTTGCGCTGCTCCGCCGTCACCAGCGATTTCACCGCCTGCCCGCCATAGCGGCACATGTCCTCGACGTCGATCAGCGCAAAACGGGACAACCGGACCGAGGGCGCATCGGCGAGAGGATGGGTCTCCTGAATGTATCGCTGTAGAGCGGTCCGTAGCGCCGGAAGCGCGATCTCGTACAGACCGAGCACCCGCTCCTCCGACGAAGGCGTGCCCAGAATCTCATCGAAGAAAACGCCCAGAGCCGGATGCGGAATCTTCTCCAGCCCCAATGGCGGCTCGCGCATCTCCCCGATGCGGTTCCGAAAATTCGTGTCGTTTTCCGCCGACAAATGCGCGTGCAGACTGAACGCCATCTTCAATTCGTAGACCGGCTCCTCCGCGATATGTCCCATGAAAATCTGGTGCAGCCGCCAGAAAATATAATGGAAGCGTTTCAACCGCTTCACGCAGTCCTCCACCGAAAGTCCCGGCCTGGCCGCGGAAGTGAAGTCAGTCAGTCCGGCCAGCGGTGGCAGGTTTTTGTAAGGCTTGTAGGGTTGAGATGAAGGCATGACGGTCTCCTACCCCGACAGTCTATACCCATCCCCTGTTGGTAAAAGCAGTTTTTCAGGCAATAACGCTGTCTTGACGGGAGTTGGTAGCCGTCGCACTCCGTGCGACGGCTACCTTGGCGTACCCTGCATATATTGCGTATCTTAAAGCTAAGAGGTGGCGTGTTCTGCTTTTATTACATTGGTCTTAAGAATTGGCTATAACCGCAAACTGTCTACATTCACTTGCGTGATGACCTCCAGATCGATTCTCGAACAATTAGATCTAGCCGCTAGCGAATTTACATTCCCGATGATGGATAACGGCTACGTGTATCCTGCCGATGTTCGCATGACGGTTTATCGCGACACAACTCGATGGCTGATGAATATCGAGATTTTAGGATCAGGATGGCCACGCCAAGGTGGCTACCATTCTTTTCAAAATTGTCTGCATCTTTTTGGAAATGCCCTCCATCGAAAATACGGAACGGCGAACGAGGACTTTCTCGATGTGATCGGCGATTTGCCTGATGACCCATTGTTCGACGAGCAATACGACTGGTACGTGCGGCCTCAAGCGTCGGCGGTTAGTATTCGAGGTAATCGGGTGGCAATTGACCTATCCCTGGAAGCGCTTAAACGTGCGGAAATACCCCTAGTTGAATCTCCGAACATTGATCCTCCAGCAGTTCTCCGGAGTCTGTTGCCGCAACATCGAGATTTGCTCTTGGCAATAGATCAAGAACTTGAGGCAAGAAATGTTCATGGTTTGCCTCAATGGCTGCGCCTGAATGAGTGGTTTCATCCCGATCTGGCTAGCAACGAGCTCCCCAGTGGCTGCGAGACATTCCAGATGCTTGCTGAGGCGATTTCGACCGGAAAAAAGGAAGTCTACCGTCCGACAAAAGCTCCCAATACCAAATGGCAGAACTGGCCGGAAGGCGGGACACTTTGAGGCGATCCGCTGTTACCAAATTTGCGACCACTGCGACCAGAAATGCGACTAAACGAGCGGTCGCGAGTTAGACCCGATTTCCGCGAGTTCAGCTTGATTGCGAAGCGCTTCGGGCGGATAGTCGCGGCGTTCTAGAGTGTGTAGGTAGGCCGACGGCTACCTCGGACCGGAATCGGGCATCCAAGTATAAGGCCAATCCTTGGCTTCTTTCGCCAAACCAGCACGCACGGGATTCTGCAAAATGTATTCAGCCTTTTGTCCGATATTTTCTTCATCTCTCAGACGATGATCGAAAAAATTCTCCTGCCATGAAGTTTGCTGATGTTTTGTCAGCCATTTTTTCCATTCTCCGATCACCCGCAAAAAGGAAGGAATGTCCGGAAAGCTTAGCAAAAGATGTACGTGATCCGGCATTAGAACCGCCAGATGGCAAAACCAACGGCCCTTTTCGTGATAATGACGGATCGACGATAGAACCTCAGAACCTTGCGCCGGACTGCAGAAATGATCGATTCCCCGTGGGTTTGCACAAACTGTAATGAAATAAACAGCAGCATCCTTGAGCCAATGAGGAGGAATATGATCCAAATGCCTCCGCTGCCGCATTTCCCGAGGTAGCCGTCGCACTCCGTGCGACGGAAGTTCAAACCGAAACTGTCCCCGGCGAAATCGTAAGTATCTCTACTTCAGCTAAAAGGATAGTTTCACCATCCTCTAGCCATTACCCATCAGTTCCGCTAATCTGAGGAGATGTTGGCTGAACTATGGATCAAGGCACCGGGGGAGGTGGCTATCATTCTTTTGCTCGTGGCGGCGAATGCGTTTTTCGTCGCGACCGAGTTCGCTTTTGTCAAAATCCGGGGTTCGCAGCTCAAGTCGATGCTGGTCAAGGGCAAGAAGGACATGCGCCTTGGCCTCGCCATTCGCGTCACCAAGCACCTCGATCGTTACCTTTCCGCCACCCAGCTCGGCATCACGCTCACCAGTCTCGGCTTGGGCTGGGTCGGTGAACCCGTCGTCGCTGTGTGGGTCGAAGGCCCCCTTGCCCGTTGGGGCATTGTCAGTCACGGTGCGGTCGTCTCGATCAGTTACGCCATCGCCTTCGCGGCCATCACCTTCTTCCACATCGTCCTCGGCGAACTCGTCCCCAAGTACTTCGCCATCCAGCGCCCGCGCACCGTCGTCTTGTGGTTCGCCGCGCCCCTCGTCCTTTTCTACCACGTCTGCTATCCGTTCATCTGGATCCTCAACCGCACCGCCAACCGCCTCCTTACCTGGATGGGCATCCCTCCGACCAAGGAATTCGACCACGGCTTCAACCAGGAAGAACTCCAGTACGTGCTGATGAACTCGCGCCACGTCCATCCCTCGGACCAGTTGGTGAACAAGATCATGCTCAAGGCGATCCGCCTCAAGGACACCACGGCCGAGCAGATCATGCTCCCCCGCGACCAGGTCGTCGTGCTCTGGCGTGACCAATCGCTCCACGACAACATGACGGTCGCCCAAAAATCCGGCTACAGCCGACTCCCGCTTTGCGGTGAAACCCGCGACCAGGTCCTCGGCGTCATCCACGTCAAGGAACTCCTCTGGCAATACCAGGTCCTCGGCGACCAGACCACGCTCGCTTCCATCGTCCGTCCCATCCTGACCTTCATGCCCAAGACGCGCCTGCCGGCCATGCTCGAGCTCTTCCGCAAATCGCGCAACCATCTCGCCCTCGTGCTCGACGCGGATGAAAAGATGATCGGCCTGGTCAGTTTCGAAGACGTGCTGGAGGAACTCGTCGGCGACATCCGCGACGAATTCGATATCGAGAAAGGCCCCTTCTACGAACGCAGCAAAGACGCCGTCCTCGTCGACGCCGACCTCCCCCTGCGCGATCTCGCCAGCGAAACCGGCTGGCCCCTCACCACCCAGACCACCGACACGGTCGAGAAATGGGCGCTCAAGCATTGGGGCCACGTCCCCCACCCCGGCGACATCGTTGACATCGAAGGCTTCCAACTCGTCGCCACCGAAGTCAGCGTCCGCCGCATCCGCCGCCTGCGCGTCATCCGCAAAGCCGTCGCTTTGCCTGAAGGCGAGACCGAAGCTCCCATCGAGCAGGAGCATCACGTCTGATCGTTTAGACCTCGCTTGGTCTCAAGCCGCGATAACCACGGCCTTCTCGTTCTTCGGCACCACGTCACACGTGTCCACAATCAGAGGCAGGCAAAGGGCCAGCTCGGAATAGTTCACGCCACGATGCGCGGTGCACACCACAGCGGCTTGATAGCGGGAAAGATTCTCCGGGTTCCACTCGATCGAGCGATGGCCGACCCATTGAGAATGGGCGCAGTGAGGCTGGACGAAGGGGACGAGGGGATCGTAATAATGCACCTGTGCGCCATGCTTTTGCAGGTGATCCATCACTGCATACGCAGGGGATTCCCGGTCATCGGAGATATTCTTCTTGTACGCCACTCCGACGACGAGAACGTTCGATCCCTTCAGCGTTGCTGATCGCGCCTTGAGTCCCGCGACAAGTTGGTTCGTCACGTACCCGGGCATCGACCGATTGATCTCCCCGGCCAGTTCGATGAAGCGGGTGTCGAGCCCGAATTCCCGCGCCTTCCAGCTCAGATAGTAGGGATCAATCGGAATGCAATGTCCACCCACGCCGGGACCCGGATAAAACGGCATGTAGCCAAAAGGCTTGGTTGAAGCCGCATGGATCACCTCCCAGATATCGATGCCCATCGGGGCATAGATTCGCTTGAGTTCGTTGACCAACGCGATGTTGACATAGCGAAAAATATTCTCGGTCAGTTTGACGGCTTCCGCCGTGTCGCAGTCCCTGACCGGGACAACGCATTTGACCACGCGCGCATAAAGTTCCGTGGCCCGCTCCAGGCAGCCCGCACTGAATCCGCCGACGATTTTCGGGATTTCTTTCAAAATACTCCGACTGCTGCCCGGGTCCTCCCGTTCGGGCGAAAACGCCAGCGCGAAATCCATTCCCGCCTGCAGGCCGGATTTCTTTTCCAACACGCCCCGCAGAACTTCCCGTGTCGTGCCCGGATAACTGCTCGATTCCAACGCAATCAACATTCCCGCTTTCAGGCAGACAGCAATGTCCTCCCCGGCCTTCAGAACAAAGGAGAGATCGGGATTCCGGTTGGAATCCAGCGGAGTGGGCACGCAAATCAGGATTGCTTCGCATTCACTCAGCCGGTTCTTGTCGTCGGTAAATTCAAGCAGACCATCGGCCAGGACATCGGTAATCCGCTTCTCTGAAAGATGGGACAGCGGTGAGGTCCCTGCCTTTAATTGGGCGATTCGTTCCGGGGCATGATCGTAACCCAAGGTCCTGATCCCAGCTTCGGCAAAACTCAAGGCCAGTGGAATACCCACATAGCCCAGGCCCAGGACGGCGACTTCATAACGGCATTGGGAAGGTTTCGGTATCATGCGGTGCTGGGGTTGGGGGCCATGCGTTGCATTTGTGCGCCCAGATCACGACGGCCCAGGAAAAGATATTGAATGGTACCCACCACCCGGACGACGAGATGAAATTGATGAAAACCCAGGGTATCGATGAAGACGGCGAGAAGGAGCTTCCCGAGATTGCGCCAATCTGCCGCCCGGAACCGGCTCGACTCGCTCATGAGGACCGCCGACAAGGTCAGGAAAATGTTCAGGATGTAGGCGAAGTAAAGCACCAGGAGGATTTCCCCAAGCTTAGCGGTGCCGAGGAGCAGCACGATCACGATGGAGGCATAGGTGAAAACCTCGATCAAGGCGGACAAGGCCTCGAAAAGAACAAAGAACGACATCCCATAGAAGCCAGTCATTCCATAGCGCGGATTGAGGAACATCCACCGGTTGCGCCAGAGCGCCTCGAGCGTTCCGCGCGCCCAGCGATTGCGCTGCGAGGCATACTGACTGAATGTCTCGGGGACTTCGGTGTAGCAGATCGCATCGGGGACAAACGCAAGTTTCGCGTCCATAGGCTTCGTGCGGTCGTAAATGTGGGCGTTCAGCCGGAGGGTGAATTCAATGTCATCCGTGATGGAGGAAGCCGAGGAACCGCCGACGGCCACAAAGACGTTTTTCCTGATCATCATCAACGCACCGGAAATACAGAGCATGCTCTCGAGACGGCAGAGCCCCAACCGGGCCCACTGGAAACCGCGGGCGTACTCCGCTTCCTGGTTCATCCCCAACAGCGTTCGCGGGAATCCGCGATAAATGATCTCGCCGTTCTTGACCTTGAGGCCGTTCGAAAGCCGGACAATGCCCGCGGCCGCGACCACGCGTGGATCCCTCAAGAAAGGCCGCACCATGTGCAGGAGAATGTCTTTTTCGAGCACGCAATCGGCATCAATGACGCAAAGGAGAGGATGCCGGGCGAGATTGGCCCCCGCGTTGATCGCATCCGCCCTGCGACCGTTTTTCTTGTCCACGACCACGAGCTTGGGATGCTTCGGCGATTGATAAACGCCCAGGACCTCCTCGGTCTTGAGGGGCTTCGGGTCTGCTCTGTCCACCCGGAGGAGTTGGAAGGTTTCGATGAGCGCCTGCAGCATCTTGTCCTTGGAACCGTCATTCACGACAATCACCTCATAGCAGGGAAAATCGAGCGTCAGCATGTTCTGCAGGATGGAGACGATGATCGTCTCTTCATTGTAGGCCGGAATGATGATGGAGACGGGCGTGGTCAGCGGGGATTGGGCGATCCGGCGAAACTCCGCAAACGTCACGCTACGTTTATGCTGGCTGATGTGCCGTGCCGCGAGCCAGAGGCAAAGAAAATAGGAGCCTTCCAGGGCAAGGAAGTAGAGAAGATTCAACCAATACAGGATCGGGAAATTCATGAGGCGAAGGCCCTCCCGGCGGGCAAAGCGTGGCCGTGTTCCTGTAAAATCTGTCTGCTGATGTTCCGGGCAAGGGAGTCGCCTTCATGTCCGGCCGCGTTTTCGAGCGCCTTCCTTCCGGCTTTCCCCATTTGATAAAGCGCCTGTGCCGCCGACAGGCGGACCTCCCAGGCCGGATCGTTCAAAGCGCGCACGACCAGCGGAATCTGGTCCTGGGCCTTCAGGGCTCCCAAGGAGAGCATCACATCGCTTTTCACCTCCGGGTCCAGATCCTCCGCGAGGCGGGAAAGGGGCACGATCGCCTTTGAGTCGCCAATCGCCGCCAGGGCACACACGGTGTTGCGGCGAAGTTGCGGCGTCTTATGTTGGAGAACTTTTACCAGATGAGGAACGGCCTTTTTGGCCTGGAGCATCCCGCTGGCCTGCACGGCGAGGGCGAGCGTTTTGTCCGACGCTTGCGGATCATTAAGCGTCTCCGCCAGTGGTGCGAGGGCATGCGTTCCAAACTGGACCAACACTTCAACCACCCGGTCTCGGGGCATTTCCCCGGCAAAATCGGAATTGAGCAGGATCGTTTTGACCGCCTCGGAACATTCCAGAAGGGCCAGGGACTGGGCGGCGGCCAGGCGCACATCGGGGGATGGGTCATCCAAGGCTTTCATCAGCTCAGGGACGGCCGATTCGTCCCGGAGATAACCGAGTCGCTGGGCATTTTGTAAGCGGTCGGCTTCGTTGCCATGAGTGAGTCCTGCCAGCATGGGCTGGAGATAGCCCATGCTTTTGCCCAAGGCCCGCAAGGGGGCGATCTCCTGGGAGGTGGCCGCCTCGGAAAAATCGAGCAGCAAGGTCAAAGCCAGGGGGGGATTTTTTTTGAGCGCCGTGACGGCCTCTTTTAGGCGGACGGAACCCGACAGATAGTTTTTGATGACCGGTTCGGTCGTCTGGCGGAAATCTGCCTCACGGCAGAGGTGGACATCGTCTCGAAAATGCCGTCCCAGAATAACGGCCACCAGCAAGGCGCTTAGAACAGTGAAGAGAGTGGCGTAGGCATGGACGACATCGAACAGTTCCATACCTAGAATTTCCAGACCAGTCCAAGCGTCGGGGTATATTGTTGGTAGAGTTTCTGGCCGTTCTGGTTCAGCCGGTAGTCGTATTCAAACCCGCCGTAGATGTCCACGTCCCTGCCCAGGGGCTGCTTGAAAAAAATCGTTCCCGTATAAGCGGGAGTCAGGCTGAAGAGTGAGTTGTTGCCATAGCCAATCTCAATGTCCGGATCCACGCCGTAATCAAAGGCGAGGGTCAGGCGCTGCCCGGTCTTCCATTGGTAATTGAAGGCGGCGATATAGTAATTGTATTGGAGAGTCGAGAAGGCCCAGCCATGAGCATATTTGATCGCCAGCGTGGCCGCTTCGTCGATCGTGATGAGGACGCCGGGCTGGATCTGGCTGATCGGCTGACCATTGAAATTCCATCCCTTGAAATCCAGCATCGGCGCGAGCATGGGTGTCGTCTGGTATTGAAACCCGACCGAGTACGCCTCATTCGCGCTGAACGCGGGATCGAAGCACCCCGTTATCTTGCCATGCAATTCAAACTTGTCCGTGGGGGTGTAGGAGAAGAACCCGCTATAGGAGATGTCAGAACCGGCCGGAGGACGATCCCGGTAATCGATCTCCAGCCCAAGATTCCATTTCTTGTTCAACTGGTAGTAAAGCTGGGTGTCCTGCTCCTGCCAGCCTTGCTGTCCATTGTCGAAGAAGCTGTAGCTGTAGTAGGGCGTAAGGGTCCATTGATGGAGTTTCTGCGCCGGGGTCAACTCATCCGGATCCGTTGAGGTGGTGGGGGCGGTTATCGCGCTGGTGGTCTTGGAAGCGCCTGAAGTCGTGGTGGGGCTGGCCTGCAAAAGCGGCAAACCGAGGGCGCCAAGGACCGGCAATAAAAGAGGGAGGGAATATTTCATGGCAGACGTCTTCAGGCGTTGAGTCGAACGGATTCGTTCTTGAGGAGATAATCGATGGTATTTTCCAGCGTCCAAACGGGCTCAAATGACGTCAGCTCCCGCAACTTTCGTACCACAGGCTGGCGCCGGACAATATGTTCGAAGGATTTGCCGTAACCCTTTTCGTAGGACATGAATTCTATCCCGGAAGAGCTTCCCGAACGACTGATCACCATTTTCGCAAGGTCGAGGATGGAGATTTCGCGGGAGTTCCCGACGTTCACCGGTCGCCCCCAGCACGCAGGATTTTGGGCCATGCGGTCCAGCGCGACAATCGTATCGCGGGCGTCGCAAAAAGAACGCGTCTGCGAACCATCGTCAAAGACGGTGAGAGGCACGCCTGAAAGGGCTTGCTGAATGAACCGGGGCAGGACGAACCCGTAACTGCCCGATTGCCGGGGCCCAACGGCGTTAAACAAGCGTGGAATGGCCACGGAAAGCCCATGCATTTGGCCATAGGCCGTGGCCTGAATTTCATTGCTCAGCTTGCTCAACGAATAGCCGATCAGGGCGCTGTTATTCGCCGGGAAGACCAGATCCATGTCTTCGCTAAGTTCCGAGGCCGGGGAAAATCCGTAAACCGAGGAACTCGAAGCGACCACGACGACCGGACGTTTTTTGGAGCGGGCAATATACTCCAGCAGTCTTTCCGTTCCCTGCACATTCACCCGGGTGACTGACACCGGATCTTGCAGCACCCGGAACATCCCTACCACTGCCGCCATATGGTAAACGCGATCGGCCTGCTCAATCTCCTGCCCTAATCCCTCCCAGGTCAGGAGGTCGGCTTTGATAAAACGGTAGGCCGGGTTCTTCAGGAACGGAGTCACATTCTGTTCACTCCCTGTGCTGAGATCGTCCATCGTCACGACCGTATCTCCCTTCTCGAGGTGATACTCAGCGAGGTGCGATCCGATGAATCCGGCGCCTCCAGTGATAAAGATATTCATGTACGGGTAAACTTTGGCTCGCAGCAGGTTATGCTAGTGTGACCACACCCCACAAGCTGCATCGAGATAATGCGAATATTTATCGAATAAGCGTAAAAATTGACCCCGCTCCCTTAAGGCAAATTCCATCCAAGGCTTGTCGAAGTCCTTGCTTCCCTTAAATTGAGTTTTCTTCCCGCGCATGAAATTCCCCGATCTCCATCCCGTTGTCATCGGTACCGTCACCACTTCGGTGGGGTTGCGCATGCTGGCGAAGAAGGCGCTCGCTGCCGATGCGATCGAAGTCCGCGTCGATGCTCTCCTCGCGCAAAAAGTTCCCGCTGATAAAATCGAGGCCGCTCTCAAGGGGAGGAAGCATCCGGTCCTGCTCACACTCCGCATTCCCGAGGAGGGTGGCCAGCGGGCATGGAAAGTTCCGGAGAGGCGTGATCTCTATCTCCGTTTGCTGCCCCATGTGGAGGCCATTGATATCGAACTCGCCACGGTGCTCGACATGGCCCCGGTCATCGACGTCGCACGCAAACTGAAGAAGACCATCATCTTTTCCGCCCACGCCATCCAGAAACCCGCCACCGCCGCGCAGATGGCGGCGTGGGTCGATGCCTACGATTCCCAGCCCCAGACCATCCTCAAGGTTGCCGCCCAGATCAAATCCTGGCGCGACCTGCAGCAGCTCGCCGCCGTCCTCGTCAACCACCCTGACTGGTATATTTCCGTGATGGGACTTGGCCCGGCTGCAGCACAGTCCCGGTCTGTTCTCACCGCCCTCGGCTCGCGTCTGGTCTACGGTTATCTCGACAAACCCGCCGCGCCCGGCCAACCCTCCGCCGCTGAGGTGCGCAAGATGGTCCGTGAAAATCGCGTGTGACGGGTGAAAGTCTGGGAAAATGAATTCGTCGCTCCCCGCCCCCTTTCCCGTCATCGTTGCGCCCGGTGAAGGCCGCGTCATCCGCGCCTTCGGCTCCGAGATGGTCTTCCACCTCACTGGAGCCGAGACCGAAGGCCGCCAGATGTTGGCCACCATCATCGCCCCACCCGGCGACGGCCCGCCCCTCCACTACCATGAGAATGAGGACGAGACTTTTCTCGTGCAGGAGGGCCGCATCAGCTTTTACGGTGAGGGTCGGTGGCGCGAGGTCGAACCCGGCACGATTGTCTTCGCCCCGAAGCGCTCGGTCCACTCGCTGAAAAACGTCGGCACCACCACGGGCCGCATTCTCGTTTCAGCTTCACCCGCCGGTTTCGAGACTTTCTTCGCCCGCTGCGCCGAGGTGTTCAGCAGGCCCGGCGCTCCCGACATGGCGCGCATCATCGAGATCAGCGCCGAGCACGGCATCCACTACGTCAACGCCTAGCGGGACTATTTCTCGGAAGGATTGACCCGGTACAAGGGCTCCATCTTATCGCTGAAGAGTGTGCTGACATCCGCGGTGCGGACGTACTTTGCGAGGGAGGCGGTGCTGCCCGTCAGGCTGACATCGACGTCGGGACGCGGAGGCGTTCCGACCATCATCGGGCTTTTGTCCTGATGGACCGTGCCCTTGAGTTTTCCCGCCTTCACCGCCGCCGCGGTCACATCCTGGGAAATCTTCCACATTTGCAGCGCACGGCCGTGCGAGATCGTGTAGCGGATAAACGTATAGGCCTTCGTGGGCTTGCCGTCGTCGTCCTTTCCGGTGATCACCACGTTCAGGTAGTTGTTGTTGCCGATGGTCGTGGGGTAAAAGTCATACGAGTCCATCTTGTCGCCAGGTTTGGACGAGATGATGTCGACGTGCATCCACGGACTCTTCCTCATCGTGAAGCGAAACAGGTTTTGTTCCTTCTTCCCGTACCAGTCGCCGAGCAGTCTCGGATCTGCTTCAGCGTTGGCAGGCGTGGACAGGGGATTCTCCGACGTGACAATGCAGGAGGACAAGAGGAGACAGAGGGCGAATCCGAGGATGGGGAAGAAAGGTGTCTTCACAAGGTTAGGATCGCGGAAGGTTGGTGGGAAATTTCATGAAAGGGGGAATATCGGCTCAGACGTTAAGGGTTATATTGTCGCCCGCTCCCGTGTAGAGATCAAGCGGCCCTTCCAGTTCCACCTTCAGCACGGTTGTGTCCGGGTCCAACACGCTATCCGGGACGTCGATATAGAGAATGCCGGGCAACCGGGCCCAGGGCGCGCCGCCGATTTTCTTTTGGCTGAGTTCGCCGCCACCCACGACGCTGACGCGCTTGATGGCATTTTGAATGCCTTTCACGGCGACCTGGCCGTTCGGCCGGTCGAAGGTCATGAGGTAAAGAACATCGCGGCTCTTGTTGAGAGTCGATGCTCCGTAAAAGTGGCCATGAGGAAGTCCGGCCACAGTGCCGTGCAGCGCCTCGGAATGTTTTCGGGTCCAGCGGCCCAGGCCCTGAAGTACAGCGGTCTGTTCCGGCGTGATGGTCCCATCGCTTTGGGGGCCGACATCCAGCAGGAGATTGCCGCCCATCCCGGCGCACTCGGCCAGCAGGCGGATACTCTGGCGGACGGTCTTGAAATTGGTGTCCTTTTTCTGGTAGCCCCACGAGTCGTTGATGGTGACGCAGAATTCCCACGGGCCCTGAGGTTGTTGAATCGGTATGGCCTGTTCGGGCGTGCCGTAATCGCCGTGACCGCCCATGCGGCTGTTCAGAACGACGCCAGGCGCCCAGGAGAGCAGTTGCTCGCGCAGTTCCTTGAAGCGCCATTGTTCCGGGTCGCGCTCCCAGTCGCCGTCGAACCAAAGCAGATCGGGTGAGTAGCGGGTGCACAATTCCTTCAACTGGGCGCGATGAAATGCGAGGAAGCGTTCCCAGGCCGCCGGGTGTTCCGGTCCCTGGGGATAGCCAAACCGATTCTTGTGTCTGTCTTTATGGTCATGGATTTGCGGCCCTTTCGGCAGGACCGTGGCGTAGTCGGGATGCGACCAATCGAGATGGGAATAATAGAGACCGACTTTGAGGCCGCGCTTGCGCAGGGCCGCGCAATACGGCCCGACCAAATCGCGGCCCGCGGGCGATCCGTCCTTCGCGTTGAGCTTGCTGACCCGGGTGTCCCACAACGCAAAGCCGTCATGGTGCTTGGTCGTCAGCACCGCATACTTGGCGCCTGCCGCGACAAAGAGATCGGCCCAGGCTTCCGGATCGTAGCGTGACGCCGTGAAGGTCTTCGCCTGCGCCATGTAGTCTTCATGGGAAATATCCCCATGAAAGAAGGCCCACGATTCATTCGTATCCCCCGCGGAGTAGATGCCCCAGTGGATGAAGATGCCGAGTTTAGCGTCGAGAAACCAATCAGGGACCATGAGAGCGACTTTCTTTAATTGGCAGGCTTGGCATCGAAGCTGTCGGCGATGACCGGTTCGAGGTCCTGCTGTTGAATCCAACCGAAGTGATGATCGCGGGCCTCGATGCGGAAATATTTGTCGTGCCGGCCCTCGACCGTGACGAGTTCGCCCTCGGGAATCGTGCCGATTTTTTCCGCACCGTCGATCGGGGAAAGCAACAGGTTGGCCGCCTTCGGCGCAATAATCACGCCCTCCACCCGGTTATTGAAGCCGATGCAGGCGAGTTCCACGAAAGCGAACATGAGCAGCAGCGGCGTGCCGATGAAGAAGATCAACCGGAAGGTCGTGCGCAGGGCCGGTGAGGAGAGTTTCATCGCGGTGCCCACCACGGCAAACAGCAAAAGCGACAGGCAAAGGACCATCAAGGCAAGCCAGACCGTCCAGTTGATGCTGAGCATCAGCGCTTCCCACCAGCGATAGGAATTCGGCTCCAACCCGGCCTGCTGGCGGGCCAGTTGCAGGTTGTGGTTGATGTCCGCGTCGTTGGGAGCGAGATAGCGGGCCCGTTCATAATTGAGCATGGCCAGTCCCGGATGATTCGCCTTGGCCTCGGCATTGGCGAGATTGAAGCAAAGCGCCGCGGAGTAGCCCCGTGTCGCGATGATCTTCTGGAACAGACCGGCCGCCTCGTCATAGCTGCCGTAGGTGAAGGCCCGATTGGCGGCGTCGAGTTCGGAATCGGAGGTGTCTGCGGTGAGTGAAAGAATCGACGCCCCCAGCGCGAACAGCAGAGTGACGAAGCGGCCTGCGCGGAAAAGTTGGAAAGTCATGGTCAGGCAGGTTGGGTTTGGGGTTGGAGCAGGTCGCGCACATGGCGCTCCCATTGGGCGAGATCGAGGCCGTGTCCGGGGCCGCCGGAGTAAATGATTTCATCGGCCTGGACAAAAAGGGGTTCGAGGGTCCCGGCCAACTGCGGATCGCGCTGCCGGATTTCGGTCAGGGTGAGCGATTCCGGATTCACGCGCCACCGGGTCCCGAGTTGCAACTGGATGGCGTGTCGCGCCGCCACGAAAAAGGCCAGCGCGTCGCCGTTCCGGGCCGCCGTCCCCATCGCGTCGGTTTCCAGGGCCATTGAGTGCTGGCGCCGGAGCCTTTCCTCGCGTCCATCGTCCCGTTTGGTGCGGCCACGAAGAATCAGAAACACCAGGCCGACAACCAGGGCGGTGAACAGGCCGCCCTGAACGATCCAGAACCAAGCCTGGCGATAGATGGGGATGAGGCTGGTTTTCGTCCAACCAGAAGTTATGCGGTTGGGAAGAAATCCGGCCTCCGCCGGTGCGGTGCCCTCTGTGGAATCAGTAACCACCCCCGGCGTCAGTGTCCGAGAAGCCATCGCCCCCGTGACGGTAATGCTGGGTAGCGTGATGGGAACCGTCATGTACTGCTTGGTCGCCGGGTCAAAATAATTGAAGCTCGATTGCGGCAGCGGGACCGTGCCGTTCTTTTGCGGAATGACAGCCATTTCGAAATCCTTGATGCCCTGGGTATGGGACTCATTTTGCGGTGTGAACTTGGACGACGGGACGTAAGTTTTCCACGCCGGGTCCGCGGCAAGGGCGGGGCAGCGGACGTAATCGAAATTGCCCTGGCCGGTAACGGTAAAGTGAAGGGTGACCGGTTCGCCGACCGCCACCGTGTCGGGCTGCGCGGTGGCTGTGGCGGTGAATTGTCCAATGGCCCCGGTGAAATTCGCCGGGCGTCCTTCGTCCGGTAAATCATGAACGTGGATCGTCAGTTGGTTGCTCGCAATGGGCTCATGCGCGAGGTTGGGCCGTCCGGGGAAAAAGTTGACGAAGGGATTGAGCCGGGCGGGATTGATGGACTTGATCCAGTAACTGTCGCGTTCCATTTGCAGGGGAAAATCGCCGGGCTTGGGCGCGGAGATCGCGGTGGACCAGCTCTCGCGGCGATACCCTTCATCCATGACGGCCAGCGTGTCTTCGTGGAAACGGACGGAGAGGTTGTTCATCAGGAAATCGCTCCCCTTGATCGTG
>Ga0105240_10002003_pt1 | contig 33590 bp, 21 predicted proteins | sample KBSC54metaG_FD_80426 | JGI IMG/M metagenome (GOLD analysis project Ga0105240, IMG submission 80426) | Corn rhizosphere microbial communities from Kellogg Biological Station, Michigan, USA - KBS C5-4 metaG | ecosystem: Host-associated > Plants > Roots > Rhizosphere > Soil | place: Michigan, USA... | reverse complement strand
GCCGTAGCGCATGACGACGATGCCGCCGACGGTCTCTCCGCGACCCTGCCAATCTGCCGCGCCACGCCGCACGTCGGGACCGAACGTTACCGTACCGAGATCTTTTATGAGCACCGGAGTGCCGTTTTTGGTGGCCACGGGAACGTTCTCGAGATCAGCCAAGGTCTTGAAGTAGCCCAGGCCGCGAACCATGTACTCGGCGCCGCTCATCTCGAGCACATCGCCGCCTACTTCGTTGGTGCTTTGACGAACGCGGTCGGTGACCATTTGCGCGGAGATCCCGTAGGAGAAGAGCCTGGCGGGATCGAGGTTCACCTGGTATTGACGCACGAATCCGCCAATGCTGGCGACCTCTGCAACTCCGGGAACGGTTTGCAACTGGTAGCGCAGGTACCAGTCCTGGAGAGCGCGGAGGTCGGCGAGACTGTGGGTGTGCGAGCGGTCGACGAGAGCGTACTCGAATACCCAGCCAGCTCCGGTAGCGTCGGGCCCGATTGCAGGATGCGCATCCTGCGGGAGCTTGCCGGCGATTTGCTGTAGATACTCCGTGACGCGCGATCTCGCCCAGTAAAGGTCGGTGCCGTCTTCGAAGACCACGAAGACGTATGAATCGCCAAACATGGTTTGCGCGCGGACATTCTTCACCTTGGGGGCTGAGAGCAATGCGGAGACGATCGGATAGGTCACCTGATCTTCGATTACGTTCGGCGGCTCGCCCGCCCAAGGAGTGTGAATGATGACCTGCACGTCACTGATGTCGGGAAGGGCGTCCAAAGGAATGCGATGCATTGACCAGATACCCGCCACAAGCAGCAGGATCGCAGCTGTGAAGACGAGAAACGGATTGCGAGCGCACCAGGCAATAGTTCGTGCGATCATCACATTCCTCCACTGGTGGTAACGCTGAGCTTTTTGGCGGCGAGTAGTTTTCCGGCGCGCGTGGCAGTGATTGTGAGCTGCCAGGTGCCGCCCATCGGTACATCGATGACGCCTTCGTAGAGTCCGCCGCCCCGATCGGAAAGTGTGGCTTCGGCGTGCATTGCTGCCATGCCCATTTGCGGCATCGCGGGCATGAAAAGCGCTGCCTGGAGCTGCATTCCGCTGGCCGGCTTGCCCGACGCGTCTGCGATGGTCACTCGCAAAGTGTTCCTGCCGGTTCGCAACGGCGACGGTTGGGAACTGAAGGTGATTGCAAGGTTATCCCCGGATTGCGGAGGGTTGGAGAGTGGCGCTGGTGAGGCCGGAGTGAAGTTCTGGGATGCCGACTGAAGCTGCGCCTCGGAGTCGATGAGGAAGTTGGCCGAACTGACGACGCGGTCGCCCGCCTTCAGGCCGCTGAGAATCACGATGTCGCCGTCGACCTGCGGCCCGGTTGTGACGGTGCGGGGCTCGAGGTTTCCCCCTCCGCGATCGACGAAAGCCACAGCGCTCTGGCCCGAGTGCAGAACGGCCGAGCCTGGGACGACGAGTTGACGGCCGAGGTCCGCGGCGATGTCAACGCTGGCGTACATGCCGGGCTTCAGGGTCAGACCGGGGTTCGCCAGGACGAGGCGGACTCGAACAGTGCGTGTTACCTGATCGACCTGAGGGAGGATCTGATCCACGCGGGCACCAAACAGCTTGCCTGGGTAAGCGTCAATGGTGACCGAAGCTCGATCACCGGAGCGGACACGGCCAATCTTGGCTTGGGCCACGTTTGCGTAAACCCATACCGTGCCGAGATCGGCGATGGTGTAGAGCTTCGTCTCCGGCTGAACGTAGGCGTTGGGGAGTGCCATGCGTTCTGTAATGAATCCGCTCACCGGCGAATAGACGGTCACCTCCCTTTGTTCCTTGCCCGTCTTTTCAAGGCTCGCAATCTCTTCTGGCGCGACGCCGAACTGCTCTAGCCGCTGAGTTGCGGCCTGTACCAGCCAGCCCGCCTCCTGATGCGGCATGGTGTGTGCGGAGTCGCCGTGTCCTGACGCGGTGTGCATGGACTGCGAGAAAGCGGCTTGATTCTTCCGGGCTAGCAGGTACTCCTGCTCGCTGCTTACCAGGTCGGGACTGTAGATCGTGAACAGCGGCTGTCCTTTGCGGACATATTGATAGGTTGCATTGGCAAATACTCGCTGGATCCATCCCGGGAAGCGGGTCTGCACGTACGAGAGACGCTCTTCGTTGATCTCGACGTTTCCGGGAGCTTGAAGGTTATCGCTGAGTGGCTTCACCGCTGCAACGGCGGTCGTTACGCCGATCTCCTGCATGCGTTGCGCGGACAACTGCACGGGAACCAGAGCGGGTTCTGGCACACTGGCCGAATTGGATTGGTTGGCGCGCTCTGTGCCGGAGGCGGTTCCTCGCGCGATTACAGGGTCTTCGGAAGGCGCATGTGCCGCAGGAGTGAAGTGATTGCGTCCGACCAGCAGGTAGGCAACCAGGGCGGCCAGGGCGATGCACAACGTCCCCAAGACCGCTAGAGCAAGCTTGTAGGAACTCGTCTTCATTACTTCACCTCCGCGTTGCTTTGTTCCAGCTTTTCAATCGGCTCACCTGTGGCCATCTCAAGGTCTGCGAGACGAGCGTCGAAGTCGCCCATTGCCTGCGCCCATGAGAGATCGAGATCGACTACCCGCATCTGGCTGTCGAGCAGATCCATGAATCCGGTCTTGTTGTTTTCGTAGGCGATGATGCTGGACTGCAGAGTCGCCTCTGCTTGCGGCTTGAGCTGGTCCTGGTAGAGAAGAGCCAGCTTCTGCGCGGACTTCGCTTCGGCCAGAGCTTCGGCGATCTGCCCGCGCGCGGTGTTCTCAAGCGCGGAGAGTTCGGCATCCTGCTCGGTGGCTTTTGCAGCGGCCTCGGCGATCTCGGCGTCGTGCCTCTTACGATTCATCCAGGGCAGGTTCATTGTGCCTTCGAGCATGTAGCTGTTTCGAAAATCCTGGCCGGCCGGCATCAACATGTATCCGGCAGAGAGGGTGAAGTCGGGAGTGTAGACGGACTTGGCAAGGCGCTGCTCCTTGTGGCTGCGCTCAGAGGAGGCTTTAGCCGCCGCGAGATCGGGGCGGGCGTTTATGGCCTTTGTTGTTAGTGATTCAAAAGAGGGGAGGGGAGCAGAGATTGCGTGCTCACCGCGAACCTGAAGGGGAGCATCGGGGCTTCGTCCAAGTAGCGTATTCAGCCGCGCACGGGCTATCTCCGCATCGCGATCGAAACGGATCATGTGCTCGGCCAGTTGCGTCATGGCCATCTGAGCCTTCAGCACGTCCTGCTGGGGCACGCTGCCGCTGGTGTACTTGATGCGCGCAGCACCGATTGCCTGCTGGGCGATGCCGACATGCTCCTGGTGAATGCGCAGTTCCTCCTGGGTGACCAGCAGGTCAAAGAACGCCTTTCGAACCCGCACACGCACGTCGAGCCCGACCGAATCGAGGTTGGCCTTCGCCTGATCGACATCCGATTTGGCGAGGTCAGTACGCAGATCTCTCTTGCCGCGCGTTGAGAATGTCTGGCTGAGGCTGAACATGTTCTGCGCGGAGTTGTAGTCCCAGGGTCTTTTGAGCGGGACGCCCCAGCCGCGATACATCGCCATGGGGTCATCGAGTGCTCCGGCTATGGGAATGTGGGCTTGAGCTATCGATAAGTGACGGACCGCAACCTGGATCTCAGGATTGAATTGGAGCGCAACCCGCTCTGTTTTGGCCAAGTCCAGCGGCGCAGCTGCGGCGTTCTCTTGTGTCCCAAGCAGTAATGTCTCTTGCGCCGAGTATGGGTCGTCGCTGGCCGACGCCTGAGCGTGACAGGTGACGGCGACCGATGCGAGCGACAGCATCGCGGTTAGATAAAGGCAGGTCTTCATATTCCCCTCTCCGCAAACTCCGCCGCAACGAGGCGAGAGTGCGGTCGATACACGGGTGGTCGGCTCTCGATTCATCTAGAGCTGCAATTTTCCGGTTGAGGGGGGTTCTAGACTCTCAGGCTGAGCAAGATGTCTGGAGGAGCTTCAGGGACAGAGAGCGATTGCAGCATCCGCTGATTGACATGTGAATCCTCGATCGATGCGATCGAGGAGGAATGGGTCAGGATCGCGTGCTGCGGGTTGCAGGCAGGCGCGTATTCAGGCGCCACAGCGGGTGGAGCGCACCGGGGTGCAAGCTGGCAGCAGGAACTGGTCATGGTCGGGGTGCAGTCCTGCATCATTGCCGCACAGCAATCGTGCTGAGAGTGCATTCCGGTTTCAGCCAGGCAGGCGAATGTTGGCGCAGCTATCCAGAGGAGAACGCTGAGCAGCAATACGAGCCCGTGTTTTCTGGCGGGAGTCATGATCATCCACAACTAGGATCAGCAACATTGTACGTCTGGGCAGTGATTAGCATCACCTGTGCCGAGCCAGCTAGTGCCAAAGCTGTGGCATCCGATCATGCAATTCTCCACCAAATGATTGAGTAACGTGCCCATCCAGCGGTGCAGGACAGCGCATTGCGTCAACCAGTACTGTTCATCCGTGCAGCCTGCGAATTGTTGACTTCCCTGAACCTAGGTGCGACCGCTGCATCTGTTGTCTTGCTTCGGTCCTTTCTGGTTCGTGAACGAGGGGCCGTGCTGCATGTTGCTGACGCACATCCCCGCAGTAAATATCGACTGGTGTCTTCCGAACACCAGCGTCGCAATCTGTGTAGTGCTAAGTCTCTTGGAGGCTCGGAAAGAGTATGAAGTTCGTTTGTTGTGTGCTGGCATTCGCATTGCTTGCAGGCTTGAGTTTGTCTGCGCAGCAAATTACAGGCAACATACGCGGTACCGTCACAGACCCGAGCGGAGCCGTCATTCGGGACGCCGTGGTTACGACACGCCAAGCAGAGACTGGTTTGACGCGCAACACGATGACGGACCGCAGCGGCAATTATGTTCTGCTGGAGCTTCCCGTCGGCCACTATCGCCTTGAGGTGGCTACCACCGGGTTCCAGCAATACGTGCAGGATGGCATCACGCTGAATGTGAATGAGACGGCTTCGGTTTCGCCTCATCTGGCGATCGGGTCGGAGAAGCAGCAGGTGGTTGTCAGTGAAGATGCGCAGCTGATTGAGCCGACAGTCACGAGCATGGGCAAGGTAGTGCAGCAGCGCGAACTGGAAGACCTGCCCCTGAACGGCCGCAACTTCTCGCAGCTTGGATTGCTGCAGCCCGGGGTTGTTCCGTTAACACCTGGCATTGCGGAAGCCGGAGGGTCGCTGCGCAACGGGCAGGGATACGCGGTGAATGGCCAGCGGCCCGAGTCGAACAATTTTTTGATTGATGGCGCGAACAATTTCAATGGAGTGGACGGCGGGTTTGTTCTGAAGCCACCAGTGGATGCCATCAGCGAGTTTCGCATCATTACGCACAATGCGAATGCTGAGTTTGGAAATGCGCTGGGCTCGACGACGAACCTGATTACGCGGTCAGGAACTAATCAGCTTCACGGCGCATTTTGGGAGTTTTTGCGGAACGATGCGGTGGATGCGAACAGCTACTTCGCGCAAACGAAGGAGCCGCTGAAGCAGAACCAGTTTGGCGCTACGGTAGGCGCGCCAATCAAAAAGGACAAGGCGTTCGTGTTCGGGTTCTACGAAGGGTTTCGAAATCGGCAAGGGGAGTCAGCTCTGACGACTGTGCCATCGGTGAAGCAACGGACAGGGGACTTCTCGGAATTGTGCCCTGAGGGGTTCACGGCGGGCTTCTGTAACAACCCACAGCATCAGCTCTTCAATGTGTTTGCGAACGCACCCTACCCGAACAACCAGGTGCCGCAGAACCAGATCAATCCGGTATCCGGAAATTTGCTGACCTTCTTCCCGCTCCCGAACGCCGGCACCAACCTGCTTGCCACAACACAGACACTGAGGAATGATTCCGACCAGTTTGGCGTGAAGGTCGACCACTACCTTACGCCGCGCGATGTGCTGAATTTCAGGTACATGTTCAACCAGCTTTCACAGCTTGATCCGCTCTCGCCGGGCGGCGCCAGCGTGCCTGGCTTTCCTGTGGGCGAAGACCAGCGGGCGCAGAACTTTGTAGCGCAGGAGACACACACCTTCTCTCCGACGCTGATCGGCGTGGCGCGCCTCTCGTTCCTGCGCAACAAGTTTCTCTTCGGCGAGCGGGAAGATCATCAGTCGCCAACTACTCTTGGTTTTCAGTACAAGCCCAGCCTCGATGTGGCGGCTGGCCCGCCCTTCATACAGGTAAATGGATATGCGACGGTCGGGGATCCTATTACCGGGCCACGCAACACGTACGAGAACGTCTTCGACTATTCGGCATCGCTGAGCTGGGTTCGCGGGAAGCACGAGCTGAAGTTCGGCGGCGGATATCAGCACCAGTACGTCAATGTGCTGCAGGGAATTGCGACGAATGGCTTCTTTGTCTTCGTGCCGTTCCCGGTTACGGATGCGTTCGCCAGCTTTCTTACTGGACAGCCGGTAGTCTTCCTTCAAGGTATCGGCGATTTCTCTCGTGGCATCCGCGGCAACAATGCGAACTGGTATGTGCAGGATACGTACAGGGTGACGCCGCGATTCACCATTAATGCTGGAGTGCGCTATGAGTTGCCACAACCGTATACCGAGATTCACAACCGGCAGACGTTGTTTGAGCCGGGAAAGCAATCGCGGGTGCTCCCGAATGCGCCTGCCGGTCTCCTTTATCCAGGCGATCCGGGTGTTCCGGCGGGCCTGATTCACACGTATAAGAAGGCATTCGCGCCTCGAGTTGGCATTGCGTGGCAGCCCACAAGTAACAGCAAGTGGCTGGTGACCTCAGCATACGGGATCTTCTACGAGCCGTATTACACGGGACAGGGCGGGCCGCTGCAGTCGCCGATCAGCGCTCCTCCCTACCTGGGAACGCCGCAGGTGAGCCTGCCCGATTTTGCGAATCCATTTAATGGCAATCCGCCAGCGGCGGGGACTTTCTCCACGCCGCTTACGAACCTGACTCTATCGCCCGCCCTGACCCTGCCGTACACGCAGGATTGGGATCTGAATCTGCAGCGTTCGTTTGCTTCGGATTGGCTATTCGAAATCGGGTACGTGGGAACAAAGGGCACGCATCTGCCACGTTTTGTGGAAGCGAATCCTGCGGTGTTTGTTTCTGGAACGGAGAATGGGCAGCCGATTTCAAATTCCAGCAATGCGGATCAGCGCCGGTTGTATTCGGGCTGCACCCTGGCGGATTCGCCGAGCAGCTGCAAGTACTCATCGACGGGCGAAATCGCTGGCATCGCGAATTCATCTTACAACGCGATGGAAGCGTCAATGCGCAAGCGGTTCAGCCATGGGCTTTCGTTCCTGTTGTCGTATACATGGTCCAAGACAATCGACGATGTCTCGTCGTTCAACATCACAGGATCTGCGGCCAAGCCGGTAGCGGGAGAGAATGACCTCGCCCAGAATCCATTCGATCTGGCGGCGGAGCGCGGGCTCTCGCTGTTCGATGCGCGCAATCGGTTTGTAGCAAGTTACGAGTGGGCACTTCCGTTCTGGAGCCGCGGAGAGAATTGGTATCAGACGGCACTTGGCGGCTGGCACCTGGATGGCATTGCAACGCTGATGAGCGGTACACCGTTCACTGTTTTTGATTCGAACGATGTTTCTGCGCAAGGCAGTGCGCCAGAGATCACCGGTTTCTCGGCGCAGCGACCGAATCTTGTGGGGAATTCCAACAGTGGACCGCGCAAGGTGAACGCGTGGCTCAACGCAAGTGCCTTTCAGCGGCTCGATCCTACGGCGAACGCGGGACAGTTTGGCACCGAGGGACGCAACGTGAATGTTGGGCCAGCTTATGCGGACTGGGATTTTGCTGCGTTGAAGAACTTCAGGGTCACGGAATCAAAGCAGTTCCAGTTCCGCGCGGAGCTCTTCAACGTTCTCAACCGCACGAACTTCCGGTTGCCGGACAGCGATATCAGCTCGCCGACATTCAACCACATACTGGCGGCGGAGGCTCCGCGCCAGGTGCAGTTTGCTTTAAAGTTTATGTACTAGATGGTTTGGGCCGGGAGTGTTTCGGGGCAGCTCATTCTTTGGTGGTTGCGATCCCGGAGCCTCAGTCCGCCTTTGTCTCAGATGCATGTGCAGCGTTCCGCATCTAAGCTGGTATGCCCAAGGAATCTGTTCAGGAGCATGTGGAGCTGATCGCAAGGCACGAACAGGAGTTCCTTGGTCGCCGCACGACGGGAGAGCGACTGGGCGACCTGATCGCGGGGACTGCAGGGAGTTTGAAGTTCGTTTGCGTGCACCTGATTACGTTTGGCGTGTGGATCGGGTTGAATGTCGCTCCGGGCTTGAAACACTTCGATCCGCCGCCGTTCTCATTGCTTTCGACGGTTGTGGCTCTCGAAGCGATTCTGTTGGCCAGCTTTATTCTTATGCGGCAGGCGCGGATCGGCCGGCGGTCAGAAGAACGCGAGCACCTGATGCTGCAAATCTTGCTACTGACGGAGAAGGAACTCACCGCAGCGCTCGATCTGAACAGGAGGATTGCGCGACAGGTTGGGCTCGCGTCGGCTGCGGATCGCCCGGCGGTGGAAGAGCTTAGTCAGCAGACACCGATTGATGACGTGGCGCAGACGATTCGGGAGAAGCTCGCGGGCGAGTAACGGGGAGCCGACTCAACGTTGATGCTTAGAAGATGGGCTGATGGCGGTCGCGGGAGAGGCTGCGCACTTAGGCGAAGGTCGGCCCGGCGGATCAGCTCATTACGCACGAAGCGCAAGCGTGGGCTTCACACTCGGTGCAGCGAGCCTTCATCCGCTCCGGTGCGAGCGATTCGTTGGCCCAGCGATTTGTGCAGAAGACGGTGCGGTTTCGGCCAGCAGCCTTGGCTCTATAGAGCGCTACGTCTGCGATGGATACCAATTCCTGCAACGAGATCCTGGTGTCTCCAACTGCGGCTGCGCCGATGCTTAATGTGACCGGGATCTCTACGCTTTCCGAACGAAAAGGCTCTTCGCTGATTGCCAGGCGGATCATCTCGGCGCGCTTCCCGATGGCCGTGGCCGGGCATCCCGGAAGAGCGATGCAGAATTCCTCGCCTCCATAGCGGCCGATGAAGTCGTACGAGCGAAGGGATCTCGATAATCTCTGGGCGATCTTCTTGAGGACGAGATCTCCCACGAGATGCCCGTGCGCATCGTTGATGCTCTTGAAGTGGTCAAGATCGAGAAATAGAAGGCCCAGATTCGATTTCTGCCGCCCGTTGCGGTCCAGTTCGCGAGAGAGAAGGTCGAGAAATGCGGGCCGGCTCCAAACATCGGTTAACGAGTCCCGGGTAGCCAATGTGCGGAACTGATCGCGGTCTTCAATGAGCTTGTCCTGGAGCGCGAGAATCCGGGCTGCTACGGTGAGGCGGGCTTCGAGATCAACTTCAGCGAAAGGTTTGGCGAGGTAATCGTCTGCACCCGCTTCAAGGGCACACGCCACGTCCTCGCGTGCGTGGCGTCCCGCGATCATGATGACGTACGTGTAATAGGGGGAGGACTTCGCCCTTAGCCGCCGGCACAGTTCAATTCCGTCAAGCCCTGGAATGGACCAATCCAGGAGAATGAGCTTTGGAGGGTTGTCCCCGTTCATGGCCGACCACGCCCGGTGGCCGTCTTCGGTGGCGAGGACATCGTAACCGAGGTTCTGGAGCCAGTGCTGGAGAATCAATCGCGCCGCATAGTCGTCTTCAACTATCAGCGCGAGATTCGTGCCGTTCTTACCCTGGACGTCTGCCACCAGGCCGTCTTCCACCAGGAAGGTTCCTCTTTCAGCCGGATCCCGCAGGTTCTGACCATTCTCAAAGCCGACGAGCGTCCGACTGCCACTCAGGATACATCCGCGAGAACCTATAGGCAGCAAATCAGGCATTGCACGATTAGATTCCCGTTCGCCTCGGGGACTTCAGCCCAAATGGAATCCGGGTGATTCGGCTTTCCCGAGATAGAGGTGAACACCTCGCATCACGTGCGGAACCATACTTTCGCGGGCTGCGGGCATCTCATGAGCGTTGAATCTGCCCGGTGCTGTTAATCTGGCAGCGCTTCGGGAGGGTCGCACATGATCTCGAAAGAATCTGCTGAGAGTGGATCCCAGGTTGACCGGCGCACGTTCACGGCGTTGCTTGCAGCCGCGGGCCTTGCGTCCTCGCGCTCGCTCCTCGCCAAGCCGCGTGACAAGTCTAGTATTGAGGACCCCGAGACTCTGCAACTGTCCCGAAATGCCTGGGTCCCGAACAACGACCGTCTCCCCGTCCTGCTTTATCACGAAGCACTCGACGTGAATGGTCCCGATGCGGCGTCACGATTCGAACAGGCTTTTCTTCGCAACGGATGGCCGCCGCAGTGGCGGAATGGAATCTACAGTTTTCACCACTACCACTCCACCGCGCACGAAGTTCTGGGCATTGCGGGCGGAAGTGCGCGGGTGGTTTTGGGCGGCCCAGGTGGGCATGAGCTTACGCTTTCTACTGGGGATGTGGTTGTGCTACCTACCGGAACTGGCCATTGCCTGATTCAGGCCTCGCCCGATTTTCTTGTGGTTGGCGCGTATCCTCCAAAGCAGTCGTGGGATATCTGCCGCAGCGCGCCATCGCAAGCGGAACGGGATCGCATGCGCACGCTTCCGTTTCCGGGGTCAGACCCGCTCGGCGGTTCCAGCGGACCGCTCACTCGCTTGTGGCACCCGCAGACTGAATCTGCGGCATGACAGGTGCGCAGTAGCCCAGTATCCTTGCATATGCCTGAGCGCACCACCGAGTTTCTTGCGGCGGACCTCGGTCACCGGAGCCCCGGCAACCTCGTTCGCTGGCTTTTCGATTCAAGGTTTGGTGCGCCGGACCGTCTGCTGCCTCGGTGGATCTTTCTGCGAGCTCTAGCGGCGATCTACTTCTCTGCTTTCTACTCGCTGCTATTTCAGATCAAAGGTCTGATCGGCCCGCAGGGGATCTTGCCAGTTCAGGATTACCTCCATGCAGTGGCTCGCGTTTATCCGGACACCAAGTTCTGGTTTGCTCCGACGCTTTTCTGGATTTCATCAAGTTCGCACGCGCTGATGATCGTAACCTGGATTGGCCTACTAGCATCGGTTGCCGCGTTCCTCAATTTGTGGCCGAGGCTCAGCTTGTTCGTATGCTTTGCGTGCTTTCTCTCGTTCGTGTCTGCGGCACAAGACTTCTCTAATTACCAATCGGACGGCATGTTGCTGGAAGCCGGATTCATCGCGCTGTTCTTCATTCCGCGAGGAATCAGGCCTGGCCTCGGCGCTATTTCGCCGCCGTCGCGCGCAAGCTTTTTTCTCCTGCAATGGGAATGGTTCAGGATTTACTTCGAATCTGGCATGGTCAAGCTCATCAGCGGCGACCGGCAGTGGCGCACGCTGACTGCGATGGACCGCTACTACGAGACAGGCCCGCTCCCTACGTGGATCGGCTGGCACACGCAGCACCTTCCGCACTGGTTTCACGCTGCCAGTGCCGCCGGTACACTCATCCTCGAACTTGGCCTCGCATGGATGCTCTTCCTTCCGCGGCGCGCGCGCATCATCTGCTTCTTCATCGTCACGCCTTGGGAGGTTGGCGTCATCCTCACGGCGAACTACACGTTTCTCAACTATCTTGTTCTCTCGCTTGGATTTCTTCTCCTGGATGACAGATTTCTAGTGAGCTCCGTCAAAGAACGCCGCAAAGCAAGTGTCGCTGGCGGCACTGGTGAGCAGATCGATGAACTTCGGTCTGCTGGGAAGCGCGTTGGGGGTGAATCTGAGTCGGAAGCGACGGACACGCCGCGGACACGCTCTTTGTTGCGCCGCCGAGGCGATCACGTAAGTGCGTTCAGGCTCGCCTTCTCCGCATTGATGCTTACTTGGATCTTTTACAACACGACAGCCGAGATGCTGTTGATTCCATTTCGCTCGCTTCCGCTACCCACCAAACCGATCGCCCTGCTCGAGCCATTCCGCATCGCAAACCAGTACGGTCTGTTTGCCGTGATGACCAGTGGACGATATGAGATCGAGTTTCAGGGTTCCAACGATGGCCAGAACTGGACGCCTTATCTCTTCCGCAACAAGCCGCAACTGCTGAATGAGGCTCCGCGGATATACGCGCCGTATCAGCCGCGTTTCGATTGGAATCTGTGGTTCGCTTCACTTGGCGACTGGCGTCAGAACGAAATTGTTCCGCTTACAGAAGAGCGCCTTCTGGGAAACGACAAGGACGTCCTCGGCTTGTTTCGAAGCAACCCGTTTCCGCAGGCGCCGCCTCGATACGTACGCGCGATGCTGTGGCAATACTGGTTCACATCGCGCGACGAGAAGCGCGCAACAGGGAACTGGTGGCGTCGCGAACTGCTGGCCATGTATGCACCGGAACTGACGGAAACGCCCGAGGGCCAGCCTACCATTGTGCAGTTACCAGAAAGGCTTCCGGCTCACGATTGAGTTCCGAGGCAACGAACGCACCTGACCGGAACGGCGGTACATCTGGGAGAATGAACTCATGAAGCGTGCCCGGATCATCGGCTCCGGCCCTAACGGACTTTCCGCTGCGATCGCACTTGCACATGCCGGTGTTGCCGTCGAGGTGTTCGAGGCTGAGAACGTACCCGGGGGCGGCGCGCGCACGCTTCCGCTTACGCTACCCGGCTTCATGCACGATTTCGGCTCCGCCGTTCATCCGATGGCAGCGGCCTCACCGTTTTTCGGGACACTTCCGCTAGCCGAACACGGTCTCGAGTGGATCCATGGAGACTTCCCGCTTGCGCACCCGCTCGACGATGGCTCTGCTGTGCTGCTTCATCGCGAACTCGCAGATCAGGACAGGGAACTCGGCCCGGACGCAAAGGCCTGGCGCGACCTTATCCAGCCGCTCGTTGACAACTGGGACAACTTTGCGCAGGAAGCTCTCGGTCCCGCTCTTCGCATCCCGCGCCATCCTGTGATGATGGCGCGTTTCGGGGTGGCTGCGTTCCAGTCGGCGCGTCGCCTCGCAACACGTCATTTCAAGAGCCCGCGAACGCGCGCCCTCTTTGCCGGACTTGCGGCGCACTCTTTCCTCAGTCTCGATGACGTTCTGACCTCGGCGATCGCACTCGTATTTGCTGCTGTGACTCCCAAAGCCGGCTGGCCCATTCCGCGGGGCGGCTCGCAGGCGATCACTCAAGCGCTCCTCGGCACATTCGAGGGTCTTGGCGGCAAAATCTACACTGGCCTTCGCATTGATGCCGCCGCATTCCGCGCATGGAACGCACCTGACGCGCTTACACTTTTCGACACTTCGCCGCGACAACTTGTCGATATCGCGGGCGACTGTTTGACACCGGGCTTTCGCAAACTGATGACGAACTTCAAGCGGGGTCCGGGCGCATTCAAGATTGACTACGCGCTCTCGCGCCCGGTTCCATGGCGTGCACGCGATTGCCGGCGAGCCATCACGCTGCACCTCGGGGGAACCCTCGAAGAGATTGCCGAATCAGAACGCCTAGTAAGCGAGGGCTGGTGCCCTGAACGGCCTTTCGTTCTCGTCGCCCAGCCTTCGATCTTCGACCCCGCGCGCGCGCCCCAAGGGAAGCACACGCTGTGGGCCTATTGCCACGTGCCGAACGGGTCGACGTTAGATATGACCGATAGCATTGAGGCGCAGATCGAACGATTCGCTCCTGGATTTCGCGACTGCATCATGACTCGGTATGTCTCGACGCCTGCAATCCTGGAGCGGATGGATGCGAATTTGATTGGCGGCGATATCAGCGGGGGGGCGATGACGATGAAACAGCTTCTCCTCAGGCCCAGCGCTCTCACTTACGAGACCAGCGCGCCTAATCTCTTTCTCTGCTCGTCATCGACACCTCCTGGAGGAGGTGTTCACGGAATGTGCGGATATCGAGCCGCTAAAGTTGCCCTCAGCCGTAGCGGGATTCGCTGATTACTGACCGCCCTGGGTCGGAGGATATCTGAGAGCGCTGTTGACATCCTCCGCGAATCCGCTCTAAATTTAACCCATCGGTTACATAACCGTTAGGTAGAACAACTTATGCAAGATCATCTTAGTAGTACCTTCGCCGCACTCGCCGATCCCACCCGGCGCGCTATTCTTTCCCGGCTGACGGTTGGAGAGACAAGCGTCTCCGAACTGGCGGAGCCATTCGCGATGTCGATGCCCGCCGTCTCGAAGCACCTCAAGGTGCTTGAGCGTGCGGGACTGATCGCACGGAGCCGCGAGGCCCAGTGGCGGCCATGCCGGCTCAATGCGATGCCGCTCAAGGAAGCTTCAAGCTGGATCGCGGAGTACCGCCGGTTCTGGACGTCCTATATGAGTGCGCTCGAACGGCATCTGGACCGGATGAAACTCGCCGAATCGGCCAAGAATGCGTCCAGGACGAAGGGCCGCGTTACGAAACACAATTCCCGCACTTCAAAAGCCCGTACAATGAAGGCGCCCAAAGGCAGGTCACGATGAAAATCAAACTCACTAGCATTTATGTTGACGACCAGGAGAAGGCGCTCCGCTTCTACACTCAAGTATTTGGTTTCGTGAAGAAGACGGACTTCAGCAACGGCGCCTATCGCTGGGTAACGGTTGCCTCGGCCGAAGATCCGGAAGGTACTGAGTTGCAGCTTGCGCTCAACAATAATCCGGCTGCGAAGGAGTACCAGCTGGCTCTCTTTCAGCAAAATCAGCCCGCGGCCAACTTTATTACGGAAAGCCTGGACGCAGACTACGAGCGCATCCAGGGAGCGGGCGCAACGTTCACCATGCCTCCAACGGATGTAACCGCTTCGAAGATTGCCGTGGTGAACGACACGTGCGGCAACCTGGTTCAGATTACGGAGCTCAAGAAGTGGTAATGCTCTAGCTCGGATTGCAATGTAGAGGTGCAGGAGATGGCAGGGCGGTACATTCCAGGCCCCGCAAATGGTGCAGTGGTCGAGAAGGACGGCGAGAAGTGGACGCTCGTTCTGGTTCGGGAGCTGAACCATCCGCGCGAGCGAGTATGGGAAGCACTCACGGATCCTCAGCATTTGCACGAATGGGCTCCTTTTGATGTAGACGAGAATCTCGGGTACGCGGGCGCGACTGTGCAGCTGTCTGTGGCGAACGCGCCGAATCCGGTGGTTTCAGAAACGACCGTTAGCCGCGCGGATCGTCCGAGCGTGCTTGAGTACAACTGGGGCGACAAGAATCTTCGCTGGGAGCTGGAGTCGCTTGGGGACGGCACTCGGCTGACCTTGTGGCACAACATCGATCGCGGCTTTATCGCGTGGGGCGCGGCGGGCTGGCACATCTGCTTCGACGTCCTCGATCGCTTCCTGGCCGGTGATCCGATCGGGCGTGCTGTTGGTCAGGACGCCCTCAAGTACGATTGGCAGCGGCTTGTCGATGAATACGCGGATCAATTCGGAGTGAAAGCGCCAAAGTTCCCCGCGAAAGGATGATCCATTCGATGGAGGAGGTTAAGTCGATGGAAGCAGCTTTGCAAAGTCCGGCAGGGGTTTCGAGCAGCAATGGAAGTAAGGTGCGAAGAGTTGTCTACTGGATCACGACGGGGCTCGTGGCGTTCTTCATCGGCAGCGGCGGTATCGCGCAAGTGATGCAGTACTTCGCAAGCCCCCGCGGGATCGTTCCTGTTCTCGGCTATCCGATGTACTTCTTTCTCATTCTGGGATTCTGGAAGTTCTTTGGCGCGCTCACGATTCTTGTGCCGGGTGTACCACGGTTGAGGGAGTGGGCATACGCGGGGATCTTCTTCGATCTCACTGGTGCGGCGGGATCGAATGCACTGAGCGGCGGCTATGGCGCTTACGGATTTCATGTGATCGCGCCGTTGATTATTACGGGGTTCATGATGGCGTCGTGGGCGTTGCGTCCGGCGAGTAGTACGCTTGGGTTTTTTTGCCCCGGAAGAGCGCCACCACGGCGTGATTGGAGAGTCCAGGCTCTCGTCGCTCGGTGTCCCGAGGGAGTGGAGAGCGAGATTCTTTGCGTTTAGTGGGGCTTAACGAAATCGAGGAAGGCAGTCGCTACTTTCAGCGGCAGCTCTTGCTCGTTCCTCTTGCTGATCAGTTCATGTCCGACGCTGCTGACGACCATTAACTCTTTGTGGGCCGGGATGAGACTGAGCGCAATCTGTAGTTCTTCGCGCGTTCCGAACCTGTCGCGTTCGCCACTGATGAAGAGCGCAGGCGTTCGCAGGGAGGGGAAGTGTTCGGTCCGCATTTTCTGCGGCTTGTCTGGTGGATGGAGCGGGTAGGAGAGCAGCAAGAGCGCCGCCGCGACCTCCGGGTCTTGGGCGGCCAGCATAGATGCCTGACGGCCTCCGTAGGAGTGCCCGCCGAGAAAAATGCGGCCCGCCGTTTCTTGCCGCAACGCTTCGATTGCAGCGCGCAATCCGGCCTGGTCCTTCTCTGCGCTGCCGCGCATGGGCGGCCCGAAGGGGCGCGCCTGCCGGAAGGGCAGATCGCAGCGCAGGACTGTTACGCCGGCTTCGCAGAAGGCTTCCGCCATGCTGGTCAGCAAGGCAGATCGGCAATTGGCTCCGGCACCGTGCGTGAGCACTAGTCCGTCTGCATCGCTACTGTTCGCGCGGTGCAGGAAACCCCGCACGGGTGCGCTTGCGAGTGAATCGTCTTTGAACTCTATTCCGTTCATGCGCTGTTCCAGTCTACTGTCAGCTATACGCATTGACCGAGGTTCCTCTCTCAGAGGGTAATGGGGGAGACGGATTTGGCAGCTGACTGAAAGCCAGCACGGGCGGGAATGCGAAGGCAAGAACGGTTGGATTGATTCCCGTTGTTGGCGCGTCGAGCGGCACTTACTTTGCTTGTTCGGACTGGTGTTGGTAGCGGGCAAGGTTGGCGCGGAGGGCTGAAGTGAGATCCGCGTTTTGTTTAGATTCTGCAAGGTTGAGAGCTTGTTCGGCGGTGGAAATGGCCTGGGGGTAATTTCCCGCTTCGGAGTACATGGCTGCGAGCATCTGGAGGATTTCGGGTTCGCGATTGCCGGTCAGTTTGGCGGCGGACTCGAGTTGGGGGAGAGCGTCGGTGAAGTAGTTGCCGGCGGCGTAGGCGCGGCCGAGGTTGTAATGGCACTCGGCGGAGCTGGGGGCGAGGGCGACGGCTTTCTGGAGTTCCGCGATGGCTTCGTCGAGTTTGCCCTGCCGCGCGAGGATGACTCCGTAGATATTGTGGCCGTCGGGATTTTTGGGAGCTAGTTCTATGCCTGCGGTGAGCTGCTGGATAGCTTCGTCGCGATGACCGCTGACCTCGAGAAGGTGGCCGAGGTTAATGTGAGCGGCTCCGTTATCAGGGTTAAGCTCGATGGCTTTCTGGATGTGGGTCAGGGCTTCATCGAAACGGCCTGATTCGGCGAGAGCGCTGCCGAGGTTATTGTGGGTTTGGGAACTGTCGTTGTTGATGGAGATGGCCTTCTCGTAGGAGGCGATGGCGTCGGCGGTTTTGCCGGTAGCGGCGAGGGCGACGCCCATGTTGTTCCAGGGGCGGGAGTCGGTGGGATCTTTTTCGGCGGCGGTCTTCCAGGCCGGAACGGCTTCGGCCCACTTGCGGTCGTCCTGGAGTTGTTGGGCGATGTCGAACTCGCGATAGAAGTCGATGGCGGGAGTTTCGATGTGGTCCAGTCCGTCAGGTCCTATGTTTGCAAATTCAGGGATGTTGACGGCGCGATTGGATGCTGTGGCGTTTTCGACAACGACGGGCGGGCTGGCGTGGCCGTTTTCGTCGATGTGGGTGAGGTAGAGGTGCGTATAGTAGGAGGGAGTTTTGGAGGAGAAAGCAAGCCATTTTCCGTTGGGCGAAAAGGTGTGCCACGAGTTCATGACGGGTAGGTTGGACTCGAGCGGGCGCGCTTCGCCGCCTTCGAACGGGACGATGTAAAGCTTACTGTCGGGGCGCATAAGCAGGCCGTTTTTGCATTGGACGAAGACGATCCATTTGCCATCGGGCGAGACCTTTGGGAAGTTGTTGCTCATGCCGTTGTTTGAGGCTCCGCGGATGGGCTCGGGGGTGCCACCGCGACCGTTGTTGAAGGGGATTCGGTAGAGGTCGTACTGGATTTGCGTCTCGTTGGGGTCGTTGGCGTAGTTGGATTTCTTGTAGTCGGGCGGGTAGGGATCGCGGGCTGCGGCGCGGGAGTAGATGAGGTATTTGCCGTCGGGGCTCCAGAAGGCGGAGGTCTGGACGTAGTTGGGATCGTCTGCGCCGGGCAGCGGCTGGAGCTTGCCCGTCTCTTTGCTGTACCAGGCGAGGACGCCGCGGGTGGGATAGAAGACCTGGCCGAATCCGTAGAACCAGTAGAAGCCGTTGTAGAGGCGGTCGAGAACGCGGGTGCCGTGGGCGTGCGGGACGTCGATGGAGTTGATGACGAAGTTGCCGTCGGGGGAGACCTGCGACATGAAGCCGAAGCGCTTCTGGCCGCCTTCTTCAGAGAATGCGCTCCAGCGGACGAGGTAGTCGTTGGAAATAGTGCTGACTTTGTGAAGGGGTACCAGGGCGTAGAGGCCTTTGTCATTGGCGGGACCATCGACGTCGATGCCGAGGGTTTTGCCGTCGCGGGAGAAGGAGTGGCAATTGCCGCAGGTGGGAAGGCCGGTCATCATGGTGCGGGGCTGGGGCTCGTTGATATAGCGGAGCTGCCACTTGATTTTTGGGAGGACGGAGTCGGGGAGGGGCTTGATGACGCCCCGCTGGGCGGTTTCGGGGGCGGGCGGGATCAAGGGTACGTCGCGATAGAAGAGCGGAGCGCCGACGGGGTCGCGAGAGGTCTGGATGATGGCTTGTTCGCCGGAGAGGGGCTGTTTGGCGGAGTGTCTGATGTAACCGCTAATGACCACGGTTGCTGGAGCGCTGACGGTGTGCTTTTTGATTTCATCCCAGGTTCCGAGGTCGGGTCGCCAGACGTGGGCTGTGGCTTCCTCTGGGGTGAGGATCGGCGGTACGTAGCCCTCGAGAGAGTCGTCCAGCGGCCCAACCTGCATTTTGTCGCCCTTGGACCAAAGGCGGATGGACCTGCTGCCATCTCCGAAGACGATTTCGATGCGCCAGATGGTGGCAGATGGGTTGTCATCACGCCACTGGAACTGGGGAGGGATGATCTCGGGCGGATAAATGGTGCCGCTGAGGGGAGCGTCGATGTTGAGGCCGGGGTGGGTGCGGTACATGGGGACCGCGCGGAGGTACTCGGGGACGATGCTGGGGTCAGTGACGGTAGAGTCCTGCTTGGCGGAGACTGGGCGGCCCAGGAACAGTCCGGTGGCCGAAATGAAGAGAAGTGCGGTGAGCGAGATGCGTCCCATCAAGCGTCAGGGCTCCGGCGGTCGAGATTAGAGCGTGGATCCAATGTGCGCTCCTCAGGCTGTTGGAGGACTCAGTCTGTCAGGTCTGTGTCTGATTCTTAGGGATTGGGTGAATGGAATATGTGATCTCAATCACGGTCAGACCGGGTTCGTCCAGATCCCGTATTGGAACGTCTACCAAACATAGACTCCGCGTGCGGCGATTGACTAAGCCGTGTTACTGCAAGAGAGAGCGCGGAGAGAGTAAGATTTTTGGCAGCTAAGAGAGCTCGCAAGAACGACCTCGCTACGACCAGAGGCTGGGCTCGCACAGCGCCTTGGGGAGAGCCATCGTATGCAGGATTTTGTTGTTCGTGGAATTCCGTTTAGCAAGAGTGTGCGCAGATGGGCTTTTGTGAACGGAATGCGGGGGGCGCTAGGAATCCTTTTGATTTCGGGTACCTGTATGACGTGGGGCCAGGCTGCCCGGGTATCGGGTCCAAACAACCAGGATGACCCTGCGACGCCGATAGTGATCAGCATCGATCCAATTTCTGTTGATCTTGTGGTTCACGACAAGAGCCATAAGCCGTATACGGATCTTAAGCCGGAAGACCTGCAGATTCTAGACAACGACAAGCCGGTTACGCTGAAGGACCTGCGCCGGGTGACAGCAGACGGAAGCACAGAACACGTGGTGACGTTTGTATCGGACCGGTTCGGCGGCACGCTGGGCAAGAGCGAGCAATCGATTGCAGGCAAGATATTGAAGGAATTGCCGTCAAAAGGCTATTCCTTCGCTGTTTTGGATCTGGTGCCGCGTCTCCGACTGATTCAGGGGTTCACGACGGATCGAAGCGCGATCAAGGACGCGATGCGGGTAGTCACGGAGGGTCCGAAGAACGACAAGAACCCAGTGATTGAGCTGACCGCGTCGAACGCCGTTTATCAGAAGGCGATTGTCACGGATGACGATGCAAGCTCGGCGGTGGCGAAGAAGGCTGAGAAGAGCCTCCTCTCGATTGTGCGGACTGGGGCGGATACCGATGGAACACACTTCGATGCGGCGGCCCGGGCGCGATTTAAGACGCTGCTGGACGCACTGCAAGCGTCACGGCAGGTTCAGCAGGACCGGCACACGCTGCCTTCCCTTGCAGCGCTAATGGCACTGGTGCGTTCGCAGGAGAAGATTGGGGCGCGAAAATGCATCGTCTACTTCACGCAGAACATGCAGATGGACTCGGCGGCCAAGGAGATGATCCGGTCGATTGCAGAGGCCGCGAACCAAGCGGGCGTGACCCTGTACGTTGTGGATATGGATGCGCTGGATGTGGGCGGGCGGCACCAGATCGACAATGCCCTGGGAGCGCAGAACGTGGCGTTCAATCCCTCGCCGGTTGCTGTAGAGGGCAGCGGCGGAATGGCAATGAGAACTCCCACGCTGCAGAGAGGACCTGCAGGACCGACGTCGAATTCGGGAATGGCGGTGGATTGGCTCCGACAGTCAGATAAGAACCCGTTCGGAGATGTGCATAGCCCTATGGCAGATATGGCGCGCGAGACCGGTGGGGCCTACATCGATGCGCAGGACAATGTGAAGAAATCGTTGCAGCAACTCATTCAGGATATGAGCACCTACTACGTGGCGACGTATGTGCCTCCAATCGATGGTTATGACGGAACGTTCCGCTCAATCGACTTCAGACCGCTACGCAAAGGGCTCTCGGTTAAGGGCAAGACCGGCTACTACGCCATCAGTCCAGGTGGCGAGGGGGGCGTTCGGGCCTTCGAAGCACCGCTTCTGAAGATCCTAGCGGAGGAGAAGCCACGGACAGAGATCAAGTTCAAGACGGCTGTGCTGCATTTTGGCGAAATGGCGGAAGGAGATACGAACTCCGCGGCAGTCGAGATACCCATCGATCAGCTTGAGACCAAAACCGATCAGCACACAAATTTGTTTTCTGCGCATGTGAGCGTAGTGGGCCAGGTGAGAGACGCAAACGGAACGGTGATTGAGCACTTTGCCGAAGATGTTGCGCACCGTGCTGCCGTAGAGACGATCAAGCGAGACAAGAGCGCCACGATCAATGTGACTCGGCACTTTCCGGTCACTCCCGGAAAGTACACCCTGGAGATCGCGGTGCTGGATCGGATGAGCGACAAGGCGGGCGTTCAGCGGATGAGTTTTGAGGTCGCGCCTTCTGCGAGCGGGCCTTCGTTGAGCGACGTTGTGCTGGTTCGAAAGGTTGAGGGAGGGCGGTCGAGCGAGGATGCCGACGAGCCGCTCATCTTTGAGAAGGGCACGGTTACGCCAAACCTTGTGGGCGACGTGCCCGTGGGCGCGAAGGCAGTCTCGTTGTTCTTCATCGTGCATCCGGATGCGAAGCAAAAAGATCCGGTGAAGGTGGAGATGGAGGTGAGCCGAAATGGACGCCCCGGAAAACGGACCGTTCTGCCGATTCATTTTGATGATGCGCAGGCCGCCGTTCCATATCTTGCCAGCTTCAACTCCGGGCTCGCGCCGGGCGATTACAACGTGAAGGCTTTCGTTACGCAGGGCGCAAGCACAGCAACCCGCGAGATGGCGTTTACGGTGGAAGGCGAGGAGAATGCTGCGACGGACAACGCGGATGCGGGATTGCATTCTGATGCCGCGAGCGACGCAGCGATGCCAAGCGGAGATTTGCCAAAGGGCGCGCTGGCAATTACGTCGGCGACCAACGCGATGCAAGCTCCTTCGCCGGACGAGTTGAAGCTCCTGATCACGGATACGAGAGAGCGCGCGCTGCACTATGTGGAGTCCCTGCCAAACTTCATGTGCATCGAGGTGACGAGCAGGTCATACGATCCGACCGGAGCGGGGCGCTGGAAGTTGCGGGATACCGTGACTGAACTGCTTCGGTATCACGACAAATCAGAGTCGCGGACGATGATCGAGATCGATGGGAAGCCGGCGAGCAATGCACGTGAGGGGATGAAGGGGACGTTTTCTTCGGGCGAGTTGGGCGGAGTGTTGCGAGCGGTGTTTGCCGATAAGGCAAAGGCAGACTTCCAGTGGAAGGAGACTGACTCGCTGGGTACGAGCACGGTACAGGTGTTTGACTACCATGTGGAGCAAAAAAATTCTGAGTTCTCCGTGGTGGGGATGGATAACCGGCAGGTGATGGTGGGGTTCCACGGGCAGGTGTATATCGATGCGGCGGCGCATAACGTGCGGCGGATCACGCTGATTGCTGACGATATGCCGAAGAACTTTCGGACACACTACACAAGCATCGGGGTCGACTACGATTACGTTTCGATCAACAACCATGACTACCTTATGCCGAGCAGCGCGCAATTGAGGCTGAAGCAGGGGCGCCATGAGGCGGTGATGAACAATATTGAGTTCAGAAACTACCGCCGGTTCGGGTCGAGCATTCGGATTTTGCCGGAAGCGGGAGCTGCGCCAGGGCCGGGCGGAGAGTAGATCGAGTCTGCTTTATCCTTTAAACATGCGGGTCTGTGCATTGGTCCTTCTGGCTTATGCTGTCGGTGCTGCCGCAGCGCAATCTAGTCCTCCGGTCGCGGGCGATGCGGATGAGCACATGCGCAAAGGCGTGGATGCGCAGCAGCATGGGGATGTGAAGGCCGCCATCGAGGAGTATCGAAAGGCACTGACGATTCGACCTCGGTTTCCAGAGGCGCGGGCTAACCTTGGAGCTGCGCTGGCGGCTGTGGGCGATTTTGACGGAGCCATTCGCGAAGACCGGCTTGCGATGGAGAATGCGCCTGACAAGGTTGCGGTGCGGAAGAACCTTGCTCTTGCTTACTACAAGAAAGGCGATTGTGAACACGCGAGCGCGGAGTTCGAGGCGGTACATGCTGCGCGGCCTGGGGATCTGAGCGCGACGATGCTGCTGGGATATTGCGAACTGAAGCTGAATCGCGGTGAGAAGGCCGTTGCTCTTCTAGGCCCAATGGAGCAGGCAAATCAGAATGATATGGATTTCGAGTACGTGCTGGGTTCGGCGCTGATTCAGTCTGGAAAAGAAGCGGAAGGGTGCTCTCGGATGGAGCGAGTGGCGGAGAACACGCGGTCGGCCGAGGCATATGTGATTGCGGGTTCGGCACGACTGCAGGCAAGAGAGTTCAAGCAGGCGAGGACGGATCTGGATGCGGCCCTTGGACTGGATACAAAGATTGCCGGGCTTTATACGATGGCGGGACAGGCGAGAGATGCGCTGGGAGATACGGAAGCGGCGCAGGCGGCGTTTGAATCGGCGCTACGGGCCGACGCGCGCGATCCGGTGGCAAATTTGTATCTGGGCGCAATTCTGCTGAAGAAGCGGGATGTTGAGCGGGCGCAGCCGCTGCTTGAACTAGCTCTTCAGCTGCAGCCGGATAACCGGCAGGCGCGTTTGCAGATGGCGAAGCTGGATGCGATGCAGGGCAAGAATGCCGAAGCTGTCTCGCTGCTGGAGACGCTGGAGAAGGCAGATCCGAACTGGCTAGAGCCGCATGTCGAACTGGCGCCGCTGTATTACAAGCTGCATCGTGCCAACGACGGGCAGCGTGAGCGGAAGCTCGTGGATGACATCCAGGCGAAACAGCAGCAGGCTGGGCCTGCAAACAACTAGCTATTTCTGCGTTGCAGCCGGAGCTGTTTCGGTGACGTTCAAAACGCGATCGGCATCGACGTTCTCGACGGTCTGGACAATGCCGCTGGGCCAGGTGATTTGGACTGTCAGGGCTTTTGAATCCGGGCCGAGACCGAAGTGTACGGGACCGAGGCTCGATGAGGCGTAGCAGACGCTGGAGGTCTGGTGATTGTACTGTGTGCCGGCCTTTGTGACGACCTTGATGCGAGCGCCTATCCCATCGCGATTGCTCTTTGTGCCGCGGAGCGCGATATCGAACCAGTGGCCCACGTTGGGGCTGCGATTCATCCAGAGTTCGGCGTTGGAATCCATCGAGGTGACTACGATGTCGATACGGCCATCGCCGTCGAAGTCACCGAGCGCGCAGCCGCGGTGGCGTGCCGCGGTGGATTGGACGAAGCCTGCTTCTTCAGTGAGGGGTTGCCATTTTCCGCTCGAGCCTAGATTGCGGAACACGGAGTTGGGCTGTTTGACATCCGCCCCGGGCGGGTGTGTGGCTGAGACGTGGCCGCGGGAGACGAAGAGGTCCTTCCAGCCGTCGTTATCGAAGTCATAAAGTGCAGGGCCGAAGCCGGACATGCCGAGGCTCTCGGAAGTCATGTTGCTCGGAGCGGTGACTTCAGCGAAGTCACCTTTGCCTGTGTTGCGGAAGAGCGGAAAGGTCTGGCGGTTGAGGGCGACGTACGCGACGTCCGGGTATCCGTCGTTGTCGAAGTCGCGGAAGTCGAGGCCCATGCCGGAGATGAAGGCACCTTCTTCGGGAAGGGCGATGTTGGCCTGGAAGGCGATCTCTTCGAACTTGTTGCCGAGATTGTGAAAGAGAAAGCTATAGCCTGCATCATTGGTGACGAAGAGGTCGGGCTTGCCATCGAGATCGAAGTCAGCGACTCCAACGCCCATGCCCTTGCCGACGTGGTCGCGGATGCCCCATTCCTTAGATACATCCTTGAAGGTGCCGTCTCCATTGTTAAGGAACAGCTGATCGGGGAGCCCCTTATAGTAGCGGGGATGGCAGTACTCGGCGACGTTGCTGATGGTGCAAAGCGGCTTGTCGGACCAGGTCCACTGAAGGTAATTGACGACGAACAGGTCGAGGAGGCCGTCGTTGTTGACGTCCACCCATGCCGCGGCGACGCCGTAGAGTGGGCCGAATTCGGGATCGATGGATTTGTCGAGGCCGGCTTTCTTCGTTACGTCAGTGAAGGTGCCATCGCCATTGTTGTGGTAGAGGGTATTTCCGTGGACGCCCATGACGAAGAGATCGGGATGGCCGTCGTTGTCGTAGTCGCCGGCAGCAACGCCCGAGTCGAAGCCGTGGCCCTTTAGGCCTGCTTGCGCCGTGACATCGGTGAAGACGCCGTTGCTGTCATTGCGGTATAGGCGATCGGAGTACTCATCGGAGGACTTCTTGAGGATCTGGAGGTCGGCGCCGTTGGTGAAAAAGATGTCGGGGCGGCCATCACCGTTGTAGTCGAAGACGGCAACTCCGCCTGCCATCGTCTCTGGAACATTGCGGGCAGTGGTGCTCTCGTCGCTGTCGAGGCGGAAGGGGAGAGACTTCAGCTCGAATTTGATGGGGGAAGGGGATTGCTGCTGGGCCACGATCCGCGCGACTGCTAAGACGGCAGAGAGCAGAAACAGAACGAAGAAGGCGATCGAGGGGGACTTGGGCATAAACAGGGAATCAGACCGGAGGAGCTACAACTAGTTTATCTTGTTTGCGGTTTGAACCGGTCCTGCAGGGGTACGGCGGCGTTTCAGGCGTTCCATGTATGTTCTATGCTTTGTTTATGCGGCGAATCTGGCTATCGGGGCTTCTGACGTGTGTCATGGCTGGCGGACAAGTCAGGCCGGATTCGGGAGGGGCTGCCGCTCGATTGGTGCAAGCGCGGGAGTACCTGGCGAAAGGGGACGTGAACCATGCGCGCCAGGAGGCTGAGATGCTGCACGCGCAGAATCCCCGCGATCTATCTGTGGCGATACTGCTGGCCAACTGCTACATCAAACTGGGCCGTGTAGAGGATGCGGTGAACATACTGAAGCCGCTTGAGCCAGGGAACGAGGGGAACAGCGAGCTAGAGTACTCGCTCGCTTTCGCGATGATGCAAAGCAAAGGGGACGCGGAGAGCCTCATCCGGATGGAGAAGGTGGCGGCCGCGATTGGCTCGGCGAAGGCGTGGACTGCGGCGGGCTCGTTAAGGATGCATCGCGATGAGTTCGAGAAGGCGAAGGCCGACTTTGATCAGGCTCTGGCGCTTGATTCCTCTGTAGTTGGATTGAATACGATGGCGGGGATTGTGCGCTACGCATTGCAGGATCCGGACGGGGCTTTTCCATACTTTCAGGCCGCGCTGCGCGCCGATCCCCGAGATTTCCAGGCGAATTTGTATGACGGGCTCTATCGGATGCAGAAGGGGGAATTCGAAGAGGCGAGAGCGCTGCTCGAGTTGGCGCTGGAGCTTCAGCCCGAGTCACCACTTGCGCGCGTGAAGATGGCGCAACTCGACGGAATGACGGGCAGGTACATGGAGGCGGTTGCGGTGCTGGAGAAACTGGAAATGGAGACGCCGAAGTGGCTCGACCCTCACGTGCAGCTTGCGTCTCTTTACTACAAACTCCATAGGCCGGACGACGGGCAGCGGGAACGCGAGATTGTGCAGAGGCTTGAGACGGAGCAGCAGAAGTCCGGCCCGGTGAAATAGATCTAATGAACACGTGTGGGAAAAAGTGAAGGGCGGCCGAGGCCGCCCTTCGAGTTTGGAGAAGTGCGCGGTTTAGAAGTAGTACTTGCCCGCGAACTGGATCCAGCGATAGCCCTGCTTGGCAGCCGGGATACCGGTGGTGCTTTGGTTGCTGTTGTAAACCATTGCTTGACCCGTGCTGTAGCCCTTGAAGCTCAGCTGGTTGTCACCCACACCGTTGATGCCAAAGGAAGCATTGGGGTGGTTGAGCCAGTTGGTGGCCGAGACGCGCACTTCGAAGCGCTGCGAGTCGTTGACTCGGAATGCCTTGAAGACTGCCAGATCGCTGCCGAAGTAGTGCGGCGTCCGGATATAGGGCCAGATCCACTGACCTTGAACACCGTTGGATGTCGCAGTTGGCGGAAGCGGTGCGGCAAAGCAGTTCGGGTTGAAGTACTGGTTCTTGAGCAGATGCTTTCTCGGGTCGCAGGTCAGGAGCGGCATCAGGCCGGGGTACTCGTCTGTACCGAACCAGCTGCTGGTGCTGATCGCCGTGGTCTGGTGACCGTTAGGCATCGTGATGTAGGGTTGGCCACCTTTTGAGGGGTTGGTTGGATCGATGAAGTTGCCGTTGTATACAGCCTGCATGTTGCGCTGCGTGGCCTGATACGGTGCTCCATCCTGGTAGGTGGTGTAGTTGGAGAGTTCCCAACCATTGATCAACTCGCCAAGTGCCCAGTTGTTGTGAATCGGCTTGGGCAGTTTGTAAGTGAACGACAAGTTGAAGACCTTCGTGTGGTCGTATCCGAGCGGCCCATAGTTGTTCGCGAGAACGAATGGGTCGACCAGGTTGCCATTGCCGTTACCGTTGGAGCTGCTTCCATCGCGGGTACCGAGCACCTTGCCGAAGGTGAAGTTTGAGAACAGGTACAGATTGCCGGACTGTTTCTGACCGGACACCTGCAGTGAGTTGTAGTTCGCGTATCCACCGTGCTGGTAGATGGCGATTGTCTGGTAGTTGTGCAGGGGACGGAAGTCCTGGGCCTGGAAGGAAGGATCGTTGGCATCAGGCAGGCCAGACGTCTTCGGTGGAGCGCCAGGGTTCTCGATCTTGCCGTAGTTTGCGCTGTACGGGTTGGTGACCGGTCCGAACAGAGCACCAATTGCTACAGGGTTTGCGTCGTACAGCTTGCTCGAACCATTCAGCAACTGGTTGCGGCTTGCGCTGCCCACGTAGGAGATTTCCATGACCGTGTGCGAGGGCAGAGCCTGTGCGATGCCGAAGCTATAGGTATCAGCAAACGGCACCTTATCGTCGTGCCACTTGTCAGCACTGATTGCGCCGCCAACCTGGTTGAGCGAATCCGGCACTGCAAGCTGCTTCGTCTTCGTGTGAGCCTGGTCGGTGTAGACCAAACCGTTGGCGACGTTATAGCCGTAGAAGCCGTTGCTGAGCTGGCCGCCAGTGTTGAAGTTGAACGATCCGAGCGGGCCGTTCATCGCGTTTCCGGCATCGTTATCGGAAACCTGATAGCGATAGGTGCCGAAGCCAGCGCGAATGACGGTTCTGCCGGTACCGAATACGTCATAGGCAGCACCGAGGCGGGGATTGTAGGTGAACAGCTTGCTGCTCCAGCCGGACAACGGAACCGCAGGATTGTTTTGATGCCATGCGAGGCCGGTGTTGGCAGGCGGGTTCGGGGTATTGACGTACGTCGAAGGATCCCAAACCTGGGTGCCGCCGCCCTTGAGGGTGTCATACCACTGGCCCATGTGATCAGCACGGAGGCCGACGTTGAGGGTCAGCTTGCGTGTGGCCTTCCAGGAGTCCTGAGCCCAGATCGACCACTGATGCCAGAGCTCGTCGGGTACTGGCTGGCTGATTGATTCATTGTAGTTGTTCTGGCGGCCCAAGAGGCGGTCGAGCACGAGGTTCGAAGTGCTGTTGTTGCCCCACGGACTGACGTTGAATTCGCCATTGCCATCCCAGTTGCTATACGCCTGCAGGTTCTCCTGGGTATCCCAGTAGAAGCCGGCCTTGACGCTGTGCGACTTGACGATCTTGGTGAACGTATCCGCGATCGAAGGAGCCTTTGAGGTCTTGCCGAAGCTGTTTGCACCGTAGATGCCGCCATCGAAGTTGAACTGACGGATATCGGTGGTGCCAGCACCAGCCCACGCGTCGAAGAAGTCAGGCATCTGGTTCATCTTGTGCCTGTCGCCGAAGACGCCTGTGGTGGCAACGCCCAACGCCGTACGGCTCACAGAGGCGGGATCACTCAGCTTGTTGGCGTTGACGAACTTCGAGTATGCAAACACGACTTCGTTCGTCGTGGTTGCACTGAAGGCGTGCGTGACGTTGGCAAGGTAAACGTTGGCCGTTTCTTTTCCGGAGGGCTTGCCGGGGTACGGGATAGCGTACGCAGGCTCCCACCAGATGGAGAGCGGGTGGTTGTCGGTCTCGTTCTGATAAGCGTAAGAACCCCAGATCTTGGTGTTGTCGCTGAATGCGTACGTCACCTTACCGGTTGCTTCCCAGCGGTTCTGAGGAGTGTTGGGCGAATAAACGTAGTTGCTCCAACCGTTGTTCTTGTTGGGAGCCTCATTTGGCTTCGGGTTGATGTTGGTGACCTTAACGCCATCCGGATCGAAATAGGACGTCAAGTTCGGAACAGCCGGATGAGACGCATCGAAGCCACTCGACGGAGCCCAAGGCGAATTGGTCGAGTCGCAGCCTTGCCAGGTCACGCCGGAGTTGCAAGGCACCGAGTAGGCATTGTGATACGCGCCGCTGTTGTCAGAGGGCTTATAGACCTGCTCGGGAATACCAGGGTTGTTGAAGTTTCCGGCCAGCTGATCAGTTGTGGGAACGTTCAGGTTTACCGGAGCGTTGTAGGGGTGCTGGATCATGTTCTCGTAGCCGCCCCAGAAGAAGAGCTTGTCCCGGTTCTTATTGAAGTGCGGGAAGAAGACCGGTCCGCCGATGTTGCCGCCAATGTAATAGAAGTACGACGGGTAGATCGGATTTCCCTGCGCGTTGTTATTCCAGTCGTTGGTGAAGCCTGCTGAAGAGTCACGTGCGTAGATGTAGCCTTCACCGTGGAACTTCTGGCCACCGCTCTTCGAGAAGGCCTGGAGAACAGCAGGTCCCTTGGCGTACTCGGCACCGTAGGAGGCGGACAGATACTTGACGCTGTCTGTCATGTCCTGGTTGATGTTGGCGACCTGCGTTCCGGCGTTTCCCGGATCGATGAGGTTGGCACCATCGAGGTAGACGTCGGTGGAGCCGTAGGGCTGTGTGCCATTGGCTGAGAAGCTTCCGGCGGGTCCGTTGTTGGTACCGGTGGTGGTGCTGCTGTAACCGCCCACGCCACCGTTGTTGTTGAACGTAACGCCGGGCATCATCTTGATGAGCTCAGCGGCGTTGCGGCCGGTGAGGGTCGCCGTGTCAACGAGCTCGTTGTTCAGGGTAGCGCTGACTTCCGCGTTGTCCACGGGAATCTCAGCATCCTGACCGGAGATGACGGTGACGGCTGTCTGCTCCCCGCCGATCTTGAGGCGGATGTTAGGAACCGTACGGCTGTCGCCCTGGTTCAGGACCACGCCGTTGATTTCCCATGGAGCGAAGTTGGTTGCGCTGACGTGAACGGTATAGGTGCCGGGGATGAGGGCCGTTACGGACCAGAATCCCGAACTATCCGCGGTGGAGGTACGTGTGTCACCTGTCGCATCGTTCTTCACAATGATCTGCGCACCGGGCACACGGGCTTCTGTCTGATCGGTAACGATACCGCTCAGAGTGCCCGTGAGCTGCTGCGCGTAGGCGATGGAAAAGGACAAGAGCATGACTGGGATAAGCAGCCATGGCACACGCCTGACCCACCGTGACACCACTGAGGATGCCACAAGTTGGTTTGAATACATTGACCAGCCTCCTGAAGCGTTTGTTGTTCTTGTTTTTGTACTCTGACTCAGCCTGACACCAACTTCTTGGTGGTAGCCAACGCCAGAAACCCATTTGGTGGAACCTCGGTATCGATAACATACCGAATACACGGTCGGCAAGTGGCTAAAAGCACTCAAAATACGCTACTAAACCGTTTATCCCCTATCGTTCAGATTCAACGATATTTAGTTCAGATCACACTTTCAGGTCATCCACACCGAGAGGGCTCTACGACCATGGTGTGAAATGAAACTCATCCGAAAGATGGAGTCCGACTCACAAAACGATACGCGTCGCTATGGGGTAGGGAAGTGACCTGGATCACTGCGTCCCCCGGCGGGTCTGGACGAGGGCGGAACATCCGAAGAGAACAGGATCCACGGCGATGAGCGCTTATCTGCCTCGGGTAGTGGGGGCCTCTCAGGAAGGTGGTAACGATGCCGAGGGCTTCTGGGCGGCCGGATCTCGGGCGAGCTGATCGCTTAGAGCACGTGCATCGGAGTTGTCAGGATCAAGAGTGAGGGCCCGAGCGACGGCGTCTCGTGCCTCGGAGAAGCGAGACAGGACAGCCAATTCGGCGGCAAGGTTCACCCAGGCATCGGTCCAGGCGGGGGCAAACTGGACGGCGAGACGGAATTGGTCGACGGCATCGGCCGCATTACCGGCTCGCGCCAAGAGGAAGCCGAGTTCGTTGTGGGCGGCTGCAAGTTTTGGGTCAAGCTTTAGGGCAGCCTCCAACTCGGTTCGCTCGCCATCCGAATCACCGGCCTTGCGGAGTGCGACGGAGAGCTTGTAGTGGTCGAGCGCGTCGTTTGGCTGGGTCTGCAGGGCTTCGCGATATTTGGCGATTGCCTCGTCGGTCTTGCCGCTCTCCATGTCCTTATCCGCGAGGGCTATCGCCGACTCTGCTGTGAGCGATGCATCGTGCACCTTCTTCAATTCCTGGTAGGTCTTCATTTCCTGCGCCGCACGTTCAGACTGGCCAAGACCGCGGAGAGCCTTTGCAAGTTCGAAGTGAGCTTCGGGGAGGGGAATCTGCAGGTCGATCGACTTCTGGAGATTTTCTACGGCTTCTTTCCACTGATGAAGCTGAACCTCTACAACGCCGAGGTGATAATGAGCGTTGTTATTGCCCGGATCGAGTCTCACTGCCTCTTCGAGATGGGTTCGCGCCTGCTCCGGCTCCCCGTCTTCGGTCTCGATGATGCCGCTCAGATAGAGGACTTCGGAATCGTGAGGACGCGCGGCAAGCAGTTTGGCGGCCATGGGTCGCGCCTTCTCAAATTGACTGAGGAGGACAAGGACCCGGAAGAGCTCGATCTGCTCGTCAATATTCTTGGGGTGGGCGTTGGCAGTTTCGGTGACGAGTTTGATGGCGTCGGCGTTGCGGTGCATGCGAACGAGCACGACGGTCATGGCTTTGGTGAGATCGATCGAGTCTGGGTGAAGGGCGAGACCTTCTTTAAGGACGCGCTCCGCGTCATTGAGGTATCCGAGCTGACCGAAGGCGCGGGAGAGATTGATGGCGAGAGGCTCGGTCCGGGGAGCATCGCGCAAAATCATGATCGTTTGGGGATAGTCCTGACGAGCCAGCAGAGCGGCGCTCAGGCCTTCGAGAGCAGGCTGGGAGCTGGGGTCAATGTGAAGCGCGAGATGCCACTGGTCTTCAGCTGACTGGAGCTTGCCCTGTTCCTGGTACAGGGAGGCGAGGAGCAGGTGAGGCTTGATCATGCCTGGTTCGAGGCGGGCGGATTCTTCGACTTCGGACTGCGCCCGATCGGTGCGGCGAAGGGCGAAGAGGGCGAGGCCATCGAGGTAGTGCAACTGGGCCGATTTTGGGTCTTTAGTGAGCGCTTGATGGAAGGTGTCCGCTGCGCACTCGAATTGCTTATGGCTCGCATACCAGCTACCGAGAACAACTGCGTTGTTCGTGCTGGGATGAGCCTTGAGATTGGCTGTGAGGGAGGCCGGTGCGTTGCACGCGGCGTGCGCTGACGAGGTCAACGTCAAGATGGCTGTCAGCACGCCTGCGGCGAAACTGTCGCCGGGCCGGATAAACAACACTGAATAGGTCTCCTGATGGCAGAATACCAATTTTCGAAGTTAATCGTCTTGCAAGGCGCGGCACGCGGGTGGATATGCCAAACTGCATCTGAGAGATAGAGGGTACGACGCATGGAATGGCAGGATAACGGGATCAGTTCGGATATCGAGGATCGCCGGGGTGGCGGCGGGTTTGGATTTGGCGGCGGAATGGGAATCGGCGGGTTCATTTTGCTGCTGATTCTAAGCGTGGTGACGGGGCGGAACTTTCTCTCTTCCGGAGGAGGGTCGTCGAACGTGCAGCCGGAGCCGGGACCGTCAGGTGAGCCCGTCCAGCAATCGCCGGGAGAGGAACGGGATGTTCATCTCATCAGCTTCGTTCTGGACGACGCGCAGAAGACCTGGAGCGAGATCTTCGCGGCGCACGGGCGGCAGTACCGGCACGCGAAGTTGGTTCTCTATCGGGATATCACATCTTCGGGGTGCGGGACGGCGCAGGCGACAACCGGTCCTTTCTACTGTCCGGAAGATGAGAAGCTCTATATCGACCTTGGGTTCTGGCGGGATTTGAAGCGGTTTGGCGGAGATACCGGCGACTTCGCGCAGGCGTATGTGGTGGCGCATGAACTTGGACATCACGTGCAGAAGCTGCTGGGGATTGAACAGAGGATGAGGCGGCTGGCTTCGCAAGATGAGGGAGAGGAGAATCCCTTGTCGGTGGATCTGGAGTTACAGGCGGACTGCTTCGCGGGAGTGTGGGGGCACAGCACGGAGAAGCGAAACATTATCCACGAGGATGATATTGCCGGAGCGCTGAGAGCGGCAGCAGCGGTGGGCGACGATCACCTGCAGAAGATGAGCGGGCGCGCAGTGAGCCCGGAGAGCTGGACGCATGGATCGAGCGCGCAGCGGCAGGAGTGGTTCAAGCGGGGGCTCGACGGCGGCGAGGTGAATAGCTGTCCAACGTTTGATGGGAAGCTGGCGCCGTAGAAGCAGTTCGT
>Ga0105240_10002002_pt1 | contig 33613 bp, 25 predicted proteins | sample KBSC54metaG_FD_80426 | JGI IMG/M metagenome (GOLD analysis project Ga0105240, IMG submission 80426) | Corn rhizosphere microbial communities from Kellogg Biological Station, Michigan, USA - KBS C5-4 metaG | ecosystem: Host-associated > Plants > Roots > Rhizosphere > Soil | place: Michigan, USA... | reverse complement strand
TTGAACGGATGGATACTGATGCAGGGGCAGATCACTTTTGCGGTGGCAAAGGATAAATTATTCCCGCCTTTTTTTGAAAAGCAAAACAAGCGGGGGGTGCCGTCTGCAAGTCTTATCCTCTCCAGTGTGTTTATTTCGGTGATCATGATGATGAACTATAGCAGGGGGCTGGTGGAGCAATTCAAATTCGTCATGCTGCTGTCTACGCTATGTTCGCTGCTTCCCTTTCTTTTTGTCAGTGCCGGCTATGTCATCATCGTGATGAAGCGCCGGCCGCCGGCGACTGCTGCAGGCTGGTTGCGTGTACTGGCTCCTGCCGCATTTGCTTTTGTATTTTCCCTGCTGACTATCGTCGGCGCAGGACAGGATATCGTATTCTGGGGTTTTGTATTGCTGCTGACCGGGGTGCCCTTTTATGTCTGGAATATGTGGCGGCGAAGATAATGTCTGTCCTTAGATACTACGCGAATTATGAGTTGGATATCCGGTTTAATAATATAGGGATTTTTATCCATATAAAAAAGCTAATTTTATAATGGCTTTCCCGTATATTGAAGAGTCAAAATTCCAATTTACTTATCGACTCTTAAAGTGAGATCCCATGAGGTACTGGGTATACCTAACTGCGGTCATGATACCGCTAGCAGTAACCCCCTACCTGTCGGCACAACGTGTAATGTACTGTGAACCTGTAAACGACCGGTTTACCGTACGAACTGAGCTGGCAGGAAAAGCGGGGGATTATTATTGGATACAAACTACTCATCGAAAGCGAATTACCAGCAAGACAACAGATCCACGCGAAACGGAAGCGCAATCTTTCGACATCTACGACACCCGGATGAAGCCGGTGAACAGCATTCCTTCTTTACCCGTCACAGATGCTACGCTAAAGGAATACCTGGTATCGGGTGACAACTTCTTCGATCACCTGGTACTGCTGGGAGGGTCAAAGAGAACCTCTCTTTTCCTTAAACGGTACATGCCGGATGGGACGCCTGTGGACAAAGGCCGTATCCTGGATACGTTGCCTTTTAACGAGTCAGGTAACAGCTGGCTGATGATCCGCAGCGAGGATGAGCGGTTGATACTTTTACTGGGTTTTCAATCCATCACCGCTTACCCCCCTAAGCTGCATGCCCTGTTATTCGACGAAGATTGGCGGCTGCTATATAAACGGGTGTATATCCATCCCTATCTCACACAGCCTTTCATCCAGGACGATTTTACCAACTATCCCCTGGAAGATTTCACCAATAGCCCTGTGAAGCTGGCTAACAACGGTCAATGGCTGATGACCTCTCCCTCCCGCACTAACGCCAATTTCTTATTATTCCATTTCAATGCCGTGGATACGGCTATGTCCTTTAAGGAGATATTGCTGCCGGGCAACTCGAGTATGGAAGATGTCAACCTGTCCATCGACAATCAGCGGGGAGAAGCTACGGCTGCTATTCTCTCTACCTTTCATTACGATGTGCTGAAGAATGTGCATGTGGTGCATTATTCCATGCGGCAAAAGGCTTTCGACTTCGACAGTTCGTACCGGTTCAGCACACTCGTACCGGGAAAGATGCGCGATGAGAACCTCACGAAGGAAAGCTTTATCGCCGTGCCGGGCAACGGATTCATGCTGATGAAAGAATATGGCAGACCGTTTACGGAATGGTATGATGATGAGAGCACTTATGATCTGCAATGGGATCCGACCTCTTTAATGATACCTACCAGCAATCTTCCGGCAAAGACCCTCCGGTCTCCCGCGCTGCATGACGGCTACGCGAGATTCCCTACGTTGGGTGGGCTGGGGGTAGATCATCTGCGGGGTGACCTGGGGCTTTTCTATTTTCCCTGTCATAGAGGAGATAGCACGTGGAGCGCCGTGCTCAGCAAAGAACAGACGACCGAGCTCAACTCTCCCAACCTGTCTTATTTTGCAGTGCCGATGGGGAACAGGCTGTTCCTTTTGTACAATAGCTTTTTCCGGAACGAGAACCCCTATGGCAGCACCACCGTGCTGGATCAGAAGGGGGATGTGCTCAACGACGCCATCAGCCCTATGTTCTGGAAATTCAAGACCATCCTTCAATTCCAGCAGGCGCGGCAGATAACATGGAATGAGGTGGTAATACCTTATAATAATTATTATGGGAGGAGTGGTTTTGCTGTTGTGAAGTTCGGAGAGTAAATTCGGGGATAAATACCTCCCGACATGAGAAATCGCTATATGCTATTGATGGGCCTGGTGACGGGCCATCTCTTTTGCTTTTCACAACAAACCCAAAAGCCGCCATTGCATGGCAACCACTGGATGGCCGTCACAGGCAAACCTTTAGCTGCCGAGGCAGGGGCCCAGATCTTTCAGAAAGGCGGCAATGCCGTCGATGCCACCTGCGCTATGCTGGCTGCCGTATGCACCATGTGGGATGTGCTCAGCTGGGGTGGTGAGACACAGGTGCTTATTTACAATCCAAAAACAGGGAAGGTCATCGCTATCAACGCACTGGGCTATGCGCCCACAGGCGCCACGCCGGCCTTCTTTAAAAGTAAGGGGTACAACTTCCCTCCTGAATATGGTCCGCTGGCAGCCGTCACTCCCGGAACTCCCGGCGGCTTGTGCTACATGCTGGCGGAATACGGCACTATGAGTTTGAAAGATGTATTGGCCCCCGCCATGGAAATGGCAAAGGGATATGCCATCGAGGCCCAGACAGCCAATAGTTTTGAAGCGCAGAAAAAAAGACTGAAGGAATGGCCCTATAGCAAGGCGCTCTTCCTCACCCATCCGGGGGAAAAACGAGAGGCGCCCGAGGCGGGGGAGGTCTTTGTACAAAAAGATCTGCTGGAGACGTTGACCAAAATGGTGGAAGCCGAACAGGATGCGCTGAAACATAAAAAGAGCCGGAAGGAAGCTGTTTATGCGGCTTATGACCGATTTTACAAGGGTGACATCGCCAGGGAGTTTGTAAGGGGATGCCAGGAGCAGGGAGGGCTTATTACCCTGGAGGATCTTGCAAAATGGAAACCCGTGGAAGAAGAACCGCTGCACGTCAACTATAAGGGGATTGAAGTGTACAAGCTGCAGCAGTGGACGCAAGGTCCTTCGATGTTACAGTGTCTCAACATCCTGGAGAACTTCGACCTGAAAGGGATGGGATACAACAGCACGCGTTATATACATACTCTGTACCAGGCTATGAGCCTCAGCTTTGCGGACAGGGACTTTTATTATGGGGATCCTGCATTTTCCACGGGACAACCGATGAAAGGGCTGCTCAGTAAGGAATATGCAAAACAACGGGCGCAATTGATCGACAATGACCAAAACGATCCCTCCATCAGTCCGGGGGATCCTTATCCTTTTGAAGGAAGGACCAATCCTTTTATAGATTTGCTGCAGCGACGGAAGGCTTTTGCCCAGGGGCAGGGCGGAAGGGGAACGGCGCCCAGCACCAGTGGGGCGATGAATGGGACGGCGGTGACGGGAGGAGCGGCCGATGGAGCGATGAATGGGACGGCCGCGATAGATGAGACCTTGTATCATGACCGGCTGTGGCGCGGCACCACCAGCATCGAGGCGGCCGACCAGGAGGGATGGGTCGTTTCGGTGACGCCCAGCGGCGGCTGGAATCCTGCCTGTGTTGCCGGACATACGGGGGTAGGCATGAGCCAGCGTATGCAAAGCTTCGTCCTGGACAGCATCATTAATCCCTTCAATGTAGTGGAACCCCATAAGCGGCCCCGGGTGACACTGACACCCAGCATGGCCCTCAAGGACGGTAAACCCCTCCTTTGTTTTAGCGTACAGGGCGGCGACACCCAGGACCAGAACCTTTTGCAATTCTTTCTCAATGTCGTGGAATTCGGTATGACTGTACAGGAGGCTACGGAGGCTTCCAATATCAATTCGGACCAGCTTTGGCTAAGCCTGGGCGGCGAAAAGCTGGAAGACAGACGTCCCCGTCCGGGACATATCCTGCTGGGCAATACCACGCCTCCCTGGGTGCGTAAAGACCTGCGGCAAATGGGGTATACCGTCACCTATGGGGACAGGACCAGCGGTCCCATCAACGCTATCTTCCTGGACCACAAGCATGGGACGATCTGGGGAGGCAGCAGCAATAACGGGGAGGATTATGGCATAGGCTGGTAAAACGGGGTAGATCATGGTATAGGATGGTAAGAAATAGCCTTTGAACGGGAGAAAAACTAATGGATGAATGCAACATTTTTGCCAGGGTTGTTCTTTTTAAGATATGTTTAAGAACTATTTAAAAGTTGCCTTCCGCAATCTTTGGAAGAACAAAGCTTTCTCCTTTATCAATATTACCGGTCTTGCCATCGGCATGGCCAGCGCTATTCTCATCCTCCTATGGATACAGGACGAGGTGGGCTATGAGGGATTCCATGAGAAAAAAGACCGTATCTATGAGGCCTGGAACCGCGCCGTATTCAGCGGTGAGCTCCATTGCTGGAAGACCACCCCCAAGATCATGGCCAGCGCGTTGAATAGAGACCTGCCTGAGGTAGAACATGCCTGCCGTGTCAACGGGAGCCAGAATTACCTGTTTAGCATAGGGGATAAGCGGATCATGGCACGGGGGAATGCCGTGGATTCCATATTTCTGCAGGTATTCACCTTTCCCCTGCTGCAAGGGGATCCCAATACAGCCCTGAAAGAACCTTACTCCATCATCCTCACAGAGTCGCTGGCGAAAAGCCTCTTTGGAGGGGAAAATCCCATGGGCAGGACCATCAGGATAGACAACAAGGATAATTTCAAGGTAACAGGCGTTGCAAAAGAACCGCCCACTAACAGCCGATTTAAATTCAAGTACCTCATACCCTGGGATTATATACGCAAGCGTGGCGACGACGATCAGAACTGGGGCAATAACTCCACCCGTACCTATGTGCTGCTGAAAGAAAATACTACGCTGGCTTCTGTGGCGCCTAAGGTAAAGGGACTGAAGATGCGTTATGACAGCAGCGAGAAACATTGGGAGAACTTTCTCTATCCCATGAGCCGGTGGAGGCTGTATTCGAATTTTAAAGGAGCGGAAGAGGATGGCGGTCAGATCGAGTATGTGCGTCTTTTCGGCATCATCGCCGCCTTTATTCTTTTGATAGCATGTATCAATTTTATGAACCTCAGTACGGCGCGGAGTGAAAAAAGGGCTAAAGAGGTGGGGATCCGGAAAGTGGCAGGCGCTACAAAAAGTGCGCTGGTGAGCCAGTTTATCGGTGAATCGATCCTGCTGGCTTTCCTGGCGGGCGTTGTCGCCGTCGTCATCGTACAGATCAGCCTACACGGTTTCAATATCCTCACGGATAAACATTTATCCATTCATTATGGCAACCCTCTTTTCTGGCTGACCGGGCTGGGCTTTGTGCTGTTCACCGGTCTCCTGGCAGGCAGCTACCCCGCCTTTTTCCTATCGGGTTTTCAGCCCGTAAAAGTGTTGAAGGGCACTTTCAAGGCTGTGAATGCCCTTATAACACCCAGGAAGGTGCTGGTGGTGCTGCAGTTCAGCTTTGCCATCATCCTGATCATCTGCACCATCATCGTCAAACAACAGATAGACCATGCAAGGGATAGAGAGGTGGGTTATAACAAGAGCAACCTTATTTACCATTTTCTTACCGGAGATCTCCATGATAAATACTGGATGGTCAAGAAAGACCTGCTTGCTTCAGGAGCGGCAGTGTCCGTGTGCAGGACCAGCAGTCCTTTGACGGAGAGCTACAGCGATGGCTGGGGATTCGAATGGGCGGGTAAGGCGCCGGGCGACAAGACAGACTTCTCCCGTTTTTGCACAGACGAGGATCTTATCGCTACCACGGGACTGAAACTGGTAAAGGGGCGTGATTTTAACCTGAAGGACTATCTTACGGATTCGATGGGTATCATCCTGAATGAATCTGCCGTCAAAGCAATGGGCTTTAAGGAGCCCCTGGGGCAGACGATCAAGGACGATGGGATTACCTGGCATGTCATCGGGGTTATCAAGGATTTTATTCTCGAGTCACCCTATACACCTATCAGACCTATGGTCGTGGAAGGGGCCAAAGGCTGGTTCAGCACCATGAACATCCGTCTCAATGATGCCCATTCAACGGCGGAGAATCTGAAGAAGGCGGAAGCTATCTTTAAGAAATACAACCCCGAATATCCTTTCGAATACAATTTTGTCGACGATGAGTATACGCAGAAATTCGATGATGAAAAACGCACGGGTACGCTTGCTGCCCTGTTTGCGGGGCTGACGATATTTATTTCCTGTCTGGGTCTGTTTGGCCTGGCCACCTATATGGCGGAGAACCGTGTAAAAGAGATTGGTGTCCGTAAAGTGCTGGGGGCCTCTGTTACGGGCATCGTTAGTCTGTTGTCAAAGGATTTTCTCACGCTGGTGCTCATCTCTTTCTTTTTTGCAGCGCCCGTTGCCTGGTGGGCTATGTACAAATGGCTACAGTCCTATCCTTATCGTGTATCTATCCAATGGTGGGTATTCGTTCTTGCAGGTATACTGGCGGTGGGCATTGCGCTGGCAACCGTGAGCTGGCAGTCCATCCGGGCGGCCCTGGCTAATCCGGCGAGGAGCTTAAAAGCTGAATGATCTAAACCGTTAAAAATTGATTAATACGCAAGCGACCTCTTCCAGGGCGCTTTTATTTATTTTACTTTGGTTCCTCTAAACCTTTGTTATGAAGAAATCTACTCTTGTATGCTTACTGTTCTTTTGCTTCTCCGCTTATTCTCAAAATGACAGCACCCGGCTGGATGTGGGTGGCGTAGTATTAAAGCGGGCGTTCACGCAAAACGTTTCCATCAAAGGGGAAGACCTGGAGAAGATGCCTTTCAGCAATTTATCGGAAGCCATCAACGTCTGGCTGTATGGGACGTATACAGATGCCGCGCATATGATCTATGTGGTGGACGGCAATGTTGTAAATGATGTCAACACTTATAATATCCATGATATAAAAGAAGTGACGCTGGTACAGAATGCGGCGGCGCTTAACAGTCTGGGCGCCAGTCAGCCCCAGATGCTGGTGCTCACCACCCGCAAGGGCCAGGGAGCGTTTGGGATACAAGGGGATGCACAGACTTTTTTGGTGCATAGTCCCCGTGCGACGACCAATCTTTATCACCAGTACTATATAGGCGCCTACAGAAATCTTGAGAAAGTGAGCTTTGGGTTTTCTGCAAATTATCTCAGGGATGTCCAACCGTTCCTGAAGGGGGAAGGCTATCATTACAGCACTCCCTACCATTTGGATCGCTGGCGGCTGAACGGCTATTTTTCCTGGCGGCCCGACGCAAAAAATACGATCGAAGCGCATGTGGGCTTTACTCCGCAAACCATTGGCAGAGAACTGGAATATCATGTAGCGGGAAATGTCTCTTACAATGGTTACTATTATGACCATGCTCATACGGACCTGCTCCTGCCCTGGGTAAGATGGCACGGGGAGTGGCTGCCCCGGTTGAGGAACGATCTGCAGGTGGGCCTTGCATCAACCTTGCAGAAGGGGGTAGCCACGGGGTTGCAGGATGCGGGAGTTGATTCACTGAGCTCGTTCGGCCTGGACAATACAATGGGGCATAGCGACCATTTGTACATTCGCGACCGGGTGAGCTATACATTACAGGCAGGCGGCTGGAACATAGAGCCGTCGATCAATGCATCATACGAGCATTATAAGATAAGATATTCCGAAAATTCAATGTCCGGCACCGGGACGAGCCCCCTTACGGGACTTGTCACGAACAGGTCCTCGTTTATCTCGGGATTGAGCGCGAATCAGTATTTACTGACGCCGGCTGTGGACCTCAGCTATAAACAAAGCTTCGATATTCAGGGGGGCTTTGTGGCGAATGTTTCTACGAAAGGGACTTTATACGGGGGGGATAAACGTGTGTTCCCATTTGCCAGCGTAACCGTGGATCTGCTGAAGCTGGGCGCTCCGGAGGAACGCAGCAGCCTGAAACTGTTTGGCTCTTATGCCCAGCGCGGGGGCTTTGTACTCGATGAATACAGGTTGACCGATATGAACTGGTCTTCCGGGCTAAGTGCCCCCTTTGTCAATAACCTCAGTTTTTCGTATGGATCTATTGCCGGGACGCTGCCCATATTTCCTGTCAATAATGTAAAAACCTATTGGGTTTGGCAGACGGGGGCAGGGTTCACCAGCCGGGATGGCCGATGGCAGGTGAACTACAATTTCGAGAGGATGAATTTTGCTACATTGGGGTGGCAGTCTACTCCCATGGGAGGGTCCACCTATGTATATTCCGAATGGAAGACCTCCCGGCATTTTCTCGGGGTCAACATGCGGATAGTGGATAAGGGGTCATTTATCTGGAGATCCGGACTAACAACCACGGTCATCCGAAATAAGACCAATGTATACGCCGATGATTTCTCTTCGTATGAGCCATTGGGAGAACATAGACCTGGTAATGACCGTCCTTCCTGGACAGGTGGATGGACTCACCGGCTGCAATACAAACGTCTGTCCCTGGGGTTGGATATGGTTTATCATTTCAACAAGGAGTGGCAACTTATCCTGCCATCCGGAGGCATCTCCTATACAACCGTGAATCTTTTCGAAGTGCAAAATGTCTTTATATCCTATAAGCTGCACCTGCAAAGGATGGCAGGGCTGGAAATTTATGCGGATAGCCGGGGACCGCTCCGCAGCGATAAGTCCAATGTTTTGGATCAGCGGCGATATTATGGCGTAGGGGGCAAGATCACGATATGATCGTTTGTGCGGGCGATCCGTAGGCAGCGATCTAACGGGTATTCCAGCGGAACCATCTGACCCCTAAAAAAGTAAACACGATGGTATAGCCGAGGGTGACGAGCAGGGCCATCCAGCTGTGATTGTCCCAGGTGGATGGTGTAAAGGCGGCGGAGATGATGTGGCGAACTGTGCCATAAGGGCTCCATTTGACCGCGTCACGTATTTTGTCGCCAAGCATGCCGATCTCGCCGAACATTCCGACCATGATAAAGGCGAAATAGACCAGGCGGGTAGTGACGTTCACCGTCTCCGGGTTTTTTATCAATCCCACGATCACCTGTCCGAGGCTAAGATAGACCGCTCCGCCTACGATGGAGATCAGGAGGCCGGCTGCATACCCGCCGGCGCTGATGGAAATCCCATCGAACTTATAGCCCACGATAAAGAGGACGAGGGTGGTGATGATGATCATCATCAGCTGTACGGTGAGGCGGCTGGCCATGATGGTCCAGTTAGAGGCAGGAGCTACGCGGAGGCGCTGGAAGATGCCTTTGTCCCTGTCGCGGGCGATCGTATTGGTGTAGCCCATCAGACCGATGGCCGTGAGCCCTACGGTGATACAGTTGGCCAGGACGAAGACGCCACCCAACTTTTCCACAAGCCCTTTCCAGGAGATGAGGATGATGGTGGGGACCAGCACGACCAGGAGGGAGGCACGGCGGTTACGCCATAACGTGGTCATGTCGGCCCGTAAGAGATAGGAGTATACAGTAGCGGCGGATGGAATAGTGGAGGGCATAAAATAGTATAGTTAGTTTTTATGAACGAATTTCTGTACCGGTGAGGCCGATGAAAACATCTTCCAGCGTGATCTTTCCTTTGCGGCTGGCGCGGATGACCTCGGGTTTTTCCCGGTTGGAGTCGATAAGGGCCTGGGGTGTGTCGATGGCGATGATCTTCCCATGATCGATGATGGCGATGCGATCGCATACCGCCTCGGCCTCTTCCATGGAGTGGGTGGTCAGGAGGATGCCGTGTCCCTTTTCGCGCATAGCCTCGATCCTTTCCCATAGCTGACGGCGGGATTGCGGGTCCAGCCCTGTTGTAGGCTCGTCCATCAGCAGGAGCTTTGGTTCATGTATCGTGGCAATGACCAGCGACACTCGCTGCTGTTGTCCTCCTGACAGCTGGCCGTAACGTTTTTCCGCAGCGTCCTGCAATTTGATAGCTGCCAGGATCGTATCTATTTTTTCTTTCGATAAGTCGACGCCATAGATCCCGGCATATAGTTTTATGATCTCCGAGATGGTGAGCTCCGGCTGAAAGCTGGTGGCCTGCAACTGCACACCCATACTGGCCCGTGCATACAGCGGCTGCTCCCGGGTGGAATAACCCGCCACATGGATGGTGCCGGAATGAGGTTTCAGCAAACATTCCACGGCGCTGAGGGTGCTGGTCTTGCCAGCACCATTGGGACCCAACAGCCCGAAGATCTCACCCGGCCGTACATCAAAGCTGACATTACGGACGGCATGAAAGCTGCCGTAGTAAATATTGAGATCTTCCACCTGGAGGACAGACGATGTATGGTTGGTGTTATTCATGGGTGTAAATATATGCGGTGCAGGATAATGCACAATGTTCGGGCGGTGATTTTACCTCTAATGACGGCGAATAGCGGAAAACTGGCGGTGAAAGAGCGGGGGGCTTAACAAATACATAATATTAAAGCTGTTTCTTTACGGATCAAATGAGGTATTTGTTTAATATTTTGGTTGCCCTGACCTTTCTCGCATTATCCCTTACCGGAATGGGGCAAACACAGGAAAATGACCGGGCTGAGCTGGCTTATACCCAGCGGTTGAGTCAACAATTCCCGGATAGCGCTTTCCTTTTGTTAAAGGAGATGTATAGTCAATCCCTTGCCAAAAAAGACCGGGCAGGCACAGCAATATGTCTCCAGCAGATGGGACAGATCTGTTATTATCTCGGCAATTATCCCCAGGCGCTGGATTTTCATTTACAGGCCGACAAGATCTTCCGGGAAGTTGGACATCGTGATCAGATAGCGGCCAACCTGAATGACATGGGGATATTATATTATTATAATCGCCAGCTGCCGCTGGCGCGCAAACAATATGACGAAGCCCTGTCTCTTTACAGCCGGGCGGGTAACAGCGAAGGGTTGGCCAACACATATGGAAAGATCGGGCACCTGTACGAGAAGCAGCAAAAGTATGACAGCGCTTTTTTCTACCAGCGTCAGGCCCTTCAACAATATCAACGTATAGCCCACAAGCAGGGAATGGCCAAGATCTATGAGAATATGGGTAGCATCTATGAGGACCTCGAGCGCTTTGACTCATCCCGATACTACTTTATCAATGCCCTGCAATTATATGAGCAGTCGGGTGAGGAAGTACCCAGTATCGAGGTGATCAATAACCTGGGGGATATTCTCCGTAAAACGGGGCATTACCAGGAGGCCATCGTACAGACCAACAAGGCCCTGGCCCTTGCCACGCAGACCAATGATCTGTATGAAAAAGGGGCTGCCTACCGCGATCTGGGAAAAGCTTATCATCTGCTGGGAAAGGAAGACAGCGCTTACTATTACCTGGAACTTTCCCGTCGTGCCACACTGGATATCTATTCCCGGGAAAACAACCGGCAAACAGCCTTTTTAAGCGTATTGTTCGACATCGATAAGAAGAATGATGAGATCGTCCGGCTGGCAAATGCCAGAAAGATCACCATCATTACTACGACCGCCGTGATCATCGTGGTCATTCTGCTAGTGATACTGGGAGCCGTGATCATCAGCCGGCAACGGTTGAAGATCAGGACCGAGCGACTGACGGGCGAGCGGGACCGGCAGATATATCTTACACAACGGGAGCTGATGCAGGCAGAGCTGCAAAACCGGCAATTGCAGGAAGAAAAGCTGATGCAGGAATTGGAAGTGAAGCGTAAGGGGCTCACCAGCAGTACCTTACATGTGATCCAGAAAAATCAGCTGCTGGAGAACCTGCGTGACAGGCTTGCCGTCCTGGTAAAAGATGACAAGCGTGACCAGAAAAAACAGCTGCAGCAGCTGATACAGCAGATAAACCTCAACTTCAACCACGATCAGTACTGGAATGAGTTCCGCGAAACCTTCGGGCAGGTGCATCAGCAATTCTTCAACAACCTGAAAAGCCATTGCGAGGAGCTGACGGGTAATGATCTCCGACTGCTGTCCCTTATTAAATTGAACCTTGCCTCCGGGGATATTGCCATCCTTCTGGGTATTTCCCAGGACAGCCTGAGGGTATCCCGCTATCGCCTCAAGAAAAAGCTATCTCTTAACAATGGGGAAAGTTTGACTGCCTTTGTACAATCATTGTAGGTCCCTTACTGGCTCATAATGTTACGGTAACAATTTGGTAATGGAGGATCTTGTTCTTTAATAAGAATTGATTTTCAATGATTTAATTATCGTTTGTTTATGCTGCTGCTGCCTGGTATACGCCTTCTGCTACGCTGTTACCATTTTGTTCATCCGGGCTTTTTCGCTTTTGCAGGGCGGTATCGCACATTTGTGCCGCAAAAAACTAACTACAATGAAGTATTTATTTTCCCTTTTACTCTTACTGTTGGGTGTGATGGCGGCCCGGAGCCAGACGAGGCTATTTCGAGGGTCGGTGATCGACCGGCAGACGGGCGAACCGCTGCAGGGCGCCACTGTAGAGATCGATATCAAAGGATCTGGTGGAGGCAGGGGGCATGTTCGTCTTCTTTCAGGATTGGATGGAACTTTTGTTATTCGTGGTCTGCAGGCAGGCGAATACAGGATCAAGGTAAATTCCGTCGGGTATGGCAAGTATGAAATGGACATTACTGTCGGGGAAGGGAACAGTGCTTTAAGGATAGATATGGAAAAAAGACAGACCGAGCTGGAATGGGTTCAGGTATCGGGTAAGCATGACCGGGGTTCGGAAAAGGCATCCATCCTGGCTGACCGGCGTGCCGACATTGTGCAGAACTCACTTTCCGCACGGGCGATCGAGGTATCGCCGGACCTTTCTGTGGCCAACTCAGCACAGCGTATATCCGGCGTCTCCCTGGAGAGAAGCTCCAATGGAGAGGGGCAGTATATCATCATCCGCGGTATGGACAAACGGTACCTTTATACGCTGGTGAATGGGATCAAGATCCCCAGTCCCGATAACAAGAACCGTTATGTGCCATTGGATATTTTTCCGGCGGACATGCTGGACAGGCTGGAGATGCGGAAATCCCTTACGCCTGATATGGAGGGAGATGCTATTGGAGGCAGTGTCAATATGATCATGAAGGATGCCCCTTCCCGGTTCTCCGTCAACGCGAATCTTGCATTGGGATATGCCGATAAGTTCTTTACCCAGGATTATACGCATTTTAACAGTGGCCCCAGCCTGGACAAGAGTCCCCGGCAGATGAATGGGCCCGACTACAATGCTACGATGAAGGACTTTCCAAATAATGCTTTCAGCCACGACACACGTCATAATCCTATTGCTTCCGTGGCAGGTCTTTCTCTTGGAGGGCGGGTGCTGCATGACAAGCTGGGGATCCTTGTAGGGGCCAGCTATCAAAACAATTACAGGAATGTAAATTCCGTGTTCTTTAATACCGATGTGGCGGGTAATGGAGATGTAAAGCTGACGGATATCCAGGACCGGAAATATTCCATACAGCAACAGCGGAGCGGGGTGCATGCCAAGCTGGACTACAGGCTGGACTCCAGGAACAAGATCAGCCTGTACGGGGCCTGGCTCAACCTGATGAGGAATGAGTACCGTTTTGCTTCCGACACCAACCTCAACCTGGGCAGGCTCGAACCCGGTCTGGGACGTATCAGCAATTCCAACAGGGACCTTCATGATGTGCAGCAGATCTTCAATACGACATTGAAAGGTGAGCATCGCATCGGCAGGAGCCTCTTCCTGGATTGGACGGGGGCCTATTCCAAGGCTACGCTTAACCGCCCGGATGAAGGTGAGCTGAGTACCGGTACCGGCATCAGCAAGGACACATCCACGGGTAAGATCGTACATGATCAGGTTACTTTATATGAGTCCGACAGGATATTTGCCCACAGCTCGGATGAGGATAAGAGCGGCTATCTTAATCTGAGCTATCGCACCCGTATCGGTAATGCGAAGACCGATTTGTCGGCAGGCGGGATGTTCCGCAGCAAAACGAGGGTGAGCACCTATGATGATTATGTGCTGCGTCCTACCCATCCTACCAATCAAACGTATGACGGGGACATCAGCCACAATAACTTCGAAGTATTCAACGGGCAGGGCACTTCCAACGATGCGTTGAACTATACGGCGAAGGAGAATGCAGGCGCTGCTTACCTGATGGTAAAGATAGACTGGCGCAATTGGCTGATCACCGGCGGTGCGCGGGTGGAGAACACGGACCTGAGCTGGGTCAGCAGCCTGCCTGAAACTTCGGATGGTAAGACAGGCACGATCACCTATTACGATGTGCTGCCCAGCGGTAATATCAAGTATTCCCTTACTTCCAAACAGGCTTTGCGGCTGTCCTATTATTCGGCCATCAGCCGCCCCAACTTCTATGAGGTCGTACCGCATACTTCCCATGATGCAGACGCAGACTATGATGAAAAGGGATATCCTTACCTGAAGCATACTACAGCGGACAACCTGGATTTGCGTTACGAGTACTATCCCAAGGGATTGGATCAATTCCTGGCGGGTGTGTTTTACAAGCGGATAAAGAACCCTATCGAATATGCACTGATCAATGAAGGCACCTTCCTGTATTATGAGGCCCGGAACTTCGGCACCGCGTCCAACTATGGGATAGAGCTGGATGCGACGAAATTCTGGAGACGGTTTGGCATCAGGGCCAACTATACTTTTACCAATTCCTCTATCACTACCTTCAAGCATCGGAATTATCTCATTGCGGGCGGATCTTCCAGCGATAGTGTCAACCAGACCCGGCCTTTACAGGGGCAGTCCAGGCATATCGCCAACCTCAGCCTGTTGTACAAGGACGATGGCCGCGCCGGCTTGAATGCCCAGCTGGCTTTTGGTTATACGAGTGCGCGGATCAATACCGTATCGCAGTTCCTGGACAATGATGTGTGGCAGAAGGGTTTTGCACAGCTGGATGTCTCCGCAGAAAAGCGGCTGGCCCGGCGCTGGTATCTTTATGCCAAGGTGAACAATATCCTCAATACGCCTTACCAACTGGAGATCCGGCAGCCTTATACTTCTATCAATGTAGATGCTGCTGTGAGGTATCAGACGCTGGGAAAGAAAGTCTTTGTCAGGAAGGATACCTACGGCACCAATTATTTACTGGGTATAAAATTCAAGTTTTAACCATCTTTCAAATCAACCACAATGAAACGTTTCAATTATCATATATTGTTGGCCGCGGGTACGCTGGCGTTGGGCGCCTGTCATAAGGAGGAGACTGTGCATATTTCCACTGGAGTGAAGTATTCCAGTCATCCTATTACCAGCGATACGCTGACAGGGGCGGTGAACGGGACCTTACTCACCGGTAAAACCTATTATTTCTCCCGGAATATCTTTATCAATGAGGGGGATACGCTGTTGATGCAGGAGGGATCGAAGCTGCTCGCCATCGGTGACGGGAAGGCCACAGCCTCCAGCCCGCAGATCACGTGTAACGGGACCTTTATCAGCCTGGGGACATCCGACCATAATAATTTTATCACTGTACCGGATGATCAACGTACGGTGGCCAACATCGGCAAGGGTTTTTGGGGTGGTATCCAATGTGGGGAGAACAGTGGGGATGTGATCCTTAAATGGACGCACCTGGAGTTTGCGGGCGGTCCGGCAGATGCGTCGGCAGACCCGGCCGTTTTTACAGCAGGCGATCCACGTAACAGCCTTACGTATACGAATATCAACGGCAATTTTATCATGGAGGACTGCTGGGTATATGGCACCAAGGATGACGGCATGCGTATCCTGCATGGCCATGTCAGTGTCATGCGGAATACGTTCGAGGCCTGTGGCCTTTCAGGGGGAGAGGCGTTCAACCTGAAGAATGGCTGTCTGGGGGATGTGGCCTACAATCTTGTCATCGGGGCTGCCACCAATGGGTTCAAGGTGTCCAACAGCGGGGGCGGCGCCGTACAGACCAAAGTATATCTCTACAATAATACCATTCTTAACTCCGGGTTCCGGCAGCTGAAGTCAGGCCGCGGCGGCTCCATCGACTATGAGAAGAATGCGCAGGGGAAAATATACAATAATATGATCATCAACTGCCGTTTTGGGATCCGGCTCACTTCGGATGCGGACCTGGCGAATACCACGTATAACAACCAGTTCTTCTATGCCAATGATCAGCGGCTGATCAGCCAGTTCTATTCTTCCGATGGTAAAGGCACCATTCAAAATGCGGATGTTATGGGCATGACCCCTAAGGCTAACAACCCGCTGTTTGCCACTTATGATGTCAACCAATTCGACTTTACGACTGTGACGCCTCCTTTGGATATATCGAAGATGCCTGTCGGCATTATCAATGCGCAAACCTATGATCTCAGCCTGCTGCCCGGCAGTCCGGCGACGCTGAAAGGGAATGCGGATATCTTTAAGGCACAGCGGACGGTGCCGCAAGGCGGGAATTATGGAGCGACTACCATGGATCCCAGCCAGGATATGGGAGCTTATCCAACCAATGGAAATGGTAACCTTCATAAGGTGTCGAGTATTGCTGTCAAATAAATCGAGCATGAGAAAATTCATCTTTAGCAGTATCCTACTATGTTTGTGCGCGGCCACATGGGCGCAGCCGAGTTATCTTGGAACGAAGACGCCTTATTCTTTTCCAGGGGTAGTATATACACCACCTCCGCCAGGCTATCAACCCGTATTCATCAGCTATGTAGGAAGACATGGGGCCCGATTCCTGACAAAGGCCGGTGCTGACCAGCAGGTGGTGGAGGTGTTGAAGATGGCAGAGAAACGGATGGCGCTAACATCGGTGGGGCTGCGGGTCATGACAGTAGCCGGACGGCTGCAGGCTGCCGGGAAGGGCAATTATGAGCAGATTACCCTACTGGGGGAGGAGGAGCAGCGTGCGCTGGGTCGCCGGATGCGCGATCTTTATGCCGCTGTGTTCACTGGCCGGGGGCTGGAAATAGTGACCACCTGGAAACTGAGGACACAGCAGAGCGCAGAAGCGTTTTTAAAGGGGTTCGGCGACTATCCGGGGCGGGTGACATATCAGCGGGCGCCCGATTCTGCGGATACCATCCTCCGATTCTATGACCTTTCTCCTGCTTATCAGCACTATAAGAAGGGCGGGATATTGAAACAGTGCCTGGACAGCCTGGATAAGGACCGGCGGACGGTGGAGATAGCCAAGCGTGTCTGTGCACGTTTGTTTAAAAATGATTTTGTACGGGAGCTGATGGTTTCCGGAAAAGGCGTTGATTTTACCGACAACCTTTACGATCTGTATGCCATTGCATGGTCCATGGCCGGGGAGTTAAGCGCTGCGGGGTATCCGGGGGATAAAGAAGACTTAGGTATTGCATTTAGCCGGAATGACCTGGAATGGCTGGACTTCAGGAGTGGGGCGGCGGATTTTCTTGAGAAGGGGCCGGGCTTCGATTCGTCGGGTATCCAGGTAAAGATAGCTGCACCCCTGCTGGCGGATTTTATCAACAGCCTGGACAAGGCCCTGGCGTCGCCGGCCGCAGGCGATGGTATATTCCGGTTTACCCATGCCGAAGCCATCTCTCCCTTTGCAGCTCTCCTGGACATCCAGGGGGCCGGCACTTCCGTCCAATCCATTTACCGGTACCACGACCACTGGCAGGCAGGGAATGTCATCCCTTTAAGCGCCAATATACAATGGATACTGTATGCCGGCAGTGACGGGTCTCACCTCGTGAAAGTGCTGATGAATGAAAAAGAGGCAGTGCTGCCTGTCGCTACAGGGCAGTGGCCATATTACCGTTGGGAGGATCTGCGAGCCTATTATGTGGAAAAATTGGATCGGCTGGATAAAGAATGACCCTGACCGGGAGTTAAGGATTTGCTATTAATGAAAGAGGGTTTGTCCGGGTGGCCAGAAAGAGTAATTTTATAGCCAATCTCTTTTTATGCGTAAAATACTTTTTTTATTCTTCTTACTGGCCAGTGCGGCCGCAGCAAAGGCCCAATCATTGAAAGGAACGTCATGGAAAACGTACATAGATGAATTACATGACACGCTGACTTTTCACATTGGGAATGATACCAGCTATACTACTGATGGCAGCGGAGAGGCCGTGGTTCGTTCGTTATGCAAGATCAGTAAGGATACGCTCACGCTGCAGGATATAGAAGGGAAATATGCCTGTCCTGATGGCACCGGCGTATATACTTACTTGTTTCTTGCGGATGGGTTGACCCTTACCCTGGTAAAAGATCCCTGCGACAATCGCAGCAATGCGATCAATGGGCTTAAGTGGATAAGAGCGAAACAATAGAAAAAGATCAACCCCCTCGCAAGCGAGGGGGTGTTTATTTAGGCTAAAGCTTAGTTACAATTGTATTTTCAGTGATCGTCTTTGTTACTGCAAACTGACGGGTGATCTCGTTAGCGCTGTTACGGATGATAAAGGTCGGACGGATCTCAGACTGCTCGTTCTCAAAATAAACGGATTTGCTGAAATGAGCGTCGCTGAACTGTTTGCGGTAAACCACATCACCGTTGTCGTTGCGGATGATCAACCAGAACTTCTCTCCTGTGGGGTTCTCGAAGTTGATGTGGAAGACAACGTGATTTTCGTTAGCTCCTACATACTGAACGGTGACCTGCTCGTCGTTCAATTTTGCCTTGTCATTCTTACCTCCATTGGCCAGGCTGACGATGGGATTGCTGATAGCGAATGCCGTTGCAACGGTTGCTACAGAAATTGCTCTTACTACGCGATTGATTACATTGGATTTCATAACACAAAGTTTTAATTTTTCTTTTACTGATTGTTTAGGAAGGCTACAACCGGAAGACGCGCAGAACAATCGAGAGAGGGCAAGTTTAATTCGTTGCTGGGGAAGCAATCTGGCTTGACAATACAAATATAGAAATGAATCGATGGGTAGGCAAGACAGGTTTTTGCAGGTTTTATGACGTCTAACGGAGGGTTTGACCTTGGAAAGAATTGGTTTTTAATGGGTTTTAATGATTTTTTACATGATGGGTAACGATCCTGGTAACATTTTATTAATGTTTATATCCGGCAGCAAGCTGCCGGGTTTTATTAGAATCTAAACTATTGCGCTTCGCGCGCCCTCGCTGTGCTCGGGCTTGGGGCATAAAAAAACCCCGGCATATGCCGGGGCCGCTTTATGAAACGTTTTTGGTCCTTATAACTTAGTTACAACTGTGTTCTCGGTAACCTGGCTGGTGACAGCAAACTGGCGGACGATATCACCTGCGCTGTTACGGATGATGAAAGTAGGGCGGATCTCGCTTTCTTCCTTCAATACATATACAGATTTGCTGAAGTGTACGTCGTTGAACTGTTTGCGGTAAACTACGTCACCGGCGTCGTTCTTGATGATCAGCCAGAACTTTTCGGCAGTGGGGTTTTCAAACTCCAGGCGGAAAGCTACCTGATTGTCATTGGAACCAATGTATTGAACATTTACCTGGTCGTCATTGATGCCGGCTTTCTTACCACCGTCATTTGCGAAAGTATTGCTGGCGAAAAGTACAACTGCTACTGCGGCTGCTGTCAGGGTCTTTACTACGAAATTGCTTTTCATAACTTATTTTGTTTTTTTCTTTACTAAATTGTTAAGGTTCGTATGGAAGCAATCAACATCGTATTGACAACACAAAAGTAGCACTGCCTGCGGGGGTGTGCAAGACTACTTTTTTGGTTTTTTATTATGTCAACCGGCTCTCTTGTTAGCTGGAACCCTTGACCAGCAAGGGGTTTAACAAAATTTTGACATGATGTGCAACGAATGACAGACACGCAAGGAAAATGCTTATTTTCATTACATGAAAAAGCTACTGCTATCCCTGACCGCCAGTTGCCTTATCCTGGCCGGCCACGCCCAGGATAACCCGTTATGGATGCGTTATCCCGCCATTTCTCCTGACGGGCAGACCATTTTATTCAGCTATAAAGGCGATATCTATAAAGTAGCTGCCGCAGGGGGTACAGCCATTCCGTTAACCATCAGCGAAGCGTATGAATTTTCACCCGTATGGAGTCATGACGGCAAGTCTATCGCTTTTGCCTCCGACAGGTATGGCAATTTTGATGTATTCGTGATGCCGGCCACAGGAGGGGAGGCGCGTCGCCTTACCTTCCATTCAGGAAGAGAGATCCCCAGCAGTTTTTCGGCGGATGACAAGACGGTGATCTTTTCTGCTCACCGGCAGGATCTTGTCACCGATGGGCAATTTCCTGTGGGCGTTATGTCCGAACTGTACAGCGTGCCTGTTGCCGGCGGTAAAATAAATCAGCTGCTGCCTATACCGGCATTGGAAGTTACCGTCAGCAGGAGCGGCGACAAGCTGATCTATGAAGACCAGAAAGGTTATGAGAGCGACTGGCGCAAGCACCATACCTCCGCCATTGCAAGGGATATCTGGGTATACGATATGAAGGGGAGGAAGTACACCAGGCTTACTTCCTTCAAGGGCGAGGACCGCAATCCTGTATTCGACAGCAATGACAAGGATTATTACTATCTCAGCGAGCAGAGCGGCTCTTTCAATGTTTATAAAAGCAGTGTACAGGACCCGGCTTCATCCACGGCGATCACCCATTTCAGTAAACATCCCGTCAGGTTCCTTACCAGGGCGGACGACAATACCCTGTGTTTTGGGTTCGATGGGGAGATCTATATCAAAAAAGCTACGGGTGAGCCGCAGAAAGTACCTATTCGTATAGCAGAGGACGGCAGGACGGTGGAAGAAAGGATACTGCCTGTCAACGGAGGGGTGACGGAAATGAAACTGTCGCCCAATGGTAAGGAGATAGCCTTTGTATTCCGGGGAGAAGTATTTGTCACCAGCATTACGGGAGGAGTGACCAAGCGGATCACAAACACTCCCTGGCAGGAGCGTAGTGTCAGCTTTAGTCCTGACGGGCGAAGCCTTGTATTTGCTGCCGAAAGGGATGGCAGCTGGAACATCTATACCATGTCCATCAGCCGTAAGGAGGAGCCCTATTTCTACGCCTCCACGGTACTAAAGGAAGCGACAGTGGTCGCTACGCCGGCGGAAGAGTTTCAACCTGCTTTTTCGCCGGATGGCAAGGAAGTGGCCTACCTGGAGAACAGGGTAACGTTGAAGGTCGTGAACCTGGCCAGCAAGCAATCCAGGACCATTCTTCCGGCCGACAAGAACTATTCATATGCCGACGGAGACCAGTATTATCAATGGTCGCCTGATGGAAAATGGTTCCTCGTTCAATTTGGCCTGCCTGAGCGGGTGATGACGCCTGAAGCCGGGTTGATCGCCTCGGATGGTAAATCTCCCCTGATCAATTTAACTCTCAGCGGGTATGACGATAATTCTCCCAAGTGGGCGATGGATGGGAAGATGATGATCTGGGGTTCTGACCGGGATGGGGCCCTGCAACAGGGTGGCAACGCTATTTCCGGGGATGTGTTCGGCATGTTCTTTACCAAAGACGCTTTTGACAGGTGGAAGCTGTCCAAGGAAGATTTTGCCCTTCTGAAGGAACAGGAGGAAAAAAAGGAAAAGGATAAGAAGAAAGAGGGAGAAGATAAGAAAAAGGACAGCGCGGACAAGAAAAAAGATTCGCTGAAAGAGATAAAGATCGACTGGGACAATCTTACGGATCGCAAGCTTAAGCTGACTACCCATACTTCGGATGCTTCCGACTGGCTGCTGTCCAGGGACGGGGAAAAGCTGTATTATCTCACATCATTCGAAAAGGGTTATGATCTGTGGATGACGGAAACCCGTACGCATGAAACAAAATTATTTGCCAAACTGGGCGCCCGTTATGCCGGCATGGAACTATCCACTGACGGCAAATTCATTTATGTGCTGGCAGAGGGCAGGATACAAAAGATAGATGCCGACAATGGGAAGATGGAATCCGTGTCTATCCAGGGGGAAATGGCCCTGAAAGAGGCAGATGAGAAGGCCTATATTTTCGATCATGCGTGGCGGCAGGTGAAGGCGAAATACTATGTCGTCGACATGAATAAGGTGGATTGGGATCTTTATTACAAAGCGTACAAAAAATTTCTGCCTTATATCAATAATGACTATGATTTTGCGGAAATGCTCAGCGAGATGCTGGGCGAGCTGAATGTCAGCCATACGGGGTGCTATTATTCCGGCAATAGCCGGCGGGGCAATGACCAGTCGGCTTCCCTGGGTATCTTTTACGATTACAGCTATACGGGGGCCGGATTGCGTATCGCGGAAGTCATCGATGATGGACCGCTGGATAAGGCAGCCTCGAAGGCAGGAGCCGGCATCATCCTGGAGAAGATAGACGGAGAGCCCATTACAGACAGCATCGACTATTATAGTTTGTTGAACCGGAAGGCAGGCAAGCTGACCTTGCTGTCCTTTTATAACCCGGTCACTCATACGCGATGGGAAGAGACCGTAAAACCTATTTCAGGTGGTGAAGAGAACCAGCTGCAATATCTCCGCTGGGTGAAGATGCGCAGAAAGGAGACGGATTCATTATCCGGAGGGAAGATAGGGTATATCCATGTACGGGCGATGAACGACGCCAGCATGCGAACTGTGTTTGAGGAAGCCCTGGGCCGTAACCTCGGCAAGGAGGCGCTGATCATCGATACCCGGTTTAACGGTGGTGGAAATATCCATGAGCAGCTGTCGGATTTTCTCAATGGCAAGAAATATTTCGATATCATACCTCATGGTCAATATGTAGGGTCCGAGCCGTATCAAAAATGGGTGAAACCTTCCATCGTGCTGATAGGCGAGTCGAATTATTCCGACGCGCATCTTTTCCCTGCGGCTTACACGTTAAAGAATGCCGGTAAGACCCTGGGCATGCCGATACCCGGCACCGGCACCTTTGTCTGGTGGGAAGAGCAGATCGATCCCCAACTGGTGTTTGGTATGCCTATGGGCGGATGGCGGACGATGGAAGGGTATTTTGAAGAAGGTCATCAGATGGAACCTGACATACTGGTGCGTAATGAACCGGATGTGCTTTCCGGAGGTCATGATCAGCAGATAGCCGCGGCGGTGAAAGAGTTGTTGAAGAAATAGACGAATTGCAGGATAGCCAATGGGTTCCCGTTGATAAAGAGGCTGGGTTCCACGAGCTCCAGTTCCATCAATGTGAAGATGCATTTACGTATAACCCCGTCGACGCGTGCATAGAGCAGGCGGGGCGAGGTGTTAAAGGGGACGGCCTTGTCAAGGATTGCTGTCGCCTGCCGGATGATAGCTGGTCCCGGACGGGTGGGCTGGCTTTGACCCCCGTACTGTTCCTGCACACGGAAGTCTCCCTTTTTCGCCGTTTTTTTGACGGCATGGCTATACTGTTGGCCAAAGAAGATCAGCGAATATTCTCCATCATTCTCTATCTCTTCCATAAATTCCTGGATCATGTATTTGCCGGCTTTTAACAGTCGGGTTAATTTTTCTGTGTCTTTGGCGGATGTACCTGGTTGTGTGATCCAGGTGTTATGCGCCGTAGCAGAGATGCAGGGCTTGATCACGGCCTTTTGCCAGCCTGTACTTTGGAAGATGGCGTCCAGGTTTATGTTGTTATCGTTCTTCAGGAAGAGGGTGGATGGTAAGGGGACATCCATTTTCTGCAGATCGGCCAGGTACGCTTTATCCATATTCCACTCCAATATATCGATGGGGTTGATTACCTGCAACTGATGATTTCCCAGCCCGCGGAGCCAGGTGAGAAATGCTCCGGGGTGCAGATGATAGTTCCAGGTGCTCCGGATGATCACCGAGTCGAACAGGGACCAGTCCACGGTGGGGTCATCCCAGGCGGCAGCCTTTACGTGATGCCCGGTGGCGGACAATGCCGCAGCCAGGGATATATCGTCCTCTGCCAGGTCAGGAAAGGTGCTGCAAGTAGCAAAGGCAATGGATCTATTCGCAGCCACAGACAAGAGGATTTGATGATAAAGGACCTTTTTCCGTCGCATAGCCGTCGTATTTCCACCACTCGATCCCACCGAGCATTTCTTTTACCATAAAGCCCAGGCTGGCCAGCTTAAGGCTGCCCTTGGTGGAAGCATTACACCCAATCCCATCGCAATATACTACCATCATTTTTTCCCTGGGTAAGAAAGCCGTGGTCTCGAGGTTCATCTGCTTATGAGGAATATTGATAGCGCCGGGGATATGTTCCCTGGTAAAGCTCTCGTGGCTGCGGGCGTCGATGACCAGGAAATCGTCCACACCATTTTCCATGTCTGTATATACGTCCGACGCTTCCGTCTCGTGACAAAGCTTGTGCATGAAGTAGGCGACCATGGTCTCGCTACTCTGTGGAAGATATTGCGTCACCCGTCCCCTGGTGTTGAAATAAGTGATGGTTAGTGTTGTCATTGTTTTATGATTTAGAACTCAAAATTATCGGTAATTTGGTATCATGCATTGGACCATTTTATGAATTTCTAATAGTACCACTTATGGGAAGATCTTCCAGGCAGATATCGTTGCCTTTTATAAAAATTGACCGTAAAGCCCAGCGACCGGTGTATGAGCAGTTGTATGAAGGGATACGGGCAGCTATTTTGAAGGGGTTGCTGCGGCCGAATGACCGGCTACCGTCTACCCGGCTGATTGCGGAGGAACTGGGGGTGTCGAGGAACATTGTCGTGATGGCGTTCGAGCAGCTGGGGATGGAAGGATATATTCAGAGTCGCAGCGGTTCGGGGAGTTTTGTTGCGGCGGAGATCCCGATGGGGATGGAGAAGGCGGAGCGGGGAAAGAGGGAGAAGAAGGTTGTAGGGGAGGGAAATGGTTTATCAGGAAAGGGGACACAACGCTTGAGTGGAGATTTTGCGAGGACGCTGGAGCGTGTAGTACTGCCGCGTAATACTGTCCGGGAGGAGGCCCTGCCTTTTCAAACAGGGCAGCCTGCCTATGATGTTTTTCCTTTTGCCGTATGGAGCAAACTGGCGGCCCGGGTCTATCGCTACCTGGATTTTCAGCACTTAGGATACGAGGATGCGGCCGGTCATTATCCATTGAGGGAAGCCATTGCAGACCATCTACGGGTGAACAGGGGCGTGCAATGCGAGGCTGATCGTATCCTCATTGTCAATGGAACGCAGCAAGCCCTTGCTTTGTGTGCGCAGCTGCTTTTGCAGCCGGGGAATCGTTTTTGGATAGACAACCCGGGATATGCGAATGCCCGTGCTGTATTCACCCTTTTTGGAGGGGTGCCCTGTCCCATCCCCGTGACGAGCGAAGGAGTGGATATCGACTATGCCACCCGGCATTATCCCGATGCCCGGCTGGCCTTTATAACGCCTTCTCATCAGGACCCTGTGGGGGGTACTTTACCGTTGGCTCAACGCCTGAAGCTTCTGGCCTGGGCCAGGGACCACCGGCTATGGCTGATCGAAGATGATTATGACAGCGAGCTGCGTTACAAAGGCAAACCCATCCCATCCCTGCAGGGCCTGGATACACATGGAAATGTCATCTACACCGGCACCTTCAGTAAAGTCCTTTTTCCTGCCCTCCGTGTAGCGTATATGGTGCTGCCCAACCAGGAGGTATTCCAGTCATTCAAATCATTAAAGGCGTTGAACGACAGACAGTCTGCGCTGACAGATCAGCTGATACTGACGGATTTTATCAGGGAAGGATATTTCCACCGTCACCTGCGTAAGATGCGAAGTATCTACAATGGCCGTCTGCAATGCCTGTTGAATGAATTGAATACCCATCTTTCCGATGTCCTTTCTTTTACAGACCCGTCTGCCGGTATGCACCTGGCAACCTACTTTTCGAGACCTGTGGATGAAGCGCGGCTGCTGGCGGCCGCGGCAGACAAGGGGCTGGTGCTGATCAGCTTAAAAGAATCCACTATGGGCAGCTATGATCGTCCTGGTATCCTGCTGGGATATGCTGCTTTCCCGGAGGAGAAGCTGCGTAAGGCCGTGAAGGTTCTGGCTGAGTGTTTCCGGAAAATTAGTTGATTTTGTCAACTAATTGTCTTATCTTGCGAGGAACGAACCTCAGGTTCGTGCATACAATTTATGAAACGGACAATCATTGAAGAGATACGGGCTTTCAACCGATGGTATACCGGCGTCATCGGTCTGTTGGATGATGTCATCCTGGAGAGTTCTTTTAGTCTTCCGGAGGCGAGGATATTATATGAACTGTATCACCGGGAGGGTATCCAGGCGGGAGAGATCACAGCATTGCTGGGGATCGATAAAGGATATCTCAGCCGGATATTGGATCAGTTTGGAAAGAAAGGGCTGATCGCCCGGAAACGTTCGACCGAGGATGGCCGTGTGCAGCATATCTTTCTGACGGCGAAGGGCCGTGCGGCATTCGAGGTGTTGAACCAGGCCTCCATCACCCAGGTGGAAGGACTGCTGGCGCCTTTGGCCGCAGCGGATAGGGAAAAATTAGTACAGCACATGAATGAAATAAAAAGAATAATCGTTAATTATGGAAAAGCGTGATATTACAATAAGGACGGAGCTGAGACCCGGGGATATAGGGTATATCATACATCTGCATGGGAAAGTATATGGAGAGGAATACGCGTTTGGTATTGCATTCGAGACCTATGTTGCAAAGGGATTATGCGAGTTCTACAGTCAATACGACCCCATAAAGGACAGGGTATGGATATGCGAGCATGAAGACAGGATCGTCGGTTTCCTGTTGCTGATGCACCGGGAAGAGGATGCCGCGCAGCTGCGTTACTTTATCCTGGAGCCAGCATACAGGGGCATAGGGTTGGGCAAGCGGCTGATGGACCTTTACATGGAACATCTGAGGCTGACGGGCTATCGCAGCAGTTACCTCTGGACTACCAACGAACAGGTGACGGCGACTGCGTTGTACAAACGGTATGGATTTGTGCAGACGGAGGAAAAGGCTTCCGAAGCATTTGGAAAACCTCTTTACGAGTTAAAATTTGAGCTACATGATACAACGTCACTGGAAAGGGCTGGCTAAACGGGGAGAGGCGAATAACTACGTCCGTCACCTGGAGACGGAAACATTTCCCCTTATATCAGCCATCCCGGGGTTTGTCAAAGCCTCGATCCTCCGGCGAAGCACCGGGGACGGGGTTGAATTTCTTATCGTCACTATCTGGGAATCGATGGAGGCTATCAGGAAGTTTGCGGGAGACGATCCGGAGAAGGCTGTTGTACCCGGGGTTGTAAAGGATATGATGCTTACTTACGAGCAACGGGCGAAGCATTATGAAGTAGTGTCCGAGCGTGATCCGCATTGATCATGCCGCCCCATTTTTCCAGCATGGAGATCAATTGTTCCAGGTTGACGGGCTTGGAAAGATAGTCGTTCATGCCTACTGCCAGGCATTCTTCCTTATCGCCCACCATGGCATTGGCCGTCATCGCTATGATAACGGGTTGCGGACCATTACTGTTGCGGATAATACGTGTGGCTTCTAATCCATCCATTTCCGGCATTTGGATATCCATAAGAATGAGTTCGATCTTTTTTTCCCGCAGCTTGTCCAGCACTCCCTTGCCATTCTCAACGAACTCGGGACTATAACCCATTTTATTAAGTATGATAAGCGCCAGCTGCTGGTTGATAGGATTGTCTTCTGCGACGAGTATCTGCATTGGATATTTCTCCGCCAGATGTACCGGCAGGGGAACGGGCGTTACGATCCCGGCTTCTTTTATTTCCTGTGTACCGGGGCGGCAGAGGATGGTCCAACTGAATACCGAGCCTTTACCGGGCTGGCTTTCGACGTGTATCCTGCCGCCCATCAATTGTATCAGCTTGTCACAGATGACCAGGCCCAACCCTGTACCTCCGTATTTACGGGTAATGGAAGAGTCTACCTGTGAAAAGGCCTTGAATAAATGGTCCAGTTTATTGTGCGGTATGCCGATGCCGGTGTCCTTTACCTCAAAACCTATTTCCAATTCTCCCTCCTTCGGGGGATGGGTAAGAAAAGCGCGAACACGGACTTCACCCTCGTGAGTGAATTTGATGGCGTTACCTACGAGATTGATCAATACCTGGCGCAGACGGTCGCCATCCGCCATGATGGAGGGAGGAATGGCCTTGTCGATCTCGCATTCCAGCCGGAGACCGGATTGTGCCGCCTTGATGCTAAAGATGTTCAATACTTCTTTTATACAACCGCGAAGATCTGTCTCCTTTTCATCCAGCTCCATCTTTCCCGACTCGATCTTGGAGAAATCCAATATATCGTTGATGACCGTGAGCAGCGTCTCGCCGCAGCTTTGTATCGTCTCTGCATAACCACGTTGCTCCATGTCGAGGGGTGTCTGCGCCAGAAGAGAAGCCATTCCTATCATGCCATTCATGGGTGTGCGGATCTCGTGGCTCATATTGGCCAGGAAAATGCTTTTGGCCCTGTTGGCCTCTTCGGCATCCTGTCTGGCTTTTACCTCATTGAGACGGGCCTGCCGCTCATCTTCCATTGCCTTGCCCAGCTGCTCCGTACGTTCGTGCACCAGGCTTTCCAGTCTTTTTTGCCGGGCTTTGATGTCTTTGATGCGCAACAGGTAGAAGGTAAGGATGATGCCTGTCAACAGCATCGCTACACTTATCCTGAACCACCAGGTCATCCAGAATGGAGGTGTAATCTTCAGCCGGATGGTCGCCATGCGGGGAGACCATTTGCCTTCATAATCCATGCCTTTCACCATAAAGGTATATTCTCCCGGATCGAGATTGGTGTAGGTTGCCGTGCGGATAGGACCTACATAGTTCCAGCTCTTGTCAAACCCCTCCAGCAGATAGGTATATTGTCTTCTTTCCCGTGAGCTGAAGTTAAGAGAGGCGAATTCGAAAGTGATCACAGAGCTGGCGTAGGGCAGGGTGATCTCTGCGGTCTCCGTGATGGCTTTTTTCAGGGGTGAAGCATCGGCGCTGTCTTTGGCGATGGGCACATCCTTATTGAATATCTTAAAACCTGTTATCAGCAGGGGCGGCTCAGACACCTGCTCTTTGATGCTGTCCGGGAAGAATTGATTGAAGCCGTTGACACCGCCGAAATAGAGCGCCCCGCTGCTGCTTCTGCAATAAGCATGCTCTTTGAACTCATAGCTCTGCAATCCATCGGAGGTGCCGAAACTTTTGACCTTCAAGGTTGCTGTATTGAAAAGACATACGCCTTTATTGGTGCTGATCCACAGCTGATCTTTTTTACCCGGCAGGATGCCGTAGATAACATTGTTTGGAAGACCTTCCGCGGTGGTATATACCCGGAATTGCCGGTTCTGCCGGTCGAAATAGTTCAGCCCATTCATCGTACCGATCCAGAGATTGCCGCCCCCATCTTCGTATATTTCGAAAACCCGGTTGTCGCTGATGCTGTTCTGTCCTTCTACATGTACAAAGCGGGTGAATCGATGGGTCTTTTTATCAAAAAAGTTGAGTCCTCCGCCGTCTGTGCCAAGCCAGAGCCCTCCCTGTCTGTCCTCGAAGATCGAGTGGATCTTACGGCTATTGACATACTCCGGGTCCTTGTCGTCATAAGAATAATGACTAAAAGTACCTGTCCCGGGGTGGTAGAGATCCAGACCGCCGCCGTAGGTGCCGACCCAGATATTCCCTTCATGGTCCTCATGAATAGCATAGGCATTGTTATTACTGAGGCTGGAAGGATCGTCGGGGTGATGGCGGAAATGGCGATATGTATTCTCCTTTGGTCTGAACATCGTGAGCCCATCCGCCCAGGTGCCTGCCCAGATATTACCCTTCCTGTCTTCCAGGGCGCAGAGCACATAGTTACCGCATATGCTGCGGGGATTGCCTTCCTGGTGGAGATAGTGCCGGAATGTGCCGGTGGCGGGGTCAAAGCGATCGAGCCCTCCGCCATCAGTGCCGATCCAAAGTTTTTTATCCGAGCTTTCCGTGATGCAAAGCACATTGTTATTGCTGAGTGTATTGTTATCGAGCGTATGCCGGAAGTGAGTGAAATGGCTGGAATATCTTTTATAGATGTTCATGCCGCCGGCAAAGGTGCCCAGCCACATATTGCCTACATTGTCCTTATAGGCTGTGTGAACGGAATTGTTGCTGAGGCTGGTGGGGTCGACGTCATCGTGGAGAAAGTGCTGGAAAGTGCTGGTGTTGGGGTCGTAAATATCGATACCTGCGTTTTCCAATCCTATCCACAGACGGTGCTGGAGGTCTTCACCTATGCCATACACGACATTGCCGGAAATCCCTTTTTTATCGCCGGGAATATGTTTGAAATGCTGGAAGGTCCCGCCGGGCCCGGGATTGTCCATTCTATCCAATCCTCCACCATCAGTGCCGATCCAAAGACGCTGACGGCTGTCTTCATATATGCTCAGCACTTTATTATCGCAAAAAGAGGATGGGTCATTTTCCCGGTGCGAGAAATGAATAAAGGCGCCTGTTCTTTTATCCAGCATGTCAAGGCCGTTGCCATAAGTGCCCAGCCAGATGTTCTTTTTGCTGTCGACAAAAATGTCGCGGACATAGTCGCAGCCCAGGCTCCTGGTATCTCCGTCAAGGTGGATATAATGATAGCACCGGTTGCTGTCAGGCAGGAAATAGAAGGCGCCCTGGTCTTCGGTGCCAATCCAGAAATTGCCGGCATCGTCTTCGGCAAGGCTGGTGATCACATCGCTGGGAATGGATAAGCTGCCACCGTCTTTTCTCCAGGTGGTGAACTGATCGGTGGCACGGTCGTACCGGCTCAGTCCTCCACCCCTGGTGCCGACCCAAATATAGCCACGGTGGTCTTCTATGATGTCCGAGATGAAGTTATTGCTGATGCTGCCTTTATTCCGGGGATCATTGCGATAGATGCTGATCTGGTATCCGTCGTATTTGTTGAGTCCGTCGCGGGTGCCGAACCATATAAAACCCCGGCTGTCCTGGAGGACGTTGAGAACATTGTTTTGGGAGAGACCGTCATCTATGTCCAGATGCTCGAATTTAAGCCCTGGCTGCTGTGCGATAGTAAAGTGGCATGCGGCTATTACCAGCAGGGACGCCAGAAGTGAAGGTTTGACGGAATAGGACATGCAATTCAGTTTCAGGGTCTTCTAAGGGTGCATTTTCAGGCGCCTTTTTGGGCCTTGTAAAGGGGTAAACGAGACAGACAGTAAGGTATTTTATTATATGAAGGGTTTCTAAGGGGGGTAAGGGTTAACGCTTAGATCAAACGGGCGGATCTAGGTTGAACAGGGACATAACGCTTAGTTGATCCTGTGTTTTTAGCTCTCCCTGCTCATCGATGTGCCGGACAGGTATATTTTCATCCTGCAAGGTCCGGCCGATGAGCTTGCTTCTGTGACATAGTTCGGGTTTGCGCTCGCTGCATAGCAGGGCGACCTTTAACTGTTTTTCATGGGCGGATCTTAGTCTTTCGATGCCATTTTTGAAAAAATCCTGTTGCCGGACGAGGTTATAGTCCACACGGCCCATGCTGTCGTGACAGGATGGATCTTGCGGGCGTCCTCCCAGCGCGTCACCCAGGTAAATGTATTTGATATTTTGCTGGTTGAGGCTGCGATGCAGCGACTCGCGATTGTATTGAGGATTAAATTTTGAATAGGGTTGCGTACGGACGTCGGCGAGATAGTCGATGCCGTATTTTTTGAGCAGGTCCAGCAGCTCGTTGATAGGACGGGTGCCGTGACCGATGGTGAAGATGGGCATTGTTTTTTGCCCAATATACTAATTTTTTTAGTATTTAATTACAGTCTACCGGAGCATCGACATTGGCAAACTGGACCACATTTAAGTCACAGTCCAGGTGAACGTTGTAAGTCAGGGTGCTGGTGCTGTCAAACCGGAGGCAGAAGAAAGGGGCTTCATTTCCGTGCGATATCCTGATGTTGCCGGAATGAGGATCGCTGAAATATTCCGTGATCGTAACATTGCTGTTATAATTGGAATAGGAGACAGGAAAAGAAGGGCTATTATAGGTAGTGGTTCCCCCCAAGGTGAGATCGGTGACCTCGATCTTAGTTATGGTGATGGAAGAGGAGCCGTAAATAAGGGTGTTGCCAATACATGCCATTTGCTTTTCTAATGAACGCAGGGGACGGCCGGAAAAAAACAGTGAAAATACAAGCGCGACGATGGGAAAGGTCATTCTTTTCATGAGTGTAAAGTTTAATAGTTGAAGATAAAGGTCATCTACATTGAAGATACGCGAATTTCGGAATTGCCATTCCCCACTTTATAACTGCGCTGTTTAATTGATAACTGCACTCAGGGTTGATGAAAATCCTATTATTTTTTTGCTAAAAATATTGGTAAATTCATATCCTAAAAACTAAATCCAATGGAAGAGCAAAATATCCAAACACATATAAATAATTTATCTCAACTGGTCGATGCGATACAAAAGACAAATCACTTCTTTCTTGCCCAGGTTCAAAAGCAGATTAATACTTCCCTGACCTTAAGAAATTGGATCATCGGCCATTACATAGTGGAGTACGAACAACGTGGACAAGATCGCGCGGAATATGGCGAAAAGCTATATGATAGAATTGCCATTAGACTCAAAAAGAGTGGACTTGAATCGATCAGGGAAAGGCATCTGTATTTATGCAAAGACTTTTATATCGCCTATCCCAACATTTTGCGGACAGCGTCCGCAAAATTATATTTGACTGGTTTTCAAGATGATAGAATTGTTCAGTCACTGTCCGCAAAATTTATTACAGGGAAACAAGGAACTGAAAAGTCAATTGATCCTAGTTTACTGATCACGAGACTCAGTTTTTCCCATTTTATAGAGTTAATCCGGCTTGATTCGCATCTAAAACGCAGTTTTTATGAATTGCAGGCAATAAAGAATAACTGGAGTGTCAGGGTACTTAAAAGAGCAATTAATAGCATGCAGTATGAACGAACAGGCTTAAGCAAAGATAAAAGAGCAGTTATGCAGGAGAGAGTTAAGGTAAATGATACAACGCCTGAAGATATTTTAAGAAACCCCTACGTTCTTGAGTTTTTGGGATTGGATGAAACGCACTCCTACACGGAAACGGATCTGGAGACATCGATCATAACACATTTACAAACATTCCTACTCGAAATGGGAAGGGGATTTTGTTTTGAGGCCAGACAAAAGCGGATAACATTTGGTAATACACATTACAGAATTGATCTGGTGTTTTATCATCGGATATTGAAATGTCATATTCTATTGGAATTGAAGATGGATGATTTTACTCATGCCGACGCGGGTCAGATGAATGTCTATCTAAACTATTATAAGGAGAATGAAATGCAGGAAACTGATAATCCACCGATAGGGATAATATTATGTGCCGGAAAGGATGAGGCATTGGTAAAATATGCGACAATGGGATTGCCACAGAAGGTGTTTGTATCCAAGTACCTGGTCAATCTACCTAGTGTATCAGCGCTTCAAAAGATCATCAATGAAGAGAAAGAAAAACTGAAAGATTAAGCACAATGATTTGTTTGAAATGGATTTCTTAACTTGTCTCATCATGGCCACCAATAGAGTCATCTTCTTCATCAACAAGGAAACCCACATCCTGGATCTTGCCGGTGCAGTGCAAACTTTTTATGAAAGCGGCGATTACGGAAAACCTTACGAGATCATTTACGCCTCCGACAATGTCACGCAGGCCACTTCCGC
>Ga0105240_10001998_pt1 | contig 33669 bp, 29 predicted proteins | sample KBSC54metaG_FD_80426 | JGI IMG/M metagenome (GOLD analysis project Ga0105240, IMG submission 80426) | Corn rhizosphere microbial communities from Kellogg Biological Station, Michigan, USA - KBS C5-4 metaG | ecosystem: Host-associated > Plants > Roots > Rhizosphere > Soil | place: Michigan, USA... | reverse complement strand
CGTGGCATGATCGCGCGCGGTCGCGGCAAGATCATCAACATCGCCTCGATGCTCTCGTTTCAGGGTGGTATCCGTGTGGCTTCGTACACTGCGAGCAAGAGCGGCGTCCTCGGCATCACGCGCCTGTTAGCCAATGAGTGGGCTGCCAGGGGAATCAACGTGAATGCGATTGCGCCGGGATACATCGCCACGCGCAACACGGCGGCCCTGCGGGAAGACGAGGTTCGCAACCGCGAGATTCTGAGCCGCATTCCCGCCGGGCGCTGGGGCGTGCCGGAGGATCTCGGCGGCGCCGCAGTGTTTCTGGCCTCCTCGGCCTCGGACTACGTGCACGGCGCGGTTCTGCCCGTCGACGGGGGCTGGCTCGCGCGCTAGTCGGGTGGCGAAAATTCCTTGCGGAGTTTTCGCAGAATCGAGGCCCCAGCAGCTCAGGCTCAGGGGGGGCTGCGTGCCGGCCCCCCCACGCTCAGGTTCCCTGCTGCAGGAAGGGTACCTTGGCAAACAGCCGTCGTTCGCCGCCTCGCGGGTCATCAACGAGCCGGGCGGGGTTGTCGAACACCAGGGTCTGGCGCCGAGGCAGCGCGTACGGCTCCCACTTCGGCAGAGTCCGGTTGTTGGGATCGCCGGTGCGGGCGAACGCCAGAAACGCCTCGCTCATCTTGTCCGCCATGCTGCGCGCGTCGGGGGCGGTGCCGGTCATGGAGCCCTCTTTGTCGAGATTGTCGAACACCAGGGGGATGTCCAGGGTGTGCGGTGCGCCCCATTTGCCTCCGTCGCGTGGAGACTTCCAGTCGAGCTGGTAGACGTAGGCGGGCGAGCCTTGGGCGGCGCGCAGCTCCGCTTCGATGATCGCGGGCCGCCACGATCGGCTCGCGGTCGTGGCCGCGAAGAACACATCGCTCGGAGAGAGCTGCGGATAGAGCCGGCGATATTCGGCAACGACGGTCTGCGGAGCAATGTCGGCGCGCATTTGCGCGGCGAGATGTTGTGGAAGCTCCTCCCAACTCAAGGTGAAGGCTTCCGGATGGGACCCGCCAATCAGGTTGCGCGTCTCATCGTGGGTGTTCCCGATGATCATCGGAACGCGCGCCGCCAGGGCCGGCGCATCGGGGTAGAAAGGATGGCGGCTCAATGAGCGCTCATCCATCACCGGCCCGAAGTACAACGGGCCCTCCGCGATGATCGGATCCACCGTCTCGAGGGCTTCTACGAGGCGTTCCGTTGGCACCTCTCTCAGTGGCGCTGCTCTGTCTTGCGGAAGATGCAGGGCGGCGAGGAGGGCACGCGCGCGCTGCGTGGCGTGCAGCGGCCCTGAGGCGGTGACCTGTTCGCCGCTCATGGTCGCCGCTCGGTGGAAGAGCCCTTGCGCTGCCGGCATCGCCATGAGGGTTGCGATTTTCGCGCCGCCGCCGGATTGTCCGAAGAGCATCACGCGCGCGGGGTCCCCTCCGAACTCGACAATGTTCTCCCGCACCCACTGCAGCGCGAGAATCAGATCGAGCATTCCCGCATTTCCCGAGTCGCCCAGTTCGGGCCCGCCGAGGCGGGCCAGGTACGAGTACCCGAAGGCATTGAGGCGGTGATTGACGGTGATGACGACTACATCACCGCGCTGGCACAGCCGCGTGCCATCGTACAGAGAACTCGAGCCAGATCCATGCGAGTAGGCCCCGCCGTGAATGTAAAGGAGGACGGGACGTGAGCCCTTGTCGCGCAGACCCGGCGTCCAGAGGTTCAGAAACAGACAGTCCTCACTCGAGGGCTCCTTCATCTTGCCGCTCTGCGGGCAGGCCGGACCGTAAGCGGTGGCGTCGCGAACGGAACTCCAGCGCTGCGGCGGAAGAGGGGACATGAAGCGCCGGGGGCTCGTGTCCGCGCCATAGCGCACTCCCTTGAAGACATTGATGCCCGCTTCGCTGATGCCTCGCACGGCCCCAGCGCTCGTGTGAGCAACGACGGACCGCGACCCGGACGCCGCGAAGGCAATGCTGGCGACTCCGGAAGTGGCGGCGGCCATTCCAACGCAGGCTCCCGATTGCTTCAGGAAGCGGCGCCGCGCGCTCGAGCGCGGCGCGGCGCCGTCCTCGGTTTGCACCCCGTCGCTCGAGCGTGGTCCTGCGCCGCCATTGACTTGCGCCCTCTCACTCGAGCGGGGCGCGGTGTCCGCATCAACCATGGTGATTCCCTTGTATCGGTCCACGGATCGAATGATACCCTCGCTTGGACTTTCCCCTTGGCAGGAGTTGTCCGATGGCCACGGTCGCCGATCAATTTGCGGAGACGCTCGCGCTGGCAGGAGTGAAGCGTGTGTATGGCATCGTGGGCGACAGCCTCAACGGGATTACAGACAGCCTGCGCCGGCAGCGCAAGATCGAATGGATTCACGTCAGGCACGAGGAGGTGGCTGCTTTCGCCGCGGGCGCGGAGGCCCATCTCACGGGGAGCCTCGCCGTCTGCGCCGGCAGCTGCGGACCGGGCAACCTGCACCTGATCAACGGACTCTTCGATTGCCACCGCTCGCGTGTGCCGGTGCTGGCCATCGCCGCTCACATCCCGTCCGGGGAAATCGGCTCGAGCTACTTCCAGGAGACCCATCCGGAGTCGCTGTTCCGCGAGTGCAGCCACTACTGTGAGCTCGTCTCGGGCGCAAACGACATGCCACGGACGCTCGAAGTCGCGATTCGCGAAGCCCATTCGAAGCGGGGCGTTTCGGTCGTCGTGATACCGGGAGATGTCGCGTTGCGGCCGGCCGAAGGCGCCGTCCTGGGCGCCGCGGCCACTTTGCTACCGCCTGCACCAGTGACGCTACCGGCGGAACAGGATCTGGATCGGCTTGCGGGGGTATTGAACGGTGATGTCCGCGTGACGCTTCTGTGCGGCTCGGGGTGTCAGGGAGCAGAACGCCAATTGTTGGCGCTCGGTGAGCGACTGCAGGCCCCGATGGTGCACACCATGCGCGGCAAGGAGTACGTGGAGGGCAACAATCCCTACGACATCGGCATGACGGGCCTGATCGGGTTCTCCTCGGGCTACTACGCCATGCGGGACTGCGACGTGTTACTCATGCTGGGCACGGACTTTCCTTACCGGCAGTTCTATCCGGAAGCCGGCCAGACTCGGATCGTGCAGATCGACATCCGGCCTGAGAACATCGGGCGTCGCGCCGCGGTGCACCTGGGTGTCGTCGGGGATGTCAGCGCAACCCTCGAGGCATTGCTGCCGCGCCTGGACCGCAAACGCAACAGCGCTCATCTGAAACAAGCTCAGGAACACTACGCCAGGGCACGAGCCGATCTTGACGAATTGGCGCACGGCAAGGCGGGCAGTGGTCTCATCCATCCCCAGCAGATCGCGCAGGCGCTCAGTGATCACGCGTCGCAGGACGCGATCTTTACCTGCGACGTCGGTCTGCCGACGGTGTGGGCGGCGCGCTATCTGCGCATGAACGGCAAGCGCAGGCTCCTGGGCTCGTTCTGGCACGGCTCGATGGCCAATGCGATGGCCCAGTCCATCGGCGTGCAGACCGCATTCCCCGACCGGCAGGTCGTGTCCCTCTCCGGCGATGGCGGCTTCGCCATGCTGATGGGAGACCTGCTCACACTGACTCAGTATTCCCTTCCGGTGAAAGTCGTGGTCTTCAACAACGGTGCCCTGGGATTCATCGAGATCGAGCAGAAGTCCTCGGGCTTCATCAGCACCGGCACGGCTTTGAGCAACCCGGACTTCGCCGCCATGGCGAACGCCGTGGGCATTCGCGGAATCCGCCTCGAGGATCCGGGGGATGTGGAAGAGGGCATTGCCAGCGCCATGGCCCACAAGGGGCCGGTGTTGATCGATGCGGTCGTGAACCGCATGGAGCTGGCCATGCCACCCTCCATAACAGTGGAGATGGCAAAGGGCTTCTCGCTTTATATGGTGAAAGCGATCCTGAGCGGCCGGGGCAGCGAGGTGATCGACCTGGCGAAAACGAATCTATGGCGTTGAGGCTGCGCGCGCTGTGCACCGGCTACCTGAGAGCGCCGCCCGCGTCGGTCATCCAGACCTGAGAGTACCGGGCGGGCGGACTATCGAGGCCTGTGTGGGTGCAGCAGCTGCACCCACATCCCGATGAACGTCAGCGTCCATACCAGCAGTGCAATCCAGAACATCGCTCGCGGGAGGAGCTCGAGGAACGGCAGGTCGGCTACTGCCGCATACTCGTGCGTGGCCACCACGTACATTCCCAGGGGGAATACCGCGGACCACAGGCCCGGGTCGTAGCCATGCGGTCCGCGCTGCAGCTCCTTCCAGATGAACAGGATGACCAGCAGCGGAATCCAGAAAGTGCTGGTTGCCCACAGCAGCACGGTGAAGGGGGCGACGAAACTCAGCAGCGGAGCCAGCGGGCGCGTTACCTCAGGCAAGGCCATCAGCTGCGCCCCCGCAAGGGTCGCAATCGCCACCGCGCCCATGTTGATCCACCACGAAGCCCCCATCTCCGCGGGGTACATGGGGCGGAACACCCAGCGAAAAAATATCAGGGCCGACAGCAGCACGTACAACATCGACCCCAACAGATAAAAAGCCAGTGACACAAACACCAGTGCATCCCGCGCCGCGCCGTGGAGCGCCAGCAGCGAGCCCAGAACGGATACCGATTCGGTGGCGACCACCAGCAGCAGCCATGCTCCGTTCAGCCCATGCTCCAGATCGGGCTTGGTGATCCCCACGGTGACCGTGCTGAGAAAGCCGTAAACCAGCACACTCCACACCGCCAGGCTGAACCAGAACAGCAACGGCAACAGCTGCGTCAGCACCCCGAAGGCGTCGAACTGGCTACCCAGGACCCCCGTGGCAGCGACGATGGTGAGGAATGCGGGTCCCCGATCGTGGGTCGCGAAATCGGCAATCACGCTGCGAGTGTGGCGTGCCAGCCGCGCGAGCAGGATGATCCACAGGATCGCATAGGAGGCGACGGCGATCGTGAACAATGCCCAGCCGATCGCCGGGTAGCTCAACAGATGGGCGGCCACCGCGATGATGCCGGTTCCCATGACGAGAGCGAAATAGCCGGGAAAGAAGTCCCTGAGCCAATCCCGACCGGCATCGATCGAGGACTCGACAGTCATCGTCCGACTCCGAACGCCAGGGCCGTCCGCCAGTCGGCAGCGGCGCATGAGCGCTCCGTGAGTGTCATAGCATAGACCGGTGCCCGCCGCCGGACGAGTAGTCTTGCTCAGCGACGGCTTGTCCCGGACCGGTTGCCACGCTCTAATGCACGCTGTCTCCCACAGAGAAGCGCCAGTGAACGAGAGATTGAAGGGCAAGACCATTCTTGTGACTGCCGCGGCAGCCGGCATCGGCAGAGCCAGCACCCTCCGCATGGCATCCGAGGGGGCACGCGTCATCGCAACTGACATCGACACCGTCAGACTGGACGCGCTGCTCACCGAGGCCTCCGTAGAGACACGCCGGCTGGATGTGACTGATATGGACGCCGTGCGAAAACTGGCGAGCGATTTGCCGGATGTCGAGGTGCTGTTCAATTGTGCCGGCATCGTCCCCTCCGGCACCGTCCTGGACTGCAGCGAGGAGGACTGGACGAAGGGGTTTTCGGTCAACGTCACGGCGTGCTTCCACATGATCCAGGCGTTCCTGCCCGGGATGCTCGCCAGGGGGCGGGGCTCGATCATCAACATGGCCTCCATCGTCTCGAGCCTCAAGGGTGCTCCCAACAGGTTCTGCTACGGCACCACCAAGGCCGCGGTCATCGGCATCACCAAGTCGGTCGCAGCCGACTTCGTCGGGCGGGGCATCCGTTGCAACGCCATCTGTCCCGGCACCGTGGATACACCGTCTCTGCAGCAGCGCCTGCGAGCGACCGGAAATTATGAGAAGACACTGGCAGAGTTCCGTGCACGGCAACCCATGCAACGCCTGGCGCAGGCGGATGAGATCGCCGGCCTGGTGGCCTTTCTGGCCTCGGATGATTCGAGCTTCATCACCGGGCAGGCCTACCCGGTCGATGGAGGGTGGTCAATCTAGAGCGCTCACACCGTTGGCGAACAGGGGGTTTCATTGAGACAGCCGCCCATTGCCGCAGGATCGCCGGCGCCGCGCTCGGCGGCTTATCAGATCGGCTTGACGGCGCTGTTGAGCGTGAACTTCGGATTCGTGCTGTTCGATCGCAACGCCTCCAGCTTCCTGATGCCGTTCATCCAGCCGGATCTGCGGATCACCAACACCCAGGTCGGCATCCTTTCCAGCGCGTTGTCGCTCACGTGGTCGATCGCTGCATTCGGCGTCGGCGTTCTGTCCGACCGCACCGGCTCCCGCAAGGGGCTGTTGATTCTGGCGACGCTCGCATTTTCCGTGTGCTCGTTCTCGTCCGGTATTGCCGCCAGTTTCGCCGTGCTGCTGGGGACGCGGCTGCTGATGGGGATCGCCGAAGGCGGCATCATGCCGCTCAGCCAGTCGCTGATTGCCTCCGATGTGGATGCGCGTCATCGCGGTCTGGCCATGGGCGTGGCGCAGGGATTCGGTTCCAGCTTCATGGGCTCCTTCGTGGCGCCGGTGATGCTGGTCGCGTTTGCGCAGGCCTTCGGTTGGCGCCATGCATTCTTCATCGCCGGTGCTCCGGGGCTGATCCTGGCGCTGTTGCTGGCATGGCTGGTGCGCGCTCCGCCCCGCCCTGCCGGGGCTGCGGGCGCCCCCGGATTCTCGGCCGAGTCGTTGCGCGCGGTGCTCACTGAACGCAACGTGGTGTTGTGCGCCATTCTCTCGGTCCTGCTGGTGTCCTATCTCGTGGTCTGCTGGGCCTTCATGCCCTTGTATCTCACGCGGGCGCGCGGATACGACGCCGCCACCATGGGTTGGCTGATGGGCTCGCTGGGGATCTCCGCGACTGTCGCGTCCTTCGTCATTCCGGCGATCTCCGATCGAATCGGCCGCCGCGGCGTGATGATCCTGATGCCACTGATCGCCGTCCTTCTGCCGTTGAGCGCGTTGTACTACAGAGGGCCGGCCTGGGAAGTGGCCGCGCCGTTCGTGGTCGGCTGGCTGGTGACGGGAGTGTTCCCGCTGTTCATGTCGACCGTCCCCTCCGAGAGCGTCGCGCCCCAGAACATGGCAACGGCCCTGGGGATCTGCATGGGGACCGGGGAGTTGATCGGAGGTGTGCTGTCGCCCTCGATCGCGGGCTATGCGGCTGATCAGGTCGGCCTGGCCGCGCCGCTGTGGATCATGTTGGGGCTGGCAGCGCTGGCCGGCCTGGTGGCCCTGGGTATTCGGGAGACGGCTCCCCGGGTGGTGGGTCTCGCCGGCGCCGCGGTAGCGCGCCCGACCGGCTCGATCGGTTAGTCTGTCGCGATCGCGCGATCTGGAGAAAGCCATGCAAATGCCCAGCCCCCAGGACCGTACCGAGATCTACGAGCTGTACGCACGCTATAGCTGGGCCCTGGATACTGGCGACACCGACGGCTATGTCGCCCTGTTCACCGAGGATGCCGAAGTCACCGAGGAGACGAGCCGCGGTGACATCGAGTTCCGCAAGGGGCCGGCGGAGATTCGCAAGCTCGTCCTGAAATTCCATCAGCGAGCGGATTTCCCGGGGCACCAGCACCAGATGGCGCAGTTCATCTTCGAGCCGGATCCCCAGCGCAGACCCGACCACTGGGTCGTGCGCTCCTATGGGTGGGCGACCATCAACCGGCCGCCGGCGCCGCCGCACTTGCACTGGTGCGGGCACATTCGCGATGTCGTGGCCAAGGTCGATGGTGTCTGGAAGATCCGCTCCAAAGCGATCATGGGGTGGACGGGCGAGGTGCTGTCGCGCTTCGCCGCGCGCTGACCATCGGCGATCAACTCACCGGACCCGAGCGCTACCTGCGCGCTCACCAGTGGTACGTCAGCGGTGAAACCGACAATCTGCGCAAGTGGCAGGATATCGCCGTTCGGGCCGGCGCGGGTCAACTCAGCGATGCGGCCCTCGGCGACCGTTTCGAGCAGGATATCGTGCCCTTCTGGGAGGACACGAGCGCTCGACTGAAGCACGAGAGGCTTTCCCTGCCAGCCGACGAGCGCGATTTCGGCTCCGAGGCGGCCGAGTATTCCCGACTGCGTCTCGAGTGGGCGCGCGCCATCATCGCCGCCGTTCGCGGCGAGCGCGCAAAGCTCACCGATATCCGCCAGTACGAACAGGACTCCAACCTGGCCGTAGCACGATCCGAGCGTATCGTGCTGCTCGCGCGCCTGGATCATCGGCCTCGTGCCCTGGCGAGCAGTCCATGGGTCCTCGCTGCGACCAACTGGATCACGGGCCGGAGCTGGAAGTGCGTCGAGCCTCCGGCGCAATTGCGCAGTCCCCCGGCCCCGGGAGACTCGCCGACCGACGGCCCGGCAGCGCGGCGGGCGGCCGGTTGTCGAGCCCAGCAGCTATTCATGTCCGGGGATTATCCGCGGCTGGACCACTGGATGGCACAGTCCATGGAGTCGCTCGGGGACTTGCCCGACGGGGGATCCACTCTGGACGGGATCGTCCGTGGACTGTCGGACCTCTTCGACTATCACCCGGCGGATGTGTTGCAGACACTGGGGCGCACTGCCGACTGGCAACGGCGTGTACCCGGCTCCGTGTATCCCGAGCTGATGCAGAGCATGATCTTCGAGTCATGGGCCTGGACGGCGCGCGGTACCGGCTACGCCAAGACGATCAGTCCGCAGCAATGGGTCGTCTTTGGTGAGCGGACCGAGATGGCGGCGGTGAGTCTGCGCGAGGTCGTCGCGCGCGCGAATACGAATCCTATCTGGTATCAACTGTCGCTCGACGTGGGCCTGGACGGATCCAAGACGCCTGAGGAGCTGCGCTCGATTTTCAACCGCGGCGCAGTAGAAGGGCCGGACTACTGGCCTGTATATACGAGAATGTTGCGGATTCTCATGCCACGCTGGCGGGGAAGCCATGAAGAGATCAAGCGCTTCATCAACGAAGTCTCCTTGCGGCCCAACGGGGAGCGCGATGTGGCGAAGTACGCGCGCCTGTATTGGAGCTACGCGTCGCTGGAAGACGACGATGTGGCGCTGTTCGGGGGCTCGCTGGCGGACTGGTCCACGATGCGCGCAGGCCTGCTGGAGCTGCAGCGCCGCTATCCGCGCAGCGACTTCATATTGAACGGAGCGGCGAAGCTCGCGTGCATGGCCGGCGATGCTGAGACGTATGGCGAGGCTCGCCGCAAACTGCAAGGCCATCTCTCCGCAGCAGCCTGGTCCGACAAAGTGTCCTTGCAGCATTGTGACCAGGAGTTCCCGGCCGCGGCGGCGGCGGCACGCGGTCACACGTTCACGCCTGCCACGCTGCAGCCCTTCTGAGAGTCGCCCTGTCTCAACTCTGCCATTCGTCCGACTCATCGGAGAACAGCCCGGAGGTGGATCTGGCCATGTGAGATATCACTTCCAGTGATAATCGATATCGATGCGACGGGATTGAAGATACGCGTGCCGTTGCCTACCGTCACGGCGATGGGGAACGTCGTGTCAGCCGGCAGGGCCGGACACTCCACGGCGGTCCCGGACAGTCCACGGCTGGAGGCGGGGGTCGCAGCGCAGGCATGAGAACGCAGGTTGCCATCATCGGCGGCGGACCCTCGGGCCTGCTGCTGTCACAACTGCTGCATCTGCAGGGTATCGAGACGGTCGTGCTCGAGAAGCACACTCGCGAGCACGTGCTCGGACGCGTTCGCGCGGGCGTGCTCGAGCACGGGTTTGCCGCTCTGATGCGCGCGGCTCAGGTCGGTGAACGGATGGATCGGGAAGGTCAGATTCACGCCGGCTTCTTCATCGCCCACGACGGACGGCGCGACCGGGTCGATCTGCAGTCTCTGACGGGCGGCAAGACGGTCCTCGTCTATGGGCAGACCGAGCTCACCCGCGATCTGTATGAGGCCCGGGATCGCTGCGGAGGTGTCGTCGTACACGGCGCACAGGAGGTGAAGCTGCACGAGGTGGAATCCTCCCGGCCCTATGTGACTTACCGCGTGGGCGCGGAGGTCAGGCGTGTCGATTGCGAGTACGTGGTGGGTTGTGACGGGTACCACGGGGTCAGCCGACTTTCGATCCCGCCGGAGCGGCTGCAGACGTTCGAGCGCCTGTATCCGTTTGGATGGCTCGGTGTATTGACGCGCACCCGGCCGGTCTCCTCGGAGCTGATCTATGCGACCCACGAGCGCGGTTTTGCGTTGTGCTCGCTCCGCTCCGCGACGCTCAGCAGGTACTACGTCCAGGTGCCCTCGAGCGATTCGCTCGAGGAGTGGCCGGATGAGCGCTTCTTTGATGAGCTGCGGCGGCGGTTGCCCGCCGATGTGGCCTCAGAGATGATCATCGGGCCTTCGATTGAGAAGGGGATTGCGCCGCTGCGCTCGTTCGTCGCCGAGCCGATGCGGTACGGCAACCTGTTCCTGGCGGGGGATGCCGCTCACATCGTGCCTCCAACCGGGGCGCGCGGCCTGAATACGGCCGCCTCCGACATCTTCTATCTCTATCACGCGCTTCTGGATCACTACCGCCGCGGGAGCGATGCCGGGATCGACACTTACTCGCAGCGCGCGCTCGCGCGAGTCTGGAAAGGACAGCGATTCTCGTGGTGGATGACGATGCTGCTACACCGGTTCCCGGACAGCAGCCCTTACGAGCAGCGGCTGCAGCAGACCGAGCTCGCGTACCTGTTCTCATCGCAGCACGCGCTGGCATCGCTGGCGGAGAACTACGTCGGCCTCCCGTTCTAGGACATCGCTTCAAGCTGGTGCGCGCTGCCGATCGCGGAGAACACGTCCTGGGGATTGACCGGCTTGATCAGGTGCTGGTCGAAACCGGCGGCGCGGGTGCGTTCGAGGTCATCGGGCTGGCCCATCCCGGTGAGCGCGATGAGCTTCACCTTTCTGCCCCAGGGCTGGCTGCGGATCATGCGCGACAGCTCGATTCCGTCCGGAAAGGGCATATTGAGATCGATGAAGGCGACCTCCGGAGGCGCGCTCGTCGCGTGCTCGAACGCCTGGAAACCATCGAAGCAGGCTCGTACGCGGTGGCCGCGATTTTCCAGCAGGGCCGCGAGGCTCGTCGCGGAATCCACGTTGTCATCGACGACCAGAATGAGTCTGCTGGTGTGATCGGGCCGGGACGAGCCGATCGGCGGCTCGCGTTGCGCGGGCGGTTCGGCCAGAGGCAGGCGGATGCGGAACTCGCTGCCCTTGCCGGGACCGGCGCTGTGGGCGCTGATCTCACCGCCGTGCATGGCGATCAGCGAGCGGGCCAGGGCCAGTCCCAACCCCAGGCCGGCGGTGCCGTGGGTCTTGCTCGGATCCAGCTGGACGAACATCCCGAAGATCGTGTCGAGATCCGCCTGCGGGATGCCGATGCCGCTGTCGCGCACACGAATGATCGCGAAGTCCGCCTGCGAGCGGACTGACAGCACGATCCGGCCCCCGGTGGGAGTGAACTTCGCCGCGTTGTTCAGCAGATTGGCGATCACCTGCGCGAGGCGGGTCGAGTCGGCGTCGACGTGCAGATCGCCCGCGGCGTAGCGAACCAGCAGCTCGTGTGACTTGGCCTCGATGTTGGGCCGTGCGGTGTCGGTGGCGGCGTCGACGATCGACTTCAGAGGCACATTCTCGCGCCGCAGCTCCAACTTGCCCCGATCGATGCGGCTCGCATCGAGCAGATCGTCGACCAGGCGCGTGGCGATGTGCATCTGCCGTTCCATCATCGCCGGAATGTCGCCGAGCGAGGCCGGAATTCGCTCCTTCAGGAGCGCCAGGCCGTTGCGGATCGGCGCCAGCGGATTGCGCAGTTCGTGCGAGAGCGTCGCGAGAAACAGGCTCTTCGCCGTGTTCGCCCGCTGCAGGTCGAGCGCCCGTTCGCGCAACGCGATGGCGAGCTGTTTGTTCTGAGTGATGTCGGAGAAGCACATGGCCACTCCGTCCTCGACGCGCACGATCATGCACCTCAGCCACAGCGCTGGTGAGGTGGTCGTGTCCGCGAGCTCCGTGTCCACCGGCGCTCCGGTGAGCGTGACCTCCCGGAGGGACTCGAGCAGTCCTGCCGCGCAGGCGCCGGGCATGATTGCCGAAAGGGTGCGGCGTACCGCCCGCTCGGGGGTGGATTTGCAGATCGCCGCTCCGAGGGGATTGATGTACTCGATCTCGAAATCCAGGATCTGTCCCGTGGCAGTGCTCAGGGCCTTGAGCCATGCGTAGCCCTGGATGGCCACTTCCTGCGAGCGGAAGAACCGCTGCTGTGACTGCCGGTACGCGTCGCGGGTCCGGCGCATCTGCTCGCCGAGCCAGATGATCAAGCCGCAGGTCGAGGCGTAGAGCACCAGCCCGACCGCAGTGTGGATGCCATCGACAGGCAGGAGCCCCATGGGGCGTCCGATGGCCAGGGCAGTGCCGATCAGTCCCAGCAGCGCCGTCACCGCCGCCGGTGCCCAACCGGAAAGCCAGACGGTCAACGCCACGGCTCCCATCATCGTGGCGTACGGGGCATCCGGCCCCACGAACGGAATCAGGAGCCATCGGATGACGATGGCTACGGCTGCGATGCCTATCGCGCTGGCATATTTCGCTGCGCCGGACATGAGGGGGCCGCCTTGCCCGCGGATGGTGGTGGAACCGCTGCGGCGCTAGGGTGGCCAAAGGTCTCGGTATTGGCAAGTCTCGGGCGCCGCCTGTGCGTCGCGGTCCGGCGTGCTGGCCTTGCAGCACTAGCGATCGCCGGCGCGACCATGGCGGACGCCTTCCGGCCGGCGCGCGGTGTCCTACTCCCGCTTGGTCCAGGCGCGCTGATCCCCGACCCAGGGCACTTCCGTGCCCCGCCAGATCTCCACATGCAGCGATTTCAGCCGCCATTCCTCGTCGGCATCGCGGGCGGCCAGGGCGTTCCAGAGCCCCAGCCCGAACACGAAGTTCTGATCGGTGAACACATCGTGCTGCAGGATCGACCAGAAGGCGCGGATGCGCACCCCGCCGGTCTCAGCCGTCATCAGCACCTGGCTCATGCGGTGCTGGCGGCCCAGATAATTGTTCGGGTGCTCGTACCAGAGAAATTCGGTGAGCTTGCGGATGGCCTCGCGGCCCTGGCACAACCCGGGAGGGTCATGTTGGATCCAGCCGTCCTCGAAGAAGCACCCGACATACCCTTCCACGTCCCCGGTGTCCAGTGCCCACGCATAACGGGCGATCAGATCCTGCAGATCCAGCCGGTCCTCGACCGATACTTTCGCTCTCACGGCAGTCAGCTCCTTCGTGGCTCGCCTTGCGCTGGTTGAGGTGCCCGCTGATGAGCCGGGCGGCGGGGCGCGACTGGGGCACGATTGACCAGCGGGGGAGCGCGGCTCGTGTCCGCTGCCGTCCGCTGCGGCCGCGGTGTTGCAAATGCATCCAGGAGAATCGGTCCCACCGCGTTCATTCTGCCAATCGGGCGGGCGGCCGGGGTTGTCCCCGCGACAAAACCATGCCGCTCGAGCGATTCGATCACCTCCGGCGCCCGTGTGATCACGTGCATCGGCACATCCCACGAGGCGTTCGTGCCGCTCACGTTGGCGGCGGGCTGGTGGTCCCCGATCAGGATCAGCACCATGTTCTCATCCTCGCGCGCCGCGAGATAGCTGGCAAACATCTCGAACGAGTAGCGGATCGAGGCGGCGTAGCTGGCTCCCATGTCCGTCCAGGCGGGCGTCTGCGTCACCGAGCGCTTCACGTCCACTGCGTCGAACGGCGTGGCGCCCAACACACGCTTCCAGTCGCTCTGCAGGGGCGGAGTGGGGCGAAAGGGCATGTGGGTGTTGATGGTCGGAAACAGGACGAACACCGGGCGCCGCGGCTGCGGACGGATCTCACGCGCATCGAGGCTGGCGAGGGAGAACTGATCGGGAATGCGCCACCAGCCGAATTCGGGCCCCCGATAGTCCAGGCGCGCAGCGTCATACAGAGCGTCGAATCGGTAGAAGGCGCCTTCCGGCCAGCGCCCGCGTGTCCCAGGCATGTCGGCGACCACGCGATAGCCATGCTGCTTGAAGAAGGAGGCCAGCGTGGGTCGATTCTGGGTGAGCAGCAGGGCATAGCGGTCCGGGTCGGTGACGTCGATGCCGGACATGAGGCTGGAATGCGCCAGCCAGGAGCCGCCGCCGAACGTCGGGGAGGTCACGAACGCGGAGACCATCGACCGGCCGGTGCGCCGCGCCGCCTCGGCAAGCTGCTCCCGCGCGGGAGCTACTGCGCTCGCCACCTCGGGGCGGTCGTAAGTCACTCGTCCGTAGGATTCCATGAATACCAGCAGGACATCGCGATTGGCGAGCGCTCCCAGGTCGGATTGGAAGCGCGGCGACGGTGGCAGCGCGCGGGCCGCCGAGCTGACGGAAAGCGTGTCGAAGACCCGCTTCACCTGCACCGCGTAGGTATGGCTCACAGGAGTCGAGAATCGGGGGACTTCCGGCCACCAGTCGAAAACGGCTTGCGCGGTGAACAGCCCAACACAGGCGGCGGCAGCGGACCCAAGGGCGCGGCGCGTGCGGGGAGATCGCAGCGCTGCATCCACGCGGGCCAACGACCAGTATGCCCCGGCATACAACAGGGCCAGCACGGATATCAATACCGTGGCGGCGGCAATGATGATCCAGGTCGGCGCCGCCCGCGCGAGCATGGCGGCCACGGAGCCGATGTTGGGAAGATCCCAGTACAGGTTGATCTGGCGGCCGTAGAGGGCCGGCGCGGTCACGTCCGCATAGCGCCCGAGCGCAAACAGCGCGACCAGTCCGGCGAGCAGCCGCAGCACACGCGCGGAGGTCGGCCCGAAGCGGGCGTTCGCCAGCGCGAGGGCGAGCAGCAGCACGGCGAGCTCGAGCGACAGTTCCCAATCCCAGCGCACGGCCGGCGTGGGCCACACATTCTCGAAAGTGAGACTGAAGTTGAGCAACAGCAGCGCCGCAACAACGGCGATCCAGCGCTTGAAGAGGCTAGCGTTCAAACATCGGCTCCGGGAGATTCAGGTGCGGGGACGCAGCAGCAGCGTGCGCGTGTCGAGAAGAAACGAGATCGACAGGGCGGCGAGCGCGAGAGCCGCGACTGGCGCGCTGACGGGTACGGGTACGAACGGACAGATGACGATGAGGAGGGCCACCATCTGCAGCGCCGCGAGCGTTTTTCTCCTGAAGCTCTCGGGCAACGGGGCGCGCAGTCGCGGCACGAGCGCGCCGGCAAGCACGAAGGCATAACGCAGCAGTCCGCTGATGATGACCCAGGCTCCCGCCTTGTCGAGGTGCCAGGCCCAAAGACACAGCACGAGAATGAACACGGCGTCGGTTTCCATATCGAAGCGTGCCCCGAACGCGCTGACCATGCGCGTGCGGCGGGCCAGCCAGCCGTCCAGCGCGTCCATGACAGCCGCCACGATGGCTGTCCCCGCAGCGATGTACTGCACCCGGATGTCGCTGCTCTCCAGCAGCAGAGCAGCGAGAAATCCCACCAGGGCGCCGCGCGCCACTGTCATGTGGTTCGCAAGCCCGAAACGATGATGCGGACCGTGGGCCGGCAGCCCATAAAGGATCAGCAGCGCGCCTGATCCCAGCAGGAGCAGCAAGCGGGTCGGGAAGCCGGCGCTCAGGCCGAGGGTGCGGGCAGCCCAGACCGAGGCCATCACGCCCGCCAGCGTTGGCGCTAAGATCGCGGCCAGGGCGCTGCGCAGCAGCGGCCGATATTCCAAGCGGGCGATAGCGGGCAAAACACTGGATTTGCGCATGATCATGCCGTCGGACGAAGCACTGGCTTTCTGGGTCACGGGTCCCGGGAGCTCACAGCTGCGGCGCGAGAAGCTGCCGTCCCCCGCTACGGGAGACCTCCGGGTACAGGCACTCTACAGTGGAGTCAGCCGGGGCACCGAGACTCTCGTGTTCAACGGCCACGTGCCGCCCACGGAGTACGCCCGCATGCGGGCGCCTTTTCAGGCGGGCGAGTTCCCGGCGCCGGTCAAGTACGGCTACGCGAGCGTCGGACGGGTCGTGGAAGGCCCGCCGAGCCGCCTCGGTGAAGTGGTCTTCTGCCTGTATCCGCATCAATCCCAGTATCTCGTGCCGCTGAGCGCAGCACATGCAGTGCCCGACGGGGTCCCTCCGGGGCGTGCTGTACTGGCTGCCAATCTGGAGACCGCCATCAACGCGGTGTGGGACGCAGGATTGGGACCTGGCGATCGGGTGACGGTCATCGGTGCCGGTAGCGTGGGATGCCTCGTCGCGTGGCTTGCCGCCCGAATCCCGGGATGCGAGGTGCAGTTGATCGACAACAATTCGACACGTGCCAACGTAGCCGACACGCTCGGAGTCCCCTTCGCCCTTACTGGCGCAGCCCGTGAGGATGCGGACGTGGTCGTGCACGCGAGTGGCTCTGCCGATGGGCTTGCGCTCGCGTTGCAGGTGGCGGGCTTCGAGGCCACGATCCTCGAGCTGAGCTGGTACGGTGATCGCCCCGTCAGCGTGGCGCTGGGGGGCGCTTTCCACTCGCGGCGACTCACCCTCAAAGCGTCCCAGGTCGGCTCCGTCTCGCCTTCGCATCGCGCGCGCTGGGAGAATGCCAGGCGGCTGCGGCTGGCGCTGTCGCTCCTGCAGGCCCCGGAGCTGGATGTTCTGGTGAACAGCGAGTGTGGCTTCAGCGACCTGCCGGCGGCGATGGCCCAACTCGCCCGCGGGAGCGGCGATGTCATCATGCACCGCGTGGTCTACGACTGATTCAGGAGGCTGGCGATGTACACCGTCTGCGTTCGCGATCACATGATGATCGCCCACAGTTTCTCCGGTGCCCTGTTCGGGCCGGCTCAACGCATGCACGGGGCGACTTATGTGGTCGATGCGGAGTTCCGCCGCCGCGAGCTGGATGAGAATGGGATCGTGGTGGACATCGGGCGCGCGGGCGAAGCGCTGCGCGAGATCCTCAGCGCCCTGAACTACCGCAACCTCGATGCGGAGCCCGACTTCCGCGGTCGCAACACCACCACGGAGTTTCTGGCCCGCACGGTGTTCGAGCGGCTGGCCCGGAAAATTCGCGACGGGGAGCTGGGCCCCTCGGCACGTGCCGTTCAGTCCCTGCGCGTGGTGCTGCACGAATCCCATGTGGCCTGGGCAGCGTTCGAAGGTGAGCTCGGGTCGCAGTGAGCGGACCGCAGCTGCATTTCGTGCTGCCCGGAAGCCTGACCGAGGTGACGGGCGGTTATCAGTATGATCGCCGGCTCATCGAGGGGCTGCGCTCGTTGGGTTGGGAGATCACCGTCCACTTGCTGGATGGCAGCTTTCCTTTCCCAACCTCCGCCGCCCTTGCCGGGGCGAAGGCCGTGTTGGCCTCGTTGCCGGATGAGGTCCTCGTGTTGATCGACGGGCTGGCGCTCGGAGCGATGCCGGACGTGGTTGCAGCCCATGCGGACCGTTTGCGCCTGGTCGGCCTCATTCATCATCCGCTGGCCCTCGAGAACGGTCTCACCCACGCCATCGCGCAACGGTTGCGCGGCTCGGAGGAGGCCGCTCTGCGCTATGTCCGGCATGTAATCGCAACGAGTGCGTTCACGCGTGATGGACTCGCATCTTATGGCGTCGCGTCCGCGCGCATCTCGATCGTCGAACCAGGAACCGACGAGGCGCCCCTGGCGCAGGGCAGCGAGGATGACTCGTGCGAGATCCTCTGCGTAGCCAACCTCATTCCGCGCAAAGGCCACGACCTGCTGATCGAGGCCTTGCGCGATCTGCAACACCTCAAATGGCGCCTGACCTGTGTCGGCAGCACTACGCGAAGCCCGCAGACCGCGGCGGAGCTGCGGTGCCAGATCGATGCGGCCGGCCTCGGGGCGCGGATACGAATGCCCGGAGAGCTCGACGGCGCTGCGTTGGAGCAGTGTTTCGGGGCGGCGGATCTGTTCGTGCTGCCAACCCGGCATGAGGGATACGGGATGGTGGTTGCCGAGGCCGTGGCCCATGGACTGCCCGTGCTCGGCACTCGAACGGGCGCGATTCCCGAGCTGGTTCTTCCGGAGGCGGGTAGGGTCGTGCCTCCCAACGACGCCGGAGCTCTGCGGGATGCACTCTCCGAGCTGTTGACCGAGCCGCACGTGCTGGCGCGGTTTGCGAAGGGCGCGCGCGCAGCGCGCGTACGGCTGCCTCGCTGGCCGCAGGCCTGCGCTGCTGCAGCGAGCGTTCTCATCGAAGCAGCGCGCCGGTGACCGGGTTCAGCGCTGAGTGGCTTGCGTTGCGGGAGCCGATCGATGCGGCCGCGCGATCCGCGTTCATCACGAGCCGCCTTTCCGAGCTGCTGCGCACGTACGGTGCGTCCCCTCGCTTCTTCGATCTCGGCTGCGGAACCGGCGCGAATGCGCGCTATCTCTGCCCGCGGATCCCAGGCCCGCAGGAATGGGTGCTCCTTGACTCCGACCAGCGGCACCTGCAGCGCGCGGCTGAGCTCCTCGCCGGCTATCGGCGCGCCGGTGTCAGCTTCGAGATGCGTTGCCTCGATCTTGATGGAGGTCTGGATGCGCTCCTGTTCCAGGCAGGGGCGGTCGTCAGCGCATCAGCGCTGCTGGATCTGGTGTCCGGCGATTGGCTAGGCAGATTGCTGCAGCGAAGTTGCGCTAGCAACGCCATTGTGTTGTTTGCGCTGAGCTATGACGGGCGCCTCGTTTTCGAGCCCGGCGAGCCGGATGACGAGCTGATCCGCGCGCTCGTGAATCGCCATCAGGCTACGGATAAAGGTTTCGGGCCGGCCCTGGGTCCTTCTGCGGCCACGTTCGTGTGCGCTCGCCTGGAGGCCCTGCGGTATCAGGTGCTGTCCTCGCGGAGCGATTGGGTATTGGATCGAACGCACGCCCGCGTCCAGGAGTCCTTGCTGCGCGGATGGGCGCAGGCGGCCACGGAAATCGCGCCCGGGGAGAGGGGGCGCTGCGAGCGCTGGCTCAGCACGCGACTCGGTTACCTCGATCGCGGCCAGTCGGCCATGCGCGTCGGTCACCAGGATGTGATCGGCTGGCCGTCGCCGCCCGTCTGAGCGTCTTCAGGCGATTCGCCGCACCGAGCCAGCCTCGCCGACACCCGATCCGCGGGCCGCGGGCGTGCTCGCGCGCAGATCGCAGTCGTACAGGATGTCTCGCCCGGTGCGGTAGATGCGTGGCTCGACCGGCATGCAGTCTTTGAGCCGTTGGCGGGCGGCCAGCCGGATCGCCGGGCGTCCATTGCCGATCAGCAACGGAGCGACCGCGACATGCAGGCGATCCAACAGGCCGGCTTCCAGGAAGGAGGACACGGTGACGCCGCCGCCTTCGACGAATACCCGCCAACAGCCGCGGGCGTGCAGTTGCTCCAGCAGTTCCTCGAGATCGATCCGGCCGCGTTCGGTGGCGACCTCCAGTACGTCCTCTCCGCGAGCTCTCGCCTGGCGCACACCGGTGGCGCCGCGGGCGCAGACGCGCAGCGTCGGAGCTTCATCGTCCGCGAATACCTTCAGAGATGGAGACAACCTGCACCGCGGATCGATGATGACGCGCAGGGGATTGCGTCCCTGCACCAGTCGCGTCGTCAGCCGCGGGTTGTCGGCTTCGACCGTGAGAGCCCCGACGACGACGGCATCGCACAGCGCGCGCAGCCGATGCAGATGCAGGATGTTCTCCGAGCCGGTCACATAGTTGGAGTCTCCGGAGGAGGTGGCAATGAAGCCATCCAGGCTCTGTCCCAGATGTCCGACAGTGATCGCCTGTTGCGGGCGCGTCCCGGTGATCGGGAGATACAGGTCGAGCAGCGTCCGGCGGTCATCTTCCTGCGGCAGGCTGGACTTCCAGCCGCTCGAAGAGCACCAGGACAGGAGGCATTCCTCGTCGTCGGCGACCGGCTGGCCGAGGGTGCCCGCGGAGTCCAGCCTGAATTCCCCGAGCCTCGTGCCGTTCAGGGAGCGCATCGCCTGGCAGGCGGCATGGGCCAGGTCCCAGCCGCTCAAGGAGGATGCGTCGGATCTATCGGTCATGACCGCTCCGGAAAAAAACGCTCTATGACGCCATCTTGCCGCAAACCGGGTGCTCTCTGCAGATCCGATCGACCATCTGCCGGGCGCACTTGAGCGAAGCGTCCCCAGGTCCTGCACCACCGGCACCGGTCCCACCACATTCGCAAGCATTGCGGCGCCGTCAGCGAAAGCGCTGCGTGGACGTCACCTCAGCGCAGGTGCACAATCGACGCATCGCAGCCTGCGGGGGGCACGGTCGCGGCGCAATGGGCCCGTGCGCACCCGTCCCTATACAAAAATACGAACCTGACGGGACCGGGTGACATGGCTACATTCGTACTGGTTCATGGCGCATGGCACGGCAGCTGGTGCTGGAAGCGCGTGCGCAGATCCTTGCAGCAGCAGGGTCACGAAGTGTTCACTCCGACGCTCACGGGTATTGGGGAGCGCTCGCACCTGCTTTCCGCCGCGGTGGATCTGAACACCCACACGTTGGATGTGCTCAATCTGATCCGGTGGGAGGAGCTCGAGGATGTCGTGCTGTGCGGCCACTCCTATGGCGGCATGGTCGTCGCGGGCGTCGCGGACCGCATTCCGGAACGCATTCGCTCGCTGGTGTACCTGGATGCTTTCGTACCGGAGGATGGCGAGCGCCTCCTGGATTTCGCTCCGGTGTCCGGCGGCGAGCCGGTTGATGGATGGAAGTGCCCACCGATTACCGCCGAAGTCTTCGGAGTGAATCCCGCCGACCGTGCCTGGGTCGATCGCCAGTGCACGCTGCAATCGGTCGCCTGTTTCCAGCAGCCCGTACAGCTCAGCGGCGGCCTCGCGGGCATCCAGCGTATCGCCTATGTGTATGCGTCCGCCTGGGCGGGACCCGAGTCGCCGTTCCGCCCCTTCTACGAGAAGGCGAAGGCGCGCGGCTGGCGAGCATACGAGCTCGACAGCGGTCACGATGTCATGCTGGACCGTCCCGATCAGCTGACCACGCTTCTGCTCGAGAACCTCTAGTGCTTCCATGGCTCACGGCACGGTGCCGGCCACACGGCGACGGCCTGTCGGCACCGCGCTCACAACGACACCCAACAGGGGAGGATTCAATGAAACGCATCACGCTTGCAGGCCTGTGTCTCGCGCTCGCCACGTTGCTGACTCCAGCGCTCTGCCATGCGGAGGTGTCCTGCACGAGGGGAGGGATGCAGGAAGCCGTCGATCTCTATATCGCTGCTCAGACCAAGGGCGATGCGTCGGGCCTGCCGCTCGCGAAGGGCATCGGCTACTGGGAGAACGCGGCTCCCGCGGATATCCAGAAGGGGTTCATCACCAGGCCCATGAAGATCGAGCATCATCGGACGATCTTCGATACCGATACCTGTCAGACCTTTACCGAGGCGATCGTGACCGACAAGGCGGCGCCGTACGTTTTCGGTACCCGCCTGCGCGTCAACCACGAGAAGATCGCCGAGATCGAGATCCTGTGGACCACGACAGGCTACTGGCTCTTCAACGCCGATTCGTATCTGAAGCATTCCTCGGAGGAGAACTGGGGCCCGATCCCTGCCGAGAAGCGCGATTCGCGCAGCACGCTGGTCGCCGCGGCCAATGCCTACCTGGATGCTTTTCTGGAGAAGAAAATCGACCGCGTCCCGTGGGGCTTTCCTTGTGAGCGAACCGAGGGCGGGGCCTACACCGGCAAAAACTCACCGTCAGACAGCTGCGAGGTCGGCGTGCCCGGCGGTGTCAACATTGTGAATCGGCACTTCGTCGTCGATGAGGTGCTTGGCACGGTGCAGGTGTTCTGCACCTTCGGTGCCGGCGGTCCCAACGGCGGCAGCGGGGCTCCCGACAGTCACCTGTTTCGTGTCGAGAACGGCAAGTTGCGCTACGTGCACACGCTGACGCACCTGCTGCAATCCGCCTTCCGCGGCAACACCAAGCCGCCCGGGTGACATTCCGGGCGGCTCGGTGAGCTGCCCCGCTACTGCGCGGGTCGGAACGCCGCCAGGAACTCCTCCTTGGTGAGGACACCGTCGTGATTCGTGTCGGCCGCATCGAAGTTGGCCGCGACGGCCGGATGCGCCTGTGCCTCAGCCTTGGTCATCTTGCCCGTGTGGCTCGTATTCAACCTGTCGAAGATCTGTCCGAGGTCCATCGCAGGCGCGGCAGAAGGCGCAGCCTCCTGCGTCGCCGTGCTGGGCGCGCGTTGGGATTCGGGCTGTGCCGAGGGTTGCGGCTGTTGGGCGAGCGCGGCGCTGGAAAGCGCAGCGGCGAGCGTGAGTGCAATCAACGACTTCATGAGCAGTCTCCTTGGTCGGACAGCGGGATCGGCTGATGCCATGCGACTAAGGGGAGTGGCCGTCGAAGGTTCCCTCCGAAAGCGTCGGCTGTTGCCGACAAAGCGTTGAGTCACGCCTTCGCTCACGGAGCATTTCGCTCTCGCTCACGCACGAGTCAGCAGTTGAAGTCATTCACGCGAGCGCACGTCGCGGAAGTCACTCTCGTGCGTCGGTATTCGCCGTTTCCAGGAAGCGCGCCATGTTGCCCAACGACCCGGTATGGCCCTCTCGGGTGTTCTCGATCATGGCGGGGCCGACGAACGAGGCGACCTGCACCGTCACCTTCACTCGCGTGCGCGAGCCTTGCGGAAAGAATTCGAGGGTCGTGAGATTCGCGGCGAGTGGCACGTTGCCGTCACGAATGGCTTCGATCCACACCACGCGCCGCTCGGGCACGATGTCGAGGTAACGCGCCTCGACCCGAAAGCGCGGATCTTCTTTCGGACCGCATCGAATCACGTCCAGGCCGCCGACGCGGAAGTCGGCCGCATCGTAGATGAATGCCGCGGTGTCGGAAGGCGAGCCCCAACGGGCGCGCTCCGCGGCGTCGGCGAATGCGCCATAGACTCGTGCGAGCGGGACATCGAGGACACGCTCGACGACGACCGTCCCGTGATCTGTCGAAACGCCGGCCATGATCGCTCCAGTGATTGCATGGTGCAACTGGTTGCGACTATAGATCGGATCGCCGGAGTCGCGCAAGGCAGGCCCGCGCACCGGGCGTTCCCCCGGGGCGTGCAGGCCGCGCCTGCGAACCCTATTGGAATGCGGAGATCGCGTGGGGCACGTAAGGCGCTTCGAGCGCAGCGATCTCCTCAGCGTCGAGCCCGAGAGTCAAGGCTGACACCGCATCCGTGAGTTGACTCGCCTTGGATGCGCCGACGATGGGCGCAGTCACCGGGGCCTTCTGCAACAGCCACCCGAGTGCGATCTGTGCGCGGGGAACACCGCGTTTGGCGGCAACGGTGCCGACGGCATCGATGACCAGCCGGTCCGCTTCAGCGGTCTGGTCATACAGCCGTGGAGTCACGTTGTCGGTGCGATTCCTTTCCGTGGTTTCGTTCGCGGCGCGGGCGAGCCGGCCGCGGGCGAGCGGACTCCACGGCAACACCGCGATCTTCTGGTCGGTGCACAACGGCAGCATCTCACGCTCCTCTTCGCGGTAGAGAAGATTGAGGTGGTTCTGCATGCTGACGAACGGGGTCCAGCCGTGAGCGCGCGAGATGTAGAGGGCCTTCGCGAACTGCCAGGCGTACATCGACGAGGCGCCGATATACCGCACCTTGCCCGCCTTCACGAGGTCATGAAGTGCCTCGAGCGTCTCCTCGATAGGAGTCGAATGATCGAGCCGGTGGATCTGGTACAGGTCGACGTAGTCCGTGCCCAGCCGCCGCAGACTGTTGTCGAGCTCGGCAAAGATCGCCTTGCGGGACAGGCCCTCGCCGTTGGGGCCCGGGCTCATCCGGCCGCGCACCTTGGTCGCCAGCACGATCTCCTCGCGGCGTGCGAAATCCTTCAGCGCGCGCCCGACGATCTCCTCGGACGTGCCGTCGGAGTAGACGTTCGCCGTGTCGAAGAAATTGATCCCCAGCTCGAGCGCCTGCTTGATGAGCGGGCGGCTCTTGTCCTCGGTCAGCGTCCAGGTGTGGTTGCCGCGTTCGGGAATGCCGAATGTCATGCATCCCAGGCACAGGCGCGACACGTCCAGCCCGGTGGATCCCAGCTTCACATACTGCATCATCTGACCTCGAATCCCTCGTACCCCGCGGCGGCGACGGCCTCGCACTTCTGGCGATAGGGACCGACACCGCCGACATACGGGAGAAATACCCGGGGCTTGCCCGGAATGTTCGCTCCCATGTACCAGGAATTGGCGTGCGGAAACAGCGTTTGACCGGCAGCCTCCGCGACGTGGGCGACCCACGCTTCCTGGGCCGCGGGCTGCGCTTCAACGGAAATTGCCCCCCTGGTGCGCATGGCCGCGACGAGATCGGCGATGAAATCCACGTGCTGCTCGATGGAGATGACCATATTGCTGAGGACGGACGGGCTGCCCGGTCCGGTAATCATGAAGAGATTCGGGAAGCCAGCGGCCGCGAGGCCGAGGTAGGCGCGCGGGCCCTCACGCCACTCCTCCGCAAGGCGCCTGCCGTCGCGTCCCCGGATGTCGATGGCGAGCAGGGCTCCCGTCATCGCGTCGAATCCCGTGGCGAACACGATACTGTCGACAGGGAACTCCGCAACGCTCGTGCTCAGGCCATGAGCCGTCGCTTTCAGGATCGGCGTGGAGCGCAGGTCGACCAGCGTGACGTTGGGGCGGTTGTAGGTGGCGAAGTAGTCGGTGTCGACACACAGACGCTTGGTGCCGAGCGGATAGTCTCTGGGCATCAGACGCTCGGCGACCGCGGGGTCCTTGACGATGTCCCTGATGCGATCACGCACGAACGCCGCCAGCGTATCGTTCGCGGGCTTGCTCACTACGGTGTCGGAGATGCAGAACAGCAGTCTGATGCCGCCTTCCTGCCAGGCTGACTGATAACGACGCTCCCGCTCCTCGGGTGAGAGGTCCATCGCCGCGGGCAGCGGCTCGTCCGCCATGAGCGACGTGGCGCTTTCTCTCAAGGTCTTGCGAAACTGCGGATAGCTGTCCATCACAGCCTGCCGCGCGATCGGATCCAGCGGCGCGTTGTGTGCGGGCACGCTGAAGTTCGGTGTTCGCTGGAACACGGTCAGGTGTTGGGCCTGAACGGCGATCCGGGGGATGCTCTGGATGCCCGAGGACCCGGTGCCGATCACCGCGACCCGCTGGCCGGTGAAGTCGACGGGCTCGTGTGGCCAACGGCTGGTCTGATAGAGGCGGCCTCGAAACTCCTCGAGGCCCGGGATCGCCGGGAGGCGCGGCTCCGAGAGGCAGCCGGTCGCCATGATGAGGAAGCGCGCCGTCAGCGACTCTCCCGCGGCGGTCCGAAGCTGCCAGCGTGCACCGCAGTCCTCGAGAGTCGCCTTGGCCAGACGCGTGCCGAATCGAATCAACGGGCGCAGCTGGAATCGCGCCACGACATGCTGAAGGTAGCGCAGGATCTCCTCCTGGCTGGCGTAGCGCTCCGTCCACAGCCACTCGCTCTCGAGCTCCCGCGAGAAGGAATAGGAATAGGAGAGACTCTCCACGTCGCAGCGGGCGCCGGGGTAGCGGTTCCAGTACCAGGTCCCGCCGACGTCCTCAGCGGCTTCCAGCCCCTGTACTGACAGGCCCATCGCACGCAGTCGATACAGGGCATAGATGCCCGCGAATCCCGCACCGACCACGACGGCGTCGAAGTCGGTCTTTTCACCCGTCTGCATGGCTGGCCTCGCGTCGATTGGCCATCGGCCCCGGGGAGCGTATGCCACCGCGACCGGCGGATGCAATTGCTCGCCGGCCGGGCTGTTGCCGAGCCGTGCATGGAAAGCCGGCCGGTGAGGCCAAGGATCTGCCGGTCCTGAAGGGCTTCATGTATGGCAAGGTCTCGCTGGATGTCGCCTACGATTCCCGCACGGGCGTATTCGTGGGCGCCGAGGATCAGCAAGCGGCGGCGGCGCAGGCCGGTATGGATGTCAGCATGCAGAAGGCGAGCAGCCACGGCCATGCGCTGCTGTTCATCGAGGGGCGAAGCTGTTGGAATCCAGGTAGCTCGGCAGCGCTGGAATCTGGCGCCGAGCAGGCATGCTCGCTCGCGCGACGCGATGAATCCCAGCCGCCGAAGCTGGGACTCACCGCGACGGGTGAGGTTCTGGCGGCCCGCCGGCTAATGCGCCATGGTTGCCAGGGCGGCGGCATCCAGGTGGGCAATCGAGCGTGTGTCCTGGAAAGCACGGACGCCTTCGATGCCTTGTTCACGGCCGATGCCGGAAGCCTTCATGCCGCCGAAGGGCGCACGCAGGTCCAGACGCGTGGCGCCGTGGTCGTTGACCCACACGTAACCGCACACCATCTGACTGCCGACACGGTTCGCCGTCTTGGCATCAGCGGTCCATACCGAGCCGGCGAGACCGGCCCAGGTATCGTTCGCCATCCGCACCGCGTCCGCCTCGGTCTCGAATGGAATCACCGGAATGACCGGTCCGAACTGCTCTTCGGTCACGACGCGCAGCTTGAGGTCGGGATTGACCACGATAGCCGGGCGGACGAAGTTGCCGCCCCGCATGTCCCCGCCCGGCAGCTCCGCGAACTCCAACACTTTGGCGCCGGAGTCCTTCGCCTCCCGGATGAGATCGTCGACGAACTTCTTCTGCGCCGGCGAATGCAGGGGACCCATCGTCGTGTCCTTGTCCAGGCCGTAGCCGAGCTTGACCTTCTGCAGCCGCGCGGACAGGCCCTTCACGACCTCATCGACACGCGACTTGTGCACGAACAAACGTTTGGCGTTCATGCAGATCTGCCCGGTCGTGTCGTAGATGGCCGCGAACAGCCGATCCAGGTGCACGTCATCGAGGATCGCGTCCTGCAACACGATGGCGGCATCGTTGCCGCCCAGCTCGAGGGTGACGCGGGTGAGCGTCCCCGAGGCCAGCTCCATCATCTTCTTGCCGCCGTTGACTGAGCCGGTGAAACAGACCTTGGCGACATCGGGGTTGCGGATCAGCGCGCTCATGTTGGCGTCGGGCCCGGTGACGACGTTGAGAACGCCGGGTGGCAGCTGCTTGGCGATCCGCTCCACCACGCGTGCCGTCGCCAGGGGGGCCGTGAGGGGCGGCTTCACGATGACGGTGTTACCGGCGAGCAGCGCATGCGGCAGGGCGGCTCCGAGGATGGCGATCGGCCAGTTGAAGGGCACGATGATGGAGACAACGCCCAGCGGCTGGTAGGACACCGTGGTCTGCACCGGGATGGCGCCGGGAATCGGCGACAGCACTTTGGATGCGTTGACTTCGTCGGCGTGGCTCAAGGCGAGCTTCCAGCGCAGCTCCAGCACCAGCGAATCCACCCACGCCTCCATCCGGACCTTGCCGTTCTCCTGCGACAGGATGGCGGCATCGTCGTCGCGGTTCTCGGCAATGCCGGCGAGCGATGCCAGCATCTTCTCCGCACGCTGTTGCGGCGACAGGGCGGCCCAGGCCGGGTAGGCGGCCTTGGCGGCGGCCACGGCATCGCCGACATCCTGCGCACTGGCCGAGGCGGCATAACCGACCACGACTCCCGGCTTGGCCGGGTCCGCGATCGCCATCTTGTCGGCGGTCTCCCGTTCCTTGCCCCCGATGAACAAGGGAGTGGTCACTGATTTCGATGACATGGCGAGCTACCTCTTGATGTTTTCCGGTGATGTCCTTGGGTCCCGGGAGGTTACCGCGAAGAGCGAACCTCGTCTCCCATACCCCAGGTCCGGCATCCGCGGGGATTGGCGCCCTGGCCACAACGCGGGCAGCGAGGGTCGTGGGGCTGGCGGCCACCGCAGGTCTAAGTTAATGAGAAATATGAAAAAGTGCCATCCAGGGGACCTTCCATGAGCCGCACCGGATTCAGACAGTTCAGCGCAGCCGCCCTGATGTGCGTAGCCGGCATCGCCTACGCCGGCTATGGCGATGACCGTGCCTGCATCGAAGATCTGCAGGCGCGCTACATGTTCGCCTTCGACTACGGCGATCCCGAAGGGTATGCGGGCACGTTCGCGCCCGAGGGCATCCTCGATTACGGCGGTGGAGAGATCAAAGGACGCAAGGCGATCGCGGAGTTCATCGCGGCCGGGCGCAAGCGCACGGAGGAAGCGCGGGCGAAGACTCCGCCCGGCCAACAGCCGACCGTCGGCCGCCACATCATCAACAACATGGTGATCAAGGTCGAAGGTAACAAGGCACACGGCGTCGCGTACTGGACGCACATGACCAGCGGCCCCGACGGGCGCGGCACAGTCGACTTCTTCGGTCACTACGAGGACGAGATGGTGAAGGTGAACGGCGAGTGGTTATTCGCGCGCCGCCGGATCTACAACGAGGCGATCCCGGAATGGGCTTCCCAGTATGTCAACCCGGTGAAGACACCCAGTCCGCCGCCGAAGTACCGCGCGCCCTCCGGACAGCGCTGAGAATCGCGTATGTTGGGCACCAACGACCTTGCGCGTGCGCATCGCGGATGCCCCGATCAGTTAGACTGCCCGGGCTCTGGGGCCCGTGAGGCTTGCGGCCGATGACCGATGCGGGGGAAGGCTTCGATTTCGTGGTGGTCGGCGCCGGAACCGCCGGCTGTGCGCTGGCGGCGCGCCTGTCGGAGGACCCGACCCACAACGTGTGCCTCATCGAGGCTGGCGGGAGCGGTAGGAGCCTCGTCGTGCGTGTTCCAGGAGCGATCGCCCTGGCGCAGCGCTCCGAAGCCATCAACTGGCGATTTCAGTCGGTACCCCAGCCGCGGCTCAACGGTCGCCGCATACCCGTTCCCCGGGGACGCGGTCTCGGGGGCTCTGCGCTGATCAACGGCATGGTGTATTTCCGCGGCCATCCGCGCGACTACGATGACTGGGCGAAAGCCGGCGCGTCAGGGTGGAGCTATCGTGAAGTGTTGCCTTACTTCCGCAAGAGCGAGGACAACGAGAACTTCGGTCCTTCCGAGTTTCACGGCCGCGGAGGGGCGATGCGGATCCGCACCGTCACCCGCCCGAACCCGCTCAATTTCGCGTTCTTCAATGCTCTGGCCGGGTTGGGGGTTCAACCTCGCGCGGACCTCAATGGAGGAGATTCGGAAGGGTCGGCTCTGCGACAGGTCGCGATCCGTGGCGGCACCCGCGAGACTACCGCCAGCGCGTTGCTGCACCCGGCACTGCGTCGCTCCAATCTGACCGTGATGACCGACGCTCAGGCGACTCAGATCGTTCTCGAAGGGCGGCGTGCGGTGGGGGTGAGAGTTCGCTCACCGCAAGGAACTGTGCTCGTGCGCGCGCGGCGGGAAGTGATCGTGAGCTCGGGCACGATTCAATCGCCGCAGTTGCTGATGCTCTCCGGGATCGGGGACGGGGAACATCTCGCCTCCGTCGGAATCACCGTGCAACACCACCTTCCAGGGGTGGGCCGGAATCTGCACGACCACCTGGCAAGTCCGGTACACATGAGTACCGACCGCCCGGTGTCGTACGGGGTATCCTGGCGCGCCATGCCCCGAAACATTCTGAGCGTGGCGGAGTACGCATTGCTCAGAAGCGGACCGCTTGCCAACAACGTGTTTGAGTCGGCCGCGTTCGTGAAGACCGCGCCGGGCCTGGACAGGCCGGACGTCCAGCTGGTGTTTCAGTCGGCCAAGCGACCCTCCCCCCGTTTCCCGTTTCCACTCGGGCACGGGTTTGCGATCAGTCCGGTGGGACTGTACCCGCGCAGCCGCGGGCGCGTGACCCTGGCGAGCTCGGATCCGTTCGCCGCGCCGCTGATCGACCCGAATCTGCTGTCAGTGCCGGAGGACGTTTATCCGCTGGTACGGGGCATCCGCCTCGCAAGGCAGATCTTCGGATCGCCCGCGTTCGAGCCGTATCGGGCGAGCGAGAGTGCTCCGGGTCCCTCCACAGCCAGCGACGCCGAGTTGATCGAGTACATTCGCGCTCAGGCCTACACGGTGCACCATCCGGTGAGCACCTGTCGGATGGGCACCGACTCCATGGCAGTGGTCGATCCGCAGTTGCGGGTCATCGGGCTGGAGGGGCTGCGGGTCGCGGACGCCTCGGTATTCCCCTCCTTGATCGGAGGTAACACCAATGCCGCCGTGGTCATGGTTGCAGAGAAGGCGGCAGACATGATTCTGGGGCGTGCGGCGCTGGCGCCCGCTACGATTGAGGAGCCCGCGGCGGATCGGAGCACGATGGCCCGCGTGCAATAGCTTTTGATACCTGAGTTTCATCGAACGGAGAGCTTTCCATGGCCGAGACCCTGAGCGCGGCAGAGAAGATCGAGATCGAGCGGGCCTGCGAGCGCCTCGTGTATGCCTATTCCCGCGCCCTGGATCTGGGCGATCTGAGCGCAGCCGCGGATCTGTTCGCCGAGAACGGCTCGATGTCGCGGCCCATGGTTCCGGACCAGGTGATTCAGAGCCGCGAGGCGGTCCGCGCTTCCTTGCTGACCCGTCCCAAGACGCTGCTCACCAAACACCTGGCGACCAACGTGATGATCGAGGTCGAAAGCCGGGATACCGCCAGCGGCGTCTCGTGTCTGACCATGATCGCGACCACGCCGCCCGCTGACGGCAAACCGCCGTTCCTCTCCGGCGGGCCGGTGTACTTCGGGGAATTCAAGGACCGCTACGTGCGCGAGCAGGGCGTCTGGAAATTCCTCGAGCGCCGCGGCTCCATCCAGATGAAGTTTTCCGGCAGCGCGTCCGCGCCGTAAGGAACCTCTCGATGACTCCCACGCAGCAGGCTCAGCGGCACGCGCTCTTCAACTACGAGAACGGGTTGCTCATCCTGCTGGGCATTTCGTTCGGCTTCGCCTTCTTCGATCGCAATTCCGCGAGCGTCCTCATTCCCTACGTGGCGAAGGATCTCGGCCTCAACAACACACAAGCGGCGCTCATCAGCTCGATTCTTTCCATCATGTGGGCGCTGGGCGCCTATCTGATCGCGCGCTGGTCGGATTCGAGGGGCAACCGCAAGACCTTCCTGCTGGCCTTTCTCATTATCTTCTCCGCGTGCTCGATCCTCTCCGGTCTCGCACCTTCGTTTCCCGTGCTGCTCATCTCCCGCGCCATCATGGGCGCGGTCGAGGGTCCGTTCCTGCCGGTCTGCCTGGCCATCATGGCGATCGAGTCCTCGCCGGGCCGGCGCGGCGTCAACGCCGGGATCATGCAGAACTTCTTCTCGGCGCTGCTGGGCCAGAGCCTCGCGCCCTGGCTCCTGCCGATCATCGCGGAGGATCATGGTTGGCGCACGGCATTCTTCGTCTCCGGCGTGCCGGGTCTGTTGTGCGCCATCGGCGTGTGGCTCTGGGTCCGGGAGCCCACCAGGGAAGCCCAGGCCGCGCACGCGGCAGCCGCGGTGGAGCTGGCGGTTGAGGATGGCCGCAAGATGGGCCTTTTCGACATGCTTGCGGTACGCAACGTGCTCGTGTGTTGCCTGATCTCCGTGTTCATGGTGGGTTGGTTCATCATGGGCTGGACCTTCCTGCCCAAGTACCTCGTCGAGGTGCGCGGCATGCCGGGTCCGACCATGGGCTCGTTGCTGAGCGTGCTGGGCTTTGCCTCCGCGCTCTCGGGGTTCGGAGCGCCGTGGCTCTCGGACCGGATCGGGCGCAAGCCGGTGATGATCGGCTTCTGCCTGGTCGGCGCGCTGACCGCGCTCGGGGCCATGTACTTCCAGGGATCGACGTGGGTGTTGGGTGCGCTGCTGTTCGTGGGCTGGCTCGCCAGCGGTACCTTCCCGATCTACATGGGAGTCATCCCCGGCGAGTCGATGCCGCGCAGGTATGCTGCCACGGCAATGGGCCTGGTGGTGTGCGCAGGGGAAGTGCTTGGAGGCTCGGGCCTGGTGGCACTCGCGGGCAAGGTGGCCGATCTCACGCAGCTGTCCAGCGCGATCCTGATGATGGCCGGCTGCGGAGCCATCGGCTGCGTGTTGTGTTTCTTCCTGGTCGAGACCGCACCTGTCAAGGCACGGGCAGTGGCCGCGCCGCCGCTGGCCGCGAAGGCCTGACCGCGGGGGAAAGACGATGAAGCCGGTGACGCTGGGACAGATGACCGTTTTCAAGCTCTTCGAGATGGAGAGCGGTCCGCCGATGTCGCTGATCCTGCCGCAGATCTCGGCGCAGGATCTCGCTCAGCTGGCCACCTGGTACAGCGACGAAACGCTGGGCCCGACGCTCGAGCGATCGGCGTTCATGATGAGCATGCACAGCTACGTGCTGCGTGTGGGTGGACGCAACATACTGATCGACGCATGCAACGGTAACGACAAACACCGCTCGATTCCCGATGTGAACCGGGCGCACACCTCGTACCTGGCCAACCTCGCCGCGCTGGGTCTGACCACCGATAGCATCGATCTCGTGTTGTGCACGCACCTGCATTTCGATCACGTGGGTTGGAATACGCGTTTGGAGAACGGGCGGTGGGTCCCGACCTTCGCCAATGCCCGCTATCTGTTCTCGCGCCGCGACTTCGAGCACTTCGGCAGCCAGGAGCTCGAGGACGATCATCTGCGCGCCTTTCGGGACTCGGTGCTGCCGGTCTACGAGGCAGGGCGGGCGGAGCTGATCGAGGCGGACATCGAGGTGCACCGTGAGATCAGCGAGCGTGTCTGGCTGGAGCCTGCGTTCGGCCATTCCCCCGGCAATTTCTCCGTGCTCGCCGCGAGCGGGGGCGAGCGAGCGATCTTCTGGGGCGATGTGATTCATCACCCCATCCAGATGATTCGCCCCGAGGTGACGCCTTCATTCGACGGTGACCCTGCAATGGCACGTGAGACCCGCCTGCGTACCCTTGCCCGGGCCGCCGCTGAGGACTTGATCTGCTTTCCGGCGCATTTCCGCGACCCCTCCGCCGGGCGCGTGCAGCGTGCCGGGGACGCCTATCGGTACCGCTTTCTGGAGCGCTGAAGCGGCCGCGCGGCCGTCGAGGACATCTCTCGCATGATCACGCAGAAACCGGCGGCTGGCGCCGCCGCGAGCATGAGCGCCGGGGATATCGCACCGGGCCGCGTTCCGGAGTTTGCGCCCGCTCGCATGAAAGTGCGCGGGTCTTTGCTCGATCGTCACTTCCACGCCGGCATGGCGTGGCTGTTCGTCGTTGTCGCGGTCACCGGTTTCGCACCCCGCTCGTTTGCGATCGTCACCGGGAAGATGGCCATTCCCCCGCTGGTCGTGCACCTGCACGCCGCCGTGATGGCCTCCTGGGTCATTCTGCTGGCCGTCCAGGCGACGTTATCCTTCAGAGAGCGCATGGATCTGCATCGCAAGTGGGGCCGCGCCTCGCTGGTAGTCGCACCTCTGGTACTCATCATGCTGATTGCGGTCACCGTGGTGCGCCAGAACGCCGCCGCCGGCACTCCAGGCGGGCCCATCGTCAACAACATCCTGTTCCTGCAGATCCGCTCTATCGTGCTGTTTCCAACGTTCTTCATCTGGGCGCTGCTGACGCGACGCACCGACCCGCAGACGCACAAGCGCATGATGCTGCTCGCCACCCTCATGTTGCTCGACGCGGCGATCGCGCGCATGGGATGGCTGCCCTACAACGAATTCCCCCGCAGCTACGGTGCGGTGCACGCCTATCTGCTGTTGCTACTGGTGCCGGCGTTGCTGTATGACCTGTTGCGGCTCGGGCGGATTCATCGAGCCTGGGTATGGGGCCTTGCCCTGATCCTGCCGTGGGTCATGGCCACCGAGTTCGTGTGGGGGTCGCCATG